>ENA-ORNY01001193-ORNY01001193.1-human-gut-metagenome-genome-assembly--contig:-NODE-1193-length-15459-cov-4.837575_pt1 | contig 15459 bp, 9 predicted proteins | sample MGYA00242122_ERZ509036 | MGnify/ENA primary metagenome ERZ509036 (study PRJEB26280, sample SAMEA2338696) | human gut metagenome | biome: human gut; feature: human-associated habitat; material: faeces... | reverse complement strand
TTAAAGTACCATTCTTGACCATGCTCCGTCACATGGTAAGCGGCATAAGTTCGGGCCGCTTCTTCCGCTGCGCGCCGTGCGGCAGCTTCCGATTGAATCTCATGACTGATGCGCTCATACTCTAGCTCTGGGAGCTGATTGCACAGCTTGTCCAATACATTCTCCAGATGCTCTTGCAAAGCCTCGCCATTTAGATGCTTCTCGATGGCATTTTTCCAGCGCCGGTCAATCCATAGAACAAGTTCTTCCTGCTGTGCCATATCAATTGCCATCCTTCACCGCTCCATTTTCTAAATTCAGAACCACATCCCCGTACTTGGCCATCAGCAATGCGCAGATAATCAGTTGGAACGCCTCATCTGTGACCAATTCCGGAGACGCAAGGTCCGCAAGAGTAATGTTGCAGCTACCTACCGCAATGGCCTTTGCAGCCTGATAAACGCTGTAAAGCTCCGGCTTGATCCCATGGAGATGGACTGCTTGGAAGTCAAAGCCGTCGTTGCCGCACTTCCAGACCACCCTTCGCCAAAGGCTTTCGTAAGCCGTGAGCAGGAAGAGGGCGGCTTTATTTCGGTCAGACAGACGCCAGCAGAGTGCTCTCCAGTGTGTCCATCTTCTACGGTGGGAGTCGGATAGGAAAAAACGAGACTTTGTTTCTACGAACTGCTGATACATCCGTTCTTGAAGCTGCGGTTCCATAGAGAGTGCAAAGCATTCCTGTACAAACCTGCTCAGATTCAGAACACCTGCCTCAATGCGCTCCCCCAAACAGGTGCATTCACACAGGAGACACGGATTCTTGCGGTCGTAGCTCTGGCAGTATTCACACTCCACATCTTTTGGAGTGTAATGAAATTGATTTCGGTACATTCCGCCACCTCTGGGCCTGTAACCGGGCTGAGACATCATCAGATGCTCCATCGCCCGCAGCGGCGTGTCTCGCATAAAATAGCGCGTCATAAGTGAACTCCTCTCTGAAACAAAAAATGGCCGGAATCTTATTGCTAAGACTCCGGCCATTACCGTTTTATATTACATTGTCTGTTCCTGCGCAGCTTGTTCCAAGGTTTCTTCCTGCTGCCGGATTCGCTCGTCCAAATCCGGCACACACTCCTCAATCTGCTGCTGAACACTGCGGATCATTTTTTCCTGCTCTCCCGTGAGTTCAAAGAAATCTCCGTCTACAGAGTCCGCACAGCAGCGATAAATCTCGGTCATCTGCTCTGGGGTGAAAAGCCGTTCCTTTTGAATCAGCCCGGAGCGGATGGCAAAGTCCTGTTTGGCTCCTGCATAGTTCTCCATGAAATAGTGCCCATGACATACGCCTGTGTGCCCATAGGCCCAATCCCATGTGACAAAGTGGACTCCGTGTTTGCTCTGGACTCCGGCCAGCACAGTGCCGTTGAAATCCGCCAGCACCTTGTCTTTGGCATTGATCCGTTCCGGCTCGTTGATATCCTCATTTCGGTAGGTGATGCCGCCGTTATCGGTCACCTCACAAAGCGGCACCCCGTCAAGCTGGACACGTAGCCCATCAGTGTGAGTCCTGTCCGTCTGAAATCCTTCTCGGGCAAGGGCGATTGCCGTTTCTTTGAGGTAACGAGTTTGCGAATCCTTACTGTGGTCGTTCATATCTGTTTTCCTCCTTCGTTGATAAAATAAAAAAGCGCCCATCTTCGTATTGAAAATGGGCGCCAATTGTGTACTTGATTTAATTGTTGTGGGGAGCGGGGAGGTGTATCTGAACCGTAGATAGAACAAGACCGTAAGGCGTTGGCCTTACGGTCTGTTGTTGGTGGAGATAAGCGGGATCGAACCGCTGACCTCTTGAATGCCATTCAAGCGCTCTCCCAGCTGAGCTATACCCCCATGGAACCGGAAGCCCTTGATTTTACTGGACTTCCGGGATATTAACTTTTTAGATGCCGCGTTGCGATTGCGGGTTGCTTTACTGGTGACTTGCTCTCGCAGGTTAGCTATACCCCCATAGGTCATATTGCCAAACATCTTCATTGATACACTAATCAACACCAAGTAACACCAAGAGAGTTGATTATATAAATACTGTGCACAAACTTTCTCCTGTAATCCTGTGTTATACAGTTTTTAAAGATAAAGCCTTATAAAAAATGGTCTTCAACAATGCGATTAAGCTGAGCAGATATTTCTGAAAAGTTCTTATTCAAATCAAGTGTTTTCACACTGATTTGATTACCGCTCATCCGATAGCGGTTGTCCGGCTGGATTGCTTCGTCTGTTGCGGCATACAGAAGCATGCCGGATACCTGATGCGGTTCGTTGCCGAACTCCGCCGCTTTGTTCTTCACATAGGTGAAAATCTGATACAGATTACCGGAATGCAAGGTATGCACATCATACTGAGCTTGCGTGGTGTGTGTATAGTACTTGGCATCAATGATGAGGACCTCATTGCCTCTGGTCAGCATAATGTCGCTTTGCATGACCGGAAGCATGGTGCCAATTCCATCGTCCAACGCCCACGGAATCTGAGATGCCGTTGCCGTTACCTGTGGACATTCCTTGGCGTAATACTCCAGTATAAATTTCTCATACAGGCGGTTCATGCGCTGCTCGTCAATGAAGGAAGCCAGTCGGTATTCGCCGGAGTCCGAGGTCAACAGCATTCCTTCGAGGATCAGTTGGCACAAACTAATGAGCATACGATAGGTATTGTTGTTCCGTTGAAACCGAATGGCCGACCAGTGAATTGTGCCAGGGTCAATGGTATCAATATTTGAAAAGAACAACATTTCCTTCTTCAAATCGCTTTTGTATGCTTGATCCACCCTTACATGACGGAGCAAGAGCATCACGGTCGTTTTAAGAATCTGGTTCAGCAGATTGTTTTCGGAAAGCTCATCATATTCACAGGTCAATACCTGCCTCCTTGCGAGGCGGTTCTGTATCGTTCCGGGCATGTCAATTTTGCCGCGAACAGCAGTGACCGTCTCCTTTTGGTTCAGATACTCACGGTAAAGGCCCTGTTTCAGCTGTCTACCGATACCCTTTGCAAGAATCGCAGCAAACAGGTTATGTATGTTCTCGAACTCTTCAGTAGCAATATCCTCATAGCCGCCCTGATTCAGAGTTGTGAAGGCATACGAAAGCATATAGTATATGTTTTTTATGAAGATGCTTTTATCTTTGATCATTGAAACATACCCTGCAAAATATTTTCCCAACGTCGGAGTTTACTTGTATCATCAAACCAGTACTCACTAAGCATTGGCAGAATGTCATAATCAACGATGGAGTGCAGCCATTCGTCCGTACAGACATCTTTGCCGCAAAAATAGCTGTGACCAATACAAAAGCCTTTGCCCAAAGATTTGTCTGCGACAATTTCGCAGTTCAGCTCCTTCACCTTGGACACCAGTTCGTTCAGCGTTTCATTATTCAACCCATTCTGATAATGGATGAAGCCCTCGGAATCAAACCCAGGTTCGATCTCAAAGAAGCTGAAACGGCGGCGGAGCGCATAATCGATCATGGCAAGACTGCGGTCTGCCGTGTTCATCATACCGATGATATATAGATTCTTGGGAACGGAGAAAGGAAGTCCGTTATACGCCAGTGTTGCCTTGATGCCACGGTAATCCCTTTCAATCAACATAAGCAGCTCGCCGAAAACTTTGCTCATATTGCCACGGTTGATCTCATCAATAATGAAGAAAAACTCCTTGTCTGGCTGGTTGGCAGCTTTCTGGCAAAACCGATAGAAGATTCCGTATTTCAATTCAAAGCTATTCTCTACAGGCTTGTAGCCCATCACAAAATCTTCATAGGAATAATTCTGATGGAACTGGACGAACTCAATGCGGCTGTCATCCTTCTCCCCCATCATAGACCATGCCAGACGCCTTGCGGCGAAAGTTTTGCCGACGCCGGGAGCGCCCTGCAGAATGATGTTTTTCTTATTGTGCAGAACGGCCACAAGGTTCTCGTAGCGCTTTTCGCTCATATACACTTCATCCAGAAAATCGCTTTTTGTGTAAGCATCGATGGATGCCTCCGCGGTAATCGGGTTTTCTTCCCGAATCATATCAAGGATGAAGTCGTATTCGCCTCGGGTGAGCTTGAACAGGCTGCCCTGCGGATTCTGGAAATACTCCATGCGCTCCAGTTCCGGGCATTCCTTCAGCGTTGTATAGTCAATGGGGGAGGTCAAGCCTTCCACTTTTTCGAAGAGTAACTTTTCACCGTCCTGTTCTGCGCTGATACGGCCAATTGCTACAATCTGCTTTACCGGATTGGATTCATAGCCAATGATCATGTCGCCAACTTTCGCATCCAGGAAGTTCTGGAAAATACGCCGCTTGTTCCCGTTTTCATTGTAAAGCGTATAGGACTGCACCTCTCCGACAGCAATGTCGGAAAAGCTCCAGATTCTCGGATTCGCATTCAACCACCAATAGCCATGGTCTTCTTCGGGAGCGGCAGCTGCACACAGTTCAATATTACTCAAATCTGTCTGATCAAGTGCTTCAGAAAGTTCATCTCTCAGTTTCCAAATAAAGCTGCCATCCTCGCCTTTGTCTGCATCACGCCCAGTGTAAAGGACCGTCCACCATTGTGTGGAGCCATCTTCTCTTGTTGCGGGCTTGATTCCGGCGGCTTCACAGACACGATGAGCCAGTGCAACAGAACCGGAATTATAGAAGTTTTTTGTCTCACCATATTTGACCGCAAGTTGTGTGCAGGAGGCCTGACCACCATAGTCTTTGATCCGCCTCATAATTTCAAGTGCACTGGTAGTGAAAATAGTTCCATCCTTTAAGAGTTTTTTCCAATCTTCGATGGTAAGCCCAGGATTATAATCTGTACCGTACCATTCGGTGGCAGCTTCAGCATTCTCATCCTGCTGAGAGTAAAATCTGCTGATATAAAATCCCACATCGATGGTCAATGTTTTGAGCTCAGGGTCGGGGTAGCAAGTATCCGTCAGCTGTGACTGAAACAGATTGACGAGTTCTGTGTCCTCTTTGAGGGCAAGGCTGATTTCGTTATAGAGCCGCAGAAAGTTGCGGATATTGTCTGCGTAAGCACCCTTTTTGAAGCGGTAATCAGTCTCAAGCTCGTTTGCAACATTTTTCACCTCGCCGAACTTATAGATGTAATACTTATCCGGGTAGCGCAACCAAAGATAAGTGCTGATAGCATTTTCATATTGGTAGTGCTGTGCGGCACCGTTTCCATATCTCTCCAACAAGATGGAAGCCTGCAATTTGAAGGCATTCATGCGCTCATACACATCCTTGTTCTCGTCAAACAAGGCAATAAACATTGCCCGGACCTCTTCCGGTGCCGCTTTGGAAAAACTTACAATCATGCGTCTCGGGAAATTGTTGATGGAAGCCAGCAAATTGAAGGTTTTATCGAGGGAACGGCTCAGCATTTCAGGAAAATTTTGAGCGTTCACGTCCCAATTGTCCTGAAACCATTTGACAGCTTCCCATTTGTATTTTTCGTTGCCCCACTGCGTGGAGACAAAATTCTGCTTGTAGTGCGCCAGTACATCTTTCAATCGAAACTTGTCAAACATGATGCTACCCCTTTATGCCTCTCTCAGGCTTTTATAAATCTCGTCTGTAAAGATACCAAGGACCTGTCGCTTGATCTCATCGTTGCTGAGAAGAAGCGAGAAGAAATCCTGATTCTGCTCCAAGCCCTCAATCAGTGCATCGTCAATGTCATCAAAATACGAAAATTCAAAATCTTTGACGGTATTATTCCGCGCGCTGGTTTTCAGCTTGTCGGACTTCAGCAGAATATCCCGAATCTGCAGCATCGCTTTGACCGCCACATCGTTATCGTAGGCTTTTCCTGTGCGACTGTTGATCTCCGCAATAATCTGGGAAAGCCGTTCTTCTTTTGCTTCGGTCAGGCCAAAACTCTCAGCGGTCGGCAGCTTTACCACAGGCTGTGCGACAAGGTTTAGAGTAGTATGTTCCTCCGACTTTTTCTGAACGAAATTGGTAGCCTTGATTTTACCGTCCAGATTATATCCGCCGCCCGGATGCTTGATATTGATGTAAGCCAGCAAATAAGTGATGAAGTTATATTTCTTATGCAGGTCGGTATCCTCGAAACAGGACACCTGCAGCAGAAACTCATAAAACCGGACGAAATGGCGCATCATGGACACGATCTCGTGCTGTTTGATAAGTTCGTATTGCTCGATCCTATTTTTTGCCCGCTTGAAGTAGAACGTCAACTTCTGCTTATCCTTCGAGGAGATATTTCCCTTGTAGAGCAGCTCGTTGGCCTTTTCGATATCATCAGGGTCAAGAACGGTGTACGCATCGATCTGTGCCTCCAAATCATAGATCGCCGTCGGCGTTACGGAAGTGGAAAGCAAGGTGGTCGTATAATACGGTGCAAACGCAGTCTTGATGTCCTCATATGTATTCACAAAGTCCAGCACGAAGGTCTTCTTCTCAAACGGAGGGCAGATACGGTTCAGGCGGGAAAGCGTCTGAACGGCGGAAACGCCCTTCAGTTTCTTGAGAACATACATAGCGCAGAGCTTCGGTTGATCGAACCCGGTCTGATACTTGTTGGCAACCAGCAACACCTGGTAGTCGTCCTTGTCGAATTCCTTTGTCAACCGATCCTCAGGGAAACCGTTCATGGAAGCCTCAGAATATTCGGTATCATCGTCCGGAAGCTTCACCTTGCCGGAGAAAGCGACCAACGCCTTGATATCGGTGTAGCCTTTTTTCTGAGTGTAATTCTCAAATGCCTGGCGGTATTTGACCGCACCCTGTCGGGAAGCGGTGATGACCATTGCTTTTGCCATACCACCGAGTTCCGGCATAACCGTAGTGCGGAAATGCTCCACAATGACCTCTACACGCTGTGCAATGTTTGTTTCGTGCAGTTCCACAAAACGGGCAATTTGTCTTTTCGCATCAGCAGTCTTGCAGCGAGGATCTTCTTCGATTTCCTTGTTCAGCTGATAGAAGGTATCGTAAGTGGTGTAGTTCTGAAGCACGTCGAGAATGAAGCCTTCCTCAATGGCCTGCTTCATAGAGTAAATATGGAATGCCTCACGCTGACCTTTTGTGTTCAGGCGACCGAACAGCTGAATGGTCGTAGGCTTCGGTGTGGCAGTGAAAGCAAACATGGACACGTTGGCCTGTTTACCGTTTCTACGGATTTCATCCGTAATCATATCTTCTACATCGATGCCTTCTTGTTCTCCTGCACCCAACGACTTTGTGACCGCTGCCATATCCTTACCAGCAGTGGAAGAGTGTGCCTCGTCAATGATAACGGCGAACCGCTTGCCTTTCAGCCCTGCAACGCTGTCCACGATGTACGGGAATTTTTGAATCGTAGTAGCAATAATCTTCGTATTGCCGTTCAGGGCAATCGCAAGGTCGGCGGAGTTGCATTTATCGTCCATCACACGGATAAGTCCGGCTTTGTGCTCCATGCCCATAATGGCTTTCTGAAGCTGCCGGTCAACGACAACACGGTCGGTGACGATGACGACATTATCAAAAATAATTTTGTTGTCCGCATCGTGCAGCGAAGTGAGGCGGTGCGCCAGCCATGCGATGGAGTTTGTTTTGCCGGAACCTGCGCTGTGCTGAATCAGATAATTCTGCGTAGAGCCATTTTCACGCACGTCGGCCAGCAGTTTACGGATCACATCCAGCTGATGGTATCGTGGAAAGATGATGTTTTCAGACTTCTTCGTTTTCCCAGTCAGCTCATCCTTGCTTTCCTTGATTTCGATAAAGATGAACTTGCTGATGAGGTCGAGGACAGTGTCCTTTTTCAGAATGTCCTCCCACATATAGGAGACACTGTACTTGTCTTTGAAGGTGGGGTTACCCGCACCGGCATTGACACCTTCGCCGTTGCCCATGTTGAAGGGCAGGAAAAAGGTTGAGTTCCCGGCAAGCTTGGTGGTCATATAGACCTGCTCCAGATCCATCGCAAAGTTCACAAGGCACCCGGCCTTGAAGCGGAACAGTCTGGTGTTCGGATCACGGTCAACCCGGTACTGATAAATGGCATCCTGATATGACTGACCGGCGGCATTGCATTTCAGCTCAAATGACATGATGGCAATGCCATTCAGGAAAATGACCAGATCAATCCGCTCATCATTGCTTGCCCAGACCTCCTCCATAACGGAGAAAATATTCTTCTCGTACCTTGCCAGCAGTTCCCGGTTAAAGGTTGTAGCTGGTTTGGTATACATGAGTTCCAGCTTCATGTTGGAGATCTCGATGCCATGCTTCAGCACGTCCAGCAGGCTGCCGCGTGCTTTTGTGACCTCGGCATTGATGAAGCTGACGAGGGTATCCTCCAGATCGGCTTTGTAGATTTTGCGGAGCGCCGCCATCTCATCCGACTGGGTATCGTTCAGAAACTGAAACAGCAGCTCCCGGTCCATAGCAAAGAGGCGGTCGTAGCTGGTCGCCTTGCGGACGATATAACCGTTGTCCTGCGAGAGCCTGTCCATGATGAAATGCTGATATTCTTTTTCGGAGAGAATACTTGTCATTTCTTCTGTTCCTCCTTGTGCCGCTTTTGTATGGCTGCAACCGCTTTCGGATTGAAATGTGCATAGCGAATCAAGTGATACCCATCCTCATCGGCATAAAGCACACGTTGCGGTTGATTGTTGTTCGACACTTGAATTTCAACCCATCTACGCTCTGAATACTGTGAGGAGCCAATTGTAAAAATAACTGCTCCGTTTTTCTCAAGAGCATCCAGAGCTGCATTGTATTCGCTCCGTGCAATGGTATAATCCACATCAAATAGATTTGCAAAAGCGGTTGTAGCATGAGCCAAGCTGTCGAACTCGGCATCTTTTGTCTTAGCCAATTTAAAATCCGCTTCCGCAACGAACAAGGCTGCGCCCCAGAACTCAGATTCTATGAATTCAACCTTCATGAGATGGGCACCTCCTTCTTGCCGGTTACATACTCGAAAATCAGGGATTTCTTGTATTCATCGAGTGTTGCAAGCTGTGCTTTTTTATCAGCGATAACAGCATCTGCTTTTGAAAGCACAGAATCAATGTGCTTTACGATGGCATTCTGCTCATTCAGCGGCGGTACCGGATAGGAAAGCTCCGCCAGCTTGTTCCACCGAAGGTCACAGGAACGCACACGAATACCGGTCGCCAAAGCAAGAAACACATCACTGTAAGCCATGCTGCGCAGATAATACATGATGTACCGTTTGTTTTGGTCGGTCTCCAAAACATTAAGGACAGGTGACGCCTTTCCCCTTGAATCAGAAATACCGATAGAGCCAGCAAAGCCATCCATACCATGTACAACTAAATCACCGACATCAATGCCTTGATAGCCGATTTCCTTATCGGACATCGTAAAGCCTTCTTCACGGCGATTGCTTCTAAGAGTAACCTCACCATCACGGAAACAAGTGATTACACCGTCATCCTCGCGCACGGGCTTCTGCATATAGTGAAGAATGTACTTGCCACGGATAACATTCCAGTGTGCCGGCATATTGCCAATCCACTGGACTCCGCTGTCCTTCATCTCCGCATTCGGGTCCAGTCCCTTGGTGACGGTTTCGGTGATGACAGACCGTTTGTACTGCTCCAGCGTGTTGATCTGGGTCTGAATATCGGCGGTCAGCGCATCAATCTCGGCACATTTTGCACTGAGGAATGCTGCAATTGTTTTCTGTTCATCTCTTGGCGGAAGTGCAACTAAACTTTCGTAAAACCACAACGCATATAGGTTGCGTTGTATCGTTCCTACACCACGAGAAGCTGTTTCGTATTGTTGAACCATGCTTCCGTCTCGGAGTAGAAAATTCATATAGCCTGGGTCACATTTGTCACTCAGTGAAAAGACAAAATACGCAGGGCTAATAATGCCATCATATTTTGAAACTCCAACTGAGCCTCTCCATGCCTGCTGATTATTTAATACAAAGTCCCCAACATGGACATTTTGATAATTTGACAAGTCGGCACTCGGCTTATGGACTTGCATACCATCGGAATCATTGTAAGAGATAACACCTCTATCCAAATATACAGACAGCAAATCATGATCGCCACTGTTCTTTTCACTCCGTAATGACAAGAGTGACTTGATACGATATGTTCTCCAATGTGCAGGTATTTCTCCTATACTTGCAATTCCGCTGTATTTCGTCTCAGTCATATTGTCACCGCCTTCATTCAAACAACTGCGCTACACGCTCAGATACGGAAAGCTCCAACTCTGAAAATTTCGCTTCCAGTTCCTCACTGGCTATCGGTTGCTGATACTTATAGAAATACCGTGTGAACGGGATTTCTGCCCCGGTTTTGATAACAGGCTTCTTTGCCCCGAGGTTCTCCTCGAAGAATGCAGCGGCATCCGGGATATGCGGCAGAACCTCTCTTGCCATATAGTCCTCAATGCTTTCTTCCCATTTCACCAGTTCGGTGTCCTTGGTTTCCTTGTCATAAACGACATTGCCTTTGCGGTCACGCTGAATCTCGGCATTCTTGTCCATGACGGAAAGTCCGTCCGCAATCTTTTCCAGCAGCTTCTTATCTGTTGTAGCCTTGCTTAACACTTCGGCAAGATGCGGCATAAAGGCGTCTGGCGACATCCACACAGTATCACTGATGGCGTGGTTCAAATCCGCAAGAATCGCATCGTAGATCGGCTTGCCGACAAAAAACTTATTCAACTGTTTCTGTGCTTTACCGTCCCGATCCTCCATCAATTCCAAGTCTGCAAATTTTACTTCGTTGTAAAGGCTGTCAAGTGCGCCTTTACTCACCATAACCTGAATCCGCTCCTCCGTAATGGCATAGCTGCGCTGAAGGGGCTGCATCACCGTGTATTCCCTGTAAATGAACTCCTCGTTTCGATAGATTTTGCAATATTCGTTCTCTGCGAAGTCAGCATACAGCTTGGTAACGGCACTGCGGTCTTCGGGAGAAATCTCATTTTTCTTATCGCCCAGGGCTTTACGCAGCTTTTTGAAGAAAGTCGAGGCATCGATCAGCTGGATCTTGCCCTTGCGCTCCGGACATTTGTTCTTGGAGAGTACCCAGATGTATGTAGCGATGCCTGTGTTATAAAACAGATCTGTGGGCAGCGCAATGATGGCTTCAATCAAATCGCTTTCCAACATCCAACGGCGAATTTGGCTTTCACCGGAAGCTGTTTGCCCATTAAACATCGGGCTACCATTCTCAACAATTGCCGCACGACCGAAGTTGTCGTCCATTTTGTCAATAGCAGACTGGAGGAACAGCATCTGCATATCACCGGAACCTGGCAGGCCTGCGCCCCAACGACCGTCAAACCCTTTCTGATACTCTGTGTTGACGGCATCTTCGACACCTTCGGCAGCGTCCTTGCCGCCCCAGGCGGTGCCGAACGGCGGATTTTCCAGCACAAAGCGCATCTTCGTGCCCTTAAATCGGTCGGCTTTCATGGTGTCCTGATAGCAGATGTTTTCGGCGTTCTGCCCCTTGATGAGCATCTCGGCAAGGCACATGGCATAAGACTCCGGGTTGATCTCCTGTCCGAACAGGCGCACATCGGCAGAGGGATTATAACGCTTGATGAAATTGTACCCGGTGGAGAGCATACCGCCCGTGCCGCAGGCCTGATCCAATATGGTGATGACCTTGCCGTCATCAAAGATATCGTCACAGCCTTCGGCAAGCAGAATATTGACCATCAGTTTAATAATGTCGCGGCCGGTATAGTGGTCGCCGGCTTCGGCATTTTCAGAGAACTTACGGATCAGTTCCTCGAAAATATATCCCATCTTCACATTGTCGATGGTACGAGGATCAAGGTCAAGTTCGGAGAACGCCTTGATGACGGAGAGCAGGCGGTTATTCTTGTCCATCTTGTCGATTTCTTCGCCAAAGTTCAGACCGCGCTCCTTGGACATCAAGATTTCCAGCACATTTGCGGAAAATCCCTGCAGATAGCTCTTAAAATTGGCGGCGATATGGTCTGCGTCATTTACAAGCTCTGCAAGGTCAAATTCACTGGTGTTATAAAACTGGAAGCCGGAAATGCGATACATCGCCTTTGCCGGGAAATTCGGGTTTGCTTTGAACTGGTCTACGACCTTCTGCTTGGTGGGTGCAAGAGCACACTCAAAGCGACGGATGATCGTCATCGGAATGATAACATCCTTGTATTTGTCGCTGCGGTATGGTCCGCGCAGTTTGTTCGCGATGGACCAGATAAAGTTCACTTCGGTGGAAACATCGACAGGTGAATCGTCCCACATTGCATCTATCATCTGCTTATTAGCCATTTACTTTTCCTCATTTCTCTATTTATGTAGCTATTATCAGCTGGAAATCATTCATCCTCCTGAAGCAAGAAAAGTGCGTTGTTATTTATCTGGTACAATCTCCATGATATCCTCGATACTGCAATCCAACGCAGTGCATATCTTTAAGAGAATCTCTGTAGTGACATGCCCGTTTCTTCCCATCTTAGTAACGGATGCAGGGCTGATACCCGCCTTTTCGCATAGATCCTTCTTCTTCATATCCTTGTCGATAAGTAGCTTCCAGAGTTTTTTATAACTTATGGCCATATTGAATCTCCTTGAACGCATACAAATGTGTATTACTATAGATTGTTTTTTGCTTTCAGAAGTTGAAAATCTCTTTTGTAGTTCACAGGCCTAATGCGCGCCAAAATGCGATTGCACACTTCTGGCGACCAATATATTGTCAAGTGCTGCTTGGCTCGAGTGATTGCTGTATAAAAAATGTTATGAGTTATTTGATCTTCGGTTTCATCTGCAATAACAATTTTCACAGAATCATACTCAAGGCCCTGCGCTTTGTGTATGGAAACCGCATATGCAATCTGGAAAGGAACGATGTGCTCCATCGTTGTGCGTTCTTCATCACTGGAGTATGGCTTTGTTCGATTAATGTTAAAGCCAACTTGCGTTTTTCCTCCATCATTACCAATATAGTCCAGTCCATAACAACACAGCACTTCCAGCTCATCGAGCAAAGCATCAATCTCTACTGTGAAATATACGCTTTCAGTTGAATCTTGGATTGAGAGGATTCTTCCTTTCATGTTGTTATAAAGGACACTAAACCGGCCAGAATCGTTAAACAGAATGGGATCACCAACTTTGAATCTCCATACTCCTATATCTACTGCCGGATTCGAATTATTTAGTTGTAGTAGACGATTAATGTTATTTAGGCCATAGAGCCCATTATAATTTAGGCACAATATAATCTCATCATCTGATTTAGAGTCGAAAATATCGCTATCGATTGGATGAGAATAGTCACTACGCACCATTTTTTCCAAGACAATATTATCATCGTCCATATTTCGAACCTCTTCCCAAAGCCTTTGAAGTTGTTCGTCTGGGCTTCGATGAGGTATTGTCAACTCATGACAACAGCGGTCTGGTAGTACATTTCTAATTATGCTAAACCAATTGCCAAATCCTATAGCTTCAATTTGGTATGTATCCCCAACCAGAAGCAATGCTGCATCTTCTGCGCGATTTATGACTTTAAGGATATCCTCGTTCTTTACTGTGCTGCATTCGTCAACCACTACTAAGTCATAATTTGAGGTCTCATACCAACCACTACGAACAAACTTATCAATAGTAGTAAATTCGTCCGATCTATCACAACACGTGACCTTTCTTCGCAGATTTTCTACTGCTGGATTAGTCTTTGCAAGATAAATTTTCTTTTTCCCTTCTAAAAGCTTTGATATATGGTTTACCAGTGTCGTCTTTCCTGTTCCAGCTGCACCATAGATGAGGTGAACTGCAGATTCAGAAAATAAAGTCTTTAAGATTTGCTCCTTAACCTCGTCATCCAGTCTTTGACCCGCAGGCAAAAGTTTTAGCCGAGAAATCATTTCCTCTGAAAAAGATGATGAAATTGCCGGTACATTATCAGCTAATTCTTCAAGTTTATTAATAATCTGCACAGTTGCAATTTCGCAGCCCTTAGAATAAACATAATCCTTAAAGACTCCTAACTCACTCGCCGGTCTAAACCCGCTATATAGGGAGCGATTATATTTTTCTATTGTTTGCTCAATCTCTTGGGGTATGCCAAACATTGTAAGCTGATCAATTGGAGTAAACAAAACTCCATTCTGATTTGTATTCTTTTCGATATATCTGGTAAGCAATTCTCCTTTATGTCCCGCTGTATCAATGCACTCGAACAAATCGTACAGATTGGAAATGTGTCCTTTGGGATTAAATGAATAAGGATTCCTGTCAAAAGGCATACACCTGGAAGAAATATTTAGTCCCGCATACCTCTTTTCATCTCCGTGTGCCTGTTGATCTTTAATAATTCGGTTGTTCATGCGATAAAGCAAATATCGAATAATATTTGCGCCGTCTCGCTTGCTGGCAGAAATCTCTCGGCAAATGTCCAGCATATCAAAAATATACGAATGGCGCTTTTGAGTTGATGCAATAACCCAGTTTTTTATACTGTCATATTCTCGCTGATCGTAGTCAATGATGTCTACCAATGTTGCTCCGTTTTGCTCCAAGTAGCTCATCACCATCTTATACTCATTGAGGCCTCGAGATACAGAGCACTCAGCATTAAGCAATTCAGCAAAATTATTTAGTTCACACGGGCGAATTGATACATGCCATTCGGTTATGATTTTGATGGGAAAATCTGTATTGAACACACTAATGGTGGCATCAGAAAATGATAGCGCAACACAATAATCTGTAGAAATGTCGTACTTGGTAAACGCAGTTATTCGATTGAATTTATTTGGTTTCTCGTCTGCAGGTTCTAATGCAACCTCATAATAGATTTCTTGATTTACAAAGAATGGCTTAATTTTATCAATATAGTAATTATCAAAGTTTTTCGGCGGTGGAGTCCTAAGTCTCTTTTCAATTTCTGTAGCAACTTTTTGATAATAATCTTTTGTTTGTTCATCTAAATCCTCGAGAAACATGTCGACGTTTCTGAGGATAATCATTCCGTATCTATCATATACCGCCTTTTTAAGTTGGAGCAAATATCGATAGTACTTTATCATCAGACGCTCAGCGCCCTCTTCTGAAGGGGTAAAGTGAGAAACTGATGCACGCAAAAAATGATCAAACCTCGCAACAAACTGGTACGGACGAACATTACCAAACTTGCTTGCTACCTTATTGATATCCATTTTTTGATCCGGACGCACGTCTTTCCAAATTTTGAATGCAATGTGATCGTTTAGATTGCGAACTACACTTAAAATACGGAAAGCGACTTCACCGCGGTTGCTACGTGTAGCAGTAGAAAGCGCCTTATCGATACCATCACTGGCTCTATTGATTTCCTTATCTGTAAGGCTATTCATAGTGTCCTCCTTCCGATATACAAAAACTGCTCTGCCGCTTGGCAGAGCAGTCGGTCTATTGCAGCCATACTGCCAAGGCCTA
>ENA-ORNY01001184-ORNY01001184.1-human-gut-metagenome-genome-assembly--contig:-NODE-1184-length-15510-cov-11.405176_pt1 | contig 15510 bp, 9 predicted proteins | sample MGYA00242122_ERZ509036 | MGnify/ENA primary metagenome ERZ509036 (study PRJEB26280, sample SAMEA2338696) | human gut metagenome | biome: human gut; feature: human-associated habitat; material: faeces... | reverse complement strand
CTTATGTATTTTCAATTTAGGACAGTTAATTTTATCGTCCTATTAAAGTATAGCCCTCTGGGGCAAGCTCCAACGCCGTTATGGTTTCTCCGAAAGTAGAAGCCCAACTGTCAAAATGCTGCAAGCTATTCCGTACCAGAGTGTCGTACTGCAAATATCTCTGCACCGAGTATAACTCTACCATAGAATTGCTGACGGGTGTACCTGTTGCGAAAATCGTTCCTCGGTTGCCCGTGATTTCGTCCAGATAGCGGCACTTCATAAAGAGGTCGCTTGACTTCTGGGCTTCGGTCTGGGCAATGCCGCCCACTCTGCGCATCTTGGTGTAGAGGTATAAATTCTTGTAAAAATGGCTCTCGTCAATGAACAGGCGGTCAACGCCGAGCTGTTCAAAGTCGATTACCGTATCCTTGCGCTTGGTATCATTGAGTTTGTCGAGCTTTGCCTTGATACTCTTGCGGGTTTTCATAAGCTGCTTGACCGTGAATTGTTCGCCTTTGGAAGCCTGCACATCTTCGATACCACGTTCTATATCAAAGAGCTGCTTTTCCAACTGCATTTTCTGTCGTTCCACGCTCATCGGGATTTTTTCAAACTGACTGTGCCCGATAATGACCGCATCGTAGTCGCCCGTAGCAATGCGCCCGCAGAATTTCTTGCGGTTGCCCGTTTCAAAATCCTGCTTGGTCGTAACAAGGATATTGGCGCTCGGATAGAGCCGCAGATATTCGGAAGCCCACTGACCGACAAGGTGATTGGGAACGACAAACATTGATTTCTGGCATAGTCCGAGCCGTTTGCTTTCCTGTGCAGCCGCTACCATTTCAAAGGATAGCGATAGGTAATCCTTTGGGCGGGATATGCAGCCGCAGGCTGCATATCCGTTCCTCCGGATTTTCCCCCGCTCCAAACCGTGCGTGACAGTTTCCCATCACACGGCTTTCCATCGTCAGCACTTTTTATGACAATCTATACATCAAACAGATTTGCCCTTTAGAAAACGAGTTCCAGCATTTCTGCCATCACACGAAGTTTATTGAGCTTTGCCAACTGCTTTTTATCCAGGTTTAGCACTTTCAGATATTTTCGGATGGTGCGCTCATTACTGGAATGAATGAGAATGTGAACCACAGCGGAGACAATAATCAGGTTTTGGTAGCTGTCATTGCCCCCAAGCACCAATGGCTTTTTGTGGTGACAGTCCACTTGCTTTGCTTCCAGTTCCACACCGGAGACGGCACATTTTCCTTTCTGTGCAACATAGAGCGCAATGCGGTTATCGTTGTATTCCACACTTTGCTTACCGCATGGATTGTTCATCAGATGATAGAGTACTGCCATATTGATACCAGCAAGATTCTTATGAATCTCAACCCGTCCTTCTGGCGTGTACTTGTTTACCCGACTTTTCTTATCCATAGGTACTCTATGCTGAACATAGGCAATCGGGACGATGGCATGACCATTCAGATAACGCACCTCCCGGCTTGTGCCGTATTTCTCCTTGATATACCTGTTTGTGATTTGACCTTTCTTTTGCAGTCTGTGCTTCAATCTGTTGTAAAGGCTCTTTTTGACATCGAAAGCGATTTTGTGAAAGTCAATATTCACATGGGTTGCAATGCTGTAATAGTTATGAACGCCCATGACATAGGAGTTGTATTTCTGTATCAGACGATATTCCATTCCTGGGTCATAGGTCTGCCGTATCTGCCCAATGATTTCCTTGCTTTTCTCCCGGATTTTCAACAATGCCTTATCCTTGATATGTGCTTCTACTACATACCGTGGCTGTCCTTCAGGCTTCTTTCCCTTTGTTCGAACTTTCAGCTTAAAGCCCAGAAACTCGGAATAATGGCGTTTCAGATTTACGATTTTCGATTTCTCCGGGCTGATTTCCAGTCCCAGACGATCTAAAAGCCATTGTTTCGTAGCCTCGAACAGCTTGATTGCATCCGACCGCTTTTTGCAAAAGATTTTGAAATCATCTGCATAACGGACAACATAGCACTCTTTCAGATTCGTGTAGTTACGCAGAGTACGGATGGTACTGCTTTTATCAGGGGTTCCATTCGCATAGATTCTGTGTACATAGTTCCTTTGGGTAGGCATTTCTTCCCACTGGCTGACAATCCACCAATCCAGTTCATTCAGGACGATGTTTGACAACAGTGGGGAAATGATACCGCCCTGTGGCGTACCCTTTTCGGGAAAACCGATTCCAGCCACTTCTGCCTTTAGCATGGCAGAAATGATAGACAGCAGCTTTTTATCCCTAATTCCGAGTGTCCACATCTGCTTCAGCAGTTTTCCGTGGTTCACATTGTCAAAGAAAGACTTAATGTCTATATCAATGACATAGTGGCAACCGACGTTCTGTATCATTCTCTCCGCTTGGGCAATGGCATTTTCTGCACTGTGGTTTGGTCTGAAACCATTGCTTCGCTTGAAGAATTTTGCTTCACAGATAGGTTCTAATACTTGCAGAATACATTGCTGAATGAGCCTGTCCATAATCGTGGGTATTCCAAGGGGGCGGGTTTTCCCGTTGTCCTTTGGTATCTCAACTCTGCGGACAGCATTAGGAACATACCAGTCCAGCTTGCGCTGAACATGGGCGACTAAGGCATTTTCGTTCCACTTGTTCAAATCGCTTATTGTCTTATTATCCACACCCGCCGTTCGACTGCCGCTGTTCTTTCGGATATTTCTGTAGGCCAGCTTGATGTTTTCGGGGCGTTTTATTAGTTCCACCAGATTGCAGAACCGTTGCCCCTTGACACTTGCGGCATACAATTCGTCAAGAGCGAGCTGCATATCGTAGTATTCGGAATTGCGGATTTTTTGTTTCTTCAAGGGTTTCTTCTTGTTTGCCAAAGTCAGGTACTTTCCTCCTTGTATGGGGGATTTCGCTTTTCTTAGTCATACTCGAACCTTTGTGTCTGTATAGTTTTCAATTTATTGATTGCTGACGACTAATGGCCATCCCTCCACCGTATTTCTACGGCTTCAACGGTACTGTGCCATCTCTCTCAACTGGATAAAGGATTGTTATACGCAATACGCTTTCCAATCCAACACCTCATAGCCTGTAACCGGCTCCGTGTTCCAGCCTTTCCACGTTCCAATATTCCTATCTGTACATATCTGCCCTTAGGTGTCCCTCTGAGCCTGTATGCTGGGCGGTGCCTGTAACACCGCAAGGACTTTCATAGTAAAAATTCTTACTCATCCTCACATACTTCCGTAATCGGAAAGGAACATTTCTGCTCCTGCGCCTTTTAGACCCGTACATTCGGGATTTCGTCAGTCATCCATGACATTCTGACCATAGGCAGTTTATAGACCTCCGGCGTATCATGCACATATCCCACCTCTGGGACACTTTCCACGGCATAATCCGTTTGGGTGCATTTCTGCCGACTTTAGCGAGCGTTATACCGTAGCCCTTGTTACAGAGGACTGCCGCATATCGCAGTTTATAAGGTAGGCGTTTCAGGGCGTTACCCCTTCATTCCACCTATCGGAATATTAGTTCTCCAAGCCTTTTCAGGGACTCCTTTCAAATCCCGATTCTATTGTTAGCTGACTTGTGCGTAACCTTTTCAGTTACGAACGTGTCGCACTTTTCCCTGCCCCCACTTCGTGTGCCAGCAGCGTATTGCCGCCGTACAGAATGTGTGCAACAGCGTTCCGTTGATGCTCGCGAAGCTGAATATCCGGGGTCATGCCGCCGAAGGTGATGTGTTGCCCGTCGTACTCACGGGGACGGGTGGCGTTGAAAAGCTCATTGTACTGCGCCACCAGCGTTTCGCGCCGGTTCGGTTCTTTCCAAATCCACTCGCGGAACGCCGCCTTGATGGCCTGCTGCTTCTGCTGCGCCAGCGTCGTTTCCTTCTGGTTGAGGACGCGCCGCTCCTTTCCATCCGGGTCAGTGACCATATCATAGATGCGGACATCCCGAAGATTCAGCGTGTCCTCCAGAATCCGATAGGCGTTTGCCCGCCTTGTGCCATACGTCACATACGCGCTCACATTGCTCTCGGATACCGCAGATTTCCCCGAAATGTTCCATTCCGCCGTATATTCAGAATAGTTCACATGAATCACCCGATGCAGATACATCGGCGGAGCGAAGGTTTCGAGCATAAAGTCCTGAATCACCGACTTGTCCAGCCACGTTGCCCCCAGCCGCACGTCGATTTCGGAAGCATCCAAATCCTTGGGCTGCGCGGCTTTCAGAGCGCTTACGTTCGGAAGATACAGGGGATTTTGCGCTGCTGCCTGCATCGCCTCCCGCAGTTTCTGCCGCACATTGCCCGACAGATATTCGTCGGCAGTCACATAAATGTCTTGATTCGGAACCGGGAAAATAACGCCGTTCAATTCCTTGGTCAGCTGATCCGGCTCAATGCCCGTCAGCTGCGCCATGTAGGGCAGGTCAACCCGCGCTTTCTCCGCAATGGAGACGGCCAGCGCTTCCGCCGCTGTATCGACATGCGTAATGGTCGTCTGCTGGCGAATTGTCCGCTTGGTGAACATATCCGCCTTGCGTGCCAATCCGCCCTGCTCATTGAGGACTTCCAGCGAGCAGAGCAGATAATAGGAAGAATCGCTCGAAAACGCGCTGGCGTTGCTTCGGGCATTGATGAGCCCGTACTTTGCCGTAAACGCATCGTACTGCTGATTCAGCCGTGCCTGTATCGGCGCAAGGGCGGCATCATCCGCATTGTCCAGCTGCGCCTGAATGAGGTCGTTCACCTGCTGCCGGAGGTCAATCATGCCGCGGATTCGCTCCAGCGCGGGCAAGGGCAATTTCTGTTTGGCCATGACGGAGTTGGTGCGGTAGTATACCTCGCCATCCACCATTGTGAAGGCGTAATTTTTCACATTGGGGTCAGCTGGAATCGTATCTGCCGCTGCTTCGCCTTCCAGCTCATTCGGCAGTTCTGCTGCCTGATATTCTCCGCGGATATGCTGCACCGCCTCGGTCAGCTGCTCGGAAAGCACTGCCCCTTCCAGCGGGATGCACGCGGTTTCATTCTCATTGCCGTAAAGACCGGGTTCGCGCACCATTGTCCCCAGCATCATTTCAGGATGCGCCGCGAAATAGCTGTTGACCGGAATGCCGTCTGCCGTCTGTCCCAGATGCACCCAATCGGGTTCGACCGCCAGCGGGCGCTCGCGTTTCTGCAAAAAGAGGATGTCCGACGTGACTTCCGTGCCGGCATTCGCCTTGAACGCTGTGTTCGGCAGCCGAATCGCGCCTAACAGTTCGGCGCGCTCTGCAATGTACCGGCGCACTGCCGGATTCTGCTTGTCCATCGTCCCCTTGGAAGTGATGTAGGCAATTACGCCGCCGGGACGCACCTGTTCCAGCGTTTTGGCAAGGAAATAATCGTGAATCAGAAATCCATACTTGTCGAACGCCCTGTCCGCCACCTTGTAATTGCCAAAAGGCACATTGCCGACGGCGACATCAAAAAAGTCTTTGCGGTTCGTCTTTTCAAAGCCCGTGATCTCGATTCTCGCATCGGGATAGAGCTGCCGCGCCATGCGTCCCGTGATGCTGTCCAGCTCCACGCCATACAGCCGGCTTTGGCTCATGCTTTCCGGCAGACAGCCGAAAAAGTTGCCCACGCCGCAGGCGGGTTCAAGCACGTTTCCGTCCTGAAAGCCCATGCTGTCCAAGGCTTCATACATCGCCCTGATAACGACGGGGCTGGTATAGTGGGCGTTCAGGGTGGAGCCGCGCGCCGCCGCATATTCCTCGTCTGTCAAAAGGCTTTTGAGCTGCTGATATTCCTTTTGCCAGCTTGCATTTTCGGCATCAAATGCCTGCGGCAGACCGCCCCAGCCGACGTATCGGGAGAGGATTTCCTGCTCGTCCGGGCGCGCCTGCCTGCCCTCCGCTTCAATCTGCTTGAGCGTTTGGATGGCGGCAATGTTGAACGCATACTTCGTCTTTGCGCCGCCTTCGCCCAGATGGTCATCCGTGATGCGGAAGTTCTGCGCTTTGTACGGCTCGGCTTCTTTGCGCTCCGTTTCCTGCCCCGTCAGGTCGATAACGAGGTTGTGCAGCCTAATCTCTTCCTGCGGTTGTTGCGTCGCTGGATCACTCGGCGCTTCCTCTGTCAGTACGAAATTCTCAGATTCCGCAGGCATTGCATCCGTCTGCTTGTAAAACAGTTCATCGTTTCGCGTATCTTCGGCAAGCATCTGCTCAAACGCATCCCGCCGCTCCACCCTTGAAATCGGATAAAGCATCGTCGGATCGCGCAAATTTACGTGCGTATCTGTAATTTCTTCGATGAGGAACGCCGTATTGCCCAGATAGACCGTATCGCCTACCTGATAGGACGGCTCATCCCGCCTGCCGTCCAGCTCCTTGACGACTTCATATCCGCCTTGTTCGGCAGGCTCGGCAAAATAGATGCCGTGTCCGTTTTCCGTCAACGCTTTTGCCGCAACGCTCCACCGTCCGAAGGGCATCCCCGTAACCGATATCGTCCCCATGCCGGGGATATTTCGTTCAAACAGCCTTGTGTCCATCAGCGGTGCGGCAGTTTGAGCATCTTCCCCATAAAAGAGAAGGGTGTCATCCACTCTTACGCCGACCAGCCGCCGGGGATGTTCATCCTTCAGCTTTTTATACGCTTCCACATCCGGCGTAAAGCTGATTTCCGGCTCTTTTCGGTCTGGCGCGTCGGATTGCAGATAATGCCCATCGTGAATGAGCCTGTCAATCCGTTCGGCAACCTGATTCCATTTCAGCAGCACATCGGGACAGTTGCTTTTCCTGAGCTGTATCCCCTTTGCATCGTGACTTTCCGAACTCCCATGTTCACCCGATACGCCGGGCATTCTCCCGCCTATCCCGTATTCGTTTTTCAGAAATTCCAGCTTTTCATTGGTGCTGTGAGGTTCTGAAAAGAACTGGTAAATTCGACTGCCCGCACCCGCGATCGGAGCGTTTTGGGTCAGCACCGCGTCGATTTCATCCTGCGTCATAAAGCCGCGAACATCGGGCAGCAGCATCTCGCCTTCGGGCAGCTCCTTCCGCGCCAATGCCAAATCCCTGAGACGAGGGAGAATGTCCTTCGGCAGAAGAAAACGAAAGCGCATCAGATCGGGCTGCATCGTGACCGCATCCGCAAAGACCTCCATCTGCCGGATCAACCCGTGCAGAAATTCGGGCTGCTCCATTTTCTCGGAAAGATGATTGACGCAATCCGGGAAAATCAGCGGCGTATCTGTCATCAGGGAGAGATACCCGTTTTCTCTTGCGGCGCTGTCGCGGTACATATAGATCAGCCGCTCGGCGACCTTCCGTCGAATGGTTCCGGGGGCTTCCACGTTTTCGAGCTGTGTGCCGAATTGCCCGGCTTCAATCAGCGCGCCGACGCGCTTTGCGGCATCCGTCCACGATATGACCTGCGCATTGTTGGCATACCGCGCACGATCTCCGGCGGCCATTTGGATTCCGCTTGGGTCGAACCAGACCGAAAAGCGCCGCCCGTCCAATTCAAAGCCGTTGCCGTCGTGGTAAAGGGTCTTCATTCGCAGCGCGATTTCCTCGTTCGTTTTGCCGATCATCGCGTCAAACGCCAGCTCCATGCGGGTATCCTCGCCATTGCCGCCGAACCGCAGCGCCGTATCAAGCGCTTTGGATATAAAAGAAGGAACGGAAACCGCTCGGTCATCCGCTCCCTCGCCATATTCGGTTATCGTTTCAAAAAGGCTCGTCTGCCCCGGATTTAAGCGTACACCAGCTCGGTCAGTACGATTTCCTCTGCCTGCGCTTTCAGGCTGTTCATCGCGCCGACCCACGCCATCGGGTCGCGTTCCTTCAGTGCTTCGTTCACGCCCTGCGACGCCGCCATCTTGCTGACCATGCGGTTCACTCTTTCGCTCGCCGTCTGGTCGATCTCCGCCAGATGCGTCGTCAGCTCGCCCGTCAGGAGCAGGCTGTTGAACAGCATTTTCCTGTGTTCTTGCAGATACGCCTTGCGCATCCTGCCGTACCTGCCCAGCGTCACCTGCTCGTCCGGGATTTTCAGGTCGGGAATCTGGTATCCGTTCACCGTTTTGTAGTTCAACATGTTCTTTGCTCCTTTCAACGCTTCGCACTTCCCGCTCAATGCTTCTCAATACTTCTTCGGAGATTTCGCTGACCGCCGTTCCGAGTGCCGCCAGCGCCTGCTGCGTATTCCATTCGAGGATGCCCATGAAATCTTCCGGCTCGAACCGATGTTCTTCCGCCAATCCGCAGCGGCTGAGGAGCATATACTGAACGCCCGTCGTCGCCGTATTTCGGAAAGCCAGTTCGAGGTTGAGTTCATCATATCCCATCAGAAGCGATCCGTCAACGATGTCGCGCAGCTCGTCCTGATGCTCCTGCCAGTAATCCATCGCTTTCTGCATGGCGATTTCTTCGAGCTGTCCCGCAAGCCCGCGATTGGCAGAAACCTCATATTCTTTTTCCAGCATCGTACCGATAACCGCGCTGTTTTCCTCATTTACCGCCCATACAAACGGAGAACGGGAATCTTTTCGCATCCCCGTATCGGCAGCATCAAAGACGTAATGATAGTGAGGCACGTCGCCGGTCATATCCAGCAGCGCAATGCCTTTTGCGCCGCGCCGGACGTACCGCCGCATGGTATTCGTCCACAGCTCAAACGACGCGCAGGCGGTCGCGTCTGGGCGCTGGGCGTAGATCATCATCTGGTCGTAAAAACTATATTTGTACAGGGTGGAAGCCGTTTGCAGAAACGAGCGCCACGTTTCCCCGTCGGCGGAGATCTCGCGCACGGTCTGCGCGGCAAGCTGTACATAATCGTCAATTTTGGGCATTTCATCGCTCCTGTATGTCTTTCCGTTTCGTCGCCGTCATCGTATCTCGTTCATGTTTGGCTTTGAGCCTGTCCGCAATCCGCAAACGCTCTGAACGGAAATACGGATTTCTCCATAAGCGCAGCGGAATATCCGTCGGTTTCATCAGGTTACCGTGATTCTGCGGAAAGACCCGCACCGCGTCCACGCCGATTTCCTTCACGATCTTTTCGATCATCGCCAGCGCAACGCAGTTCGTATTCGCAAAGCTGCTTCGCGTGAAATCATCGCACAGCACGTTTTTTCCGTGCCGCACATGCAGCACGTCCAGATCAAACCCGCCGACCCAGCCGACGCCCATCGTCAGATGCGGCTTATCGGTGATGTCGTCGTTTTCCTGCCGGCCTCGCAGTTCGCAAAAGCGCTGCTTCGCCTGATCGAATTGGTCAAAGCGTTCCAGCGGACTTGGATTTTCCGAACCTCGAATCCACGAAGATAAATCCTCGATGACGTAATAATTCCACTTGCCCGGATCGCGGCGCTGCGTCACATAGTCCACGCACTCGCCGCGCCGAAAGCTCTCAAAAACCACCTGATCCGCGCCGAAACGTTCGCTGTCCGATACAACCGCAAACCTTCCGGCGCCCAATTCCCGGATTCGGAAGTTATACTCCCTATCCGGATTTCGTTCCGCCGTCCATTCCAAAGACCTTTCTCCTTTTCTTTTTGGGAAAACCGTTTTTCGCCAGTTATCCCCAATTCATCAACAGGTTTCGTCGGGTTTTCAACATGGATGTCCACAGCTTATCCACATTTTTTACAACAAAAAAACAGCCTGTTTCCAGACTGCTTTCCCTTGATTCCGATATCATTCATCTTCGACACGCTGAATCAAGCCCAAATCCAACAGCGCAATCGCCATCAGGCTGAGCAGACCATAGCCGCCCTTTTGACCGATTCGCTTTCCCTTTTTCAGCTCAAACATCCTTGTACTGCGGGATTCCACTGAACACACCACCCAAATACATCTTCTCGTAGTTCTGCGCCGTCCTCGGCTGTTCCGAAGAGAATCGGACGATATTGCTTCCCTCCTGATCGAAGTTGACCGCATAGAGCTGATCCGGTCTGAACAGGCTCGAACTGAGCAGATTGGTCGAATGAGACACGATAAAAATCTGCGCCTGTCCCGCATGTTTCATAAAATACCGAATCAAAAGTTCTTCCAAATCATTATGCAGTCCGCTGCTGAATTCATCACAGATCAGCATACCACCATGACGGATAACGCTCAAATACATCGGCAAAAACTGCACCAGAATCTTATTGCCCAAGGATTCGATATCCATCGGAATTTCCGGCATGATTCCATCCCGTTTCACCGTCAGATTGCCAAAGCCTGTTTCACCCGCATTTCTTTCAGGATGATGAATCAGATGAAAAGGAAACCCACATTCATCAAGGAATTGATTGATTTCGTTAATTCCATGTTCTTCGATGTACTTCTCAATTCTGAGCGACTGATCCTCTCCGAAGGACATCATCAGCCCCGTTTCCATATTGACATACTGGGATGCCCGCAAAAAATCAAACCACTTCTGCAAAACCTCATGTCCGCGGAACCGAGTATTAAACCACAAATCGCGCAGGAAAAGCCCTTCGTTCGGAATCCCGTTAAAGACTTCCTTTTCCGTGATTTTTGATTTTGCCGTTGCGCCCGTCCGCTCCATCATCACCTTGCCATCCAGCACCAGCCGTTCAACCAGCAGCTTATCCGTGTTCTGATATCGAATCGTGTACTCAATTTCGGCGTTATCAATCAAAAAACGGTATGTGTTTTCAAACATATCCGCATCGGAAAACAGGCACAAAAAATTCTTCCACTTCATCTCGCGAACGGCAAAAAGCGCCATCAGCAAAAAGCGGAGCGGTTCAATCAGGTTTGTTTTGCCGGAAGCATTGGCTCCTACAAACATACACCCCTTCAAGATTCCATTGCAGACGTTTGTTTTCTCCAATGTCTGATATTGGGTTTTCTTCAAATCCACTTCTGTCGCATTTTTGATTGACTTGAAGCCCTGAATACAATAGCTTTGCAGCATAACGGCACCCCCTGATCTCTTTAAGCTATTATACCACAGGCATCTCCTTTTCGTGTATCATTTTTTCATTTTCATCTGTATGAATCGTAATTTTTTTACGCGATCATTTTTCCCTCTTTTCAGTTAAAACGCAAGAAGGCGGACGCTCGCGCATCCGCCCCTTGGCACATCTCCGTTTCTTCCTTTCGTTGTCCTCATATTCCCGCCATGCCGCATCCGCCGCCTTGCTCTGTCCGCACGGCTTTTCCATCATCAGCCGCTCGAACGGGCTGTTCGTGAAGTATCTCACTCCTCCTCGTTGTCCTCCCCGATTTCCTCCTCGTCGTCGTCATCGTCCAGTTCCGTATAGCGCGGCTGCGCGTCTCTCTTCTTCCCCAGCACGACGAACGCCGCAGCGCCGCCCGCAATCAACACCACCAACAGCACGAGGGCCATCATCGCCGTCGAATCGGTCGTTCTCTCCGTTTCCGGCTTAGGTTCGGCGGTCGGCTTCGGCGTAGGCGTTGCCGTGGGTTCGGGCGTGGGCTGTTCATCCTTGCTCACCACGCCGAAAAGGTCGCGGTCATCCACAAGGTTGAGGAAGTAGGTTTCGTATTGCTCGCCGTCCTCGTCCAGCGGCTTGTCGTAGTCGATCACGAGGTAATACGTTTCTCCCTTGCGCGTCTGCACCGTGATGAACTGCTTGTTTGTCGCCTTGGAATACAGCAAATCCACCGTTTTCATGTTGCCGCCCATTGAAAAGGGCTTGCCCTCGGTCGGCTCGCCCGTTTCCGCACCGCCCGCAAGCTGTACCAGCAGCGCATAGAGCGCGTCGATATCCGGGGCTGCTGTCGTCTGCGGCTGCATGGTCGCCTGCGGCACGTCCGTGGGCATCGGCGTTGCGGTCGGCTTCGGCGTGGTCTTTGCGCCGCCGGAGGACGGTTTCTTTGTCGCGGAGGGCTTGCTGTCATTGCCGCTCGAACCGCTGTCATCCCTGCCGTAGAAGGGATTTTTCACATACACCTTCTGCGACACGTTGCCCGCCAGATCGACTGCGTAAATGGCAATCTGCTGCCTGCCGTCTGCATATGCCCGGATGTTCGCGTCCAGCGTCGTTCCGCTATATTTGAGCTTATGCCCGTTGACGTACACCGCCGCCACGCCGGAGGTGGAATCGGTCGCTTCAATGCAGATCACCTCGCCGCTCACACCCGCCTTGACAGTCGGCGGCGTGCTGTCAAAGCAGGAAATCGCTTCGCTTTTCGCCTGCACATTGCCCGCACGGTCGGTAATGGACACATGGATCGTCGCATTCTCCCGCAGCTCCACCGAATAACTTGCACTCTGATCGTCGCCGTCTACGACGGTCTGCCAGGCGTTTTCCGTCGCCACGACGATTCGGATGTTCGCCCAGCCCGTGCCGTTCACATCCACGACGTTGATTTTCGCCGTCGCCTTGTCCTTCTGCCACTTTGCCGGGGACACAACTGTGATTTTGTACGCGCCCTCCGGCATCGGCTCGGCGGTCGGTTCGGTCGTGGGCTGCTGCGTCGGCTCTGTCGTAGGTTCAGCCGTCGGTTCGTCCGTGGGCTGCGCCGTGGATTCTTCCGTCGCTTCTCCCGTTTCCGTCTGCCTATCGGGTTCTTCCGCTTCCTGCGCAGGATGAGCAATTTCCCTGCTTTCGCTCATGTTTTCGTCCTGCACAGCTTCCTGTACAACCGTTTCGCCCGCCACGCTTTCCGCCTTGACCGCCAGCACCGATCCGCCCAGCGCCGCACAGAGCGCCAGCGTCAAAACGCGCATCCCCATTTTATTCTTCAAAAGATTCATCGTCCCGCTGTTCCTCCTGTTCTTCATGTTCCTCCTTGTCCTGCGGCGGCTTGCCCGCCAGAAAATCTTCCAGTTCCTCCGGGGTCAGCCGCATACTGCGCACGACGTAGAGGATGCCCATGTTCTCCGCTTCCTCCTGCCGCTGTGCCAGCTTCTTTGCCTTTTCCTCGGCGCGCTTGGCTGCATTGTCCGCCTTTTCTCGGTTGTTGCGAATCTTCTGCAAATCCGCACGCCAGTTCATCTTCTTTGCCATGCTTTATTCGTACATCCTCCCGAATCCATAAAAATGCTCCTGCCAATAGGTGCGGCTCAAATCCGCATACGAAATCGGATTGCCGCAGTTCAAAATGTACCCGTCGCCCACATACAGCGCGACGTGCGTAATGCCGTCGTTGCCCTCCACGCCGTCGCCCAGCGTGCCCTGAAAGAAAATCAGGTCGCCCGGACGGGCTTCTTCCGGCTCAATCGGTGTACACACGCCGTACAAGCTCGTCGCGCCCAGCCTGCCGATGTCCCGCACGCCCGACTCTTTGAATATCCATGAAATGAAGCCCGAACAGTCAAACGACGTTTCCGGGCTGTCGCCGCCCCAGACGTAGGGATAGCCGATATACCGTTCGCCTGCCTCGATGAGCTTGGCAAACTTGGGGTCAGCCTGCTTGTATGCCTCCGAGACTTCGTATTCCATCGGCTCTTTGAGCTGCGATGCGTGCGGCTTGCCCGCGAACAAATCCGGATAATTGCCCAGCGTCGCCATATACAGCGCGTACATGCCGACCTTTTCCCGGCTCAGCACCATGAACGGCAGATGAGAGAGCATGTTGTTGACCAACTTCACCTTGCAGATCGTATAGGTGTATGCCACTTCGATTTGTACCCAGTTCTCCCGCCACTTCATCTCGCCCGTTTGGGGGTCTTCCACCTGCTCGTATTCCTTCTTCCATTCCGTGCGGCAGCGCGTTTCCTTTTCGACCGCGGTTGTCAGCTTATACTGCTGCTCAAAAAGAAGCTCCACTGTCGGCATCGCCGTGTCCACCGTCCACTCCCCGCCGATGCGCGCGCTGACCAGCGCCAGCAGCACATACGGGTCGTGCCAGATTTCCATCTGCTCCACCTGCACCTCGTCGTAGCCGGGATGAATCTCTCCGTACCTGTCCAGCTCGTCTTGCAGCGCATCCTCCATCTCGCAATACGCCCGTTCGGCGGCAATCAGGTCATCTTCCTCGGCGGGATAGGTGCCGATGACCAGCGATTCAAGCAGCGACTGCGCAATCGGCATACACCCGGACAGGCTGCTGAGCATGTACGTCATCATCACCGCAAGGAGCAGGATGACCAGCTTTCCCCGATTTTTCCGAATGAACATCTCGACTTTCCGCTCCGTCCTTTGAACGGGCGTGAACACGGCTTCGCCCGCGCCCTGCACGACGATCCCTTCCGCCTGCCGCCCGGTCTGCGCCGCCGCGTACTGCCGCTGAATCTGCTTTTTCTGCCGCTGCTTGGACATCCGCCAAACGCTGGATTCCGCGCCCTGCCTGCCCGTCCGCGCCGCCTGCACCCCGACGTTTTCTTCCTCCTCCGTTTCGTCTGCGGGAAGCACCGCGTCGGCCAGCAGGTCGGAAAGCGCGTCCGCCGCGCTTTCCGTGTGCCGCAGCATAGATGGCGGCTTGGGCTTTTCCGTCTCGAAGCGCAGGCGGTACGCCTTACTGCCCGCGAGCCTTTCGCGCTTTCTCATCGCAAAACACCCGCCAGTCGTGCTGCGCCATCGCGTCCGCCCGCGCCGCCGCCCTGCACAGGGACAGCATCACCAGCGCCACAAAGCAAACGCCCAGCACCGTCGCCAGAATTTCCATCATCCGTTTTCCTCCTCCTGACCCGCCGTTTCATTAGGGCGGGTCGTCATCAGCCGATAAAGCTCCGTGTTCTGCGGAAAACGATCCACAAAAGGCAAAATCGTGTCGCCGTAGAGCAGCAGTCCCTCGCCCGCGCCGGACTGCTTCACATAAGAAAGCTGACGCGCGGAAATGCCCAGCTTTTTCGCCAGAATCTCGCGGTCACCCGGCGCCTGATTGAGCATCAGGATAAAGTCGCTGTTTTCAAAGATGTTTTCGATTTCCGCGCTCGCCAGCAGATCTTTCAGGTTCTGCGTAATCGCCGTCGGGATGCCGCCCCATTTTCGAAAACGCTTCCAAATCTCCACGGAGTACGCCGCCGTCTGCGGCTCTTTCAGCAGCAAATGAAACTCATCCATGTAATACCGGGTCGATTTCTTCTGCGCCCGGTTGATCGTCACCCTGTTCCAGACCTGATCCTGCACAATGAGCATCCCCAGCTTTTTGAGCTGCTTTCCGAGCTGCTTGATGTCATAGCAGACGAAGCGATTATTCACATCCACATTCGTCCGGTGATTGAAGACATTCAGCGAGCCATGCACATAGATTTCAAGGGCAGTGGCAATCCGCTGTGCCTCCGGCTCACTCTGACTGCGCAGGATGTTGTAGAGGTCTTCGAGAATAGGCATTTTCTCAGGAACCGGATCGGCAAGATAGTCCTGATACACCTTGCGGACGCTGCGGTCGATGATGGTCTTTTCCACCGGTTGCAGCCCATCCTTGCCGCCCACAATCAGCTCACACATGGAGAGGATGAAATCAGACTTCAAAGTCAGCGGGTTTTCCTCTTCCGAGTAGTTCACATTGATGTCCAGCGGGTTGATGTAGTCGGTGCTCACCGGCGAGATGCGGATGACCTGACCGCCCAGCTTCTG
>ENA-ORNY01001179-ORNY01001179.1-human-gut-metagenome-genome-assembly--contig:-NODE-1179-length-15567-cov-3.784618_pt1 | contig 15567 bp, 11 predicted proteins | sample MGYA00242122_ERZ509036 | MGnify/ENA primary metagenome ERZ509036 (study PRJEB26280, sample SAMEA2338696) | human gut metagenome | biome: human gut; feature: human-associated habitat; material: faeces... | reverse complement strand
GCTCCTGCTGCCGTTCATCCCGGCCTCCTGCGAGAAAATTTTCGCGCAGATCGGCGCGGACGCAGCTGTCCAGACCTGGGACAAGGCCAACGTCTGGGGCGCGCTTTCGCAGACCGCCTGCGTGCACAAGGGCGAGGCGATCTTCCCCCGCATTGACGCGGCCAAGGCCCTTGCCGAGCTGGCCGAACTCGAGGCCGAGCAGAAAAAGGCCCTCCTGCCCGCCGTTGAGGTCGAGCCGCAGCTGGAGGAAAAGGTCGACTTCGACACCTTCTGCAAATCCGACCTCCGCGCCGTCAAGGTCAAGGCCTGCGAGCGCGTGAAAAAGTCCGACAAGCTTCTGCGCTTCACGCTCGACGACGGCAGCGGCACGGACCGTCAGATCCTCTCCGGCATCGCGAAGTTCTATGAGCCGGAGGCGCTCGTCGGCAAGACGCTTGCCGCGATCATCAACCTGCCGCCCAGAAAGATGATGGGGCAGGAATCGTGCGGGATGCTCCTGTCCGCCGTCCACAAGGAAAAGGGCGAGGAAAAGCTGAACCTTCTCATGCTGAACGACGCCATCCCCGCCGGCGCGAAGCTCTGCTGAGGCCTCCTGTACAGCCAAAAACCGTGAAGCTCCAACGCCGGGGCTTCACGGCTTTTTTGTCAGACGCTTCCGCGTGGAAACGCCCAAGGTTAGCCCCTTTCTTTATGTTCTGTTTCTATTCCGGCATTCCATCAAGCCCCATTTTTCAGGGCGCAAAACGGCAGCCCCCGGACACGGGGCTGCCGTCTGCTGCTATATTATGGTTTTGTATCGAAACTCAGGCAATCCATTTGGACGGTTGGATGCTGAAATATAGCTGAGAAAACTCAGATCGTAACGCCGGCCTTTTCGAGGATGGCCGGAACGTTCTTTTCTGCGCCGATGGCCATGATATGGACGCCGTCGCACAGATGCTCGTCCTTGATCTTCGTGATCATCTCCGCTGCCATCTCGATGCCGAGCTGCATGGGAAGACCCTTGACACCCTTTTCCTTGCCCTCGGCTGCCGCTGCGGCAAGCTTGTCGATCATATCCTGCGGCACCGCGATGCCGGGGACGTTTTCGTTCATGTACCGCGCCATGCCCGCAGCCTTGAGCGGGATGATACCAGCCATGATATGCGTCTTGATACCGGCCGCGTCGACCTTATCCAGGAAGCGCTTGAACGTTTCCAGATCAAAAATACCCTGCGTCTGGATGTACTCTGCGCCGTTTTCGACCTTCTGGCGCAGCTTGTTGATCTGCAGCTCGATGGGGTCATAGACCGGAGTGACGGAAGCGCCCTTGTAGAACTTCGGCGCGCCGCCGGCGATCTCATTGCCGCCGCAGTCGCAGTTTGTCTGCTCCATCTTTGTGAGCATTTTCAGAATGCCGACGGAATCCAGATCATAGACGGGCTTGGATTCCGGACAGTCGCCGACGACGGGATGGTCGCCCGTCAGAGCCAGCATCGTGTCGATGCCGAAGGCCGCTGCGGACAAAATATCGCCCATGATGGCCATACGGTTGCGGTCGCGGCCGGTCATCTGCAGGATCGGCTCGATGCCCGCATTCTTGAGCGCGACGCACAGGCCGAGGCTGGACGCCTTGAGACTGGCGGACTGCATATCGGTCACGTTGACGCCGTGAACCTTGCCGTTCAGGAGCTTTGCAGCCTCCAGCTGCTCGGAAAAATCATAACCCTTCGGGGGGGCCATTTCGGCGGTGACGCCAAATTTACCGGCTTCAAAAGCCTCTTTCAACATACTCATATTATTTCTTCCCCTTTAAGCTGATCGTTCTCGGATATGCCGTCCGAAACGAAGATGCCCCGACGCGTCAGCCGCAGAAAGCCGTCTTTCAGTTCCAGCTTGCCGTCTGTTAGGTAGGGAGCGGCCATGTCGAGGCAATATCGGTACAGCTTCTCGCCGTATTCCTGCCGTAACTGCTTCATCGGTATGCCCCACATGGTGCGCAGTGCGGTCATGACGCACTCGTTGTAGCGGGTGGCGGTGTCGCGGTATTCCGTTTCGAACGGACGGTTGCCGCTTTCCATGCCTTCAATATACTGCGTCAGCGACGATACGTTCCATTCGCGACCGACGCCGTCGAACGAGTGAGCCGACGGGCCACAGCCCAGATAGGGAATGCCTTGCCAGTAGGAAGTGTTGTGGCGCGAATGCCGGCCGGGTTTGCAGAAGTTGGATATTTCGTAGTGCACGTATCCCGCTTTGCCCAGTGTGTCTGTCAGGGCAGAGAAGAAACGCAGGCTGCTGTCCTCGTCCACCTGGCTGACGCGGTGAGCCTGTAGCATGTCGTACAGCGGTGTGCCTTCTTCGTAGGTCAGGTGGTAGGCCGAGATGTGCTCCACGTCCAGAGCCACAGCCTGTTGCAGATCGTCTTGCCAGCGGCGGTCCGTCTCGCCCGGCAGCCCGTAGATGAGGTCGATGCTGAGGTTGTCGAAATCCGCATCCCTGGCGGCGCCGACGGCCATCTCGACCTGCTTCCAGTTGTGGCGGCGGCCGATGAGCCGGAGAATGTCGTCGTTGGCGCTCTGCGCGCCGATGGAAAGGCGGTTCACGCCCTCCTTGCGCAGCATGCGCAGCTCCTTGCGCCGGACGCTGTCCGGGTTGCACTCCACGGTGATCTCGCTCTGCTTCATCAGCCGGTTCGTGACCTTCAGCTCCTGCAATATCTCCACGATGCGCCGCGCGCCGTAGTAGCTCGGCGTGCCGCCGCCGAAGTACACCGTGTCGATGAAGTAATCGGTCATGCGGGGCATCGTTTCCTGCAATTGAATGAGCAGCGCATCCTGGTAATAGGGCATGAGCTTGTCCCTGCCCGGCAGACTGCAAAAGTCGCAGTACGCGCACTTCGATGCGCAGAACGGTATGTGAAAATATACGCCCAGGCGTTTGTCTTGGTCGCTCATAGTTCCTCCAGAATGTGGGTGGTGGGTGCGGGAAACCCCTCCGTCAAAACCTTCGGTTTTGCCACCTCCCCTGTTAGGGGAGGCAAGTGGGTTTGCAGAATACTAACTTGGCTCCCCTAACAGGGGAGCTGGCGCGGCGCAGCCGCGACTGAGGGGTTTGTTTGAATTCGTCAGAATAGTTTGCAGACAAGCTCGCCATACTCCGCCGGATCGTCCGGGGTGATGCCGGCGACGAGCTGCGCCTGCGCGAAGAGCACCTTCGCCATTACGGCGGCGCGCTCCGGGTTCTCCTGACGCGCGGCATCCAGCGCTTTGACGGCGGGGTGGTCGAGATTGAGCTCGAGCACGCGCTGCGCGCGCATCGCGTTCGGGTCGGCGCCCGGCATGGCGTGGAAGTAGCGCTCCATTTCGAGCGTGATGCCGCCCTCGACGGAGAGACACACGGCGTAATTCTTGAGCTTGCGGGAGATCTTCACATTCGCCACGGCGTCGCCGAGCGTCTCCTTGACAAAATCGGTGAGGGGCTTATACTCCTCGTCGGTCTTGTCGGCGGCGGCCTTCTCCTCGTCGGACTCGAGACCGAGATCCTGCGAGCAGACATTGCAGAACTTCTTCTCGGCGTAGCTGCCGAGGATCTCCGCGACGAACTCGTCCGCATCGGTCGAGAAGCAGAGAATATCGAAGCCCTTGGCGCGCACCTGCTCGGTCTGCGGGAGCTTCGCGGCGCGCTCCGGCGTTTCGGCGGCGGCGTAATAGATGTATTTCTGGTTTTCCGGCATCGCGTCCACATACTCGCGCAGGGAGACGAGCTTTTCCTTCTCCGCGCTGCGATAGAGCAGAAGATCGGTCAGCAGATCGCGCTTCATGCCGTAATCGCCGATGATGCCGTATTTGAGCTGCGTGCCGAACACGTTGAAGAACTTTTCGTACTTCTCGCGGTCGCACTCCATGAGCCGGGAAAGCTCGCCTTTGATCTTCTTTTCAAGATTCATGGAGATGAGCTTGAGCTGGCGGTCGTGCTGGAGCATCTCGCGGGAGATGTTCAGCGAAAGATCGGGAGAATCGACGATGCCGCGCACGAAGCGGAAGCACTCCGGCAGCAGGTCAGGGCACTTTTCCATGATCATCACGCCGTTGGAGTAGAGCCGCAGGCCGGGGACATAGTCGCGGGTGTAGTAGTCGTAGGGCGCCTTTGCCGGGACGAACAGCATCGCGCGGTAGCTCACGGTGCCCTCGGCGTTCACGCGGATGACGGACACGGGATCCTCGGTGTCCTTGAACTTTTCCTTATAGAAGGCGATGCAGTCGGCGTCGGAGGCTTCCTTCTTGCTGCGCTGCCAGATGGGGATCATCGAGTTGATGACCTCTTCCTTTGTGACGGTGCGCACGCCCATCTTCTGGATACCGGCCTCGTCCACCTCGCCGGTCTCATATTTTTCGGTCGTCTCCACATCGGTGCGGATCGGCCAGCGGACATAGTCCGAATATTTCTTCACAAGCTCCTGGATCTTCCAGGGCATGAGATACACGCTGTAGCAGTCGTCCTCGGTGTCGCTCTTCATGGTGAGGATGACGTCGGTGCCGACGGTCTCCTTTTCGCAGGGAGTGACGGTGTAGCCGTCCGCGCCCTCGCTCTCCCAGCGGTTGGCGGTCTCCTGCCCGTAGGCGCGGGAGATGACGGTGACCTTGCTCGCGACCATGAACGCGGAATAGAAGCCCACGCCGAACTGACCGATCACGTCGATGTCCGCCTTGTCCTTCTCGGCGGCGTCCAGATCCTTCTTGAAGGCGAGCGAGCCGGACTTCGCGATCACGCCGAGATTGGATTCCATCTCCTCGGCGGTCATGCCGATGCCGTTGTCGGAGATCGTGAGCGTTCCGTTTTCCTTGTCGCCTTTGATGCGGATGAAGAAATCTCCGCGCTCCATGCCGACATTCTCATCGGTCAGCGAGCGGAAGCAGAGCTTGTCGATAGCGTCCGAGGCGTTGGAGATCAGCTCGCGCAGAAAGATCTCCTGATGCGTGTAGATGGAATTGATCATCAGCTCCAGCAGCCGCCGGGATTCCGCCTGAAATTCTTTTTTCGCCATATTTTTATCCTCCGTATGCTATGGACTCTGAGCAGACCTTGAGAAGGCCTATACTCAGACACTATATTATACCGCGGTGTTATGTAAAATTCAACCGAAAAACTCGCCCGCCGCAGAGGAAAAGAGGCTCCGCGGGGGAAAACCGTGTTCCCGCTGCCGAAACCGGCGCACAAGAAGTTTTATTTTCGGCAGGACAGGGCCGCGTGTTGCCGCGGCGGGGGGCTGTGATACTATTCTCCCAATCTGGGCAGACGGATTTGCGGGCATCACCGCGTGGTGCCGGAGCGCGGACGATCCCCGCGGCACTACGCTGACGCAGGCGTTCTATATCCCGGGGAATCAGGAGGTCGTACTGGATTATAAGGACGGACTTTATACTATACTCCGCAAAATCCGGCGACCGCATTTCGGAGCTGTACGGCGGCGTGTGCATGGCGTTTGCCCACACCTCTCTCGGACAGCATTATCCCAACGTGTTTGACGACCGGAACAAGGCATATGCCATTCCGGCGGGCGTGAAATATAAGCTGCTCCGTCAGGAGACCGGCGAGAACTGCTATATCCTGACAGAGTATCCGCTGGACAGATCGCAGCCGGACTGGACGACCTTCGGGGAGCCGTAAAACCGGCAGGTGAATAAGAGCAAGAAAAATTTTCGCCCGCAGACATTGTCTGCGGGCGAAAACCGTTTGGATTTTATTGCTTTTCCGGTATCTGGGAATGGCCGGCGTTTACGAGAAGGTCATGCCGGATGTCCCACAGGCGGTTCGAGAGATCGACGTAGTACCCGTGCGGGTTTTCAAACCGGAGCACCTCGGGCCAGAGCGTTTCGAGCTGCTCGGCGCAGCGCTTCCGGATATCCTTGAGCGACGGGAGATCATAGACGAGCTCGCCCGCGCGGAACACGGGGACCATCATGTTTTCGGCACGGAAGTTCGTGAGCGTTTTGCGCTTCCACGTGTTTTCCGGGTGGAAGATCGTGAGCGGCTGCGTATCGTCCGGCGTCTCGTCATACAGACAGAGATAGTCCGCAAGCGCCTTGCCGTTCGTGCGGTCGTAGAAGCGGAAAAACTTCTTGAAGTGGGGGATCGTGATCTTGGCGACGTTTTCGCTCACCTTGATCTTCGGGACGACCTCGCCCGATTCGCGCTCCACGGCGACGAGCTTGTATACGCCGCCGAACACCGGCTCGCTCTTGGCGGTGATCATCCGCTCGCCGACGCCGAAGGAGTCGATGCACGCGCCCTGCAGCAGCAGGTCCTGGATGATATATTCGTCGAGCGAGTTGGAGCAGGTGATGGTGCAGCTCTCCCAGCCCGCCTCGTCGAGCATGCGGCGGGCCTCCTTCGTGAGATAGGACATATCGCCGGAGTCGAGCCGGATGCCGCATTTGGTGATGCCCATGGGCTTGAGCACGTCGTTGAAGGCGCGGATGGCGTTGGGAATGCCGGATTTGAGCGTGTTGTAGGTATCTACGAGCAGCACCGCGTTCGTTGGGTAGCTCTCGCAGTAGGTGCGGAAGGCGTCATACTCGGAATCGAACATCTGCACCCAGGAGTGCGCCATCGTGCCGAGAGCGGGAACGCCGTAGAGCTGGTCGGAGATCGTGCAGGCGGTGCCGGAGCAGCCCGCGATATACGCCGCGCGCGCGCCGAGGATCGCCGCGTCCGCCCCCTGTGCCCGGCGGGAGCCAAATTCCATCACCGCGCGGCCCCGCGCGGCACGGACGATGCGGCTTGCCTTCGTTGCGATGAGCGACTGGTGGTTCACCGCGAGCAGGAGATACGTCTCCACGAGCTGCGCCTCGATCGCGGGGGCGCGCACCGTAATGAGCGGCTCGCGCGGGAACACCGGCGTGCCCTCCGGCACGGCCCAGATGTCGCCGGTGAACCGGAAATCGCGGAGATACTGCAGAAACTCCTCGCAGAAAATGCCCCTCGAGCGGAGATAGTCGATATCCTCATCGGAGAAGTGGAGATTGGTGATATATTCCACGACCTGCTCCAGCCCCGCGGCAATGGCGAAGCCGCCGCCGTCCGGCACCTGCCGGAAGAAGAGGTCGAAGTAGGTGATGCGGTCCTTATATCCGTTGCGGAAGTAGCCGTTGCTCATCGTCAGCTCGTAAAAATCGCAGAGCATCGAAAGATTCTGGGCATTGCGAACGTTCATGGCAAAGTGTCCTCCTGCCGGTAGTATCCATATAATTATACACGCCCGCCGCATTTTTGCAAGGCGATTGACACGCGCGCGGAAAAATATTATTTTATAGTGTGTATTATAAACTATCTATAGATACAGGCGGGAGACTATGGAAAACGCGCCGGGAAAAGAGAATACGTTCCCGCGGCTGTACGCCGGTTCCGGACGCGTGCCGGAGGACACGGCGCGGCGCGTCGTCTTCGCGTCGTGGGCGCTGCTCGAGCCGACGGAGGGACACACGGATGCGCCCGCCGCGGCCGCCGTGCGCGAAGAGCTGATGCGCTGCATCGCCCGCGGCGAACCGCCGGTTTTGTGCCTGTACGCCGGGGAAGACCCGGCATGGTTCGCCGCAAAGGGCGGCTGGCTCGCGGAGGACAATCTCCGCTGCTTCCTGCGCTATGCCGGGCGCGCGGCGCGCGCGTTCGGCCATCTGACGGACGAATACATCACGCTCTTTGAGCCGAACGAGCTTGTTTGGAAAAAGAGCGCCAACCGCAATCTCAATCTGCGCTTCAAAATGCTTTCGCACATGGCGTGCGCCCATGTGCGCGCCGTGAAGCTCGTGCGCGATACGCGCGCGCAGCTGCCGGAAACGCGCATCGGCTTCGTGCTGCGGATGTACCCGGCGATCGATCTCCGGCGGGGGCTGCTGCGCGGGGACAACGCCGCGACCGCCTCGGCGTATGAAATACTGCCGCTGCTTGCCATGGCGCGGGGCAATTTTCTCCCGCCGCTGCGCAATACGCTCCGCATTCGGCCCGGAAGCTGGGCGGATTTCCTCGCCGTTTCCGGCGGCGGGGACAAAGAGAAGCGGCGCTACTGCTGCCATGCCGCCGCCACGCTTGCCGAATATCCGAAGAATATTAAACTTCCCGCCGAGCATAACGGCAAAAAAGTCATCGCGGTTAAAAGCGAGGGATTTAAAAATTGCCAAAATCTCGAAAAGGTCGTTATCCCCGCCGGCTATAAACTGATCGGCGACGGAGCGTTCGAGGGACTTAAGAATCTTCACAACGTCAGTATTTCCGACATAAAAGACGAGGGTTCTCTTACCGTTGGGTACAGAGCGTTTGCCGATTGCGTTGCGCTCACCGAGGTTTCTTTCGGAAAAGCGGTTAAAAACGTCGGGGCTTATGCGTTCAAGAATACGAGAATTCTTCGCGTGGAATTTTCCGCAGTCGAAACTCTTGGAGATTACGCGTTTAAAGATTGCGTTTCGCTTACTTACGTTTACATTCCCGAAACTCTGAAGGCAGGCGGAATCGGAAAAGAAGCGCCGTTTTACGGCTGCAAGGACGACGTGGATTTCGTTATTCACGAACACGCGAAACTCAATGCCGTAACGGTTGCGGTTCTCACCGGAAGCCAACAGTAAAATTCGGCTAAGTTGGACAAAAAAATAAAATTATGCCGCGTTTTCGCGGCATTTTTTAAACGTATGCCGGACAAGATTAAAACGAACCGTGGTCTGACAGCGAATTTTTGACTAATACGACTGAAACACACGAGGTGAATTATGGATTATGATTTTTTTGCTTACTTATCGAGAATGAAATACATCAAACGCTGGGCGCTGATGCACTCCACAACCGAAGAGAATATTATGGAGCATAGTTTGCAGGTTGCTGAAATTGCTCACGCTATCGCGCTTATCAAAAACAAAATGTTCGGCGGCGCGGTGGACGAATATAAGGTTATGTGTCTTGCCGTTTATCACGAGGCGAGCGAGGTTATCACGGGCGATCTGCCAACGCCCATCAAATATTTCAACTCTCAGATAAACACGGCGTATAAGGATCTGGAAAACCTTGCGTCGGAAAAACTTATCGGAAAATTACCCGAGGAATTAAAGCCTTACTACAGAGAATTTATCCTTGCGGATAAGAATTGCGAGGAGTATAAAATTATGAAAGCCGCCGACAGAATCGCCGCTTATATCAAATGCGTTGAGGAAGTGAAGAGCGGAAATAAGGAATTTTTAAAGGCAAGGGACAGCATAGGCAAAGATATCCGCGCCATAAACGACAAAGCCGTTAAGTATTTCGTTGCGAAAATTCTGCCGAGTTTTGAAAAGACTCTGGACGAACTCGAACTTTAATACTTAACGTACTTAATTAAAGAGAACTCGCTTATCCCGGCAGACCGATCCTATCGGATGACCTGTCAGGTCAGGTGAGTTCTTTTATTTTTTCTGATATTATTTTTGGTCGGCACTCGGGCAAACATAAAACGAATATTAAAGGGCGGGGACGAATTTTCATTCGTCCCCGCCCGATTTAACTATAACTTATCGAACAAAATAGTTATTTAGTTTCCGGCTTATTCGCCTTTATCGTCCTTTTCGCCGTTTTCTTCGGAATCGTCGCCGTAATCGTAAGCCTCGTCGGTTGCGTCGGGCGCTTCAACGTTGTTCTTGTTCAGGTTCTTTCCGTTGCCGGCATATCTCTTCGATTTGTCGTAACCCTTGACGTAATAACCTTCTTTTCTGGACTTTTTGCTCTTCTTATTCTTGGTCGACATACGAATGATAACCGCAACGAGAGCCGCGATAAGAACGACCGCGATGATTATCGAAATAATCTGGAGCCATGCGTAACTTGCCGTCGAAGTCGAACCGGACGAAGTGCTGTCGCTCGTCGATTCGCTTGAAGATTCGTTGGCGTCGCTTTCGATAACGTAGGTTATGCAATCGATCGTGTCGTAACGATAGAGCATAACGACTTTGGTCGTTTCTTCGCTGCCGTCGTTTTTAAGATATCCGTAAGCGACGACCGTGTCGGTCGTGACGTCCTTTCTGACGTTGCCGTCGTCGTCCTTTAAGGGGTTTTTACCTTTTTTCGCGTCGGATTCGCTCTTGTAGTATTTAACAACTTTGTCGTGAGTAGCGGTTTTTTCAAACGTGTAATAGTCGGGATCGAAAGCGTCGGCGAGCGAATCATAATCGTTAGCCGCGGAATAGGTCGCGCCTTTGTTGGCTTTGCCGATAAGCATCGAACCTTCGCCCTCGAAACCGAACTGAAGTTCAAAGTCTTTCGCTTCGTTGCCGGTTCTTACGATGAACGTAACGGTAGTGTAGCCGTCGCCGCCCTTCTTGCTTGCGGCGGTGACTTCGGTCTGCATAACGTAGTCCACCTTGTTTTCGGTGAATTTCGCAACGCCGCCCACTTTGTCTACGTTCGCGATGTCATAGTCGTAAAGTCTTACGAACGCCTTGCCGCTGAGAACTCTGAGTTTAACGCTGAAACTGTAAACGCTGTTCGCGGGAACCGTTACGGGGAGATTGTTGGAAGTAGCGCGGATGAAATATCCGGTTTTGGAGTAAAGCGCGATGGCTTGTACTTCTTTGTTTCCGTTCGGGTAGTACGCCTTGTAATCCGCTTTGAGCGCTGCAAGCGCGGCGTTGAGCGCGGAGTTGTAACTATACGCGCTGTTGACGAGGAACGCTTTGTTGTTTTCGTCTGCGGTAGCGCCTCCCTTATATGCGCCGCCTGTGATCTGAGTAAGACCTACTTCGTAACCCTTATAACGTCCTTCGGCGTCCTTGGTCGAAGAAGGATCGTACATAGCGTCGTTGGTGTTGACGTCGTAACTGTCGTTCGCGGTATCGTCGTCTTTGTCTTCCGACGTATCGCTGTTGTAGTCGCCGAGCAGAGTAACTTTCGTGCCGTTGTTCGATGTGTCCGCCGCGTCGAATTCTTCTTCGGTGAGCGTAACGATCTTGAAATCTTTGAAGATTGCCTTACCTACGGGGAAGTCGGTATTTGTGGAAGATTCAGCCGTAGGACCGAACGTGATTTTGAGAGAGTACGTCAGATCGCTTCCGTCGTTGGCTCTGTTGGTGGTGAGGTAAATAGCGTATCTCACGTCCTTGCCGTCGGTGGCGAAACTGTCGAATCCGCCGTTTTCCTTGCCGTTATCCATAACTTTTACGGATGCGTTCTTGGAATAACTCTTAGCGTCCACGTTGGCGGTGAAGGAAACCATCACGCCCTTGTAATCGGTGGTCGCGTCCTTGTCGGTATTGACGTATTTTTTAAGATTGAAATCTACCGTAGTGTAGGAATAAGACGAACCGTATTCTCTTCCGGTTTTGGAGAAGTCGATTGTGAGAGCGCCGTTTTCGGGAGCGCCGACTTCATAACCTTCGTTGTCGTTTTTGTTGTTGAGGTTGAATTTGTTGAATGCGCCCGCGCCGCCGGCGAGAACGTCGTCAGCCTGAGTCGCTTTCGCGAAATCCGCTTTAACAACGGAAGCGTCTTTTTTAGCGGCGTCTACCGTTAAAAAGTTCTTTTCGGTTTTCTTGGTATTGTCGTCGTTGTAAAGTTTAACGGTTTCGGTTGCAGTCGCTTCGTCGTATTTGCCGTTGTCGAGTTTTTCCATCTTAACGTCGTCGAAGTAAGCGGTTCCGGAGCAGCCTCTGAGTTTGTTGTCGCTGTTGCCGTGACCGAAGCCGAGAACTACCTGATATTTGGTTGCGGCGATGTTGCTCGGTCTGAGATAGATCGAGTACATTTTCCATTCGCCCTTGGTATCGATGTTGTCGATAATGGTGGAATCGATAGTCGTTCCGACGGTGTTTCTCACTTCGATATACGCGCCCGTGTCGAGAGCGGCGTTGCCGTCCACGTATTTACCGGCGACGTTGTCGGTGCGGACGTAAACAGTGAGAAGATAATCCGCGCCGTATTCCGCCGTGACGGTAGTGGAAGAAACGACGTACTGAGCCGCGCCGTCGCCGTCGGAGTTGACGTTGTTGGCAAGCATAAGAACTTTCTTGTGGTCGTCGCCTTCTCCGCGATGAACTTTTTTATAATCGGGATAATCATCGCTGGTAGTATCGATTATTCCGGAAGATTTCGTCGTTCCGTAAGAGGTTCTCGTCCATTTTACGCTCGAAGAAACGGAATAAGGATATTTCGTCGTGGAATCGGGAATGTGGTATTCAAAATTCCCGTTTGCGATCATCTGCTCGTCTTTAACTTCGTCTTTTACGGATTCGCTTTCGGATTCCGATTCCGAAGTCGATTCGCTCGAAGAGTTTCCGCAGGAAGACGCGAAACAGAAAACGAGCGAGAGAACGAGCGCCGTTAAAAGCATGATGAACGCTTTAAAGTTAAACTTGTTCTGAGTTTTGTTCATAAGTCACCTTTCTGAAGTTATTAGTTTGTCCGATTCGACGCGAGTTCAAACGTAATTTCCGTTTCCGCCCGACGTTCTTCCTTTTACGCCGGACGTTTCGTTTCCGTTAAGTTTCCGCGCGCGTTTTACCGGACGCACCCGTATAATAAGGCTGAATTTCTTCATCGTTATTTCGTCGCTGCCGAAGGATAACGCGGGGGATTGCTTTTGCCGCAAATAATCCCGGCGAAGAATAAAAACCTATACTCGTTCATTATACATTATTTAACTGAAAATTGCAATGAATATGCGACGATTATAAAAATTTTTTGTAATTTATCTTTAAAAATTTTCTTCCGTGTCAATAATAAATCCGATGCAACGATTACGCGGCTCGGAAGCGGTTGCAGGGGAGCGGAATTGACTGACGAATTCAAAAAGAAACTTTATCTTATTTTAACGGGCGTCGTAACGGGCGCGGCTAACGGTTTTTTCGGCGGCGGAGGCGGAATGATCGTCGTGCCGTTGCTTACGTTTTTGCTTAAAACGGAAACAAAAAAGGCTCACGCCACCGCAATCGCGATAATTTTGCCGATTTCGGTCGTCAGCGCGATGGTATATTTTTTCAAAGGCAGTTTTGATTTTTCCGCGGGAATACCGTCGGGGATAGGCGTGGTCGCAGGAGGAATCGCGGGGGCGTGGCTGCTCGGCAAACTCTCGTCGAAACTCATAACGCGTATTTTCGCCGTCGTTATGCTTGCCGCCGGCATAAAACTATTGTTCTTTTAAGGAGTTGAACAATCTTTATGTGGAGAATTATTTTGTTGGTTCTGGCGGGTATTGCCGCGGGCGCGCTCGGAGGAATGGGTATGGGCGGCGGAACGATACTTATTCCCGTTCTCACGATTTTTTTCGACGTGGAGCAGAAGCAGGCCCAGGCGATAAACCTCGTCGCGTTCATACCTATGGCGATAGCGTCGCTTATAGTTCACGTGAAAAACAAAAGGGTGGAAACGAAAGGTATTCTGTGGATAATCATTCCCGCAACGGTTTTATCGCTTGCGGGGAGTATGGTCGCTCAGGCGATTAACGGAGAAATCCTCAAACGCATTTTCGGCGGTTTTTTGTTGCTTTTGTCCGTGGCGCAGTTTTTTTCGGAAGAGATAAACGAAAAACTTTCCGGAATCGGCAAATAGCCCGTTTCCGCTTGAAGCGATGCCTGTGAAAGTCGGCCGCAGACAATTTTCGCAGACAATTTTCATTGATTTTTCGCAAAAAGCACCTTATATTGATTGATATATTTGCAAATTGCACAATATGTGGGGAAAATTGCACAAATATAGCAAAACCCCCTTTTCAAATCGATAAATATATGTTAATATACAGTAGTAAATACAGAATATTAGCGGTAAAACGGAATATTCGGGACAGACGTTTTGTATTTTGTATGGTTTGTATTTGATTTAAATTATTGGAGTTACGAAATTGGAAAAAATAGGTATTATCGACTTAGGCTCGAACACTGCAAGGCTCGTGATAGTTGAAATGCTCGGCGACGGGCATTTTATTGTTATAGATCAACTTAAAGAGAGCGTAAGGCTCGGCAAAGATATGGAAAGGGACGGGTTTTTAAAGCCGCAGAGAATCGCGGAAACACTTAAAACTCTCAAAATGTTCCGCAAACTTTGCGACGCTTACGGCATCGAGAAGATTATAGCCGTGGCTACGGCGGCGGTGAGAAGAGCGAAAAACCAGCGCAGTTTCCTCGACGAAGTGGCTACCACCTGCGGAATCAAACTTCGCGTTCTCACGGCGGACGAAGAAGCGACTTACGTTTATAAAGGCGTAATCAACACGATGGATATTCCCAAGGGGCTTATTCTCGAAATCGGCGGCGGTTCGACAAAAATCGTTCAGTATAACAGAAAAAATCTTCTTCACTACGAAACCCTTCCTTTCGGCGCGGTTACGCTCACCGAACTTTTCCAGAACGACGGAATTTCGCCCGCGGAACAGGCGGCTAAGATAGAGGAATTCTTCACCGAACAGTTGAAGAAAATCGAATGGCTCAAAGAAGTAGACCCCGAAACGCAGATGATAGGCGTCGGCGGCTCGTTCAGAAGCCTTTGCAAACTCAGCAAGATGATGAAGAAGAGTCCGCTCAATACGGTACATAATTATCGTATAAACGTTGACGAATTCAATAATCTTTACGATATGCTCAAAGTTCTCGATCTTGACAAAAAGAAGAGAATAAAAGGCATTTCGTCCTCCCGCGCGGACATTCTGCCCAGCGCGCTCGCCGCGATAAGCAGTTTCGTGAAATATATGAACTATCAGCAGATGGTTATTTCCGGCTGCGGACTGAGAGAAGGCATTATGTTCAATTACGCAATGCCGATAACTATCGAAAAGCCGATAAGCGACGTTCTCACTTACAGTTTGCAGACGCTCGTGAGGTTCTATAACTGCAATCAGAAACACGTCGAACACGTGGTGAATCTTTCGGTTCAACTTTTCAAACAACTTCGCGTGTTGCATAAATTCCCGAGACAGTATCTGAAAATTCTCAAAGTCGTGGCGATGCTTCACGATTCTGGGGCTTCGATTAAATACTACAATTACGAGAAGCACACGGCGTATATAATTCTCAACGCGAGCATTTACGGGCTTACGACGAGAGAAATGGTAATGGCTTCGCTCGTGGCGGCGGTTCACGCCAACGACGACGTTAATATGAGCGATTTCGTTCGTTACAAAGCCTACGTTTCCGAAGAGGACGTGGACGCTATCAGAAAACTCGGAATCATGCTCAGAATTGCGGAAAGTCTTGACAGAAGCATGTCGTCCTGCGTCGTTTCGCTCAACTGCGACGTGCTCGGCGATTCCGTGATAATGAAAACGGAAGTGGAAGGCGACGCGTCGCTCGAAATTAAGGACGCGCTCAACGCGTACTCCGATTTCAGAAGAATATTCCACAAAAACCTTGAAATTCTTTGATAATTATTGCATAAAAAACGTGTATAAAAAACGCGCCGCGGAGATTGTTCCGCGGCGCGTTTTAAGTTTTAAATATAAGCCTATAAGTCGATTAATCGCTTGTTTTCATTGCCATCGCGACGATTTGGCGACGAGCGGAACACTCACGGACGGAAAATCCCGACTCCGCCTTTGACGACGGAAAGATCGAAATCGATGTCGTCGTAAAACTCGCCGTCGATCTG
>ENA-ORNY01001175-ORNY01001175.1-human-gut-metagenome-genome-assembly--contig:-NODE-1175-length-15604-cov-5.096341_pt1 | contig 15604 bp, 10 predicted proteins | sample MGYA00242122_ERZ509036 | MGnify/ENA primary metagenome ERZ509036 (study PRJEB26280, sample SAMEA2338696) | human gut metagenome | biome: human gut; feature: human-associated habitat; material: faeces... | reverse complement strand
AGCTGACCCAGCTGTTCTACAAGATGAGCGAGAAGCTGTATCAGCAGCAGGCGCCCCAGGGCGACCCCACCCAGGCCGGCCAGCAGGGCGGCGCCCAGGGTGACCAGGGCGGCCAGTACTACGACGCCGACTACAAGGTCGTGGATGACGACGACACCAAGAATAAATAAGTGAAATTTCACCACCGGAAAGGGGCAGGGCTTCCTGTCCCTTCCTGTGGTGTTCAGGGATAGAAGACCCAGAGAAGGGAGCGGGCCTTTATGGCAGAGAAACGCGATTATTACGAGGTCCTGGGCGTGGAAAAGGGCGCCAGCGAGGACGAGATCAAAAGAGCATACAAAAAGCTGGCCCGGAAGTATCACCCGGACATGAACCCCGGCGACAAGGAGGCCGAGGAGAAGTTCAAGGAGATCAACGAGGCCAACGAGGTGCTGTCCAACCCCGAAAAGCGCCAGAAATATGACCAGTTCGGCTTCGCCGGGGTGGACCCCAACTATGGCGCGGGCCAGGGCGGCGGATACGGGGCAGGCGGCTTCGACTTCGGCGACCTGGGCGACATTTTCGGCAGCTTCTTCGGCGGCGGCTTCGGCGGCGGCCAGCAGCGGCGCAACGGACCCCGCCGGGGCGAGAGCATCCGGGCCAGCGTGTCCGTGGACTTCACGGAGGCCGCCTTCGGCTGCGAGAAATCCGTGACGGTGGAGCGCAGCGAATCCTGCCCCACCTGCAAAGGCAACGGCTGCGCCCATGGCACCACGCCGGAGGTGTGCCCCGACTGCCGCGGCACCGGCACCGTGACCCAGGCCCAGCGGACGCCCTTTGGCGTCATGCAGAGCCAGGGCCCCTGCCAGAAGTGCCGGGGCACCGGTAAGATCATTCACCAGCCCTGCCCCGACTGTCACGGCAGCGGCCGCATCCGCAAGCGCCGGACCATTCAGGTGAACATCCCCGCCGGTATCGACAACGGCCAGACCATCTCCCTGCGGGGCCAGGGCCACGCAGGCTCCAACGGCGGCCCCAGCGGCGACCTGCTGATTACCGTGATGGTGCGGCCCCACGAGATCTTCCGCCGGGAGGGCACCTCCGTGTTCTGCGAGGCCCCCATCACCTTCACCCAGGCGGTGCTGGGCGCGGAGCTGGAGATCCCCACCATCGACGGCCGGGTGAAATACACCATCCCCGAGGGCACCCAGACCGGCACCGTGTTCCGGCTGCGGGGCAAGGGCATTCCCGTTCTCAACGGCCGGGGCCGGGGCGACCAGTACGTCACCGTCACCATCGAGACGCCCCGGGACCTGAACCGGGAGCAGAAGGAGGCCCTGAAGAAATTCAGCGAGACCCTGGGCGAAGGCAACTACGAAAAGCACCGCAGCTTTTTCGGGAAGAAGAAGTAAGCCATGTATCTTGCAGACTATCACGTCCATTCCACCTGCTCCCCGGACGGGCACCAGACCATGGCCCAGGCGGCGGAGGCTGCCGTCCGGCAGGGCCTGCGGGAGCTGTGCATCACCGACCATGTGGACACCATCCACTGGGGCACCCTGGCTCCCCGGGACGACTTCGACTGGGAGGAGTCCCGGCGGCAGTTCCATGAGGCCCAGGCGCTGTGGGGGGACCGGATCACCCTGCGGCGGGGGGCGGAGCTGGGAGAGGCCCAGCTGAGCTTCGACCGGGCGGACCGGCTTCTGGCCGGGGAGGAGCTGGACTTTGTCATCGGCTCCGTGCACCTGAGCGGAAAAAAGTTTGCCAACATGGACCTGTACTATATTGAAAAAGGTGACGAAGCGTATTATGATAGTGTCATCGACAGCTATCTGGACAGCGTTCTGGAGCTGGCCCGGTGGGGACAGTTTCAGGTGCTGGGTCATCTGACCCTGCCGCTGCGGTATATCAACGAGCACCACGGGGAGCATATGACGTTCCGCCGCCATATGGATCGGGTGGAGGAGGTCCTCCGCACTGTGATCCCCAAAGGGGTGGGCATCGAGTGCAACACCAACCGGGGAAACGAGCCCCTGCCGGGGGAGGAAATTCTGCGGCTGTACCGCCGCCTGGGCGGCGAGATCATCACCCTGGGCAGCGACGCCCACCGGCCGGAGGACGTGGGCTGTTTCATCCGGCAGCGCCAGGAGCTTCTGCGGACCTGCGGCTTCCGCTATTTTACCACATTTGAACAGGGCCGGCCGCTGTTTCAGGCCCTGTGATACCCGAGAGGAGAACGAATCATGAAAATTGCCATCGGCTGCGATCACGGCGGCTATCTGCTGAAGCAGGACATTCTCATCTGGCTGGAGGAGCACGACATCGACTTTGAGGATGTGGGCTGCTTCTCCACCGAAAGCGTGGACTATCCCATTTACGGCGAAAAGGTGGCCCGGCTGGTGGCCTCCGGCGAATGCGAAAAGGGCATCGTCATCTGCACCACCGGCATCGGCATCTCCATCGCTGCCAACAAGGTCAAGGGCATCCGCTGCGCCCACTGCACGGACTCCCTGTCCGCCGAAATGACCCGCCGCCACAACGACGCCAACGTGCTGGCCCTGGGCGCGGGCATCACCGGCCCCAACCTGGCCAAGCGCATTGTGGAGGTGTTCCTGAACACCGAGTTCGAGGGCGGCCGCCATGCCCGCCGGGTGGGCCAGCTGGACAGCATCCAGCCCTGAAGCATTTGCATGAACGGAGGTGCGCGCCATGACCACAAAGGGATATCATCGCTACCGGGGGAGAAACACCCGGGGCAAGGTGGCGCTGGTCGTTGTGCTGGTGCTGATCCTGCTGGCGGCGGTGGCCTATCTGCTGACCCAGGAGTATGTGGTGTATGATGACGAGGGCAAGGCCCATCTGGAGCTGCCCTGGTCCCGGAAGGAGCCGGAGAAGCCCCAGCCGGACTCCACCCCTGCGCCGGATGATGTGGACATCACCCGGGAGGAGCCCCAGCGGCAGAAGGTGGAGGCCATCCACGCCTGGGAGCTGCCATACGGCTGCCTGGGCAGCGACCCCGGCTATCTGCTGACGGGCCGGGAGGCCGTGGCCGTCAACGTGAAGCTGTACGACGGCTCCGTGGCCTATCACACGGCGGTGTCCCTGCCGGAGGGCATCCTCACCGGCGGCAATGCCACCAGCCGGAACCTCCAGACCATTCTGGACAGCGACTGCTACACCGTGGCAAGGCTTGCCTGCTTCTGCGACAACGCCTATGCCGACACCATGGGGGACCGGGCGGCCCTGTGCACCGCCGAGGGCGTCCTGTACCGGGACGGCTCCGGCCGCCGCTGGCTGGGCCCCGGCTTTACTGGGGCCGCCAAGCCCGACGTGGCCATCCCCCTGTACGAGGCTTTTCTGTCCGAGTGCGCCCGGCTGGGCTTTGACGAGATTTTGCTGGACTGGTTCCTGTATCCAACCAGCGGCGACCAGACGGCCCTGGACCTGCCTGCCGACAGGACGGCGGTGCTGAAGGACTTCGCCCAGGCTCTGGAAAAGCAGCTGCCGGAGGGCACGGTGCTGTCCGTGGTGCTGCGGGAGACGCCCACGGCGGACAACGGCCTGACGCCGGAGCTGCTGACGGCCTGCTTTGACCGGGTGTATGTCATGCCGGAGGCGGACGCCTCGGCCCTGCCCACAAGCTACGACGCCGCCACCCGGGTGGTGGCCATGACCGCCTACGCCCCCGACAGCGGCAGCTACCTGGTGACCCAGTGAGAAATTGTTTCGACGGGCGAAATAAGTTTCCAAAATGAATAAAAAATCCTCCGATAAGCTGCGGAGAATGTAGCTTTCGGAGGGTTTTCTTTTGCGCGGCGCTATGATACAATACTCTCTTGTGAACAGATTCGTAAGGAGGGGAAAGCAGTCCCATGGAAAAAGAGAACAAATTGGGCACCATGCCCATTTCCAAGCTCATCATCAACATGTCCCTGCCCATCATCGCGTCTATGCTGGTGCAGGCCCTATACAACATTGTGGACAGCGTGTTCGTGTCCCGGGTGTGTGAGCAAGCGCTGACCGCCGTGTCCCTGGCGTTTCCGGCCCAGAACCTGATGATCGGCCTGGCCACCGGCACCGCCGTGGGCGTCAACGCCCTGATGGGCCGGGCTCTGGGGGCCAAGGACCAGCAGCGGGCCAACGCCGTGGCCATCAACGGCGTATTCCTGGCGGTGGTGGGCTTTGTCATCAGCGCCGTGCTGGCGCTGCTGTTTGCGGGGCCCTTCTTCCGGTCCCAGACCCAAATCGACTACATCATCGACAACGGCATTGACTATCTGCTGATCTGCTGCTGCGGCTCCCTGGGGCTGTTCGGCGAGATCATGTTTGAGCGGCTTTTACAGGGCACCGGCCGGTCCATCCTGTCCATGTATACCCAGGGACTGGGCGCTATCGTGAATATTGTGCTGGACCCCATCTTCATCTTTGTGTTCGACATGGGCGTTACCGGCGCGGCAGTGGCCACGGTCATCGGACAGTTCTGCGGCTGTATTCTGGCACTGATCTTCAACCTGAAGAAGAACAAGGAAATCCATTTGCAGTTCCGGGGCTTCCGGCCCAATTGGCGGCTGGTGGGGAATATCTATGCCATCGGCCTGCCCAGCGTCATCATGGTGGCCATCGGCTCGGTGATGACCTTCTGCATGAACAAGATCCTCATTGCCTATCACTCCGCCAAGGAGACGGCAGCCACGGCCTTCGGCATTTACTTCAAGCTCAACAGCTTCATCTTTATGCCGGTGTTCGGCCTGAACAACGGCGTGGTGCCCATCGTGGCGTATAACTACGGGGCCCAGAACCGGCTGCGGATGGTGGAAACCATCAAGCGCAGCACCATCTACGCCTCCTGCATCATGGTGCTGGGCGTGATCATCTTCTGGGCCATTCCCGGGCCTCTGCTGAAGATCTTCGATGCCACGGACACCATGCTACAGGTGGGCGTCCCTGCCCTGCGGATCATCTCCCTGAGCTTCTGCATGGCCGGAGCCTGCATCGCCCTGGGCAGCTCCTTCCAGGCCCTGGGCAAAGCGGTGTACTCCATGACCACCTCCATCATCCGGCAGCTGGTGTTTCTGGTGCCCATTGCCTATGTCCTGGCCCGCTACGGCCATTCCATCGGCAACGATGATCTGGTCTGGTGGAGCTATCCCCTGGCGGAGATCGCCTCCCTGCTGGTGACCCTGGTGTTCTTCCGGCGGCTGTACCGCACCCTCATCGCCCCGCTGCCCGCCAACGGCGGCGCGCCGGTCCACGACGACTCCGACGACGATCCCATCGGCGAATAACCCGAACAGCGCATCCCCCGCCTTGCCGATTGGCAGGGCGGGGGATGGTTTATTTGCCGGGCCGGGCAAAATCAAACCCCCGGAAAGCATCCGCTTTCCGGGGGTTTCTCTGGCGCAGTGGGAGGGATTTGAACCCTCGTGCCGCTTTTGACGACAACACGATTTCCAGTCGTGCTCGTTATGACCACTTCGATACCACTGCATATATTCCGCTGCGACAACAGCATGGATTATTATAACAAAATCTGTGAGAATGTCAAGGGCTAAATCACAAAATCCGCAAATTTTCCGGACCGGTTGCCTCCTTGCAGGCAACAGCTCCGCCGCCCGGGAAGCCCCGGGCGGCGGAGAAAAAGGGTTCTTTTTTTACTGTCTTGCCTTGGAGTCCACGATCTCGTGGAGCTTGGCGGCGAAGTCCGCCAGGGACATGGCCCCCAGGTCCTCGCCGGTGCGGGTGCGGACGGACACGGTGCCCGCCTCCATATCCCGGTCGCCCACCACCAGCATGAAGGGGATCTTCTCCAGGGTGGCCTCCCGGATCTTCTTGCCGATCTTCTCGTTGCGGCCGTCCACCTCCACCCGGAAGCCCTGGCTGTCCAGCTGGGCGGCGACGTTTTTGGCGTAGTCCATGGCCCGGTCGGTAACGGGCAGGAGCTTGACCTGCACCGGGGACAGCCATGCCGGGAAGGCGCCGGCAAAATGCTCGGTGATGACGCCGATGAAGCGCTCGATGGAGCCCAGCAGCGCCCGGTGGATCATGACGGGGCGGTGCTTCTCGCCGTCCTCGCCCACATACTCCAGGTCGAAGCGCTCGGGCATCTGGAAGTCCAGCTGGATGGTGCCGCACTGCCAGGTCCGGCCCAGGGAATCGGCCAGATGGAAGTCCAGCTTCGGGCCATAGAACGCGCCGTCACCGGCGTTGATGATGAAGTCCTTGCCCATTTCGGTGATGGCCGCCTGCAGGGTATCCTCGGCGAACTTCCAGTCCTTCTCGTCGCCCATGTGGTCCTCGGGCATGGTGGACAGCTCGATCTGATAGGTCAGGCCGAAGGTGGAGTAAATCTCGTCAAACAGCTTCACGACGTTCTTGATCTCGTCCTTCATCTGGTCGGGGGTCATGAAGATGTGGGCGTCGTCCTGGGTGAAGCAGCGGACGCGGAACAGGCCGTGCAGCGCGCCGGACATCTCGTGGCGGTGGACCAGGCCCAGCTCCGCCATGCGCAGGGGCAGGTCGCGGTAGGAATGGGGCTCGCTCTTATAAACCAGCATGCCGCCGGGGCAGTTCATGGGCTTGATGGCGTAATCCTCGCCGTCGATGACGGTGGTGTACATATTGTCCTTGTAGTGATCCCAGTGGCCGCTGCGGTGCCAGAGCTCCTGGTTGAGGATGATGGGCGTGGAGATCTCCACATAGCCGTAGCGCTTGTGGCACTGCCGCCAATAATCCAGCAGGGTGTTTTTCAGCACCATGCCCTTGGGCAGGAAGAACGGGAAACCCGGGCCCTCCTCGGTCATCATGAACAGGCCCAGCTCCTTGCCCAGCTTGCGGTGGTCGCGGCGCTTGGCCTCCTCAATGCGCTCCAGATAGGCGTCCAGCTCCTCCTTCTTGGGGAAGGCCACGCCGTAAATGCGCTGGAGGGTCTGGCGATTGCTGTCGCCCCGCCAATAGGCGGCGTTGCAGGCGGTCAGCTTGATGGCGTTGCCCTTGATGCGGCCGGTGGAATCCAGGTGGGGACCGGCGCACAGGTCCACGAACTCTCCCTGCTTATAGAAGGAGATGTGGGCGTCGGCGGGCAGGTCGTTGATCAGCTCTACCTTGTAGGGCTCCTGCCGCTCCTCCATGTATTGCAGGGCCTCCTCCCGGGGCAGCTCAAAGCGCTCCAGCTTCAGCTTCTCCTTGCAGATCTTGCGCATTTCGCCCTCGATCTCGGCCAGGTCCTCGGGGGTGAAGGCAAAGGGCGCGTCCAGATCGTAATAAAAACCGTTTTCGATGGACGGGCCGATGGCCAGCTTCACCTCCGGGTGCAGGCGCTTGATGGCCTGGGCCAGGACGTGGGAGCAGGTGTGCCAATAGGTCCGGCGGTATTCCTCGTTTTCAAAGGTGTACTTGTTTTCTTCGCTCATGATGATTCCTCCTTGATATTGGGGTCGGGAAAATAAAAATCCCCACCCCTGACAGTGATTCAGGGGTGAGGTAATCGGCATTACTCCACGGTTCCACCCTGCTTACGGGACACGGGTCCCGTCGCTCGTAGCTCCTCTGTAACGGGAGGGCCCGGTCCGGCCTACTGGGACCATGGCCCGTTGGGCGGACGGCTCGGAGGCGGTACGCATCCTGCTTTCAGCCGGGACCCTTGCACCAAGATGGGCTCCTCTCTGCTGCCTGCCGCAGGCGGCTTCCTCGTCAACGCCTTTTGTTATCCCCCAATATAGCACGCCCTGTCCCGGTTGTCAACGGGAAATTCCCGGGACAAAGGCGGGACAGGGCGGGACAATTTTACGCAAACAGCTGGATCACGCCCCAGACGCCCAGAAGGCCGTATACCAGGGCGAACACGATCAGAACGGCGTTGACCACGCCGTCCAGCTTCGAGGGCTTGGGGGCTGGGTAGTCCTTGCGGATCAGATACAGCGCGCCGCAGGAAAGACCCAGCAGCAGGGTGGTGGCGCTGTTGAGGATCTGGTTTTCCTGCAGGGAGGGGACCGCCAGCCGCACCACCAGGCACGCCACCAGCACGCCGAACATGATGCCCAGGGTGACCTTGACCTTGGTGGGCCAGGGGGCCTTCCGGGCGGCCTGGCTCTGGGCCTGGGCCTGGCGGGCGGCGGTGGCCGCAGTCTGGTAGTCGCTGTTTTTCCGGGTGCGCTTGCCGCGGTTGTTTTTGGCCAGCTCCTTGCTGTGGGTCCGGCCCAGGTTCTTGTTGTTCATCGGGTTTGCTGCCATGTTATTTTTTCTCCTATTCCTGTTCTATGGGCAGATCACAAAGGTGTCTGCGTATGATATCCAGTGCGCTGCTGGCGGCCAGAAGCCGGATGCGGGGCCGGTCGCCGCCCAGGGCCAGCCGCCGGACCAGGGTCTCCCCCGGCAGGCTCAGGCCCAGATACACCGTGCCCACGGGGTTCCCCCGGTCGTCGCCGTCAGGCCCGGCCAGGCCGGTGACGGACACGGCCAGGTCGCTGCCGGTAAGCCGCCGGACGCCCTCCGCCATGGCCCGGGCCACCGGCTCCGACACCGCGCCGTACTGCTCCAGCAGGCCCCGGGGCACGCCCAGCACCCCGGCCTTGACGGCGTTGGTATAGGACACCACACCCCCCAGAAACGCCGCCGAGGCCCCAGGCACGTCCGTCAGCCGCTTGGCGATGAGGCCGCCGGTGCAGCTCTCCGCCGCCGAAAGGGTCAGCCCCTTCTGCCGCAGCCGGGTGATGACCACCTCCTCCAGGGAGGACACGTCCACACCGTATAAACAGTCCCCCAGCCGGGAGCGGACGTCCCAGAACAGCGGGGCCATGCGCTCCTGGCAGTCGTCGTCGCTGCCGCCCTTTGCTGTCAGCCGCAGCATCACCTCACCGGGCTTGGCATAGGGGGCCAGGGAGGGATTCTGCGCGCCGTCCATCAGGTCCCCCAGCAGCTCCTGGACCCGGGGCTCCGTCAGGCCGAACACCCGCAGGTCGTGGCTGCGGATAACGCCGCCGCTGCACCCCTGAAGCCAGGGAAGCAGGGCGTGCTCCGCCAGATAGCGGCACTCGTGGGGGACCCCCGGCAGCAGCACCGCCGTGACCCCCTCCGCCGTGAAGATGCAGCCCGGAGCGGTGCCCACGGGGTTGTGCAGCACCGTGCAGCTCTGGGGCAGCATGGCCTGCCGGCGGTTGCAGGCGGGCATGGGCCGGTGGAATACGTTGTCGAAATAGCGCTGAATTTCCTCCATGACCTCCGGGTGATACTCCAGAGTCAGGCCGAAGGTTTCGGCCACCGTCTCCTTGGTCATGTCGTCATAGGTGGGGCCTAAGCCGCCGGTGAACACCAGCAGGTCACAGCGGCCCCGGGCAGTCTCCACCGCCGCCCGCAGACGCTGGGGGTTGTCCCCCACGGCGGTGTGGTACAGCACGTCGATTCCTGCCGAGGCCAGCAGCTGCGACAGAAACTGCGCGTTGGTGTTGGCAATATTGCCCAAAAGCAGCTCGGTGCCCACGGCAAGGATCTCCGCCTGGTGGGGCATGGTATCACTTCCTTTTCGTTGGGGTTAAAACGGCTCAGCGGAGCTTGACCACTTCCCGGCCCTCCATGGCCCGGCGGACCAGACCCTCCACGTCCAGGGCCTGCTCTATCTCCCGGACCTCCTCCACGTGGGGGCGGGTCTTGGGATGGCGGGGGGTGAACACGGTGCAGCAGTCCTCATAGGGCAGGATGGAGGTTTCAAACGTGCCGATGTGCCGGGCGATGCGGACGATCTCCTCCTTGTCCATGCCGATAACGGGCCGCAGCACCGGCAAGTCCGTCACGTCGCCGCTGACGGCCAGGGCATCCATGGTCTGGCTGGCCACCTGGCCCAGGCTCTCGCCGGTGACCAGGGCCCGGCAGTTCAGGTCCCGGGCCAGGGCATCGGCCAGGCGCATCATGAACCGCCGCATGATCAGGGTGAAGTGATCCTCCGGGCAATTGCGGCGGATCTCCTCCTGGATCTCGGCAAAGGGAACAATGGTGACATTCAGCCGCCCGCACCAGGGCACCAGCTCCCGGGCCAGCTGAAGAACCTTCTCCCGGGCCTGCTCACTGGTATAGGGGGGCGAGGCAAAGTGGATCATCTCCAGCTCCACGCCCCGCTTGGCGATCATGTAGCTGGCCACCGGGGAGTCGATGCCGCCGGACAGCAGACTCACGGCCCGGCCGCCCATGCCGATGGGCAGGCCGCCGGCGGCAGGCTCCGCCGGGGCGTGGACATACGCCGCCTCCTCCCGGACCTCTACATATACCGTCAGGTCCGGGTGGTGAACGTCCACCGTCAGGTGGGGGAAGGCCTCGTGCAGGTGGCCGCCCACCCACTGGCTCAGCTGGATGGAGCTCATGGGGAAGGACTTATCCGCCCGCTTGCTCTCCACCTTGAAGCTGCGGGCCGCCGTCAGGGCATCGCCCAGATAGGCCTTGGCGGTTTCCAGAATGGCCTCCTTCTCCTTGGCGCAGGGCAAGGCCCGGGCTACGGCGATGATGCCGAAAACCTGCTTGCAGGCGGCATAGGCCCCGGCCAGGTCGCAGGTCTCCTCCGCAGGCTCCACATAGATGGTGCTCTGCTTGGAATACACCCGGAACCTGCCGAACCGGGCGGTGCGGCGGCGGATATTGCCCATTAGCTTCATTTCAAAGCTGCGGCGGTTCAGGCCCTTCAGGACCACCTCGCCCAGCTTGCACAGGATCATCTCGTGCATGGGATCGTTTCTCCTTGTATATGGTTTCCAGTTATTATAACCCACCGGGGGGACTATTTCAACAGGGTGCTGCTGCGATACTGGATGGCCTCGGCCAGATGGGCGGCCTGGATATCCGGGCTGGCGTCCAGGTCGGCGATAGTCCGGGCCATGCGGAGAATGCGGTCATGGCTGCGGCCGGTGAGGCCCAGCCGGTCGAAGGCCCCCTTCATCAGCCGCTCCCCGGCGGCGTCCAGCAGGCAGTACTGCCCGATCATGGCCGGGGTCATATAGGCGTTGCAGCTGACGCCGGTGCCGGAAAAGCGCTGCTTCTGAAGCTCCCGGGCGGCGTTGACCCGGGCGCGGACCTGAGCCGAGGTCTCCGGCTTTTCCTTGCGGCGCATGGCCTCGTACTCCACCGACGGCACCTCGATGTGCATGTCGATGCGGTCCAGCAGGGGGCCGGAAATGCGGCGCATATAGCTCTCCACCTGGCTTTCCGAACAGGTGCAGCGGCCGGAGGGATGCCCGTACCACCCGCAGCGGCAGGGGTTCATGGCGCACACCAGCATGAACCGGCTGGGCAGGGTCAGGGACCCGGACACCCGGGTAATGGTCACCACCTCGTCCTCCAGGGGCTGGCGCAGAGTCTCCAGGGCGGTTTTGTCGAACTCCGGCAGCTCATCCAAAAAGAGGATGCCGTTGTGGGCCAGGGAAATTTCCCCGGGCCGGGGCACCGTGCCGCCGCCGGACAGGGACACCGGCGAGGCGGTGTGGTGGGGGCTGCGGAAGGGCCGGGCGTCCACCAGCGGGTGGGAAGGGTCGGTCATGCCCGCCACGGAATAGATCTCCGTGGTCTGCAGGGCCTCCGCCCGGGTCATGTCCGGCAGGATGGACGGCAGCCTCCGGGCCAGCATGGACTTGCCGGAGCCGGGGGAGCCGATCAGCAGCACGTTGTGGCCCCCGGCGGCGGCTACCTCCAGGGCGCGCTTGACGTTCTCCTGGCCCATGACGTCGGCAAAGTCCGGCAGGGGCCGGGTCACCGGCGAGGGGGTCCAGGGGGTCTGGGGGGCGATGGGGGCGTCGCCGGTAAGGTGGGCCACCAGTTGGGCGATGTTTTCCACCGGATAGACGGTGATCCCCTGGGCCAGAGTGGCCTCCGGGGCGTTCTGGGCCGGGACAAACAGCTGGCGGATGCCCATCCGGGCGGCGCACAGGGCCATGGGCAGCACCCCCGTCACCGGACGCAGCGCGCCGGTGAGGCTCAGCTCCCCTAAAAACGCCGCGTCCTCCGGCAGGCCCTTCAGCTCCTCCGCCGCTGTCAGAATGCCCAGCAGGATGGGCAGGTCATACACCGTGCCCTCCTTCCGCTGGCCCGCCGGGGCCAGGTTCACGGTGATGCGGCTGACGGGGAATCTGGCCCCGCAGGCCTTGATGGCGGCCCGGACCCGCTCCCGGGATTCCCGCACCGCCGCGTCCGGCAGGCCCACCACGTCGAAGGCGGGCAGTCCCCCGGACAAAAAGCACTCCACCGACACCTCGTATCCGCTGATGCCGCTGAGGCCCAGGGACCGCACCGTTACCACCATGCCCCCTCACATCCTTTCACAAAAAATACGCGTGTTCTGCGCAGCTTGTCAAAAATGGCTTTTTGACAAGCTGCGTGCGGTTTTTCAGAACTTAATAAGTTCTGAAAAACCTGTGATTGCAAACGAAAGACACCCCTGATGGGTTTCTTTCGTAACTATCTTCCTTTCCGATGGCGGAAGATTTCCATTTTTTTTCGACAGTCTCATGTTGCTTTCTGATATGTTTCATCTGTATTTTAGCACATATCCCGCCGTTTTGAAATACATTGCCAAAAAAACTTCCCGGTTGGCGTGAGAATTTTTGTGCACGATGAAGAAAAAGCCTTAATCCGTGAAAAAGGCTGATTTTTCCGTTTACAAAAAAGAGACATTGTGGTAATATACACAATGTATGGTGTTTCGTTGAGAAATCCGCGAAATGTTTTTATGAGGAGGTTCATTTATGGTAAGAAAAATGAAGTCCATGGATGGTAACAACGCTGCGGCGCACGTGTCCTACGCGTTCTCCGAGGTTGCCGCCATCTATCCCATCACCCCGTCGTCCCCCATGGCCGACTTTGTGGACCAGTGGTCCGCCAACGGGCTGAAGAACATCTTCGGCACCCAGGTCAAGGTGGTGGAGATGCAGTCTGAGGCCGGCGCTGCCGGCGCGGTTCACGGTTCTCTGGGCGCCGGCGCCCTGACCACCACCTACACCGCATCCCAGGGCCTGCTGCTGATGATCCCCAACATGTACAAGATCGCCGCCGAGCAGCTGCCCGCCGTGTTCCATGTCTCCGCCCGTACCGTGTCCACCCAGGCGCTGAACATCTTCGGCGACCACTCCGACGTGATGGCCTGCCGCCAGACCGGCTTTGCGATGCTGGCTTCCAACTCCGTTCAGGAAGTTATGGACCTTGCTTTGGTTGCGCATCTTTCCACGCTTAAATCCAAAGTTCCGTTCCTTCACTTCTTCGACGGTTTCAGAACGAGCCACGAAGTATCCAAGATCGAGGCTATCGACTATGAGGATATGAAGAAACTCGTCGATATGAAAGATATCGAGGATTTCAGAAAGAGAGCGTTGAACCCCGATCACCCGATTCAGAAAGGTACGGCTCAGAACAGCGATACTTACTTCCAGAACAGAGAAACCGCGAACAAATATTACGACGAAGTTCCTGCAATCGTTCAGAAGATGATGGATAAAGTTTCCGCTCTTACGGGCAGAAGTTATCATCTTTTCGATTACGTGGGCGCGCCCGACGCGGAAAACGTTATCGTGATCATGGGCAGCGGCGCGGAAGCGATCGAAGAAACCATAGCGAAAATGAACAAAGAAGGTCACAAGGTAGGCGTTCTCAAAGTCAGACTTTACAGACCTTTCTCCGCAAAAGCGTTCGTTAAGGCTCTTCCCAAAACCGTTAAGAACATCGCCGTTCTCGACAGAACGAAAGAACCCGGTTCTCTCGGCGAACCCCTTTATCTCGACGTCGTTGCCGCTCTTGCCGAACTCGGCAAGAAGAAAGTTAAGGTTTACGGCGGAAGATACGGTCTCGGCTCGAAGGAATTCAACCCCTCGATGGTTTACGCCGTTTATAAGAACCTCGAATCCGCAAAACCCAAGAACCACTTCACCGTCGGTATTTACGACGACATTACTCACACTTCGCTTGACTTCTCCGAGCAGTATAACGCCGCTCCCGAAGGCACGATCAGTTGTAAGTTCTACGGTCTCGGCTCCGACGGTACGGTCGGCGCGAACAAGAACTCGATCAAAATTATCGGCGATCACACCGATATGTACGCTCAGGGTTATTTCTTCTACGACTCCAAAAAGTCGGGCGGTATCACCGTTTCGCACCTTCGTTTCGGCAAAACCCCCATTCAGTCGTCTTACCTTATCGACGCGGCGGACTTCATCGCTTGCTCGCAACCCTCTTACGTTACGAGATACGATATGGTCACCGACCTCAAAGAAGGCGGCAAATTCCTTCTTAACTGCGAATGGGACAACGTTGCCGACCTCGGCGCTAATCTCCCCGCTTCGATGAAACGTCTGCTTGCCAAAAAGCACGCTAAACTTTACGTTATCGACGCAATCAAGATCGCCGCGTCCATCGGCCTCGGCGGAAGAACCAACGCTATCATGCAGGCGGCTTTCTTCAAAATCAACCCCGAAATCATGCCTTACGCCGAAGCGGAAGACTGGATGAAGCAGTACGTTAAGAAGTCCTACGGCAAGAAGGGCGACGCGGTCGTTCAGATGAACTACGCCGCTATCGACAAAGCCGCTTCCGAACTTAAAGAAATCGCGGTTCCCGCAGAATGGGCCGACGCTACTACCGGCGCTGCTCCCGCGAAACTCGCAGACGATAAATATTTCCAAGAGGTTATTCACCCGATCATCGCTCTCGAAGGCGACAAACTTCCTTCCTCCGCATTCAATGCAGACGGAAGCGTTCCCACCGGAACGACGAAGTTCGAAAAGAGAGGCGTTGCGGTTAAGATTCCCGAATGGAACGCAGAAAACTGTATTCAGTGTAACCAGTGCGCGTTCGTATGTCCGCACGCTTGTATCCGCCCCGTTCTCGTTAAGGACGGCGAAACCGTTCCCGCAACGTTCGCAACCAAAGCGGCTATCGGCTTGAAAGGATATTCTTACAGAATGCAGGTCAGCCCGCTCGATTGTATGGGCTGCGGAGTTTGCGCCAACATCTGCCCCACTAAACCGGACAAGAAGGCTCTTACTATGATTCCGCTTGAAAAAGTCGTTGCGGACGAAACCGTCAACTACGAATTCAGCGAGAAACTTCCCGAAGCGGATACCTCCGTATTCAAGAAGAATACCGTTAAGGGATCTCAGTTCTCCAAACCTCTCTTCGAGTTCTCCGGCGCGTGCGCAGGCTGCGGCGAAACTCCTTATATCAAAGTCATCACTCAGATGTTCGGCGATCGTATGATCATCGCCAACGCTACGGGTTGTTCGTCCATTTACGGCGGTTCTTCCCCGACGTGTCCTTACACCAAGAACGCGGAAGGCAAAGGTCCCGCATGGGCTAACAGTTTGTTCGAGGATAACGCGGAATACGGCTTCGGCTTCCACCTTGCTTACTTCCAGAGAAGAGAAAAACTTGCCGACGTTATGAGAGGAATTCTCAACCTCAACCTTCACGGAAGAGTGGGCGAGGCTTGCAAACTCTGGCTTGAAAACAAGAAGAGCGCGGAAGTTACTCAACGCGTTTACAAGATGCTCGAAGTTGCTCTTCCCTCCGCTATCAAGAACGCCAAGGGCGAACTTAAGGATCTCCTTAAAGAACTCAGCGGAATGCTCGACTGCGTAATCAAGAAGTCTATCTGGATTATCGGCGG
>ENA-ORNY01001171-ORNY01001171.1-human-gut-metagenome-genome-assembly--contig:-NODE-1171-length-15640-cov-4.893744_pt1 | contig 15640 bp, 17 predicted proteins | sample MGYA00242122_ERZ509036 | MGnify/ENA primary metagenome ERZ509036 (study PRJEB26280, sample SAMEA2338696) | human gut metagenome | biome: human gut; feature: human-associated habitat; material: faeces... | reverse complement strand
CCCAGCCTGCTCCTTGATGGTGCGACTGACCTTAATGGCGCCATCGTCCCGCAAAAACCGCCGAATTTCCCCGGCAATTTTCGGCACCGCGTAGGTGGAAAACTGGGTGCCATAGGCCGGATCATAGCCGTCGATGGCCTTGAGAAAGCCGACACAGCCAAGCTGGTACAGATCGTCCGGATCGACGCCGCGCCCGAAATAGCGCCGTGCAATCGACCAGATCAGGCCGGAATTCTCCACGACCAGCTGCTCCCCCGCCTGCCGGTCGCCGCTCTGGGCGCGGAGGATCAGCTCTTCCTGCGTCACAGTCACGCCGGACTCCCCCGCCGGACGATCTTCCGCTTCATATGTACGGTCGTTCCCTTTCCGGGTACGGACGCGACGCGCAGCTCCGTCATGAAGCTCTCCATGATCGTAAAGCCCATACCGCTGCGTTCCTCGCCGCCGGTCGTATACAGCGGCTTTCTCGCCTTGCCGATGTCTTCGATGCCGCGGCCCCAGTCGCGGATGACGATCTCCAGCCGGTTATCCTCAAGGATCCGGCAGCGCATGAGGATCTTGCCGATGCAGTCCGGGTAAGCGTGGACAATACAGTTCGTCACGGCCTCGCTGACCGCTGTTTTGATATCGCCGAGCTCCTCCATCGTTGGGTCCATCTGCGAGGCGAACACGCCCGCTACCGACCGCGCCAGTGCCTCGTTGCAGCTTTTGCTGGGGAATTCCAGCTTTATGTAGTTTTCGTATTTCATCTTGCGGCCTTTCCCTCCGTAAATTTGATTGCGACAAAGCGTTCAATCCCGGACGTGCGAAGAACTCTCGCACATTGCGGCGCCGGATCAAGCAGAAAGACATCCCCGTCCGTTTCCTCCATCCGTTTTTTCACGCGGAGCACAACGGCAATGCCGGAGCTGTCCATAAACGATACGCCGGAGAAATCGAGAATACACCGCCGCGGCAGGAAACGGTCGATAAACGCTTCCGTTTCGCGAAACGCCGCGCGCGCCGCGTGATGATCGAGATCTCCGGTATATCGGATACAAAGGCAGCCGTCGGTATAGGCGCTCTCCAATTGCATGATACTCATCCCCCTGAAAAAGATATGGCGCTGTGGTTGTCCACAGCGCCATTTTAACGGGCGTATTATGAAAAGATTGCCGAAGCGGGGCGGTCAGAACAGAAAAGATGCGGCGCTTTCGAGCGTGTCCGGCAGATAGACGAACGCCTCGCGGCGATCCGCGATGCAGAGATAGCCGTTCTGTTCAAAAGCGCGGGCGTTCCAGGCCCAGTCGGTCAGGAATACGCTCAGGCAGTATTCGATCTCTCCGTTGTTTTCGGCATACAGGCAGTAGCTGTCGTCGGCGGCAAAGCCAAGAAGGTTTTTCTCCGGCAGGACGATATAGCTTTGCAGACTTTCGAGTGTGCTGCTGTAGTCGCTGCCGAACGTGCGCTCCGCGGTTTTCTTCAGAGATGAATCATAGAGCGCAAGCGCCATTTGTCCGGCGCTCTCATGCCGGAAGGCGGCATAGCCGCCGTTTTTCCACGGAAGCAGCGCATCCGCCAGGATCGCATCGCCGCCGGGCACGGCGGTGATCGTGCCGGGAACGGAGAGATCGGCGGTGCAGGATCCGTTCTCGCCGGAGAGCAGCACGGTTTCCGGCGTGAAGCCCGCCCAGAGTATACTGTCGCCATTCGGAAGCGCGGAGAGCTTCGCCGTGACGGTAAGAGCGGCGTCGAGAGTATAAAGCGCGCTGCCGGTCTGTTCCGCGGCCGGAGCGGGACCGCCCTTGCCAACGTACATATTTGTATAAGAGCCCGAGACTTCCGAAAGGCAGACATACCCGGAACCGAACGGCGCAATGGCACTCCTTTCCGGAAGAAGTCCGCTTACAACGCCGGAGGCCGCCGGACGGATGCCGGAAGCATCAAAGTCAAAGCGGAAAAGATCGGTGCAGAGGAGCTCAACGTATTCCGTATAATCACCCACACTGTCGCTCATGCGGCGGGATTCGGCGGATACGGAGCGTGTGTCGGTCAGGAAAAGACTGCCGGGTACAGCGTATACGTTTTTCGCCTCGATGCCGTAGACGGCGACGGCATTTTTCTGCGCCGCCTCGTCGAGCGAGTAGCCGCCGAGCACGGTGCAGCCCTCGCCGCCGTTCGGCAGCGCGTAAAGGCTTTCGGCCTCAAGCTGGCGGCTGTCCGCGGCGGTATGTACGCGCGGAATGAACTTGTCCGTATCTGCGGCGTCGGAGGCGTCCAGCACGGAGAAGTCCGTCGCAACGCAGAGAGCGCCGCCGCTCATCCACGCATCGGAGTATACGCCGCTCTGACCGGCGCTCGCGAGGAGCACAGGCGTGTGCGGATCGGAAACGTCGTAGAAATCGACGCCGACATATTCCGAATAGCGCATCTCGCCCCCGAAGCTCTCGTACCCGTATACGTCCAGGAGAACGGCGAGCCGTGAGCCGCGAAGGAACAGCGCGAGCGGCGTACGTTCACTGCCGGCAAAGCTGCCGGAACCGTCTCCGGAGCTGCTCCAGGCGGTACCGACCGGCGTAGTGGAAATAAGCTCCCCCGCCACACCGCTCAGATGAAAGATCGTGAGATTTTTGTCCGTAAGCGTATAGATATACTCACCGTCAACACAGAGGATGTCGCTTTCCGTAAGATCCTCCGGCGACGCTGCGGCACGCAGCGCGGAGGAATGCGCCTGAACGTCCGCGCCGTCTCCCTCGGCTTTGCTCTCCTGCACGGCGGAAAAAACACTGCCGTAATCCGAAAACGTGCGCAGCTCCGCGCGATTCGCCTCAGCCGCAGCCTCGAATGAGATCGGCGCGGGCGTGGCCGTCGGAGAGGGCGTCGCGGTCGGTGCTTCTGTGGCGGCGATCTCCGGCGCGGGTGCGGAAGCGCAGCCGGCCAGAAGAGCCAAAGCGACGAAAAAGGTGCAGACGATCAAAAATTTTTTGAGATTTCTCATGGCAACTCCTGCAAAATGTGCTTTTTTTGACTGACGCAAATAGAATAATTGCAAAAATCGAAAATTAAATCTTTACAGACAAACGGTATTGTAGCATAATATCGGCGGAAATCCAATACTTCGGAGGTTATTTCGTTATGAGAACTGTTGGTGCTGTTGTTCGCGGCATCCGTACCCCCATCGTCCGGGAAGGCGACGATCTTGTCACGCTGGTGCGCGACAGCGTCATGGCCGCCTCCGAGACGGAGCATATCACCTTCCACGACCGCGACATCGTCGCTGTGACGGAGTCCGTTGTGGCCCGCGCCGCCGGCAACTATGCGACGGTGCAGAACATTGCCGATGACGTGAAAGCGAAATTCGGCTGCGACCATATCGGCGTTATTTTCCCGATCCTCTCCCGGAACCGCTTTGCCATCGTGCTGCGCGGCATCGCCACCGGCATGAAAAAGATCACGCTCATGCTCAGCTACCCTTCGGACGAAGTCGGAAACCATCTCTTTGACGAGGAACTGCTGGAGGATTCCGGTATCAATCCGTACAGCGACGTGCTGACCGAGGAAGAATACCGCAAGGCGTTCGGCTACGCGCTGCATCCGTTCACCGGCGTGGACTATGTAGACTATTATAAAAAACTCATCGAGGAATGCGGCTGCGAGGCCGAGATCCTCTTCGCCAATCAGGCGGAAGCCGTCCTCACGCGCGTGAAGAATGTCCTCTGCTGCGATATCCACACCCGGTTTCGCACAAAGCGCCGTCTTGCCAAAGCGGGCGCGGAGAAGGTCCTCGCGCTGGATGATCTTCTCACTGCAAGCGTCAACGGCAGCGGCTATAACGAGAAATACGGGCTGCTCGGCTCCAACAAGTCCTCCGAGGACAAGGTGAAGCTCTTCCCGCGCAACGGAGCGGAATTTGTTGACGCGCTTGCCGCGGCCATGCGCAAGGCAACCGGAAAGAACATCGAGTGCATGATCTACGGCGACGGTGCCTTCAGAGATCCCGTCGGCAAGATCTGGGAGCTCGCCGATCCCGTGGTCTCCCCTGCCTGCACCGCCGGTCTCGTCGGCAAGCCGAACGAGCTGAAGATCAAGTATCTCGCCGACAACGATTTTGCCGGTCTCAACGGCGAAGAGCTGCGCTCCGCCGTGGAGGATTCCATCCGCCACAAGGATGCCGATCTCAAAGGCAGCATGGCAAGTCAAGGCACCACGCCCCGCCAGCTCACCGATCTCATCGGCTCGCTCTGCGATCTTACGAGCGGCAGCGGCGACAAGGGTACGCCGGTCGTGTTCATTCAGGGTTACTTCGACACCTACGCCGAAGAGAAATAAGCAAATGACAAAATACCGTCGGATGGGTGAGCCCCATTCGACGGTGTTTTCCGTTATGCACAAAATATCGAAATATATTTCTCCGAAATTCACAAGATATATGCATTGCAAAACCGGAACAAATTCGATAAGATGAAATCAAGTTAAGCCGTGGGGGTGATACGGATGCAGCTCCTCGAAGATAGGATCCGCCGCGATGGTGTAGTTCGTGACGGCGGCGTTTTGAAGGTGGACAGTTTTCTGAACCATCAGATGGACGTCGTGTTCTTCTCCGAACTTGCCAAAGAGTTTGAGCGCCTGTACCATAACTGCGGTGTCAATAAGATTCTTACGATCGAGGCATCCGGTATCGGTATTGCGTGCATAACGGCGCAGACCTTCGGGTGTCCTCTTGTTTTTGCCAAGAAAAGCAAGACGCTGAATATCGCAGGAGATGTATGGACGTCGAAAGTCCGCTCCTACACCCACCAGAGGGTATACGATATCATCGTTTCCAAGGATTTTCTCGGCCCGAACGACCGCGTACTCGTCATTGACGATTTTCTTGCCAACGGCGCTGCGCTCAGCGGTCTCATCGAGCTGGTGGAGCAGTCCGGCGCAACGCTCGTCGGCTGCGGCATCTGTATTGAAAAAGCGTTTCAGTCCGGCGGAGACATGCTCCGCAGCAAGGGCGTCCGTGTGGAATCTCTGGCCCGTGTGAAATCCATGAGCGAGGAAAACGGCATCGAGTTCTGCTGACGGCGCTTTCCTTACAATTTCATATCTGTCGATATAAATCAAATGATACGGTTTTGAAGTCTCTACCCGGTCACCGTAAAGGACCGGACTATCGACGAGGGACAAAGCAGCGTTTTCTTCTGCTTTGTTTTTCGTTCGTTTGCGGAGGCCGTTGACCGGTTCCCGCAATTTCTTTTTGCTTTCTTCCGGCTTGCCGGCGGAAATAAACAGTAACAGTAAAAAAAACAAAAAATTACTGGAGGAAAGAAAACATGAAAAAGTTCGTTGCTCTGCTGCTCGCTCTGACGCTGTGCATCGGCCTGTGCGCCTGCGGTGCTCAGCCCGAAGCTCCCGCGGCCACCGATGCTCCCGCGACCACCGATGCTCCCGCTGCCGAAGCCCCCGCGGAAGAGACTCCTGCCGCCACCGGCGAGACCGAAGCCACTACCGGTTCCAAGGACATCAAGGTCGGTTTCATCTTCCTGCACGATGAAAACTCCACCTACGACCTCAACTTCATCAACGCTGCGAAAGCCGCTTGCGCCGAGGTCGGTCTCACCGACGATCAGGTCATGATGAAGACCAACATCTCCGAGTCCCAGGCCTGCTACGACGCCGCTGCCGAGCTGGTTGACGCCGGCTGCGATCTCATCATCACCGACAGCTTCGGCCATGAGTCCTTCGCTCTTGCCGCTGCCAAGGAGTTCCCCGAAGTGCACTTTGTTTCCTGCACCGGTGTCAAGGCCCACACCGAGGGTCTGAGCAACTTCCACAACGCTTTCGCCTCCATCTATGAAGGCCGCTACCTCGCCGGTGTCGCTGCCGGTCTCAAGCTCAACGAGATGATCGAAAACGGCGACATCACCGCCGAGGAAGCCAAGATGGGCTATGTCGGTGCGTTCCCCTATGCCGAAGTCAAGTCCGGCTACACCTCTTTCTTCCTCGGCGCCCGCAGCGTCTGCCCCAGCGTCACGATGGAAGTGACCTTCACCAGCTCCTGGTATGACGAGGCTCTCGAGAAGGAAGCCGCCAACAAGCTCATCAACAACGGCTGCGTCCTTATCAGCCAGCACGCCGACTCCATGGGCGCTCCCACGGCCTGCGAGACCGCCGGTGTCCCCAACGTTTCCTACAACGGCAGCACCGTTGCCGCCTGCCCCAACACCTTCATCGTTTCCTCCCGCATTGACTGGACTCCGTTCTTTGTCTACGCCATCAACTGCGTCGCTTCCGGTGAGGACATCGGCTACGATTGGACCGGCACTCTTGCTACCGGCTCCGTCGTTCTGACTGACGTCAATGAGCAGGCCGCTGCTGCCGGCACTGTCGAGAAGATCGCCGAAGTCATGAAGGCTCTGGAAGACGGCTCCGTCAAGGTGTTCGACACCGCCACCTTCACCGTCAACGGCGAGACCGTTACGACCTATCTCGCCGACGTTGACGATCTCGGCGACTATGTCGGTGAGACCGAGGCCATTTCCGACGGTGTGTTCCTCGAGTCCTTCTACCGCTCCGCTCCGTACTTCGATCTCGACATCGACGGCATCACCAACCTCGACGCCTGATTTTTATCTGATCCTGCTTAGGGGAAGGCCCGATTTCCGGGCCTTCCCCATATGTACTGTAAAGGGCAGTACAGCAGCTCGCGGCCGCCGCGCCGCCCTTTACAGTACAGTCTGCCGAAATCCATACAATCTGTCAGGGAGTGAAAGAATGGAAACAAAGACCGCAGCAATTGAAATGCGCAACATTACCAAGCGCTTTGGCCCGGTTTTAGCCAACGATAAGGTATGGCTGAATATTTACCGCGGAGAGATCCTCGCGCTGCTCGGCGAAAACGGCAGCGGCAAGACGACGCTTATGAATATGCTCTCCGGCATCTATTTCCCGGACGAGGGCGAAATCAAGATTGACGGAAAGGAAGTCGTCATCCGCTCCCCCAAGGACGCCTTTGACAACGGCATCGGCATGATCCATCAGCATTTCAAGCTCGTGGATGTGCTGACGGCGGCGGAAAATATCGTTCTCGGTCTGCCCGGCAAGCTCGATCTCAAAGCAGCCTCGGCAAAGATCCGCGAGATCTGCGACAAATACGGCTTCAGCGTCGATCCTGCGCAGAAGATCTACGATATGTCCGTCTCCCAGAAACAGACGGTCGAGATCGTAAAGGTTCTCTACCGCGGCGCGGACATTCTCATCCTTGACGAGCCGACCGCCGTTCTCACACCGCAGGAGACCGACAAGCTCTTCGCCGTACTGCGCAACATGCGCAACGACGGAAAGGCGATCGTCATCATCACGCACAAGATGCATGAGGTCGAGGCGCTCTCCGACCGCGTGGCGATCCTCCGCCACGGCCAGTTTATCGGCGATATGCTCACGGCGCACACGAACGCGCAGGAAATGACGAACATGATGGTCGGCCATGCAGTATCGCTGAACATTGAGCGTCCGGACCCGGTCGATCCCAAGCCCCGCATTGAGGTCAAGGGGCTCACGGTACGCAGCGTGGACGGCATTGTCAAGCTGGACGACGTTTCCTTCACCGCCAACAGCGGCGAGATCCTCGGTATTGCAGGTATCTCCGGCTGCGGCCAGAAGGAGCTTCTCGAGGCGATCGCCGGTTTGCAGACCGTTGAATCCGGCAGCATTTCCTATATTGAAGATGACGGTTCCCGCGAAGAGCTCATCGGAAAAGATCCCCTGAGCATTGCCGAGCTCGGCGTCTCCCTTTCCTTTGTTCCGGAGGACCGCCTCGGCATGGGACTCGTCGGCAACATGAATCTTGCCGACAATATGATGCTCCGTTCCTTCCGCCGCGGCAAATCGATCTTTACCGACCGCCGCTCGCCCCGCGCACTGGCAGAATCCGTGGTGCAGGAGCTGAGCGTAAGCACGCCGAGCGTGGATACGCCCGTGCGCCGTCTCTCCGGCGGCAACGTGCAGAAGGTGCTTGTCGGCCGCGAGATCGCAAGCGCGCCGACCGTGCTGCTCACGGCGTATGCCGTGCGGGGTCTGGATATCCATTCGTCGTATACGATCTATGACCTTATCAACCGCCAGAAGAAAGCCGGTGTCGCCGTTATCTTCGTCGGCGAGGATCTGGACGTGCTGCTGGAGCTGTGTGACCGTATCCTTGTTCTGTGCGGCGGCAAGGTCAGCGGCATCGTCTCCGGCCGCGGCGCGGAAAAGCGCGAGGTCGGCATGATGATGACTAAGCTGGGAGGACAGAGCCATGAATAAGAAAACAAGATCGCCTCTCTTCCACATTACGAAGCGGGACGCTCTCCCCTGGTACAAGTCCTGGGGCATCCGCGCGGCGGCGATCCTGCTCGCGCTCATCGTATGCTCCATTATTACAACGACGATGACCGGCGAAAATCCGCTGCAGGTGTATGCGACCATCTTTAACGGCTCATTCGGCTCGCCCCGCAAGGTCTGGGTGCTGCTGCAGAATATCGCGATGCTTCTCTGTATCGCGCTCGCCGTGACGCCGGCTTTTAAGATGCGCTTCTGGAACATCGGCGGCGAAGGTCAGGTGCTTGCCGGTGCGCTCGCAGCGGCGGCGTGCATGATCTGCCTGCGCAACACGCTGCCGAACGCCCTTGTTATCATGTGCATGTGCGTGAGCAGCATCCTGGCCGGTGCGCTCTGGGGTTTCATTCCGGCGTATTTCAAGGCAAAATACAATACGAATGAAACGCTTTTCACGCTGATGATGAACTACGTTGCAACGCAGCTCGTGGCCTATTTCGTCATCGTCTGGGAAAACCCCAAGGGCTCCGGCCAGATCGGCATCATCAACCAGTCCACGGAGATCGGCTGGTTCCCGCAGATTGGCAGCTATAAATACCTTTTAAATATTCTCATCGTCGCTGTTGTCACGATTTTGATGTATTTCTATCTGAATTACACCAAGCACGGCTACGAGATCACCGTTGTCGGCGAGAGTGAACGCACCGCGCGCTACGTCGGTATCAAGGTGGACAAGGTCATCATCCGCACCATGATCCTCTCCGGCGCGCTGTGTGCCCTGATGGGCTTCGTGATGACCTCCGGCATCGACCACACCCTGACCACCACCATCGTGGACGGCCAGGGCTTCACGGCCGTCATGGTCTCATGGCTGGCCAAGTTCAACCCGCTCGGCATGATCCTCACGAGCTTCCTGCTCGTGTTCCTCAGCCGCGGCGCGGGCGAGATCTCCACAGCGTTTGGTCTGAATCAGTCGTTCTCCGATATTCTCACCGGCATCATTCTCTTCTTCATTATCGGATCGGAGTTCTTTATCACCTATAAGATCAACTTCCGCAAGAGCGCCGGAAAGGAGGACGCCAGCCATGTTTGATTTTGTTTCGTTCATTCCCCGTGCCATTGTGCAGGGCATTCCTCTCCTTTTCGGCAGCACCGGCGAAACGCTTACGGAAAAATCCGGCAACCTCAATCTCGGCATTCCCGGCATCATGTACGTCGGCGGTATCTGCGGCGTCATCGGCGCATTTCTGTATGAGCATGCCGTTCCCGCGCCGGGCGCGCTTAACCCGTTCCTTGCCATTCTCATTCCTCTGCTGAGCTCGCTTCTCGGGTCGCTGCTGATGGGGCTGCTCTACTGCTTCCTCACGGTAACGCTCCGGGCAAACCAGAACGTCACCGGCCTTGCGATGACGACGTTCGGCGTCGGCTTCGGCAACTTCTTCGGCGGCTCGCTCATCAAGCTCTCCGGCGCGGATGTCCCCTCCATTGCTCTCTCGCGCACGAGCGCCTTTTTCAGCGCATCGCTCCCGTTTTCCGGCAAGCTCGGCTGGTTCGGCAGGATTTTCCTCTCCTACGGTTTCCTTGCCTACGCCGCCGTTATTATTGCGTTTATCTGCGCGTATATCCTGCGCCGCACGCGCATCGGCCTCCAGCTTCGTGCCGTGGGCGAAAACCCCAACACGGCGGACGCGGCGGGCATCAACGTCACAAAATATAAGTATGTCGCCACCTGCGCCGGCAGCATGATCGCCGGTCTCGGCGGACTCTATTACGTGATGGACTATGCCTGCGGCGTATGGTCCAATAACGGCTTCGGTGACCGCGGGTGGCTCGCTATTGCGCTCGTTATCTTCACCGTGTGGCGTCCGAACATCGGCGTTTTCGCTTCGTTCCTCTTCGGCGGACTGTACATTCTCCATATGTTCATCCCGTCCGGCATGAATCTCGCGGTGAAGGAGCTTTACAAAATGCTCCCCTACGTGATCACGATCCTTGTTCTGGTCATCGTTTCCATGCAGAAAAAACGGGAGAACGATCCCCCGGCAAGTCTCGGCCTTTCGTACTTCCGGGAGGAGCGCTGAATGAAGTACTCCACCGTGCTCTTCGATCTGGACGGAACGCTGACCGATCCGGTGCAGGGCATCTGCGGCAGCGTCCGCTATGCGCTGGAAAAGGCCGGCCGCCCGGTCGGCCCGATCGAGAACTACCATAAGTACATCGGCCCTCCCCTGCTCCGCTCGTTTGAGGTTTATGCGAACGCGACACCGGAGGAGGCGCAGGAGCTTCTCGGCTATTACCGCGAGCGCTTTTCGACCGTCGGTCTTTTTGAAAACGAGGTATATCCGGGCATTCCGGAGCTGCTGCGCGATCTAAAGGCGTCCGGCGTCCGCATTGCCGTTGCAACCGGGAAGCCGACGGTTTTCTCCGAGCAGATCCTTGAACACTTTGGTCTCCGCCAGTATTTCGACGTTGTTTCCGGCATTCCGCTCGACCGCGAGCCGCCGGATAAGTGCGAGGTGATCCTGCACGCGCTGTACGAAATGGGCATTTCCGATCGCTCCGGCTGCGTCATGGTCGGCGACCGGTCACACGACGCTATCGGCGCAAAAATGGCGCGGATCGATTTCAGCGGCGTGCTTTACGGCGACGGCAGCCGCGAAGAGCTGGAGGCCGAAGGAACCGACGCCATCGCAGACAGCGTTGCAGTGCTGCGAAGCCTCCTGCTTTCATAAAATAATTCAACACCCCGCCTGTCCGACGGTATCTACCGTTCGGCAGGCGGGGTGTGTGTTTATCGGAGTCTGCTTTTTTATTCTATGGTCACTTCCGCGTTTGGAAACCAGCTGACGGCTTCCTTGATTGCGCGCTGTGCCGGAAGCCCGTTGCCGAAGAGGACGACAAGCGTATTCTCCTCCCCGGCCGGAGCATTTTCAAATTCCCTGAGCTCGACCATGGGGCCGACGCAGTCAACTACAAACCGTCCCTCCGGCGTACTTGCAAAGCCCTTGATCCGATACGTTTCCTCGGCAAACATCCGAAGGAAGGATGTCAGGTCTTTTTTGCTGAAGCCCGAAACGTGCAGCAGGAGCTTGCGGAGCGTGATATCTCTCGTGTGGACCTGTCCGTCTGCAGGATCCTCGGCGGGCTGCTCTTCCATCGCCGTCAGCCATTCTGGTCGGATCCGGCCAAACGTTGTCTCAAAGGTCGGGCGGTTCGGCTTCTGCGCGCGGACGATGGTATTGATCTCATCCAGCTGCTCGCGGGAGGCAATGTCGCACTTGTTGATGATGATCATATTGCTGATGGCAAGCTGCATACGGCAGACGCGGGCGGTCTTATAAACGGTCATAAACCGTGCACCGTCCACAAGGCAGATCGCTCCCGCGTATTCCAAATCGGGAAATTTATCCCGCTGCCGGAGGATGGTACCGACGGCGGTCGGGTCGGACAGACCGGAGGCTTCCACAAAGATCACGTCAAAATTCTCCTTCTGCAGACGGAGAAGCGCGTCCTCAAACTGTTCGATCTTACAGGCGCAGAAAATGGAACCGTTGTTGATCTCTTCCATCTTGATATCGAGATCCTCAAGCAGCGTTCCGTCTACGCCCTGCTTGCCGAACTCGTTGACGACGATGGCTGTGCGCCGGTCCGGAAACAGACGTACAAACTGGTGCAGGAACGTCGTCTTCCCCGCCCCGAGAAATCCGGTGATAAGATACAGCTTTGTCATGATAACAGTCCCCTTTTCAGTGCCACCGCACAAGACGTGTTTCAAGCGCCGTTACCGCGCGGTTGAGCAGCGTGATGACCAGCGCCACGAGCAGGATGCCCGCAAGAACGTTGGTATAGTTTGCGTAATCGGCAAAGTTACGGATAAAATAGCCGAGACCGCTGTGCGCACCCATCATTTCAGCGAGCGTCAGCAGCATAAAGGCCGAGGAGAGCGAACCGCGCAGACCGGTGAGTATACCGGGCATGACCCACGGCAGGAGCACCTCCCATAACAGCTCTCGCTGTTTCAGCCCCAATACTCTGGCGCTGTCGAGAATGCGCTGATCCAGCGCGCCGACGCGCGCTACCATCTGCAGAAACGTCGGCCAGAAAATACATTGATGTTTCTGTTTCATTTTCGGACAAAGTATAACATATGCAGTAATTGATAAAATAGAAAGATTTTGGACAATATTAGGAAAAATCCGCAAAGATTCTCTAGCCGGGCGAACCCGCAGTGCAGCACACGAGCGAGGCATATTGACTTTCCTGCGTTGTTTGCGCTATGATTTTTAACGGAACAAATACATGCGGAAAAGGGGCGTCATTTTATTGATGCGTGTTTGGAAAAGTGTGCCTGTCGGGGCTCCTATCTCGATAAATTTCTTCAGCCTGCCATACTGGTCGTTCTGCAGCGCGGCAGCAGCCACGGGTTTCAAATGATCAGCGATCTGGAAAAAAGCGGTATGGTCTCCGGCAACGGACTTGACCCGGCCGGACTGTACCGCACACTCAAACGGATGGAGACGGCCGGACTTGTCACATCCTACTGGGACACCGAATCTGCCAGCAAGCCGAGACGCGTTTACTCCATCACGGACGAGGGGCGGCACTGTCTTTCCGCATGGGAGAAAACGCTTCTCGAATATCGGAGCAACATTGATGCTATTCTCCGCGGCATATTATCCGTCGAAGAGCTTTGAGACTGTAAAATATTACATTTCTTTCTTTCGCATAACCGCGGCTGTCAAGGCCAAAATAGGCTCGGACACAGCAAAAACGTGTTCGATTCGAGAGAAAGGAGTTGCAATCAGATGTCTACCAACAAGAGCAATCATCTTGTCAATCCTCAGGCCCGCGAAGCGATGGATCGCTTTAAGATGGAGGCTGCCAGCCAGGTCGGTGTGAACCTTACGAATGGCTATAACGGCGAGCTTACCTCCCGCCAGGCCGGCAGCATCGGCGGCCAGATGGTCAAGAAAATGATCGAGGCCTACGAAAACGGCATGAAGTAATCATTCCCCATAGAAAAAGCGCGAAGGGATCTTCCCTCCGCGCTTTTTTCAGTTCCTCACCTCGATCACATTGATCGCAGCCGCCGTCATCTCGGTGTTGGAGAGAACGGCATCGGTGATCTGGGCGACCTGCGTTTCGGTCAGGCCGTCCGCACCGGACGGGACTGCGACCGTGCAGCCCTGCGAGGAGAGATACACCACACAGTCGGCAAAATCTTTGGCAAGAAGCTCGTTTTCGATCTTGCTTTCCAGCAGAGACCAGTTCGCCATAACGGTGATCTCGTTCATGGCGCTGTCGATGACATCCTGCGAAGCGGACTCGGCACAGGCCGCCGTTTCAAGCAGTGAAAGCGCCTGATCTCTTGACTGCTGGCGTGTGAGCCGCGCTTCCGAGAAATACCCGGACACGGACGCGGGGAGCGCTGCGGATACGGTTTCCTCCGGCGCGCCGTCCGCGGCGTTTACAGCGGTCGTCATTTCGTCCTCCGCGTCGGCCATGGCGCTGTTGCCGTCGCCCCAGCGCTGGTTGTACGACCAGTTGAGGAATGCCGCCGCGCACACGAGCAGCAGCACCGCTGCAATGAGAATGTTTCGCTTGAGATGGGGACGCAGATTTACCGTCTTCATATAATCATCCTCCTAAGATATCAATTCTTCCACAATGATCCGATCGCTGCCGAGACCGGTGAAGGCGCTCACGGCCTGTATGACGCGGAGCCGTATATCCGGTGACCTTGCGCCGGAACAGACGACCACCGCCCCGGTATACTCGCCTCGGCGGTTTGGCTCTTCGGAGAGCAGCGCGTACACCTCTCCGACGCCGTCGATTTTTGAGAGCACCGCACAGAGCCGCTTTTCCTCTGTAGTTGACACATCCTCGTTCTTTCCTGCTGTGCCGCTGCCGGACGATCTGGGCCAGAGCAGAAGCAGCAGCCCCGCGGCAAGCAGAACGATCAGCACGCTTTTCTTTTGCAGCATAGCGCTTAACACAGATTTCCGCTCACTCATCGGTCCAGTGCTGCCTTTCCGCCGGAATGCCCAGCTCCGCGGCAAGATAAGCGCTCAGGCGGTATCGCTGTTCGGCGGTAATCTCTCCGCGTATCGTAACTTCACAGGGCACCCAGCTCTCATCCCCCCATTTCACCTTCACCGAAACCGACGGTTCCGGTATTCCTATGGATCGTGCCTCGTCCAATATGTATGCCGCGGTCTTCTGTTCTATGTATGTTCGCAGCAGTTGATTTTCCTGCTCCTCCAGATCATCCGTCAGCTCGGCAACGGTCCGCCGGTAGTCGTTTAGCGCGAGCGAGAACGATGTCTCGTCCGTCCGCAGCACGGGCGACAGGAGCGTACACGCAAGGAGAATGCCGCAGGTAAAGCGTGTTACACGCTTTACGCTCCCCTCCGGCGTGAGCTGGAGAGCCAGCGCGGAGAGAAGCGACGCCGCGACCAGCGAACGGATCCACGAAAACAGCCATTCCGTCATGCGTTTACACCACCGTCTGTATCAGAGAATAAAGTGAGAGGAAGAGCATCATCGCCCCTGCGCCGTTTATCGCAAGCAGCAGCGCAAACGCCGTGCCAAGATTCGATATTAGCTCCGAAAACCGCTTGTCCGCCACACACTCGCACACAGCGGCCGTCAGCTTATAAACGAAAAACCGCACGCCGAGCGTCAAAACGGGCGGCAGGCAGATCGCCGCCACCGCAAGCAGCCCGAAGATTCCGATCGTTGCCTTGAGCGTCCCGGCCGCGGCTGCGAGCGTTGAGGCCGCGTCCGACAGAATGCTCCCGACGACCGGAAGCGCCGCGGAAACCGCCGTTTTCGTCACCCGCGCGGCGAGCGCGTCCGCCGTACCGGTAACGACGCCGGTGAGCGATAGCCACGCGGTAAATGCCACGCATACAGCGCTCAAAAGAGCGGTGCAGACCGTTTTCATGATCTTCTTTGCGGTTTTCAGTATTTCATTTCCTACAGCGGCGTCGGCAACGGACAGCGCGGCATACCCGCACACGCACGGGACGAGAACGCTCCGCGCAACGGACAGAAGCACGTCCATGCATACAGCTGTTGCGGCGTACTTTGCCGCTGCGCTCCCCGCCGCCCCGGACGCTGCGGCGGCGGACGAGAGCACCGGCAGAAGGACGTGGGAATAGTCCGAGAGTGTCTGGAGCGTCTCCGTTCCCAGCGAGAGGTACGAGCGGAGATCCGAGATCGTCGCTGTACCGATCACCGCGACGGCGGCAAATGTGATATACGGCGGGGCCCGGCTGCCGAGATCAAGCGTATCCGTGAGCGATACAAGCACGCACACACAAAGGAGTATCCCTCCCGTGCGGCAGATATCCGCGGC
>ENA-ORNY01001168-ORNY01001168.1-human-gut-metagenome-genome-assembly--contig:-NODE-1168-length-15666-cov-3.361860_pt1 | contig 15666 bp, 10 predicted proteins | sample MGYA00242122_ERZ509036 | MGnify/ENA primary metagenome ERZ509036 (study PRJEB26280, sample SAMEA2338696) | human gut metagenome | biome: human gut; feature: human-associated habitat; material: faeces... | reverse complement strand
AGCCCTTGTATGTCATAAACACGTCAAGCTTGCTCGACAGCTCATACGGCGAATGCATTGACAAAAGCGCAACACCGGCGTCTATTACATCCATATCGAGGTTCGCAACGAACTGTGCAATCGTTCCGCCGCCGCCGATGTCGACTTTGCCGAGCTCGGAAGTCTGCCAGCAGACGTCATTGTCGGCAAAAATCTTTCTCACTTCGCCCACGAATTCCGCGGAAGCGTCGTTGGAGCCGCTCTTGCCGCCTGCGCCCGTAAACTTGTTCATAGCCGCGCCGCAGGAAACGATAGCGGCGTTCTTTTTCTCGAACACGGAGGCAAAATTCGGGTCGTAGCCTGCGGTTACGTCGGTGGACAGGCACTTCGACGCGGCGCGAACCTTGGCTGCGCTCACGCCGAACTCTGCAGCGATGGCGTCGATAATGTCGTTGAACACGCAGCACTGCATGCCGGTGTTGCCCTCGCTGCCGATTTCCTCTTTGTCAACCAGAATACAGCAAGCGGTTCTCTCAACATTCTCAACATCAAGGATTGCCTTAAGCGAAGTGAACGCACACACTCTGTCATCCTGGCCGTAAGACATAATCATGCTGCGGTCAAGACCCGTTTCTCTGGCTTTTCCCGCAGGAACGATTTCCAGTTCCGCAGAAAGAAAATCTTCCTCATCCATGTCGTATTTTTCCTTGAGCAGTTTCAGGATGCCCGCTTTAACGGCTTCCTTTTCTTTCTTGCCCTTTTCTCCCTCTGTCTTGCTTTCTGCAAGCGGCCTTGAGCCAATCAGAACATCGAGTTTTTCTCCTTCAATCACTGTAGATGCCTGTTTTTTCATCTGATCTGCAGCAAGATGCGGAAGAAGATCGGTAACGCTTACCACCGGATCGTTCTCGTCCTCACCGATTACCACATCGATAACCTCGCCGTCCTTTTTTGCAACAACGCTTCCGTCCTTGAGCACAAGCTCGACTCCGTGCGGCGCAATGCTTTCGCCCGCCGCGCGTCGGAGTTTTGCCTTCACCTCGGGTGTGTTTGCATAATTATAATTGGAACGCTTTGATTTGTCAAAGCAAATAAAAAGATTTTCGTTTTCGAGCCAATGCGCTGCCGCAAGCTGAATCTGAATGCCGAGCATCATATCCGTTTTCATCAGTGCCGCCATGAATGTGCGGAACAATTCTTCCGCTTCGGGCGTTGCGGCGGGCACTTCGAAACTGTCGGAAACAACGGGCGGCGTCGGAAGCGCCGGTTCGGCTGCTGCTTTTTCATTTTCGGAAGATGCGGAACCCGCTTCTTTATTGCCCGAATTGTCCGAACGGCTGCCCGAACTTTGGGTCGAATCGGAGGCCGCTTTTGGCTCGGCGGAAACAAATGCGCCGCTTTTGAGCCTGCGTTCAAGCTCCTCCATACGGTCGATAAGGGCGGTCATATCGGTTTGTTCGTCCGGGTGACAGACTTTAAGAAGCGTGCTTTCAAGCAAAACCCGCGGCATGGTGACCCAGCGAAGGTTCGGCTGAAGCTGCATCAGAGCATCAAGCGTTCTTTCGAGCCGCGCCTTGCCGGCTGATTCCGCCTGTGCAAGGTAGCGTTCCATCGTGTCCTGCGTGCAGTCAAGAATATCCGCACAGCTTCCGCAAACTTTTGCAAGCAGAAGCGAGCGGAAATGGTTGGAAAGATCCTGAACGAAAACGCCGATGTCGCGCCCGCCGGAGACAACCTGCTGGGCTTTGCCGTTCTGATGCAGGGCATGGAGATCATGACCGCCGCCGTGTCGGAATGCAGCACGGAATCCGCAAAATCAAACAGAAAATCCGCATTCATGCTGCCGAGAACGGACAGAACATCCTGTTGAGTGATAAGCTTTTGCTCCGTGCCGTCCGCGTCGCCGCAGAAGCTCAGACACTGGTCGGCAATGCTCAGGCAGTCGCGCATTCCGCCGTCCGCCGCACGCGCAATGCACATCAACGCTTCGTCTTCGATTTCAGCCCCTGCGGAATGAAGTACGCGCCGTGTGTTCGCCGCAAGATTATGAACCGAAAGGCGGCGAAAATCAAAACGCTGGCAGCGGGAAAGTATCGTTGCGGGGAGAGCCTGCGGTTCGGTCGTTGCAAGAATGAAAACAACATGTGCGGGCGGCTCTTCGAGAGTTTTCAGAAGAGCGTTGTTTGCACTTTTTGAAAGCATGTGCGCTTCGTCAATGATATAAACCTTTGTTTTAAGGTAAATCGGAGCAAACTCGGCCTTTTCGAGGAGCGCACGCATTTCGTCAACTTTGGAATTTGAAGCGGCGTCCATTTCGATAATGTCTATGCTTTCCGAAACGTCCGTAAGGCAGGCAGCGCATTTGCCGCAGGGTTCGCCGTCCTTCGGGTCAAGACAGTTGACGGCGCGGGCAAGTATTCGCGCCGTGCTTGTTTTGCCCGTTCCGCGTGAACCGCTGAAAAGATAAGCGTGGGCAATGCGCCCGGTGCGGATCTGGTTGCGCAGAACATCGGTGATATGCTCCTGTCCGACAACTTCGCAGAACCTGCTCGGACGGTACTGCCTGTATAATGCGTGGTAACTCATGCTGCACACCTCAATTGCTCAATTACTCGGTAGGTACGATTGACAAAAAACCAAAAATACACCCAAAACCCCGTTTCCGAATTAATCGGTTTAATTCGCGTTTGTTCAGCTCAATTTTTGAATTTCATCCGCCCAAAGCCTTTGAACGGCGTCACTCGGCATTCGCCAATCCCCGCGCGGGGAAAGGCAGACGGAACCGACTTTCGGCCCGTCGGGCAGACAATTGCGCTTGAATTGCTGATTGAAGAAACGGCGATAGAAGTTTTTGAGCCATTTCAAAATCGTTTCATTCGAAAACTCACTTTCGCGGAATGCCTGCTTTGCAATGCGGAAAAGCTTTGCGGGCGGGCAGCCCCAGCGCAGCACATAGTAAAGAAAGAAATCATGCAGCTCGTACGGCCCGACAAGATCTTCTGTTTTTTGAGCAATATTGCCCTTTTCATCGGCGGGAAGAAGCTCGGGAGATATCGGGGTTTCAAGTATTGCGGTCAGGGTGTCGTGCAGCGCAGGGTTTTCGCAGTGCCGCGCATAATAACGCACAACGTATTTGATAAGCGTTTTGGGAATGCCTGCATTCACGCCGTACATGCTCATATGGTCGCCGTTATAGGTTGCCCAGCCGAGTGCAAGCTCGGAAAGGTCGCCCGTGCCGACAACAAGGCCGTTCAGCGCATTTGCAAGATCCATCAGCACAAGGGTGCGCATGCGCGCCTGTGCGTTTTCGTAAACAACGTTGTGACAGGTTTCGTCGTGCCCGATGTCGCGAAAATGCGAACGCACCGAATCCGCAATCGGAATCGTGTGAAGCGTTACACCGAGGGAATTGCAAAGAGCAACGGCATTTTGTTTCGTGTGTTCGGTGGTGCCGAAACAGGGCATGGTGACGGCGTGAACAAATTTGCGGTCAATGCCCATAAGGTCGCATGCCTTTGCCGCAGCAAGCAGCGCAAGTGCGGAATCCAGTCCGCCCGAAATGCCGATGACCGCGCTCATTGAATGAGTGTGTTCAAGCCGGCGTTTGAGCCCGAGAGCCTGTATCGTCAGAATATCTTTTGCGCGTGCGTTCAATTCGTTTTCGTCATGCGGAACAAAGGGATTGCGCGGGAAGCGGCGGGTAAGTTCCGTTTCGGGAAGATCCTCGCGCGGGGCGGGGGCGCATGAACCGAATCCGAGAGAGAAATCAACGAAAAGACCGGAATGGGCAGCATTGCCCGCGCAGAAGCTGTTCACGCGGCGCCTGTCGTAAAGCAGCCGTCCCAAATCAATTTCGGTGATAAGCATATCGTTCGCGTAGTCAAAAGGCGCTTTTTCGGCAAGCAGTGTGCCGTTTTCATAAGCAAAGCAATGCCCCGAAAAGACCATATCGCTTGTTGATTCACCCTCACCCGCGCCGCAATAAAGGTACGCGCAAATGTTTTTTGCGGATTGAACTTCCGTGATGCGCTTGCGGTAATCCGCCTTGCCGATGATTTCATCTCCGGCGGAACAGTTAACGATTACGAGCGCGCCGGCAGCGGCAAGCTTATCCGACGGAGGGGAAGCAACCCAAAGATCCTCGCAGATTTCAATGCCGAAACGGAAATCGGGATAATCCGTGCATGAGAAGATGCAGCCGTCGGGATTGAAAAAAGTCTGCAATGAATCAATATAAGGCACGGCGGCGCCGAGTTCCGTGCGGGACGGCACGGCAAAATGCCGCAGCTCATAGAATTCGCCGTAATTCGGCATGTGCTTTTTCGGAACGACAGCAAGCACGGTTCCGCGGGATATGACAACGGCGCAGTTGTAAAGCTTGTCCGCGCAGCGAATCGGCGCACCTATGACGGCAGCAAGCCGAAGGTTCGCGGTTTCGCGTGCGATGCGGAGAAGCTCGGTTTCAACGCTGTCCAAAAGCAATTCGTGCATGAAAAGGTCGCCGCAGGTGTAGCCCGTCATTGCAAGCTCGGGAAATGCGGCAAGCCGAACCCCGTGTGCCGCGGCGCGGTGCAGCGCGGCAATTATCGCATCGGCGTTGGCTTTCGGGTCTGCAAGCACAACTTTCGGTGAACATGCAGCAACTTTGATGAATCCGTCCTTCATATTTTTTTTCTGCCCGCCCGCACCGGTTCGGCATCGGGGAGCGACCTTTCAATATTTTATAAATTTTATAACTGTTTTTAAACATTTTGCGGTTTTTTCGCCCGCGAGAACACCACACGGCAGTTCCCCGCGGGCAGACAGAACTCCGCGAACCGCTGCATCCGTCCCGCAAACGTTGGAAGGTTTTGCGGACCCGAAAAGTCGGCTTGGAGAACAGTTTGTGCAGCTTTGCGGAAAATAAAACTCTTCCACCAAATACATTATAGCACATCGGGGCTGAAATGGTAGCCCCTTTTCAGGGAATATTAAGTTTTTTTCGCTTTCTGCGCACAAAACGCAGACCCGGGGAGCTTCGTGAAAAAAGGAAACAAAAGTTTTGCATTTTTAAACGAAAGACAAAAAGGCTCAAAAAAAGTCCGCCTTCGGGAAGGATCCTTTCCCAAAGGCGGAACAATTTATCTGAAAACCTGCACGCAGCAGGTTGTTTCGATATTGCACCCCGCTTTAATGTGCGGCGGTGCGTTTTGGTTGTTCAAGCATAATCAGCGACTGCATTATTCGGCGGTTTTTGCCGTGCTGCGCTGGCCGAGAGTTACGGAAACATCAATTTGCGAATTGCTGCGCAAAATGGTGAGCGTTACGGTATCGCCGACTTTGAACTTGCTGACAGCGATGTAAAGTTCGTCGGAGCTTGAGACCGTGTCGCCGTTGACAGCCATGATAACATCATCCTTTTTCAGTCCTGCCTGCTGAGCCGCACTGCCGTCTTCAACGGATACAATGCAGGGGTAGGTGTAAGCACTGGTGAAGAATCCGTAACCGGAGAGGGAAACATCCTGAGTGGAGACACCGAGATAGGGACGGCCGACAACAAAGCCGTAGTCCATAAGGTTGCCGATAACTTCACGGGCAAGCGTGGAGGGGATTGCAAAGCCAAGGCCTTCAATACCGCTGCCGCTGCTCTTTGCATTCACAATGCCGATGAGAGTGCCGTCCGATTCGCGGAACAGTCCGCCGCCGGAGTTGCCCTGGTTGATTGCGGCATCTGTCTGGAGCAGGGTCATGGTCACGTTGTCAATGGTAATGCTCCTGTCAAGGCCGCTGATGGAACCGCGTGTGTATGTGTTGGAAAGCTGGCCGAGTGCGTTGCCGATCGCAAACACGTCTTCACCGACGCTGAGCGTTGAGGAATCGCCGAATTTGGCGTAAGAGAGATTGTAGGCATTGATTTTGATAACCGCAAGGTCGGTCACGCTGTCGGTGCCGACAAGAGTTGCTTCGTAGTCATTGCCGTTGTCAAGGTAGACGAAAATTTTCTGTGCGCCCTCAACAACATGGTTGCAGGTCACGATATAGCCGTCCGCCGAAATGATGACTCCGGAGCCCGAACCTGCAAGCACACTCTTGTGCCCGCTCTGCGCCGTGACGTCGATGCTGACAACGGAGGACATGCAGTTTTCAATGGTTTTGTGTTCCGAATCGGGTCGAGCCGAACTGCCGGCGTAAGAAAGCTTGTCAGAAGGAAGGTCGCCGGTCTTGTCGCCTGATGAACCGACGGTGCCGTTTGAGCCGGAAGGTGCCGATGTTGCTTGGGCGGAAGCGTTCTTTTCGGTCTGTGAGGCAGAAAGCGAATTGTTGATAAACCTGGCGCCGGCAACGATACCGACGGTCAAAAGGGCAACTATGAGAAGGCACGCAACGGCTGCGCCGATGGGCATCCTGATTTTTCTTTTCTCTTCCATGATGTTACACTCCTTTAATTAATAATGATAGTTTCTGTGAAAAGAGCTCGGAGTAAACATTGTTCATGCTGCTCCGCGGGTAAAACCCGTTGAACAGTCCGCCGCCGCATCCCTGTAGGAGCACCCTTGCGGGGCTGTTCGCCGGCCCGATTCTTTTCATGCTCCTATTATAACACGCGAATGCGGCAATTTTGGTTGCCTATCGGTGTATATTGCCTGACAGAATATGTACCTATTTTGTCATTCGACGCGAATATGCCGCTGATTGACCGAAAAAAGAATATTGTGACAAAGTGCGCATCTCGATATGTCAAATAAAAAAAGTACTTGAAACTTTGCTTAAAAGGCAATATAATATAAATGCACCAACCAACAAAGGAGCGTACAAAGTACTATGTCAGTCAAACAGCAGATACTGATTTGCGATGATCAGCATATCATTCACGAAACACTCGGCGTCTACCTCAGAAACGAGGGGTTCGAGTGCATTTCGGCATTTGACGGCGAACAGGCGATTGAAGAATTCAACCGCAAAAAGCCGAACCTTGTTATTCTTGATCTCATGATGCCCAAAAAAAGCGGAATGGACGTTTGCCGCGAGATTCGCCAGAACAGCAGTGTTCCGATTATAATGCTGACGGCGAAATCCGAGGAGATCGACCGCGTGCTCGGGCTTGAGCTCGGTGCGGACGATTACATTGTAAAGCCCTTCAGCGCGCGTGAAGTTGTTGCAAGGGTCAAGGCCGTTCTGCGCAGGTATTCAATGCAGGAAACGGAACCCGCAAAGATTCTGCATTACGGAAACCTTGAAATCAATATAAATAACTACGACGTAAGGCTGAACGGCGAAAGACTGCCGCTCACCCCGAAAGAAGTCGAGATCCTTCAGCTGCTTGCCTCACATCCCGGAAAGGTTTTTTCGCGCGAAAAGATCCTTTCAATCGTATGGGGCTATGAATACTACGGCGATACGCGCGCCGTTGACACTCAGATTAAGCGCATTCGCCAGAAGCTGCAGTCTGCGGACGATTGCGGATGGGAGATAAAAACCGTTTACGGTGTCGGCTACAGGTTTGAGGCATACGGCGATCCCGATGACAGACAGGACAACGAGGAACGCAAAAAACTGCCCGAAACGCCGAAGGCATACGATTTCGTTGAAGAAAAGCCGACGGAATGAAACGGACAGATTTTGCCCTTTTGAACCGTTTTGCAAAAATGAAAATGAACTTCAGGGCGAACCCGAAAGGCTGAAACGCTGCGGGTTCGCCTGCTGATGTTTTTTCCGAAATGCGTGTGCGGCGTGTTTCGGCACGGCCCCGCAGAAAACGAGAGATATGAAAAGATCAAGCCTGTTCAGAATAATTCTTTATATTGTGTGCGCAATCACGGTGCTGCTCGTGATACTTGTTGCGTGCCTTTTTTCCGTTGTCGGGCATGAAATGTACGCCGGAATGAAAATTGACGAACTGAAGCCGAAAGCGCAGTCAATATCGCAGCGCGTGACAAAGCTGTATGAATCAAACACGGACAAACGCACTCTTGCGAGGATGCTGCATCTCGGCGAATTTTCCGCATCGGATGCAACAATTTACATAATCGAACCTAACGGTGCGGTTGTTACAACGGCAGAACAGGATGAGTACGACCAAAGCGTTGAAACCGTCCGCCGCTGCTTCCAAACGGTCATTCAGGGGGAAGAAATTGCTCTTCCGTCAACCGATATAGGAATTGTTGTCGGCACGCCGGTGTATTCCGATTCGGGTGATATAATCGGTTCTGTGATACTTGTTGTCGGTTCAAAACAGGCTGAAAGCACGCTTGCAAAGCTTGCGGTGGAACTCGGCCTTGCAATGCTCGGCATTGCACTTTTGATGCTTATTCCGATAGTTATCATATTCAGCAAGGTAACAAAGCCCATTCGGCACGTTTCAAACGTTGCGCTGCAAATGGCGGGGGGAGACTTGACCGTTCGCGCCAAGGAAGAGGGAAGCAACGAATCGCGTCACCTTGCGCAATCGTTCAATATTCTTGCGGAAGCTCTTCAAAACAATATTGACAGCCTTGTTGTTGAGCGCAACAGGCTGCGCACCGTGCTTGACGGCATCGGCGAGGGCATTATTTCCGTGGATAAAACGGGCGTTGTCACGCATTACAACTCCGCTTCCGTGCAGCTTTTGGGCGGGAAGGAAAATACCCACCCCGCAGCGGCGGCCGGTTATCCGAAAATTGCTGCCGTGGCGATAGAAGCTCTTGATACGGACGAAGTGCGCAACTGTGATTTCACGATCGGCGAAAGGATGCTCCGCATTGCGGCAACCCCGATTCACGAGGAGAACGGTTCGCTTTTCGGTGCGGTTGTGCTGATAACGGACGTTACCGAAAGCGAGAGACTTGAACAGACGCGAAAGGACTATGTTGCAAACGTCAGCCATGAGCTGCGCACGCCGCTTGCATCCATTCGAAGCCTTGCGGATGCGCTTAACGACGGAATGGTGCAGGATGAAAAAGACAGAAAACGTTACTACGGCTATATCCTGCGCGAATCGATACGCCTTTCAAACCTTATCAACGACCTGCTTGAACTTTCAAGGCTTCAGAGCGGCGGCGTTGCGTTCTCAAAGGGACGGGTTGAACTTTATGAAATTGCATACGATGTTGCGGACAGGATGAACGATGCGGCGGCGCAGCGCGGCAAAAGCGTGCGGCTTGAAGCTCCCGAGGGCGAATACTATGCATACACAAATGCCGACCGCATTGAGCAGGTGCTCATAGCATTGGTTGACAATGCGATAAAACACGGCACGGACGGCTGCACTGTCAGCGTGAACCTTTTCGAAAATGCGGAAAAGAATCGCTATGAGTTTGTTGTCAGCAATCCCGCGGAAGTTGATCCTGCCGACCTTGAACATCTGTTTGAACGATTCTACAAAGCGGATCATGCGCACACGGGTGACGGCACCGGACTCGGCCTTGCGATAGTTTCAGAGGTGCTTAACCTTTTGGGCGAAAAAATCGATATCGAGTATGAGAACGGAATCATTGCGTTCCGTTTCACGGCCGAAAAATGCAGCACGCCGAAAAAACACCGCGCCTTGCAGAAGGCGGAGAATAAAAATGAGGACGGGGAACCGACGGCCTGAGACGGAGGGGTCGGAACGGAATGAAATGATTATTTCGGATATTTCATCGGAAGAAACCAAAATGCAGACAGAGGGCATTGAATCCTGCGGACTTTTTGCAAACGGCGGAAAATCATGCAGGCTTTGCCCGCTTGAGTGCGGGGTTAACCGTGCGGAACATGCGGGAGTATGCGGTGTGGGCGGATTTGCAGCGGAAAGCCTCGGAAACAGGAACCCGTACGAAACCGCGCTCATTGCAAGAGCGGCGCGGCATTACTGCGAGGAACCGCCGATTTCCGGCGCGGAAGGCAGCGGCGCGATCTTCTTTTCGGGCTGCAATATGGGCTGCGTTTTTTGCCAGAATATGGACATCAGCCAATCTGCAAAGGGCGTTGTGAAGGATGCGGGGGAGCTTGCGGACATAATGCTGCGCCTGCAGGAACTCGGTTCGAACAATATCAATTTGGTTACTCCCGCACCGCATGTGCGCATGATTGCAAAAGCCGTTCCGCTTGCACGGATGCGGGGATTGCGCATTCCGATAGTTTACAACACGAATGCTTACGAAAAGGTTGAAGCTCTGCGCCTTATGGAGGGGCTTGTTGACATCTATCTTCCGGATTTGAAATACGTAAGCTCCGCCGCCGCAAAAAAATACAGCCGAAGAGAGGACTACTTTTCCGCTGCCGCTGCCGCCGTGCGGGAAATGCAGCGTCAGTGCGGGGTTTTGCAGATCGATAAGAACGGAATTGCAAAGCGCGGAATGATCGTTCGCCATCTTGTTCTGCCCGGTTCGGTGGATGAAGCGCGCGGAGTGCTGGATTTTATCAGGGAGAATCTTCCTCTCGAAACACATATTTCACTGATGAGCCAGTATACACCGATGTTTGAGCTTCAGCCCCCGCTTAACAGAAGGCTCCTGAAGCGCGAATACAAAAGGGCCGTTGATTATGCACTTTCCCTCGGATTCGAAAACATCTACACGCAAAGCCTTTCATCCGCAAGCGCGGAATTCACTCCGGAGTTTAACGGCTTTTTCGAGTGATATGCGAGCGGAGAGAACGCATTGCGAATACAAAAAAGCGAATAATAACTGTTGTATACTGCCGTGAATGCGCATGACGCACACTCGCGGTTTTTGATTTTTGCGGAATGCAGGCGGCAAAAGGCGCATAAACTGCGGCATGAACGGATTTCAAAAAACAATTGCGGCTGTGCTGCTGGCGGCCGTGCTGCTGTTTATGATCTATCTGCCGAAATGTGCGGGAAAGATGCTTGAACGGGATCAATATCGCGAATGGCTCGAACCGGAGGAGGAGGAATTTTCGGGCGTTATAAACGTTTGGCATGTTGTCGGATTCAAGCCGTATATGGGCAGTGTGGGAGCATGGCTCAAAAAAATTGCGGACAGAGCGGAACGACGGCATTTCGGTGTTTATTTTGAGGTTGAATCGATTTCGGAAACGGAAGCGAAAGAGAAGCTTCAAAACGGAGAATTTCCGGACGTGATAAGCTTTCCTGCCGGTTTTTTGAACGGCAGGGAGCTTCGAATCATGAACGGAACAGAGATTTTCGGTATCGACGGCACGGCTGTGGATTTCGGTGACGGATACGGGGCCGGGGAGCTGCCGGCGGGCTTTGATTGCGGCACGGACGGGCGGACGCTGCGCGCACTTCCGTTTGCGGCCGGGTGCAAGCTTGCGCTGTTTTATCCGGAAAGGGTTACTGCGGCGGAAATGTCCGAAATACTGAAACCTATTGCGGAGAACGGCGAAAGCAAAGCCGGTGCCGATTCTTGTTCAAACGACGGATTCGGGATCGAGGCAGGGAAGTTTGAACGGAGCAGCGTTGATGAATTTAAAAAGGGCAAGGGGGATTTCTGCATCGGTGATGCGCGCGCGGCGGGAGATATGGAAAGACTTGCTGCCGCAAACAAGACGAAATATTTCGAGGTGCTGCCCTTTTGCAATGAAACGGACGAGGTGCAGTTTGTGGGCATTTCGGCGAAAACGGAGCGCGAAAAAATGGGCTGCATTTCGGAATTTATTGCAGATATGCTTTCCGCTGCGCGGCAAAGCGAGCTTTGCACATTGGGACTTATGCCGATGAACCCTGCGGCGGAGAAAAAGTTTGAACAGTCCTTTTTGACGGAAGCATACGGGCTTTTGAGCGAGAGCATCCTGAACCTTCCGAACGCTTTTACCGGTGCAGCGGCGCGGAGAGCCGCTTTTTGACAAACGCCCGCCCGTTTAAGCCGTTCTCAAAAAAAGATGAGGACGAAAAACCTTTACAAACGCCTGTTTTTGCTGTAAAATACAACATGGGGATTTGTGCCGCGGCATTCATTCCGGAACGGGAAGCATTTGAACGCGATCCCCGAAACAGGAGGAGAGGAAACGGGATTTTTAATGGAAAAAAACGATATGCTTGCATTGGCTCTCGGAAATCTGCCGTTCAGGCGGAATGTTCGGGCGCGGGAATTCACAACTTTCCGCATCGGAGGTCCCGTAACTTTTTTTGCGGAGCCGAAGGATGCGGACGAGCTTTGCGCAATGCTTTCTGCGGCGCGGAGCTGCGATTACCCTGTGTATATTATCGGCAACGGCAGCAATCTTCTCGTTTCCGACAGCGGCGTTGAGGCTCTGTTCATCCGAATCGGTGCGCGCATGGCGGGCGTCGGGTTTGACGGAACAAGGCTGAAATGCGGAGCGGGTGCACTGCTCTGCACGGCTGCAAAGGCGGCCGTCGCCGAGGGACTTGCGGGGCTTGAATGGGCAGCGGGTATCCCGGGCACGGTCGGCGGTGCGGTTGCAATGAATGCAGGTGCATACGGCGGGGAGATAAAACAGGTGCTGAAAAGCGTCACCGTCGTTGAATGCGGACGCATTGCAAAAAAAATCGTTCATGCGGGCGATCTTGGATACAGAAGCTCTGTTTACGCCTTTCCGAATGCCGTTGTTGCGGGAGCGGAGTTTGAACTTGCTGCTGATGCCGACGGGGAAGCTCGGCGCAGAATGGAGGAATTCAATATGCGCCGCAAAGAAAAGCAGCCGCTTGAGTATCCTTCCGCAGGAAGCACTTTTAAACGGCCCGAGGGGCATTTCGCAGGTGCGTTGATAGAACAGGCGGGGCTCAAAGGCACAAGAATCGGCGGGGCGGAAGTCAGCCCGAAGCATGCGGGGTTCATCGTCAATTGCGGCGGAGCAACATGCGCGGATGTGCTTAACCTGATTGACCTTGTGCGCGAACGCGTATATAAAGAATTCGGTGTTCTGCTTGAGCCGGAGATTAAAATTATTAAATAAAATTCGAGTACAACAATATAAACAAAAACGGAAAACATACATCGGGATAAAACTGAGGAAAACAGAATGTATATTTTAATCGTCACAGGGCTTTCGGGTGCGGGAAAATCTCAAGTTCTCGGCATTCTTGAGGATATGGGCTTTGTATGCGCAGATAATATGCCCTGTCAGCTTGCAAAACAATACATTGAGCTTTGCAGCAGCAGCGAAAACAACATCGAACGCGTCGCGCTTGTTATCGACAGCCGCGAATCGGTGTTCGGCTACAATCCGCTCAACACTTATGATGAACTGCGCCGGCTTGAATGTCCGTACGAAATAATGTTCCTTGAGTGCGAGGACAGCGTGCTTGTGCGCCGATACAGCGAAACGCGCCGCCGACACCCGATGAATGACGATGTCGGCATAGGCATTCAAACCGAACGCGAAATTCTAATCCCGTTGAAGGAGAAGGCGAATTATATCGTTGACACGACGAACATGCGGCTGAACGAGCTTCGAAAAACGGTTGAGGATATTTTAATGCGGGGAAAGAACATTCCGCTCAGACTTATAATTTCAAGTTTCGGCTTCAAACGCGGAATTCCGAAAAATGCGGATTTTATCTTCGATATGCGCTACACCGCAAACCCGTTCTACATTGAGGAGCTGCGCTGCAAATCCGGCAGGGATGAAGAGGTTCGCCGATTTATTTTTTCCGATGCAAATGTTCGCAGGCAGCTGAATATGATAGAAAACATGCTGGATCTTGTAATTCCGGAGTTTATAAAGCAGGGCAAGCGGCGGCTTATGGTTGCGTTCGGATGCACGGGCGGCAGGCATCGTTCCGTTGCGATGGCGGAAGCGCTTCACGACAGAATGAAAGACAAATGCTCCGTTCTGCTTGAGCATCGGGATCTTGTTTCCGAAGCGGATGATATAAGGACGCGGTTTGAACCGAAATAGAACAGTATTGAGATAAATATTGCGGCGGCGAATAAAAAAGCGCAGCGCAAAGGGCGGCACGAACGTGCACATTTGAAATGAACGAAAAAAAACACAACAGCAAAATCGACGGCAGCGGTTTTAAAACCGAAAATGCAAAAAACACGGCGGAACAGAGCGAACACGAATGCCCGTCGTTCTCTGCCGGAGTAAAAAAGGAAATTTCGGAGCAGAAAATAAAGCGTGAGGCCGATGCGCACGCGCTTTTAAGCGCATTCACTCTGAGTATCGGTGCGCTGAAGCTGATGCCGGCGATGCGGCGCTGGGGTGTGCACTATGTGCTTGAAAGCGAAGCGGCGCTGAGCCTTGTTTCCAAGCTGGCGGCACAGTATTTCGGGCTTGAAAGCCAATTGAACCGCGTTAAGCACGAGCGATTGAATGCGGAATACTGCGAACTTCTGCTCCACGGGAACGGTATTGATGATTTTTTGACGGCGACCGGGCTTGTGAGCTTTGATGCGGAGGGCGAAAAGAGTTATGAGCCGCATGTTCCGAAGAGTGTTATCGAAACAGAGATGCAGCGGCGCGCATTTATTCGCGGGCTGTTCCTTGCCTGCGGTTCGGTGTCGGAACCAAAAAAAGCATATCACTGTGAGCTTGTGTTCAAAAATGCCGAGCTTGCAATGTTTTCAAAACGGATGATTTCCGATTTCGGAATTCGCATCAAGTGCACCGAACGCAAGGGCAGCATTGTGCTGTACATCAAAGAATCGGAGACACTGTCGGATTTTCTTGCACTTGCCGGGGCATCGGATGCAGTGATGGTGCTTAACGAACAGCGAATCGTGCGCCAACTCAACAACACTGTGAACAGGGGCGTGAACTGCATAAATGCAAACATTGAGAAGGCAACGCGCACGGCAATGAAGCAGGCGGAGGATATTCGCCTTGTTCTGAGCGTTGTCGGCGCGGAGAATCTTCCGCCGCCGCTTCGCATTGTCGCGGAAGCGAGGCTCAACAATTTTGAAATGCCGCTGTCCGAACTTGCGGAGGAAATAGGCATCGGAAGATCCGCCGCAAATTATCGCCTCAGAAAACTGTGCGAAATGGCGGAAGACATACGGACGGAAATGCCGGACTGATTCAGTGGGGGCGGTTTCCGCGTTTTCCGCGAACAGTGCGGCATGGGGAAAAGGTTCATCGGCACAAAGGAGGAAAAAATGGGTTTTACGCATCTTCATGTTCACACCGAATACAGCCTGCTGGACGGCGCGGCGCGGATACGCGAGCTTGTTTCGCGTGCAAAGGAATTGGGCATGGATTCGCTTGCGATAACGGATCACGGCAATATGTACGGCGCGATAGCATTTTATAAAGAGTGTATGAAACAGGGGATAAAGCCCATTATCGGCATGGAAACCTATGTTGCGCCGAATTCAATTTACGAAAAACAGGGCACGAGAGAAAACGGCCACCTTGTGCTTTTATGCAAAAACGAAACGGGGTACAAAAACCTTATCAAACTGTCCTCAATTGCGTTTGTGGACGGTTTTTATTATCGGCCGCGCATTGACTATAATTTGCTGGAAAAGCATTGTGAGGGGCTTGTATGCCTTTCGGCATGTCTTGCGGGCGATATTCCGCAGCTTCTGCTGATGAACAGATACGATGAAGCGCGACGCCTTGCAAAACGCCTTCAGGGTATGTTCGGCGATGATTTTTACATTGAGCTGCAAAATCACGGAATCCCGGAGCAGCTTATAGTTCTTCCGCGTTTGGATGCGCTTGCAAAGGAACTCGGCATAAAGACTGTTGCAACAAACGATATTCACTATGTCCGAAAGGAGGATGCGGAGGCGCAGGATGTTCTGCTCTGCATTCAAACGGGGCATTTTGTGGACGAAACCAACCGAATGCGGATGCAGGCGG
>ENA-ORNY01001158-ORNY01001158.1-human-gut-metagenome-genome-assembly--contig:-NODE-1158-length-15774-cov-11.889115_pt1 | contig 15774 bp, 18 predicted proteins | sample MGYA00242122_ERZ509036 | MGnify/ENA primary metagenome ERZ509036 (study PRJEB26280, sample SAMEA2338696) | human gut metagenome | biome: human gut; feature: human-associated habitat; material: faeces... | reverse complement strand
CCCGCTGGGGCCTCGCAATGACAAACTTGGAGGCGTTCGCTGTTTTGACGATAGCCTGTACGAATCGCAAGCGCTACGCCGGGAGCGGCATGCCGCTCCCCTACAGGGTGCGCGCAGTCGTTGCTCCTCAGTCCACGCGCTCGAACACCATCGGGTATTCCGAGCCGAACATTCCGCCCCAGTCGCCGCTTTCCTCGTCCTGCGGCGGCGTCAGATAGAGCTTGTTGTCCTCCACGGAATAGTAGAGGATATCCTCCCAGTCCTCCCCGCTCTGCGTCAGGTAGAGGATGCCGTTTGAGGCCGTATAGGTCCCGGATGAGCCGTCCACATCGAGCTGCAAACCGGCAAAAGCCTGTTTCAGCATCGCCTCCTGATCGGGATACTTCTCACACAGCGCGTCCTCCAGCGCATTGAGCTCTTCCCGGAGCGCCTTTGCGTCATAGTCCATGTGATAACTGCCGTCCTCCTCGAACGTGACGAGCATCGTCATCACCGTGGGATCATCCATCTGCAGATCCAGGCCGAGCGCATCGTTGAGCGCATCGAGCAGGTTCGGCGTCAGGTCGACCTGCATTTTCCAGGTCCCGGTAAGTACCGCATCCGTCTCTCCCGTCGTCATGTCTTCCCCGTAGAGAAGCCGCGCGATCTGTGCGCCGATGCGCTTCTCCAGCGCCGTCAGCTCGTCCTCGGAGAGGTCGAACAGGCCGACGGGACTGTCCGAAAGGGCCTCGGGTTGCGTCTCGAGCGCTGTCCAGTGCATTGCAAGCGTTCCGAGCAGGCCCTGCTGCTCCGTCAGGTCAAGCGTCGCCGTAAGCTGCGCGCCGCCGTCCTCCGTGCGGTGGATATTCGGGTGCTTCAGGATGTCATACTTCTCGTCAATGACTGGTTTCTCGCCTCGAATCAGAACGATTGCGTTTTTATTATCCAAGCGCCGCACCTCGTCCGGCGTCATCAGCTCCCGCCCGGTTTGCTGGAAGTTCTGCGAATAAGAACCGTTCCGGCCTTTGCTCTGGCTGGACGTTTTCGTGTCGATCGTTTCTTTTCCCAGCAGCTCCGAGATGTATTTGTGTGTACTCTGTTCGTTGCCGCCAAGATAGATGAAGCTGTCCGCGTTGCCGATGATGCCCTCCCAATCGTCCTTGAACAGCGCCTTGAGCTGCGAAATATTTTGCAGAATGATAGTTGACATAATGTTTCTGGAGCGCATAGTCGCCTGCAATCGGGCATAGCCGTCGGGTAAGGCCACGTTCGCAAATTCATCAAACATCAATCGCACTGGCACGGGCAGCGCCCCTTGATGGATTTTGTCTGCCTGATAGTAAAGCTCCTGAAAAGCCTGTGTATATAGCATCCCTACCAGAAAATTCAAAGACGCATCGTTAGAATCCGGAATGATACAAAAAATTGCCTGTTTCCGTTCGCCCAGCTTGCCAAGCTCCATATCGTCGCTGGCAGTGATGCGCTGGATTTCCGGTAACGTGAATGATGCCAGGCGAACAGCCGCGCTCACCAAGATCGATTTTGCGGTTTTGCCCGCGGCTTGCTTGAAGATATGGTATTGCCGCACGGCAATGTGGTCAGGCTGTTCTTCCTCCAAGGCTGCAAAGAGCAGGTCAAGCGGCGATTGATAATCGTCATCTTCTTCCTTTGCGCCGCCGTTTTCAATCATATACAGAATCGTTTCCATGTTCTGATCTTCAACCGGTGCTTCATGCAGCAGATAGAGCATAAGCGCAGAATCCAAGGCCGTTTCAGATTTTTCCCAGAACGGATCATTTGCTTTCGCGCCCTTTGGAGTGGTGTTCTTGATGAAATTGTCAATCAGCTTGAACACGTCTGCGTCCTTGCGTATGTAGCAAAACGGGTTGTAACAGTCCGATTTTGACGGGTCGATCAGGTCAAAAACGCGCAGAACGTAGCCTTCCTCCAGAAACAGATTTCCGACGGCACGGAGCATTTCGCCCTTTGGATCGGTCACAATGAAGCTGGCATTTGCAAGCATGAGGTTCGGTTTTGCGAGGAATCGCGTCTTGCCCGAACCGGAGCCGCCGACGATGATCTGCAACAGGTTTCTGCGGTGCAGTTTGCCGTTCATACTCATTTGCAGGTGTTGGGTCAGTATGACGTTTTTGCCTGCATCCTTGTCGCGGTACTTCTTGTCCAGTTCCCGGACACTGCCCCACGACGCAGAGCCGTGTTCTTCACCGGGTCTGGTGTTCTTCTGGCCGGTGTAGTAGAACAGGATCGCGCCGCCGTAGAGCAGCAGAAAAATTCCAATAAATTTTGCCGTGTGCGGTGTCCAGCGCAGGGCGAACGGCGTTTTCATCGCTTCGGAGAATTGCGCGGCAAGGTCAAAGACCGTCATGCCGGTTTCATAACGCCCTGCCATAAGAATTGCCAGCCAGACAATGGGGATGACAAACGCCGCCCACACTGGGGCGGCGCTGCGGAATGATTTTTTCTTGTGTATCACAAGTCAATATCCATGCAGGCAAGACCGCTTCGCTCGGCGTGGCGCTTGCAGAGAACGAGCGTACCAGCCGCCAACAGCAGCAGAACCGAAGGAATGATAAAAAGCAGTTTTTTCATAGACGTTCAATACCTCCATTTTCCATAAAATAAATCTCACGGTGAGACGCATTTCTGGTCGGGCGCGCACGTCTCCCCATGATCGAGAAGCCCGCGCAAGCGGGCTTCGCTGGTTTGCTCCCCTTGGCTGCCACACTTCGGATGGGTGCCCGCTGTCAAGGCCCAGCCAGTGCGCACACTGGCTGGCTCTGCGGCCGATGCGTCAGCATCGACCGGCCTTGACTGCGGACAGCCAGCGGAAGATATTCCCCCGGAGGGGAGCAAACTTCTTTAACGTGCGTTTCGATTCACATTCCGTGACCGGACCTGCGGCGTGATTGCACGTTCAATGCTGCCGCCAATCTTCTGCGCCATGTCCTGAATCTGTCCAAGCGCCTGCCGCCGATCCTGCGGGTCAAACCCGTCATAGAACGCCGCCAGATTTGATACGTCGGGCGCTTCACACGGAACACCAAAGCGACGACAGATCATATAGCCGACGCTCTGCGCATCCAGCTCATAATCATCCCGCGAATAGTTCTGATTATAGCCTTTGGCATGAAAACGGACGTGGGCGATCTCTGTTGCGATGCCTGCGAACGCTTCTGCATCGTTATATTTCGGATTGACCGCCATTTTCATCTGGTTTGGGTCGTAGAGCGCAGGCATGGGGATACTCTCATCACTCACCAGCGGCACAACACAATAATTCAGGAGCGTTTTGAGGGCTTCCGTCATTTCCTTGCTGTCCGGCTGCAATGCGGTGTGCTTCAGGTCGCGCCCGCTTGTCTGCCGCACGTCGTAAACGTCCGTCAGTACATACCCTTTGCCGAAAGAGGAACGGGTGTAAATTTTCACGCCATTCTTTTCCTCGGTCGGAGATACGCTGCGCATCAGACTTTTCCAGCGGTCTTTTGTTCCGAAAATGGTTGCATCCTGATCCTGCACCATAACGAGCGCAACATTGCCAGCGCTATAACTCGGATTGTCGGCCTGACAATTCAAATACCGCAGATACGTTTCCGGGTCACTGGTAATCTGCATCACGCCTGCGTCCTGCATGGCGTTTGTGTTTTCGCGGTCAGCCTGCCGCTGCGCCTGCCAAAGCTCCGAACTCTGGTTTTTTTCGTTAATGATATTTCCTAAGTTTGCGATAATACTCACTCCTTATCTGATATGCTCCAGCTCGCGCTGAGGTTCCGATTTGGTTCGCTCTGCGGCGGCGCGCAATGCTGCCAGCCGTCCGCGAACGGGCTGCTTTTCCTCATTGGTCGAAATCGGCCCCTGCGTCAAGCCACTCCTTTGCTTTTGCAAGGATGGTTCTGGTCGGGCAGGGGTCTGCTCTTTTTTTGGCTGCGCGTCCTCCAACTGTCTGGGCTGGTATCCCATCTGCTCTAGGATATAATTTGCCTGTGAGAGATGGTCAATGTTGGTCAGGATTTCAAGGTATGGCGCGTCGCCTTTCTTGTCCAAAATGGTTGAAAATAACAAGCCGACTTTCTTGGCTCTGCGCTTGAACTCGTCAAAATCCTCTGTACGTAAAGGCAGAACTTCAATGGGCCGCTGTTCGCTCAAAAGTCGGTTCATATTGACCTTGCCGTAGAGCTTTTTCTGATCCTTTGCCAGTGCATACAAGAGTGCCGCGAGATTCTTTGCGCCCCGCGCAAGTAGTTTAATTGCTTCTTCGGATATTTGTACGCCTTCCTTCATTACAAGGTCAGCAGCTTCGCCGCTTACCTCCATAGGCTGTGCCTCCTTTCTTTTGCCTTGTTTGGCAAATGATTTTCTGTTGATGGTGAAGTGCTTTCCTGCACCTGCCGCAGCATCCGCGGCGCATATTCCACGATTTTTCCGCATAACCGCAGTTCCCGACGCAGGGGCCGGAGCTGTGCGGTCAGTGCGTCAATATCTGCATCAAGTTGCTCAGACGGCTGCTCCCGGCGTAGCGCATATAATTCTTTGCGCCGATCCACTAGAATCTGCATCTCATTTGACAGTGCATCAGACAGCATTTCTAACTCTGGCTTTGTATCTATGTGATACTTTTGCAGCAGCATAAATTGTTGCCGGTACTGTTTTGCACGGCGAATTTCGGCCCGCGTTTCAAATGAAACCTTTTGTGGGCGTTTCTTTCGCGGTGACAGCAGATACAGATAGTATAGGTATAGCGCCCGGAAACTGCCGCGCTTGACAGGTGGATAGCGGCGCGGCTGCTTGCGGATGGTATAGCGTTTGGATTCACTTTGTTCCGGCGGAATGGCAGCGGTCACGCCGCGTTGCCTGCGCAATCGCTGCAAGATAGCTTCCTCAGTGTAATCCTCGCCCAAACTGTCCAGCCGGAGAAACCGCGCTCCACCGGGCGGCTTGACGGCGGTATGCTTGACGTTGAAACCGTATTTGACGGTATATCCGCGTTTCCTGAGAATATCCAGCAGCGACGCAAATGTGAAGCTGACTGCAATGGCCGCGTCCAGATCCTGCCGGACAAGATCGCGGATGGTGGTCTTGCCGCTGCGCTCGGCGTTCCATTCTGCATAGTGCTGACCGCTGCCCTCCGGCTGAATGACAGAGAATCCGTACTTACGGCTGACCTCATTGGAAATGCCGCGAATATCTTCAAAGTAATCTTTGAACGCATTGCGATATTTCACTCCATCCACGAATGAAACAGAGTTGAATACAATATGGCAGTGCAGGTGTTCCTTGTTGATATGGGTGCAAATGACGGCTTCATATTTGTCACCGAGCAGACGGCGTGCAAATTCCACTCCCGCTTCATGCGCCAGCTCCGGCGTTGTTTCACCCGGCACGTAGGAGTGGACAAGATGATAGCCGACAACGCCGCCCGGTTTTCCAAACCGCTCTTTCGTGCGCTGCATATCCAGATAGCAATTTTCTACTGTGCAGTTGATCGCGCTCTGCAAAATCACTTCATCATCCAACGCAGTTTTGTTGGAATCTTCAATGTAGTCCAGCGCACGGGAGAGCGCGGTTTTATCGCCGTCCTGAATATAGCGCAGACAGTCATCCAGCCGTGCACGGATGGTAATGATTTTGTCATAGGCCATCAGAGCGTGTCCAGAATCCTACGGTATGCCTGCTTTACCAGACTGACCGCTTCGTGGATTTCCGCCTGCGTCGCATAGCCTTTTCCATTTGTCCAGTGCGCGATCTGGTTGATATTGTTGCCGATGGCAGACAACTCACGCAGGAGTGCGGTGTATGCGTCAGGTGGGCGCGGGCAGAGATGTTCGCCCATGATAAGTTTGCGGAGATAGGTGTTGGTATTCAGACCGGTAATCTGACATTGCTGTCTCAGATGTGTCAGCTCTGCATCGCTGAGCCACAGACCAACAGAATTGTGGCGTGTCCGCATAACGTGCTCCTTCCTTATAATCATAGTTATTGCGTCCCAAGTTGGGACGCAATTCGTCGCGGGGTTTTAGGGTACACCCTAACAAGTGGCGTTTGTGGCACAAATGCCGTACTTGCTAAAGCAGCGCTGCCAAAGGCAACGCTGCCCGTTATCGCTGCGGCGCAGTAGATTTCGTCCGGCAAGAGCGTTTCGTTTTCTGTTCCATCCGATGCTCCAGCATTAAAATGTGCTGCAATTCCGCTTCGCTTTCCGGCACATAGCGGATGTCATGAATCCCATCCTCGTAGGGTAGGGTGCTGTTCATAAAGGCGTGATAGCTGTTCTCACAGAAAGAACCATTCTTATCTCGGTACTGAATTTTCACAATAGGCAGCGCGGATTGCATGACGCGCCGAACCTGCTTTGCATAGTCAATGGGAATGACCTTGCCTGCCAGCTTGCCATCCCGGATGCCCTCGACCACGATGCGGTACGCCAGAATCCCCTCCGGGCAGTCTGCGTAATGCGTCCAGATGCAGTTTGCGTTCGTATCGTCGAGAAAAACCTCGCGTTCCAACACGCACCATGTTCCACACGGACGGCTCATCCAGAGAAAAGAACGATGCTCCATATCCGTTTCCTGTGCGCTGTCCCAAAGCCGCTTTGCATCGTAATCAAAGTCAGCGGCGTATGCGCGGGTGTTTTGCTTCACAACCTCTGCCAGATAGGAAAGGATGTCCGGCTGATAATTGTTACGCTGCGCCATATTCCTGTTCAAACTCCGCCGGGCGGCAGTATCTTGTTTCCATCGTGAACGCGCCGTCCGGCACGATGCGGCTTCTGCGGGGCAGGTCAATTTCCTGCGCGGTCAGGATCGTGCCGTAGAAAAAATCCTCGGCGTGATCTGCAAGGACAAATACCTCGCTGGGGTTGTTCAGAAGCGCCTGTAAATCGTACTGATACAGTCCCCAGTGGACAGTCGCGCTGCTGACGCGGTAGGGCGTAAACAATGCAGGGACGCCGAAAATCCGGCAAACCCGCATTGGGGTAATGCTTGCGTTGATCGTATTCAAGCTGTTTCCTCCTAACGTTCTGAAAATGATTGTGTTGGCTCTTTTTTAGGCTGTAAGGATGGACATTTGGATTCAATAGCGTCGATCAAACCGGCGGCGCAGGAACGGATAGTATCCAGCGACGATTTCAGCTCGTCCAGGTCCTTGCCCTTACTCCAACCGGCGACATAGCCAAAAGAATAATCCGACGTGTCAATACCGAAATGCTGGCAAACAACGTAAGCTACGCTCTCAGCTTCGACTTCGCGGGTGTGCTGGTCTTTGGACGGCGGCTCGTTTTTCTCGCGCCGGTGGAGTGTTGCATGGCTGATTTCGTGCAGCATGGTTTTGACCGTCTGCTTCTGGCTCATGCCAGGGCGGACGAGAATTTCCTCCGTGACATGATTGAAGCAGCCCTTGGCCGCGCTGGGCGGCGCGGCATATAAAATGGGAACCGGCGAAACGCTTGTGATCGCGTTCGCCAGTTCCTCAAACCGGTCAATATTTCCACTCAACTCCGATACACCAATGCTGGGAAGCTCCTTGCCCTCGGTCTGTGAAATGTCAAAGACGGTGACAATACGGAATCGCATGAGCTGCACCAGTGTCCGCTCCCGGAGCGGCTTGCCCGTCGCATCAAGCACAGGTTTGCCGTCTTTGTCCAACTTATCCTGTTCGACGAACCGCCGATATGGACAGGGCGCAAGGATTTTCAGGCCATGCTCACCGGTCTTGACTGTGCGATCAAAATTCTTCTTCCATGCGTGAAACCCGGCCACACAGGATGCAGCCGGGTTTTGCATGAGAATGAGCATGACGTTGCCGAAACTGTATGTGTGGAATTTTGACATGGCAGACAGATATTCCGCGTAGCGCCCACTGGTAAAAATCTCGCTGACACCCTGTTCCAGTTTTTCGGTCAGCTCTTTGAGACGTTCGTCCGGTGTTGCACCGGTCAGTTCAAACCCCATTTCAACGCTCCTGCGACGGTGGTTTGCGCTGCTTTTCTGGCGTCGCGTTTTTCTGCTTTGGCTCGACCTTCAATGTGACTGGTTCATTTCCGCAAAAGCCTACCAGAATCTCAGCCTTATGGAATTTCTTCTTGAAGCGTTCCATCTGGTCGGGAGGGAGCGAACAAAAGCTGTCCTCCGTCAAACCGCACACGAAAAAAGGACCCACCAGACCACCATAGCCGCCCTCGACACTACGGTTGAAATCCATATCCAAAAGAAGTCCTTCATCGTTTGCAACAATGCCGACCGGTTCCTCGTATGGATAAATAGCAGTAATCAGGCCGCCCACGATCTTCTGCATGGCATGAAGCTCATGCGGAATCGTCTTTTCGTATGGCGCGTATCCCGGCTCGACAACAAGCACGGTCATTTGCTCTGCGCTTTTTCCTTCGTCCATATTCTTATTCACCGCCCCATTCCAGAACGAACACAACGCTCAGCACATCCTGCTCTGTGACCGGCTGCGAGACTGCCGACACAACGGCGTCATAGGAGAGCGGCAGTTTACCGTTTTCTGCAATCTCCCACGGCGCGGCCAGTGTAAACGTTTCTGTGTTTCCGGTTTTCGTCGTTTCAGAATCATTGATTTTGAATCCAAGCAGCCGTGCATCCACTTTTTCGTGCGCCATGTCAGTGTTGAACGGAACGAGCTGCCAGCCGTTTTTCGTGCTGATACTGACGGAGGACACAATAACTTCGCCCGTGGACGCATTGATGATCTCTGCCGCACCGGTGTGAACGCTGCCGTTTTCATCTACGGTCAAAGGAAGAACGACAGGTACAGTGACAGAAAAAATCTCTGTAATTTCCCAATGCGCATAATAGGTCGTTTCACTGTCCGTTGTATAGATGGTGTTGGAATCGACCTCCGTACCGCCGTCTTTCTCCGTGAACCAGCCTAAAAATTCAGCGTTTTTGCGCGTCGGCTCGGTGGGGAGAACGAGCTTTTCACCGTAGGTCTGTTCGGTCGTTTCGCTCTGGCCAGTGCCTAAATCCCATGTTACGATGTATTGGTTCGCTTCAAACTGTGCGTAAAATGTCGTGCTGCTGGTGATCGTGACCGTACTGTAAAGGCTGCCGCCCGTTTTTGCCGTGAACCAGCCCTTGAACGTGTAGCCGGTCTTGACGGGAACGCTGCCCGGCGCGGATGGCTTGCTGTTCGGCTGGACGGTTTCACTGTACGTTGCTTTGCCGTCAATCAAACCACCATTGCTGCCTGCATCCCACTTGACGGTCAAACTGACGGTCGCACCGCAGTCGTCACATTTGCCGTCGCCGTCCGCGTCGGTATGGTCGGCATACTCATAGCCGGAATCTCCGCAAGCAGAGCACGTTTTCGTGCGCTTGTGCTGCGTATCATCAGCCCTTGTCCAGCTCCCATAGGAATAGCTGTGATTGGCATAGTCATAGTCCGTCGCGCCGCAGCCAGAGCAGGTTTTGCTTCTGCGATGCTGGGTGTCAGAATACTTACCCCACGAACCGGTAGAATAGGAGTGCGTTCCATAGTCCGTAGTGCTATATCCGCAGGTATAGCACGTCGCGCTGCGGCTGTGCTGGGTGCTGCTATAATTGCTCCAATTCCCATAGCTCATGCTGTGACTGGCATAATCATAGCTCGACGAACCGCAATTCACACAATACTTTGTCCGCTGGTGCTGCGAGGACGAATACTGCGTCCAGCTTCCGTAACTGTAATTGTGACCGCTTGCATAGATGGTTTCAGATTTCGATTGACCGCAAACACAGGAATACGAACGGTAGCCGTTGCTGGTGCAAGTCGCCGCGCTCTCGTAATCGAGCACCCATGTATGGCTGCCGCAGGAGGGACAAGTCCACGAATTATAGCTGCCGTCACCATGATTTTTGTAGACGTAAGTGCCATAATTTTGAACGTAATGACACTTATAACATTCCGCGTATTCCTGATGGCCGCGGGAAGTGTGTGTCTGCGAAACGTAGGTCGCCTGCAAGGAATACTGACCGCAGGACGGACAATTTCCTACGACGGATGCCAGCGTTTCAAGACCATATACGTCCTCGAACAGCCGCGACGGGCGGTTGCTGTTGTTCCAATCGTAGTCATGGAACGGAACCGTCGCTTCTGGATAACCGAGAATGTAATAGATGGTCAGAGTGTCGCCGCTGTCCGTTTCGCGCCAGAACGCATCTTCACCGATGCTTTCCAGCACGGTTTCGCCGTAATACATGGTGATCGTGCTCAGCTTGTCGCAACCGTAAAAGGCGTGCTTGCCAATGACGGGGGCCAGCGGCAATTCGGCGGTGGTCAGCGCCGTGCATCCCTCGAACCAGTATGCGAGGTCGGAGATCGTCAGGGCGCTCATATCGTCGTACCAGATTTCTGTGATTTGCTCCCGGTATTCCGCCCACGGCTGGTCGTCTGCGCTTTGGAATACGGGTGCTTCACCGGAACCGGAAATTGTCAGCCAACCGTGAGAATCGATCTCCCACTTGATTTCGGTGTCTGGAATCGTACCACTGGCGACAGAATCGTCAGCCGCAAACGCCGAAATGCTCAGGGAGAGCATCATGCAGAGAACAAGCAAAAGTGCTGTGATTTTTCTGAATTTCATAGCTTAACCCTCCATGACAGCGGCAATCGTAAACACGACGGTTGCCGCAGCGACGTTGGTGACAGCCTCGCTTGCGGACACCTTTGCGCGGTAGCGGATGGCAAGCGACTTTTCCGCTGGGATTGCAGGAAATGCGTTTTCTGCCAGCGTCAGACTGCCCGCGCCCTTGGTCGAGCAGCCATTGATGGACAGCGCAATGCTGTTTTTTCCTGCGCTGAAATCATCGTAGCTGCCGATCTCAAACGTGCCCGCCTGCACGTCAACCTTTGTGACTTTAATTGCGCCGATCTTTCCAGTATTTGTGATGGCGGCGTTATTTGCACAAACGACGTAGCCATCTACCAGCGACACAGGCAGGCAAGCCGGAACCGTACACGAAATCGGAGAAACCGTATTGACCACGGTGAGCGTCACCGGTACACGGGCCTCAGTCGTTTCCGCTGCCGACGCGCCCACGGCCAGTGATAGGATCATTGTCAGCGCCAACAGCAAAGTGATAAGTTTTTTACGCGCCATCACTGCACCTCCTTTGGCCAAAGATACGCGGTGTGCAAGGTCAACTCTGTGTTCAGCGTGCCGATCTGCTTGCCGTCACGGAACGCAGTTACAATGACTGTGCAGTCCACATTGCCGAACTCCGGCGCGTCCAACAGCGTGAGCGTCGAGATGCTCTTGCCCGCAGCCAATTCAAATGCGTCGGCAATCAGCGCATTGTCTTTATTTCTGCGAATTTCTACCTTGTAGGTATCGCCCTTGCTGTTGTTTCTGAACTCGGCTTTCACGCTGCTTTCCCCGACAAGCGCGTAAAGATGAGCAGGAGCAGTAATATCAATCTGATTGTCTGCGACAATCGCGTTGAGCTGCTTCTGGGCTTCGCGCAGTCCGGAAACGTCGTAAAAAATGACTTCCGTTTCCTTGTGCTGCTTCGCGCGCTCTGTGATACGAACCTTGATTGTGTCAATCACGGCGAGGGTAGAATCTCTGTCATAAATGACTTTGACTGCATCATCCACGCGCGCAACAACGACCTCCGGCATCTGCGCTCCGTTGTTGCAGTACACAGCCCGAACACCGCCGCCCCAAACGAGCAGCCGCCCGGTGACTTTAACATTGTCCAACACGATTTTGCCATCCGCTGCGCCGCAGCCGATGATAAGATCGCCGTCCACGGTCATATTCTGGAGTGTCACATCGTCGGTACGAACCAGGACGCTGCCCTGAATATCCTTGCCATAGGTTCCTTTGGCGGTGATATATGTGCCGATGATGTTGTAAAAAATCTGTGCAAATTCTGATCTGGTGATGTTATCCAGCGGGGCGAGAATCTTCCCGCGACCGTGAATATAATCTGCACCGACCATCGCGCGGACGTATGGTAGCGCCCAGTTGGAAATCTCGCTGCGGTCGGAGAACGCGGACAAATCCGTTTTGGAATACGAATCGTAGTCCAGTTCCAGCGCACGGGCCACAACGGTCATGGCTTCTTGTCTGCTGATCGGCGCGTCCGGGGCCATTGCAGAAGCAGATCGTCCGTTGTACGTTCCCATCTGGACGGCGAGTGCAACATCCTTGTAATACCACTTGCTCTTGGATACGTCATTGTACTGCGAAATATCCGCTGTCTTGTAGCACCCGAAAGACCTGTTGATGATCGCTGCCATTTCTGCACGGGTCATGTCGCCGTTGGGGTCGATAATCGTGCTGGATTTGCCGTACAAAAGTCCGTTGTCCACGGCGGCACTGACAGCATCCGCGTACCATGCGTTGCGGTCAAAGTCCTTGAAATCTGTAGCTTTTCTGGCTGTGCTTGCCGCCGATGCCGAAACCGCCAGCGACAGGCAGGACGCCACGGCAAGAAGCATTGCGAGGATTCGTTTGCGTTTCATTTGAAGTCCTCCGTTTCATAAGGTAAGGGGAACGCTTGCGCGTTCCCCTGTGCGATAGGCGATTGAATTAGACCGCATCCCAAGCGATGATGAACAGGACGCTTGCAATGGCGGTGTTGGTCACAGCTTCGGAAACCGGGGTCACGATGGCGTCATAGGCAATGCCGATGCTGTTTGCAGAGGTGTCGCCCACGCCGGACATGTAGCAGCCTTCCACGGAGCTGTCCAGAAGCGTCTGCTTGCTGGCGTTTTTGCTGTCGGTCAGCTTCTTTTCGCCGTTGCCGAGGGAAATCTGGAAGCCGAACTTGTTGGCGTTGACCTTTTCGTGGGCAAGGGTTGCCTTGTCGCCGAACGCAGCCAGCGACCAGCCCTGCGCGGCTTCGATGCTCACGGAATTGACCTTGACTGCGCCGAAGGAATTGTTGACGATCTTCGCATCAGTTGCGGTGGAAACGGTGCCGTCGGTGCCGACAGCGATGGGCAGGACGGTGGGCACGGTGACGGACATCTTCGTAGCTGCGGGGTCGCCGCCGATGCTGCCGTCAGCGGTAGACGAGAGCGTGACGCTGGACGTGCCGGTGCCGCCCGAAGCGTCAACGGTATTGGCAGCAGAAGCAGAAATGGCGAGGGACGCGAGCATACAAATTGCGAGAACGAGGGAAATAATCTTCTTGGTGTTTTTCATAGTTAAAATCTCCTTATTTTTGATAATCAGTTTTTGATGGTAATGTTGATGATTGCCCCGGCCGTGCCGATGATTTCGCCACTGACTGGGTCGAGATTGTGGAACAAGGCTGTGCATTCATAGCTGCCAGCCGGAAGCTCCACGTCAAGGGCAGCGCATTCGATCTTGCTGCCCACGGGGATTGCTTTGCTCTGGTAGATCTGTTCGCCGGTATCGTTGCGGATGAACTCCACCTGCTGCGGGTAATTATTGATCGATTCGTTCACGATCATGACGTTGCCCTCGGCTTTGCCGTCCTCGAAATAGGGCGCAGTGTTCATCGAAATATTGATCATGCCCTCCGCGACTTTTTCGTTCAGCTTTTCCGCAATTTCTTCCGGGCTGAGATTGTCCCAGCCACCCTCGACGGCTGCATCGTCATAAACGATGCCCGTCTTGGGATCGTCCTTGGTCTGCGCAGGCTTGCGGATCAGGCGGACGGCGGTGAAAATGCCGACCGTAATCGCAGCGGCGAGGCCGACAACGGCGAGGATAACGAGGGTTCTAGACTTCGCGTCCCGTTTTTCAAATTTGTGCATAATTTTGTCCTTTCTGTGTTGGGACGCGGAACCGATCTCCGGCTGGTCGCGCGCCCGGTATGATGGATGTTTGGTCATGAGGTCAAGCCTCCTTTCGGACGAGCAGAGCTATCTGCCCATGAAAAAAGCGCCCACCTTCAGGGCGGACGCAGACAATGAATGCGATATTTCACTGGATACCTCCTGCTTTTTATTTCGTCGCTTTTCTGTAAGCGTCGATGACTGCTTCCTTGAGCGCCGTGCGCGCTCCGGACGTGATGGGATGAAAAACATCCGTGTACAGTGTCTTGCCGTTCTTGTTGAATGCTTTCTGCGGCATGAAGATGTTCAGCCCCTGCTTGGATTCTGCCAGCCGAACGCCGTGTACCTTGAACATCCCGTCAAAGGTGACGGTTGCGTAGGCTTTGATTTTCGCGCCCGCGTCGGCAATGTGCTCGATTGTAACTTCCATGTTAGAAAAGTCCATATGGTTGATTCCTCCTATAGCTGCATTGTCATTTCATTTTTCTGGGTTTGCGCATACGCTTCATCCAGCGGATAATCCTGCTCGGCATGACCTTCGCTGCGCAAGCTCTCCAACATACCGAGAAACCGTGTTCCCTGTTCCGTGCTCTGATCCAGTACCCAGCGATCTCGCAGCACATCCAATGGATTTTCAAATTGCAGCAGATATGAAAGATCCCTGCGGGAAAGATCACTGCCGCTGCACAGAAATTCCGAATAGCAAGTTGCGGTTGCTGCAATCTCATCTGCTATGCCAATCAGCACGCCGGGGCTTCGGTCATACAGATTTCTCTGATATGTCTGCCAGTTCTGTTCAACTTTCTCCAAAAGCCGTTTCCAAAGCTCGGATGTGGTCTGCACGTTTCGGCAAACAATGCTGCCATGCAGAAATTCAGCGACATCGATTGCCTCCGCGTTTCGGAACGGCAGATCCCCGCGGAAACCGATCTTCAGCTTGGAAAACTCCGCTGCGACCTGCACCAGCTCCGGAGGGCTGTTCAATGGGATCTCCTGATTCCACCGATACCAGTTTCCTTCGCGGCGGCACGGTGTCAGCTTCAGGATGATGTGCTCATCCGGCTCGAATTTCGGATAGCGGCAGAGCTGACCGCCAGCGCCGTAATACGGCTTGCCTTCGCAAAGAACTGTTTGCTCCATGTATGCTTTCATTTTTGCAAGGCTTTCACAGAACCAGCATTCCGTATCATCAAAGCGCCGGATTGCGCCGTCATCCAGAATGCTTTCCAGATTCGCTTTCTTTGTCAGGTGGTAGACCTCGGATGGAATGGGTGCTTTTACATACGCCATTGGCAAATCCCTCCATAATCACAGGAAGATCGTTTCATTCTGTTCCAGTTTTCTGGCAAGCTGCCGCAGGCAGACGCCCTGCTCCCGCAGATATTCCACGATGTCCTGCGGCTCACGCTGCAGTGCTTCCTCCTCCACACGCTGCAAAGGTTTGTCCTTTTCGCCTTCCTTATCACAGCATCCGCACTGTTCGCGGAGCTGATCAACCAAAACCTGCTGAACATCCGCAAGATCCCGGATGGTAAACAAAATGTCCTCCACAGACATGTGAGAAGCCAGCAGGACGGTCGCGCCCGTGCCGGTAAACAGAAGAATGGATTCCCGCTTCTGCCACAGGGAGGTTGCTGGTGGTCTGGTCTTCATGACCTTTTCAAGCAGTGTTTTTCTATTGAGTTTCTCCATGAGTTTCATGTTCGGTACCTCTTTTCCTGATATTGCGGGCGTCATACAAAAATGCCCCGCTTGCAAGCGCTCTGCCGAGATTTCGGATGCAAACGCCCTTTTCCCACAGCTCCCGCAGCAGCTTTGGCGGCAAGCGCCGCAGTGCGTCTGTTTCTTCTACCCGCGCTGCCCGGCATTCGCAGAGCGCATCGCACGCGCCGCAGACCTCGATCAGCTTTTGCAGATAGGCCGCCTGCGCTTCGCCAAGCCCCCTGACTGCAAAGACCAGATCCTCCGCTGTCATCTGTGCGGATGATAAAATGGCGGCGCCGCGTCCCATCCAGAACAGTGCCA
>ENA-ORNY01001143-ORNY01001143.1-human-gut-metagenome-genome-assembly--contig:-NODE-1143-length-15950-cov-4.265555_pt1 | contig 15950 bp, 9 predicted proteins | sample MGYA00242122_ERZ509036 | MGnify/ENA primary metagenome ERZ509036 (study PRJEB26280, sample SAMEA2338696) | human gut metagenome | biome: human gut; feature: human-associated habitat; material: faeces... | reverse complement strand
AAGAAGAAGGGCGTGCAGATCTATACGGGCGCCATGGTGCAGCAGGTGGAGCCTGAAGAAGGCGGCCTGAAGGTCTCCTTTACCGTAAAAAACACGCCCGCCTGCGCTGTCGGCGAAAAGGTCCTGTGCGCGATCGGCCGTCGCCCCTATCTGGAGGGGCTGTTTGCAGACGGTCTTGCGCCGCAGATGGACGGCCGCCGCCTGCATGTGGATGAGTATTTCCAGACCAGCATCCCCGGAGTTTACGCCGTTGGCGATGTTTCTTCCCCCGTGCAGCTGGCCCACGCCGCAACGGCACAGGGGCTGGCCTGTGTGGATCATCTCTGCGGCAGGGAAAACACCGTCGCGCTGGATCTTATCCCCGGATGCATCTACTGCACGCCGGAGATCGCCGCCGTTGGCATGACGGAAGCAGACGCCAAGGCCGCCGGCATCCCTGCCAAGGTGGGCAAGCAGGTGATGTTTGGCAACGCCCGCACGCTCATTGAGGATCCCGGCCGCTGCTTTATGAAGCTGGTCGCCCATGCAGAGACCCATCAGCTGCTGGGGGCCCAGCTCATGTGCCAGCATAGCTCCGATATGATCTCCCAGCTCAGTCAGGCCATTGCCAACCATATGACCGCGGAGCAGCTGCTTCGTGCCATGCGTCCTCATCCCACTTTTGAGGAGACCCTTACGGAAGCGCTGGAAGATCTGGTAAACAAACTGAACGGAACGAAATCCCGCGTGCAAGAAACCCCGGCCATGTGAACAGCCCCCGTAAAACCGGACAGTAGACAAAATCCCCCCTGATGTAGGAAAACAAGTACATCAGGGGGGATTTATTTGGAGGGAGACCGCCCCGTTCACAATTTGCTGAACCGGCAGCATAGAAAAGCCGCCAGGGGCGCGCCGAAGTTTCACGGAAGAAAACCTGCAAAGGCGCTGCAAGAAGCGAATGAACGGATGACAGGTATATTTACTTCTATCACCACGAGCGCCTTCAAATAAAAGCGGGAGTGGCGCCGCTGTCGCTGCGCCACTCCGCTTAAAACTAAATATTCTCTACATCGGGGGCTGTTTGTGCTGTCCGCACAAATTAGGGCTGTTCACATGGCCGCCGGGGGCTCTTTGTCTTTCGGGAAAACAACCGCTTAGTTGAGCGTAAAGCTGCTGGGTTCTTCAGCGGTCTTGGTGACGCACTTGCCAGCGTTCGTGACATTGACCGTGTTGCCGCTGGAGGTGACCTTGCTCATATCATAATCAGCCTGATTCCAGCAGAGGTAAGCGGCAGAAATATTGTTGCCCTTGATAACGATGCTGTCCGGGTTGCATTTAACAGCACCAGTATCGTTTGCCCAAATATGCAGCGCATTCACTGCCACACCAGAAATCGTGTTGTTTGTGATAGTGAAGGTCTTCGCGCTGGTCAGCTGGATGGCGGCGCCGTAGGTTTTGCCATTTTCGGTTTTGCCGGTGATGTTCGTAATGGTGTTTTTATCGATGGTAACAACGGCATTATTGCCCGCCTGAACATTGATACCGCGCTGACAGCCGGAAATCTTGTTGCCGTTGATCTTGAAGCTTGCCATATTGCCCTGCGCAAAGATCGCATAACCGCTGGATTCGTTTCCGGTAAATGTGCAGTTCTCGATGGTTACATTGCCGTTATCGGCAGAGTGCGGCATTCTGAAGCCCGCTTCAAATGTGCAGTTTTTGAAGGTCAGGTTCACAGGATTGCTGTCGATTCTGACCGTATCAACAAAGGTAATGTTTTCGTAAACAACATTTGCATCTTTGCCACCGGCAGAAACGAGATAGCTTTCACCAATCTTGGCAATCTTCGCATCGTTAACGCCCTTAACTATAATGTTATTTACGGTAACGCTCGGAGTGAAATAGCCACCACCGAGGATAGATTGTCCAGCACCATTGTCGCCGATAACCCCTGCGCCATCTCCGGTTGCCACTTCACCGCTGATGACCCATGTGATGGAATCAACGGTGCCCAGAGAGTTCATACCAAAAGTGTTGCCGCTGGTTACAACGCCCTTGCTCTCACGCCATGCCTTGGCGGCAGCGGTCAGCGTATCAAAAGTCACGGTCTTTCCGTTTTCATCCGTCAGGCCGACAATGTAAGCGCCCTGCGCATAGGCGGCATCCTTATCGTACTGATCGCTGATGCTGTCCTTCTCATAGGTATACTGCGTTGCAAGAACGGTGATGCCGATGCCGTCAATGGTCAGGTTCTGATACTCGTTGCCGGCATTCTGATCCATGTGACCCTCGATGGTCAGCGGCGCAGTAGTCTCACCTGCGGGCAGCAGGAAGTATTCGCCTGTTGGATTACCATCTTCGCCAAAGATCGCATTGGAATTGGTTCCTTCAACGCCTTTAACGATGGTCCATGCAATGACCTCATTCAGCTTAGCGTCGCCCTGAATCCCGGTAATCTCCACCTTGTACTTCAGCGCCAGATTGCCCTTGTTGACTACGCGCAGCTCAGGCAGCTTATAGGTGCAGTTCGGCTCCCAGAAAATTTCGTTTGCCGCTCTGTTGTCCGCGGTCTTGAAGGTGAGCGTCTTGCCCTCGGCATTGGCCCAAGTCTTAACCGTACCGTTCTCATTCCATTCGGTGGCCATTTCCAGACCCACATCCAGCTTACCGGAAATGATCTGGTTCACGCCGGTGCTTGCCGTATCGGTGAACCAGGCGAAGGTGGAGCCCACCAGCATTGCGAAGCAGATGAGCAGCGAGGTAAAGCTCATGAGCAGCGCGCTTTTCTTGCTTTTCAGTTTCATGCGTTTTTTCTCCTTTTCAAAATTGTTTTATGTAATCGGCAAAGCCGGTCACAGCGGCGCTTTATCTTTCTGTTTCCCTCGGGAAACAGAAAAAGGCCATGGCCTTTTGAAAACAATACATTATTTCTCAATTTCTGCCTGTTTTGCTGCTATTTTATCACCGGCCCGTTCAAAATGCAAGCCGTTTTTTTAAAATCATCAAAAAATATGTCCGCGCCCCCTCCGGGGACCTATCTGGAAAAGAGACGGTTCGCCTGTCTTTATTGAAAGTTCCGATATCGCTCCATTATACTTTGACTTTTTCGGAACAGCTGTGGTACTATGTGCATACAAAAATGTAGCTTCACACAATTCCATATTTATCGGATGATCGACCCGGGAGAGACCGCCGCAGGCGGCGCCGAAGGGGCAGCAAGAACTCTCAGGCAAAAAGAGCGGGTCAGGACGATACTCCGAAAAGGGCCGCACAAGCGGAACCCCGAAGGTGCAACTTGTCCCATCGCATGGGCGCTGGTGACGGACAGGGAATCTCTCAGGGCAATTACGGAGGCACAGGATCTTCTTTCGCAGGGAGATCTTGTGTTTTTTTGTTTTTCCATGAATTACAGATAGATCATAGGAGGCGTTTTTATGAGTGAACTGAAACAAACCCCGCTTTACAATGCCCATGTGGCGGCCGGCGCCGTCATGGTAGATTTTGGCGGATGGTCCATGCCCATCCAATACCCCACCGGCATCGTAGCCGAGCATCTCTATACCCGCAGTCAGTGCAGCCTGTTTGATGTTTCCCACATGGGCCGTCTGCTGATCTCCGGCCCGGAGCGGGTAGCATTTTTGCAGCATGTCCTTTCCTCCAATGTGCTGGCGCTGGATCTGAATCAGGCGCAGTACTGCATCATTCCCAACGAAAACGGCGGCGCCGTGGACGATGCCTATCTTTATCGTTTTGAGGAAGACCGCTTCTTGCTGGTGGTAAACGCCGCCAACACCGATAAGGATCTGGCCCACCTGCTGCCCATTGCAAAGCAGTTTGATGTGACCATCACGGATATCACCGGGGAATGGTCCTCCATCGCCGTCCAGGGTCCCAAAAGCAAGGAGCTCCTGATGATCCTTTCCGGCGGCGCGCCCATTACCGAGCCTATGAAAAACGCTCTGAACACGCTGACGCTGGAAGGTCATACCGTCCGTGCCGCCATGACCGGCTATACCGGCGAACCGCTGGGCTATGAGATCTTCATCCGCAGCGGTGAGGCCGTCTGGCTGTGGGATCGTCTGATCGAGCTGGGGGCCAGGCCCGCCGGTCTGGGCGCCCGGGATACCCTCCGCATGGAGGCCGGCCTGCCTCTGTACGGCCATGAAATGGGCACCGCCCCCGATGGCAGTGAGATCCCCATCTTTGCCGTCTCTCTGGCGAAATTTGCCGTGAGCTTTGCGCCCCAGAAAGGCGATTTTATCGGCCGGGAAGCCCTGAAGCGCCAGTCCGACGCCCGCAGCCGCATTCTCAGCCGGGATTATAGCGATATGACTGAGCTTCCCCGCCGCATCCGCCCCATCACGCTGCTGGACCGGGGCGTCATGCGTGCCGGTATGGAGATCTATCAGGGTGACGAGCTGGTGGGCTGGGTGACCTCCGGCACCATGATTCCTTATTTCCTGACGGAGGGTGAAGGCCTGGCCACGGAGATCCTGGAAAGCTCCGCAAAACGCTCCATCGGTCTTTGCTACATCAAAAGCAGCATCCGCAAGGACACCGTAGTGGAGATCGATGTCCGCGGCAAGCGCCTGAAGGCCGCTATCCCCCCGGTGCATCTCCGTGGTGATGCGCCGCCCTTTGCCCGCCCTGCCATTTACCATCTGCCGGAGGAACAGCAGGATGCCCCCGAAGTGGACCGCCCTGCCAAGGCGTTGGAATTAGTCCGGACCGCTCTGGAAAATCATGAATGGCGCCAGCGCCGGTGCATCAACCTGATCCCCTCGGAAAACACGCCCAGCCGTGCCGTGCAGCTCCTGTGCGAATCTGACCCCGCCTTCCGCTATGCGGAGCACAAGAAGATCAAGTCCTTCAACGATTATGATGTGTTCTATTATCAGGGCACCAAGTTTATCGACCAGGTAGAGCAGCTGCTGGTGGAGCAGATGAAGGAATATCTTGGCTGCGCCGAGGTAGAGACCCGCGTCATCAGCGGTCAGATGTCCAATATGGCTGTTTTCTCCTCTCTGATGGACTGGAAAAACCGCCTGAACCGCCGCCAGGATCCCCGGCGCCTGGGCTATATTCTGAATAACCATATCATTCGCGGCGGCCACCTTTCGGCCCAGCCCATGGGCGCGCTCCATGATTATGTGGCGGTAGATCCCGTCACCGAGCGTTCCGCCGTGGTGAATTTCCCCGTCTGCAAGGATAACATCTATAAGATCGATGTGGAAGAGACCAAAAAGGTCATCGAGCGTTACCGTCCGGAGTTTATCATCTTCGGCAAGAGCATGGTGCTGCATAAGGAGCCTGTGGCCGCCATCCGCCAGTTTGTGGATCAGCAGGGCATCCCCGCCACCATCATGTACGATATGGCCCATGTGATGGGCCTGGTGGGCGACCATTTCCAGAAGCCCTTTGAAGAGGGCGCAGAAATTGTCACCGGCTCCACCCACAAGACCTTCTTTGGTCCCCAGCGCGGCGTGATCGGCGTCAACTACAAGCCCGACGAGCTGAAATACGGCTTGTGGAAGACCATCGAGACCCGCGCCTTCCCCGGAAGCGTCTCCAACCATCATCTGGGGACGCAGCTGGGTCTGCTGATGGCTGCCTATGAAATGAACCACTTCAAGGATGCTTACCAGAGCGCCGTGATCGAAAACGCCAAATACTTTGCCCGCTGCCTGAAGGAAAACGGGCTGGATGTGGCCGGCGATCCCGCCATCGATTATACCGAGACCCATCAGGTCATCGTCTCCGTGGGCTACGGCGCAGGTCCCGAGGTGGCCGAGCGTCTGGAGCGCTGCAACATCATCGTCAACTATCAGGCCACGCCGGACAACGAGGGCTTCACCGCCTCCGGCGCGCTGCGCATGGGCGTCAACGAAATGACCCGCTTCGGCTTTGGTAAAGAGGCCTTTGCCCGTCTGGCCGAGCTGATGGCTGACTGCATTCTCCGCTGCCGCGATGTGACCGAGGATGTGGAGCGTCTGCGCAGCCAGTACACACAGATGCACTATTGCTTTGACGACGCCCAGATGCACGCTGCGCTGGAAGAGTTTGCCACGAAGACCGGCGTCTGATTTCTGCTTCTACCCCATTCTTCTTCTTTTCTGCCCGCCCGCCCCGGAGCTTTTTCGGGGCGGCGGGTCAGGCCATTTTTCAAGAGATCTTAATTTTTTAAATATGGAGGCTTTTTTATGAATTATCCTGCTGATCTGAAGTATTCCAAGTCCCACGAATGGGTCAAGATGGAAGGCAATGTGGCCGTCATCGGCATCACCGATTTCGCACAGGACGCGCTGGGTGATGTGGTCTTTATCAATCTGCCCCAGGAGGGCGACGCCGTCACCGCAGGCGAAAGCCTGGGCGATGTAGAATCCGTCAAGGCGGTTTCCGATGTGATCTGCCCTGTTTCCGGCGAGGTCTGCGCCGTCAACGAAGCACTGACCGACGCCCCCGAAACGCTGAACAGCGATCCCTACGGCGCATGGATCATCAAAGTGGAAAACATCACAGAGGAAGAAGAGCTGATGGACGCCGCCGCCTACGAGGCCTTCTGCGCCCAGGAGGGCTAAGCTATGGGAAGCTATGTTCCCACCACCGCCGCAGAGCGTGAGCAGATGCTTGCCGCTGTCGGCGTTTCCAGTCTGGAGGCGCTGTATCAGGATGTCCCCCAGCAGATGCTTCTGCCCAAGGACGGCCTGAAGCTGCCCGCGGGTCTTTCCGAGCTGGAGGTCCAGCAAAAAGTCTCTGCCCTTGCGGAAAAGGATCATGTCTTTCAGACCGTGCTCCGCGGCGCCGGCGCTTACCGGCACTTCATCCCCGCCGTGGTGCGGTCAGTCACCTCCCGTGAAGAGCTTGTTACCTGCTACACGCCTTATCAGGCGGAGATCAGCCAGGGCGCACTGCAGGGCATTTTTGAGTTTCAGACCATGATGTGTGAGCTGACTGGCATGGATGTTTCCAACGCTTCTCACTACGATGGCGCCACTGCCGCGGCTGAGACCATTCCCATGTGCAAGGATCGCAAGCGCACGGTGGTCTTTGTTTCCGCTGCCGCCCATCCCCAGGTGATCCAGGTCATGCAGACTTATTGCTTTGCCTCCAATACGGAGCTGAAACTGATCCCCATGAAAGATGGCCGCACCGATCTGGAAGCCCTGCAGGCCTCGCTGGGCGCAGACGCCGCCATGTTCTACCTGCAGCAGCCCAACTATCTGGGCCAGGTGGAGGATGCAAAAGCCATCGGTGAGCTCGTCCATGCCGCAGGCGCAAAGTTTGTCATGGGCGTAAACCCCATCGCCTGCGCCCTGCTGCCCACGCCCCGGGAGTGCGGTGCAGATATCGCCGTGGGCGACGGCCAGCCTCTGGGCCTGGACATCGCCTTTGGCGGACCCTATCTTGGATTTATGGCCACCACCAGCGCCCTCACCCGCAAGCTCCCCGGCCGGATCGTCGGCGAGACCCATGATGTGGACGGAAAGACCGGCTATGTGCTGACGCTTTCCGCCCGGGAGCAGCATATCCGCCGGGAAAAAGCCAGCTCCAATATCTGTTCCAATCAGGCGCTCTGCGCCTTTACCGCCGGCGTTTACATGGCGGCCATGGGCGAGAGCGGCATGAAGCAGTGCGCCCGGCTGTGCGTCAGCAAAGCCCACTATTTTGCGCGCAGACTGGAAGAAGCCGGCTGCCGGCTGAAATACCAGGGCGAGTTCTTCCATGAGTTCGTCACGGAATGCGCTTGTCCCACCTGCCGGAGCAAGATTCTGGATGCGCTGGCGGCCCAGGATATTCTGGGCGGCTATCCCGTGGAGGGCGGCATCCTCTGGTGCGTCACCGAGCTCGTCTCCAAGGATATGCTGGACAAGGCCGCTGCGATCGTAAAGGAGGCGCTGTAATATGAAGCTGATCTTTGAATTGGGCTGTGAAGGCCGCGGGCTCTCTCTGATGCCTGCCTGCGATGTGCCGGAGGTCCATCTTTCTCAGGAACGGGAAACGGCGCTGCACTTGCCCCATGTGAGCGAAAATGAGCTGACCCGGCATTATACCGAGCTGTGCAAGTGCATCCACGGCGTCAATGACGGTTTTTATCCGCTGGGCTCCTGCACCATGAAATACAACCCCAAGATCGATGAAGAGATGGCAGCTCTGCCCGGCTTTACTGCCATCCATCCCCTGCAGCCCGTTGAAACAGTGCAGGGCGCGCTGGAGGCGCTGCATCTTTTGGGAAGTGAGCTGGGAGAGGTCTTCGGCATGGACGCCGTCACCTTCCAGCCCGCCGCCGGCGCCCATGGCGAGTTTACCGGCGTTCTTCTCATCAAGGCTTACCATACCGACCGTGGCGATACGGCCCGCACCAAGATCATCGTGCCCGACTCGGCCCATGGCACCAACCCCGCCACGGCGGCTATGTGCGGCTATGAGGTGGTGAACATCGCCTCCGGCCCCGACGGCTGCGTGGACCTGGACAGCCTGCGCTCTGCCCTGGGGGACGATACCGCCGGTCTGATGCTCACCAACCCCAACACCGTGGGCATCTTCGACAAAAACATCCTGGAGATCACGCGTCTGGTCCATGAGGCCGGCGGCCTGTGCTACTACGACGGGGCCAACCTCAACGCCGTTATGGGCATCGTCCGCCCCGGCGACATGGGCTTTGACTGCATCCACATGAACCTGCACAAGACCTTCGCCACGCCTCATGGCGGCGGCGGTCCCGGCGCAGGCGCCGTGGGCTGCAAGGATTTCCTGATCCCCTATCTGCCCCATTCTGCCCTGGCGGAGGAGCCCGGCCATATCCAGGTCCGCAGCTTCATGGGCAACTTCCTGGTGGTGGTCCGGGCGCTGACGTATCTGCTGACCCTGGGCCGCCAGGGCATCCCCGAGGCGGCGCAGAACGCCGTGCTCAATGCCAACTACCTGCAGGAGAAGCTCCGGGGCACCTTCCAGCCGGCCTATGACCGCATCTGTATGCACGAGTTCGTGCTGGATCTCAGCGGCCTGAAGAAGGAGACCGGCGTCTCCGCCCTGGATGTGGCCAAGTCCCTGATTGACGAGGGCATTCATCCGCCCACCATGTACTTCCCCCTGATCGTCCATGAGGCCCTGATGCTGGAGCCCACGGAGACCGAGGGACCCGAGGTCCTGGACCAGGCGGCGGAGGTGCTGCGGATGCTGTACCAGCGGGCCTACGATGACCCCGAAGCCATGCACGATGCACCCCACCATATGCCCATCGGCCGTCCCGACGAGGTAAAGGCCGCCCGGCACCCGGTGCTGCGGTGGAAACGGGCGTGATCTCATCAACGGAGGAAGAAGCTATGTCTGATTATCAGCTCATCGTTATCGGCGCGGGGCCCGGCGGCTATACCGCCGCCCTGGAGGCCGCCAGGCTGGGGCTGCACACCGCCGTGGTGGAGCGCCGGGAGGTAGGCGGCACCTGCCTGAACCGGGGCTGCATCCCCACCAAGACCCTGCTCCACGCCTCCCAGGTATACCGGGACGCCGTGGACGGCTCCCCTGCCGGGGTCCACGCTGGGGACATCGCCTTCGACCTGGGGGAGATGTTCGCCTATAAGCGGGCCGTTTCCGAGAAGCTCCGGGGCGGCATCCACGCCCTGCTGAAGGGAGCTAAAGTGGACCTGCTGGAGGGCGCCGCCCGCATCGACGCCCCGGGCCGCGTCACCGTTGCCGGCCCGGAGGGGGACACGGTTTACACCGCCGACCGCATTCTGGCCGCCACCGGCTCCGTGCCGGTGCGCCCGCCTATCCCGGGACTGGACCTGCCGGGGGTCATGACCTCCGATGAGCTGCTGGAGGGCAGCGACAGCCTGTATGAGTCCCTGGTCATCATGGGCGGCGGCGTCATCGGCGTGGAATTTGCCACGTTTTACGCAAACCTGGGCTGCCGGGTCACCCTCATCGAGGGCATGGACCGGCTGCTGCCCACCATGGACCGGGAGCTGGGTCAGAACCTGGGCCAGCTCCTGAAAAAGCAGGGGGTGGAGGTGCTGACCTCCGCCATGGTCCGGCGGGTGGAGCAGACGCCGGAGGGCCTGACGGTCCATGTGGACCAGAAGGGCAAGGAAAAGGCCGTGTCCGGCGAAAAGGTCCTGTGCGCCATCGGACGCCGTCCCTGCTGGGACGGGCTGTTCGCCCCGGAGCTGGTTCCCGAGACCCGGGGCCGCAGCCTGCTGGTGGATGAGGACTTCCGCACCAGCATCCCCGGGGTCTACGCCATCGGCGACGTGTCCGCCGTGATCCAGCTGGCCCATGTGGCCGCCGCCCAGGGCATTGCCTGCGTGAATCGTATGTGCGGCCGCCAGGCCGCCACGGACCTGAACGTGGTGCCCAGCTGCATCTACAGCAGCCCCGAGATCGCCGTGGTGGGCCTCACCGAGGCCGAGGCCAAGGAGCAGGGCATCAACGCCGTGTCCGGCAAGTGCACCATGTTCGGCAACGCCCGGACGGTCATCGAGGACCTGGGCCGCTGCTTCATGAAGCTGGTGGCCGACCGGGATACCGGACGACTCATCGGCGCGCAGCTGATGTGCCAGCACGCCAGCGACATCATCAGCCAGCTCAGCGCCGCCCTGGTAAACGGCCTGACGGTGGGGCAGCTGCTGTCCGTTATGCGGCCCCATCCCTCCTTCGAGGAGGCCATGACCGAGGCTCTGGAGCGTCTGGCCGAAAAGCTGTAACAACCTATACCGGCAAGCGCTCTCCCCCGGGTGCGGAAAATCTTCCGCGCCCGGGGGTTTTTGTTGCATTTGCAATTGTGAAATGTCTTGTCATACTATATATTGTAGGTGACAGGGCGGCAGGTACTCCCATATCTTGTGTCCATTGTACAGAATCGACAAAATATCCAGGGGATTTTCGTCAGGCATTTTCCCCATATTTAGGGCTTTGGGCTTGCATCAGCACAGGATATGGTATATGATTAAGAGGCTGATTGACCGCTGCCCATTGAGGCAGCTTTTCCTGTGGAGAGAGAAAAATCTGAGGAGAGGGAGGACGTTACACATGAAGATCATCAAGCGCAACGGAGCGGAGGTTGCTTTTGACATTCAGAAGATCGAGCGGGCCATCACCAAGGCCAACAACTCTGTGACCGAGGCGGACCGCATGACTCCCGTGCAGATCGGGCGCATCGCCGAGTCCGTGGAGCTGCAGTGCCAGAAGATGAACCGCGCTCCCACGGTGGAGGAGATCCAGGATATGGTGGAGCACCACATCATGGCCCATGGGGCCTTTGAGGTGGCCAAGCACTACATCACCTACCGCTATACCCGGTCCCTGGTGCGCAGGGCCAACACCACCGACGACAAGATCCTCTCCCTCATCGAGTGCAACAATGAGGAGGCCAAGCAGGAGAACTCCAATAAGAATCCCGTGGTGAACTCCACCCAGCGGGATTATATGGCCGGCGAGGTGTCCCGGGATATCACCAACCGTCTGCTGCTGCCCCAGGATATTGTGGAGGCCCATGAGGAGGGCATCATCCATTTCCACGACACCGACTATTTCGCCCAGCATATGCACAACTGCGACCTGGTGAATCTGGAGGACATGCTGCAAAACGGCACCGTTATCACCGGCACCATGATCGAAAAGCCCCATTCCTTCGCCACCGCCTGCAACATCGCCACCCAGATCGTGGCCCAGGTGGCCTCCAACCAATACGGCGGCCAGTCCATCAGTCTGACCCACCTGGCCCCCTTTGTGGAGGTCAGCCGCCAGAAGATCCGCCGCATCGTGCTGGCGGAGATGGCGTCCATCGGCGTGGACCCCGGCGAGGAGAAGATCAGCGAGCTGGTGGAGGCCCGTCTGCGGGAGGAGATCCGCCGGGGTGTGCAGACCATCCAGTATCAGGTGGTGACCCTGCTGACCACCAACGGACAGGCCCCCTTCATCACCGTGTTCATGTACCTGAACGAGGCCCGGGACGAGCGGGAGAAGAAGGACCTGGCCATGATCATCGAGGAGATGCTCCTTCAGCGCTATCAGGGCGTGAAGAATGAGCAGGGCGTGTGGGTGACCCCCGCCTTCCCCAAGCTGATCTATACCCTGGAGGAGGACAACATCCATGAGGACTCCCCCTATTGGTACCTGACGGAGCTGGCCGCCAAATGCACCGCCCGCCGCATGGTGCCGGACTATATCTCCGAAAAGAAGATGAAGGAGCTCAAGGGCGACGTGTACACCTGCATGGGGTGCCGCTCCTTCCTGACCCCGGACCGTTTTACCGACGCCGGGATCGGCAACGTTGCCAACGCCGGGAATTACGAGCCCGGCAAGCACAAATACTATGGCCGGTTCAATCAGGGCGTGGTCACCATCAATCTGCCGGACGTGGCCCTGTCCTCCGGCGGAAATAGGGACAGGTTCTGGCAGATCTTCGAGGAGCGGCTGGAGCTGTGCCACCGGGCGCTGCGGTGCCGCCACGAGCGTCTGCTGGGCACCACGTCGGACGCCGCCCCCATCCTGTGGCAATACGGCGCGCTGGCCCGGCTGAAAAAGGGCGAAACCATCGACAAGCTGCTGTATAACGGCTATTCCACCATCTCCCTGGGCTATGCGGGCCTGTATGAGTGCGTGAAATACATGACCGGCAAGAGCCACACGGACCCCGCCGCCACCCCCTTCGCCCTGGACATCATGCAGAAGATGAACGACAAGTGCAAGGAGTGGAAAACCGCCGAGAACATCGACTATTCCCTGTACGGCACGCCTCTGGAGTCCACCACCTATAAGTTTGCCAAGTGCCTGCAAAAGCGCTTCGGCGTCATCAAGGGCATCACCGACAAGGGCTATATCACCAACAGCTATCATGTCAATGTCACCGAGGAGATCGACGCCTTCACCAAGCTGGAGTTTGAGGCCCAGTTCCAGCACCTGTCCCCCGGCGGCGCCATCAGCTATGTGGAGGTGCCGGACATGCAGAACAACATCCCCGCGGTGCTGGAGGTCATGAAGTTCATTTATGACCACATCATCTACGCCGAGCTGAACACCAAAAGCGACTATTGCCAGGTCTGCGGCTGGGACGGCGAGATCCAGATCGTGGAGGAGGACGGCAAGCTCATCTGGAAATGTCCCCGGTGCGGCAACACCGACCAGGATAAGATGAACGTGGCCCGCCGCACCTGCGGCTATATCGGGACCCAGTTCTGGAACCAGGGCCGCACCCAGGAGATCAAGGACCGGGTGCTGCACCTGTAAGGGGTTTCCGCTTCGGTCGCTGTTTGGTAGTATATATTATCCAAAAGGAGCAATATCGTGTACTATGGCAACCTGAAAAAATGTGATATTGCCAACGGCATCGGGGTGCGGGTGACGCTGTTTGTGTCCGGCTGCACCAACCACTGCCCCGACTGCTTCCAGCCCCAGACCTGGGACTTTCACTATGGAAAGCCCTTCACCGATGACACCCGGGCGGAGATTTTCGCCGAGCTGGACAAGACCTATGTCAACGGGCTGACGGTGCTGGGGGGCGAGCCCTTTGAGCCGGAGAACCAGCGGGACCTGCTGCCGCTTCTGCAGGAGATACGGCGGCGGTATCCGGACAAGAGCATCTGGTGCTTCACCGGCTTCCGGCTGGAGGACGAGCTGCTGCGGGATGGGTCCCATCCCCGGTGTGAGGTAACGGACCGGCTGCTCTCGTGCATCGACGTGCTGGTGGACGGACGGTTCGTGGCGGCGGAGAAGGACATCAGTCTGCAGTTCCGGGGCAGCCGGAACCAGCGGGTGCTGGACCTGCCCAAAACCCTGGCCGCCGGGCAGCCGGTGATTTGGGAGCACCTGAAAAAATGAAAAAATCAGCGGGCATCCGGTGCAGAAGCCGGTTGCCCGCTGGATATTTATTCGGGATGCGTATCAGCTGATCTGGGCCGGGTCCGGAGTCTTTCGCCAGAACCGGGTCATAAAGACCAGGGCCATCACCAGGCACAGGGCCTCGGAGATCACCGGCGCGAACCAGATGACGCTGCCGCCCCATACCGCCGCCAGCAGCAGCAGGGCGCCGGCCTGCAGCGCCAGCCCCCGGCCCACGGAGATGCAGATGGCCGGGCGGGGCCGCTCCACCGCCGTCAGGAAGCCGCCCATCAGCACGTTGAAGCCCACCATCAGATAGCACAGGCCGTACCGCCGCAGGGCGTCCACCGAGGAGAGGTTCAGCGCCGGGTTTTCGTCCCCCAGGAAGGCGTGGACGATCTGGGGCGCCAGCAGCTGCACCGCGCCGAAGCACAGAACGGTCATACCCACCAGAGTTACCAGGCCATAGCGCAGCAGGCGGCGGCAGCCGCCCCGGTCCTTCTGACCGTAGTGATAGCTGACCAGGGGCTGGGACCCCTGGGACACCCCCAGCATGATGTTCAGGATCAGGGTGTTGATGTAGGCGATGATGGTGTAGCTCACCAGGCCGTCCTGGCCGATGCAGCGCAGGATGGTGCGGTTGAACAGGAAGATCATCACGCCGTTGCACAGCTCCGTAACGCCGTCGGACACGCCGATGGGCAGGAGCCGCCGGTAGATATGCCAGTCGGGCCGGAAGCGCACCAGGTGGAAGGTGGTGCGCTTGCCCAGGAAATGGGTCAGGTAGATCACACACGTCAGCAGCTGAGACAGGCCCGTGGCAAAGGCCGCGCCCCATGCGCCCCAGTCCAGCAGGAAGATGGCCACATAGTCCAGCACGCAGTTGGTCAGGCACCCGGTGATCACCGTGACGATGGCCAGGGTGGGCCGTCCGTCGGTTTTCACCAGGATCTCCATGTTGTACGAAACGATGAAGCACACGGCGAAGGGGGCAAGTCCCCGGAGATAGTCCTTGGTGTACTCCAGCGTCACGTCCTTGGCCCCCAGCAGCATGGCGAAGGGCTCCAGGAAGATCAGCACCAGGGCGGTGATCACCAGGCCGATGACCACCAGCACCGCCAGATTCTGGGAAAACAGGCTGTTGGCATTTTCCCGGCGGCCCTGGCCCAGGTAGATGGCGATGATGGTGCTGGTGCCCACGGCAAACAGCACGGCGATGGAGAACATGACGTTGGTGAAGGGGACGGCCAGGTTGACAGCGCTCATGGCGTATTCACCCACGCCCTTCGCCACGAACAGGCCGTCCACGATGGAGTACAGGGAGAACACCATCAGGGAGGCCACCGTAGCGGCGGAGAAGTGGAGAAACTGGGAGAGCAGACTGCGCTTGTTCAGCATTTTGGATGATTTTCCTTTCCTTTCAGCGGCGTACCGCAAATACTACTGCCATTATATCCGAAATTTTCCAGCCAGTCAAGTCCCCGGGCGCTTGAAAACCGGCGTAGAGTTTAGTATAATGAATAAAAAGAGAGTTTGGGGAGGTTTTTATCATGAAAATATACGTCATGGATGCATTCGCCGCCAAGCTGTTCGGCGGCAACCAGGCAGGGGTGGCCCTGCCGGAGGGGGACGTCAGCGACGAGACCATGCGCCTGATCGCGGCGGAGCTGAAGCACTCGGAAACCGCCTTTGTCCGGCCCCGGGCCGACGGCAGCGTGGACCTGCGCTATTTTACCCCGGCGGGGGAGGTGGAGCTGTGCGGCCATGCCACCATTGCCAGCTTTGCCCTGCTGCGGCGGCTGGGCCTGCTGGCCGACCGGCTCTCCGTCAACATCGAGCTGCCCTCGGAGCAGAGCCTGGCCCTGCTGGCCCCGGACAAGGGGCGGCACTCCATCTTCCGGCCCATGAAGCAGATCTCGGTGGCGGGCGAGGAGAGCAAAAAGGAGCTGACCCTCTACCGCCACGCGCCCAAGTTCGCTCCCGCCGGCCAGAGCACCCAGATGATCGTGGGTGCCACGCCGGACAGCGACCTCCACATTCTGCGGCTGACGCAGGGGCTTTATGACCGGTATCAGCTGAAACGGGTATTTTTCTCCGCCTATGTGCCGGTGGTGGAAAGTGCCCTTCTCCCCTCCAAGGAGACCAAGCCGCCCCTG
>ENA-ORNY01001140-ORNY01001140.1-human-gut-metagenome-genome-assembly--contig:-NODE-1140-length-15968-cov-3.200591_pt1 | contig 15968 bp, 19 predicted proteins | sample MGYA00242122_ERZ509036 | MGnify/ENA primary metagenome ERZ509036 (study PRJEB26280, sample SAMEA2338696) | human gut metagenome | biome: human gut; feature: human-associated habitat; material: faeces... | reverse complement strand
GGCGGGCGGCGGCATGCCAGCCTGCATCCTCCACAAAGAAGCCCGCGGCGGTCGAAAGCCCCGCGCCAGCGCCTTCCTCGCAGAAAGCATCGGCACGAGCCCCGTCATGGTCCGCATGCTCATGGGCATGCTCAAGCAGGCGGGCATCATAAGCTCCACCAAGGGCAAGACCGGCATCACGCTCGCACGGCCGCTCCAGAAGATCACCCTCCTCGACCTGTGGCGCGCCGTAGACCAAAGTGACGCGGACTCGCTCTTCCACTTTCACGAGAGCCCCTGTCCGCAGTGCCCCGTGGGCGGCAACATTCACGCCGCGCTGGACGGCAGGCTTGAGGCCGCCCAACGGACACTGGAGAACCAGCTGCGGCGCACCACCATGGCGGACGTCGAGAAGGACATCCGCCTGCTGGCGGCCAGCTAGGCGTTGCCGAACGGGTCTCTCGCAACCTACGCTCGGTCGCAGTACGCGCGCACTGCGGCAGCGGCAAACTCGGCGGCACCGGGACCGGCCGCCGCGTTGATGTTTCGCGTGAAGTCGCCGCCGCTGCCGTATGCCTGGCCCAGCTCCGCCAGGATCTCGTTAGTGCAGTCGTAATAGTTCTCGGTGATGAATCCCTGGATCTTTGCGACCTGATCCAGCGCCTCCTCGCACGAGGGGTCGGCGCCTTCGGCGGACATCCGCCCAAACGGCACGAAGAGCTCCATCAGGCTCCTGCCCATCGCGACCTGCTCCCCCTTCGACCTTCCGGCCCACTTCTCCTCATATTCCTTCCATTGCGGGGTCTTGCCCCACGACGCCTTCGCCTGCTCGGAGTATTCGTCCAGCTTGCTCGTGTCGAACGGCCCAAATTCCAAGGCGCCCTCCCCTCCGTCCCTCATGGCCCTTGCCATGTCTATCAGGTTTCCGATGTGCTCCCGGCGAAGCTCCAGAAGCTCAATCTGCTGGTCGAGCGCCCTTTTCAGGTCAAAGTCCGGGCTGTCGAGAACTGCTCCTATGTCGGCGAGCGAGAACTCCAGCTCCCGAAAGAGCATGATCTCCTGCAGCCGCGCCAGGTCTTTGTCGCTGTAGAGCCTGTAGCCCGCCTCGCTGCGGGCGCTTGGCCGAAGCAGACCAGTCTTGTCGTAGTGGTGCAGCGTCCGCACGCTCACGTGCGCGAGCTCGCTGACTTCATGCACGGTTCTCACGAAACCTCCCCCTCGCTCGTCTTGGGCACACTCTAAACCATGACGTTACGTCAGGGTCAAGACTGTTCTGTCAGACAGTTCCGCATCCGCCGATATCTAGTTCGTTTGGTTGGCGAGAAAGGCCAGCATCCTCTCGAATGCATCCCGTGCGACCTCGTCCGAGCGCTCAGCAGCCACGAAGCAGTGCGGCATCTCCAGGCCACGTTCGGCCAGCGGGTCGATGAGCTCGTGCGTGACCCCAGCCTCCGAAAGCGCTGCATCCACGTGCCTCATGTCGTTGTGATATTCGCTACCAAGAAGCACCGTGGGCGGGTAGTCCGAGGTGACCCATTGGGTGGCATCGTAGCGATGGATCTCCTCCTTGCTGAGGAAGATCGTGCCGCGAACGTAATTGCCTATGAGGACCTTGGTGCCCAGGGAGAACTCGTCGTAGACGAGCGGTGCGTCGTCAATCACGACGACTGTCACCTGCTCTCGCTCTAGTGAAGGCTCGATGCCAAGCTCGGCGGCATACTCTGGGTTCGAGAGAACGGCACCCAGCTGGCTGGTTATGATGGCACCGGCAGACGAGCCCATGATGATGACATCATCCATGTCGAGGCCATACTCGTCCGCATGCGACTCGCACCAGGTCAGTGCCTGATTTGCCTGTATAACAGGAACTGGAAAACGGCAGTCGGGCACGAGTCCATAGTCCACATTCACGACGTTGTATCCGGCCACGCAGATGTCGTCCAGAAGCGACGTGACATCACTCGATGCCAGCGGATCGCCCATGCTCTTGCTGCCCCCAAAGAAACCGCCGCCGTGAAAATAGACCAACGTGGGCCTTCGCACGGAGGTATCCGAGTCAGGGTAGGTAATGTCTAGAAAGCTGTTGGGGTACTCGTCGGCGTAGGCGATTTCGGTAATGATGCGCTGACCGTTGTCCCGCACCGCATCCATGGGCTCGCCCTCAGGTTCATAGGTGTTGGTCGTCTTGACCGTACCGGCCGAAAGCGCCTGGATTGCCCCAACCACAATCTGTGTATGGGTAGCCAGCACCAGAGCGAGCGCGACAAGAGCAACGCATATTCCGCCGACCACCCTTGCGAGCAGCCGTAGACGCCTCTTTGTCTTCTCTTTCATCTCGACCCCCTGAAGAACGCCCTTGATTCATTGCCGTTGATACAATCGAATCGTCCGTTCAACAATCGGTTCGATGCCACACGCGCGAACGATACCCATCGGCTGCTTTCGTATCAGGAGGTCTGTCGTGTCTGCATATGCCACAGACATGCTGGGGCCAGCCCTGCTCTCGCTCATGGCCGAGAAGGACATCAGAAGGGTGACCATCGACGAGCTTGCCATAAGGGCGGGCGTGGGCCGGGCCACGTACTTTCGCAACTTCTCGTCTAAGGAGGAGCTGCTGACCGCCTGCCTCGTTCGCCGGTGGCGTGCTTACGAGGAAGAGCACCGCCTGAAGGAGCTCGCGTTCTCGAATCCCGAGCGTGCCCTGCGCTACTTCGAGTTCTGCCTGTCATTGCGCGCGGAAAACGACCTCATAATCGAGCAACGCCGCACGGATGCCATCCTTGCCGCGTTCGAAACGATCGAAAGCGACGCCGACCTGGGACGCGAGGGGAGCTACGAGGCCGCTTTTCTCGCCTACGGTCTCTACGGTTTGTTCGTCACATGGGCGCGCAGTGGCTGGAAAGAAACCCCACGGGAACTGGCGGCCTTGGTATCGGGCCGCATGTTGGGCGGGATTGTCGGCTAAAACGAGCGCAGTCAGTCTAGACGAGCTCGCAGAAGCAGACTTCCAGGCTTGCTCCTGCTGCGCGATACGTTCCCTCGTAACACGCAGCGACGAGCACGCGAAGCTGAGCAATTTTGCGCATGTGGCATTTAAACCCTATTCCCACTCGATGATCAAAAATGACGCTTTCTACAGTACAAATCCGGGCTTTGACCTGGGTTTTCTATTATTCTCCATAATCGGAAAGGGCACGAAATCGTAGTACCACCGCGGTACCAGGGGTGGTACTGCTACGGTACCACCCTGCGCCTGCAATAGTCGCCGGCACTGTTCGGCAACGCTTTCCACCTGCGGAAATGTCCTGTAGGAGTGGCGGTTTCTTGACGTTCCCTCCAAGCCATCCGCAACTAGCAGAATGATCCTGCGCCGGTGACATTGCAATTGCCGCGATCTTTGGACCAAGGGGTCGTTTAAGAGCCGAGCTTCATGGTGGCTGACCCGCGAAAGGGACAGGAAATTAAAAAAGAAAGCCGCGAGAATGCCGGGGCGGAGACACCAAGAATCTGCCGCCTCCTCGACATCCGAAGCAAGCGGCCTGCCCAACGGCCTCATGGACGTGCCGCAGGTTGCGAGGTTTCTTGGTCTACGACGCCGTTGACCCACTCAACAAGCACGTCATAGCTTGCCGACCCACCCGCAACGCCTAGCATGACTTTAAGGAAAACTGCATGTTCTGGTCTGAAGTCGATGCCAGACATTCTGAGATAAGCGCCGAGCAGGGCAGTGCCCGTTCTTTTGTTCCCATCGACAGACGGATGGTCGGATATGATGCCGAAGGCGTATCGGCACGCCTTATCGATAGCGCTTGGGTACAAGTCTGCGCCATCAAAAGTTTGGAACGGTTGCGCCAGCGCTGAATCAAGAAGTCCCTCGTCGCGCAGACCGACAAGTCCGCCGAACCGCTCGATTGCCGCCGCATGGATGACCAAGACCTCTTCTTTGGAGAAGGCCATAACGCTCATTTAGCAAGCTCTTCGAACACGTCAGAATATTCGTCCATAAAGTCGACAGCAACATCGGTGGCGCTGCTGCTACTCCGAGCCGGCTGAATCACGACCCAAGGCATGTTGTTCTTCAAGATGGTGACCGACCTTCCGGTCCTGTTCACCTCTGCCGTCACGCGTGAAGAGTTGTTCTTGGCCTCTGCGAGCCCCATCGTCAATGCTGCCATTTCCAACCTCCTTAATACTATCCAGAGTTATGGCCAGTATATAAGGCAATTTCATTTGAAGGCTTAGATGGTGATCTCCTGTACGGCTGTCAGGCCATCACAGTCGGCAGCTTTGTAGGCGGATGGTTCTTCATTACGAATAGCTTCCTAAATTGCATAAAAGTGGTCGCAGGGTTATTGACGGTGGCAACAGACCGTACCCCGTACAGTCATGCCTAATAACCGCAACAATTAAGCACGGATGTACGACGGCGTCCTGACACTGCAACGATTGCGGAGAAGTCGTCACTCTCGCATTGCTATTGCCGGTTTTCAGTGAAAGAAAACATGTCCCGCGCCCATCCCCTCCTCGAGGGCGTATTGCGCGAGCTCCACGTCGTCCCTGCCGTACATGCGGACCCCCTCCCGGACCACGCCCGTGGTCCAACATCGAGTCCGCACCCCCTTCCTATAAACCCAGCAGTTCGCTATGGCTTCCCGTGCGTGTGGCAACAAGTACGAGGCCCTCCTCGTCGATGAGGTAGATGAGCAGCCAGTCGGGTTCGATGTGGCACTCCCGGTGCCCGCGGTACGTTCCGCCCAGCGGGTGGTCACGCATCAAATCGGGCAGGGCCTCCCCGCGCGCGAGCGCCTCGAGGGTCGACTCGAGCTTGGAGAGGTCCTTGCCCTGTCTCTTGACGCGCTTGTAATCCTTCTTGAACTTCGCCGTGAACCTCAGTCCCAGCATGGTCTAGTCCTCGTCGAGTGCGGCCATGGTCTCCTTGACGGTGCGGTAGGGGCCAGAGAGGTTCCTGCCCGCCGCGGCGTCATCCATCGCGGCAAGCGTCTCGGGGCTGAACCCGTAGGGGTTCGAGGGGTCAAAGGGAAAGCCGCCCCGGCGGTTGAAGGCGGAGACGAACATGCGGATGGCATTGCTCGGGGAGGTGCCGATCTCGTCGCAGATGGCGGAGAAGCGCTCTTTCTCGTCTTTGCGGAGCTTTGCGGAGATGGATTCGGACGCGACGGTGGTGGCCACGACAACCTCCTGTTACAAATGATTACATTATCGTACATTGTATACCATTCTTCCCGTGCTTATACACGCAGCCATCAGCGCGATAGGATTACCGCAGTGCGAAAAGCCACAAGGCTTTTTGCGCCATCCAGAAGCTCTTGTCTACCCAGTCCTTTAGGCTGAATGGACAGGAGTGGATATTGACTGGGACACATTGAAATGCCGTGAGATGTTCGTGCTTGGATATCTGCATGACATTGGTTATCAATATTCTGAAAATCAACTGCAGCATGAAAGAGCTGGGGGCGAGCTCCTGGAAAAATCTGGCTACAGGTATTGGAAAGAAGTCTATTACCACGGAAATCCAGATGCAGAATATGAGTCCGATGAGCTGACGATTCTTAATATCGCTGATATGGAGACGTCAAATGCTGGTCGCAGGATATCGATGGATGAGCGACTCGAAAGTATCGCCGACCGATACGGCAGTGGCTCAAATCAGTATGTTAAGGCAAAAAGGCTTGTAGCCCAACTCAAAGCCTATCTGCAGAACCTGCAGTAGTCGAACTGAATCCTCGCCCTCTCGGGATTCTTCACCAGTATGAGGCCCTCAAGGTCTAGCGTGGCTTGACCCATAGGTCGAGGACTGCGGACGTTTTTTCGTGCCCAGGCGGCCAGGCCCAGACTCCTTGCGGCGCTCCTAATCCGTGCTCACACTCCTCTCCGTCCCAGTGGTCCAGCAGCGAGATGTCGAGGTGCCTCCTCTTGTCCCAGTTCCCATCTGCGACGTACTTGCAGCGAGCCGCTGCGAGCATCATCGCGGAACGGCCGTCCGGGAAGCTTCCGACCGCGTTTGTGCGCCTCTTGACCTCGCGGTTCAGGCGCTCGATACCGTTGTTGGTGCGGATCCGCCTCCAGCGCTCCATCGGGAACCTCACGTAGGTGAGCGTCTCCGCCACGCCCTCGCGGATCACCCTCGTAGCGCCCGCCAGCCTGCCGGCCTTCAGCCCGCGCGTCATCTCATCAGCCTTACGCAGCCCAGCGCCGAGCAACTCCTGGGCGTGTACGGCCTTGAGCTGGGCGGCGACGCGCTTTCTGCGGCGGTCGGGCACTTTCGCCAACGCTTGCGGTAGAAGTGCACGGTGCAGCGCTGGTACATCGCATCGGGGAACACCTCCCGCAGCGCGCCGGGCATGCTGGCGGACTTGAAGTTGCGGCACACCTGCCTTTGCGCTTCCGGCTCTCTCAGTCGCAATAAGAGAGGCTCTTCCCATGTTGAGACGGGGAGAGCCTCCTACTAAGATGTGCTTGCTGCTATCCCTTGACGGCAGTCACATCGAGCACAACCTTTGTATCTCTTAGCAGCTTTGCGGCTGCGACACAAGTGCGTGCTGGCTCCGAATCGAAGTATTGTGCATAGACACGATTGAAGTCACTAAAGTCCTCTAGATTGCTCAGGTATGCGGTGACCTTGACGACATCGCCAAGAGCGTATCCAGCAGCCTCAAGTATTGCCTGGACGTTCTTTGAGACCTGCTCGGTCTGCGTCTCAATGGTGTCTCCGACCAGCTTCCCTGACGCTGGGTCTATGCCGAGTGACCCAGAGACGTAGAGCGTATTGCCAGCCTTTATTGCCTGAGTGTAAGGACCAAGTGCCGCTGGTGCCTTGTCAGTTGAAATCTTCTCTGTCACGCGAACTCCCTTCCATATTGTTATGCATTCCCTTGTATAGGGATCTTGAAGGTTGCCTTCCTGACTCTGGTAGGTCTATCGATCATCACGCCGGGATGATGGACATGGCTAGGGGTATAGAGCACGTAATGACCGGGAGTCAGCCTGATGCGGACATCCTCAGACGCATTGGCATAGTGAACGTTATCTGTCTTCGAGTCGTAGGGGTCGAGTATCTCCTGCTTGGCGAGCGTGCTGCTGAGCATGTACTCCTCACCTTCAAGCACGATGACCAAGTCCAAAAATCTTCTGTGCGACTCTGACACTCCTTGGCTCCAGGGTGCCGTCATGTACTCGGAAAGGATGAGCCCTATTCCTCCTGGCAGCTGTCGTGTGCCTGTCGAGAAACACCTAAGGTCTCTAAGCTTATCCAGGATGTTCCTAACAAGCGAGAGCGTCGACGCATCTGGTAGCGCGTCTGCCAACCTTTCCAGGCTTGCATACATCATGCCTGAACTGCCATCTCTCCAGCTGCCTCTGCGTCCTTTGCAGCTTCCTCATCTGCGATGGTCTTCTTCTCAAAGGTCTTGTAGAAGGGGTACCAGATGAGCGCATACAGGGCGAAGAAGAGCACGTACCAGATGATGCCCTCCAGTCCTGGCACATGAGGACTGTGGTGATAGGCGCAGGCAGAGAACCGGTCTGCAGGGAGATAGCGGGGATGCTAAGCAACCCGAGGCGGAAGATGGCCCACAGAAGGAGCGGACCTATGATCGAATTAATCCACATGGGAATCATGAGGATGGGGTTGAAGACGATGGGCAGGCCGTACATGACAGGCTCAGATATGTTGAAGATCTCGGGTCCAATCGTGACCTTGGCAAACTGACGGAGCTTCTTTGACTTGGACCTGAGCATCATCACAATGAGTGGCAACGGTGAGCCCTGACCGCCAAGGGTGATGAGGCCAATCGTGAACATGACCTCGTAAGTCACTATGTACTGAGGAGCCTGTCCGGCTGCCACAGCTGCGATATTGGCAGCGATTGCGGCTGCGAAGACGGGGTTACGGATGGCACCCCAGACCCACGGGGACACGCCAAGCGTGAAGAAGAATGCCTGCAGAAACGAGAGCAGAACAAACCCAGGCAGTGACTGCAGGAAGGTACCGATCGGGGAGAAGATTGTCTGGATGATGCTATAGACATCGAGATTGGCGAAGTAGCCCAGTGCCGTCGCAATGGCGACCGAAACGAAGACGGGAATGGTGTTGCGCACCCACTCCTGGATGAAGACTGGGATGCTGTCGTTGTTCTCAAGGATGTGCATGCTGGCAAACAGGTGGAAGATGGCTGCGGTCATGAGGCCGGCGACCAGTGACACGAACATGCCAGTTGGTCCGAATCTTCCAAAGTCGAACGTTGCCGTGGCGACTCCATCAAAGGCCGGCTTGATGAAGGCCAAGAAGACGAGAACCGACGAGACGCCGCCTATGACGGAGTATTGCGGAAGCTCGAGTTTCTCCAGAATCTGATGACCAACCATGAACGCTGTCACCAGTCCGAGCATACGAAAGGTGAACATCAGCAGGAAGTTTGCGTCTGGTAGGATGGGGAAGAAGTTGTAGAAGACGTTGTAGATGTAGATGATGTCGCCGGCAAGGATGAAGGGCAGAATCTTTGTCATTGCGCTTGAGATGCCGGCAATATAGGGATGATTGAAGATCTTCTGGGCTTTTGGCGCCAGGATGTTCATCAACCAATCAACTAGTTTGTCCATGAAGGGACCTTTCTAAAAGTGTGCGGCTATTTGCTTACGACTTTCGTGGCCTCGTCAATCAATGCCTTGCCATCGAGCATCCCGTAGGTGTTGTTGGTAATGACGCCCACCTTTACACCATAGGGGTCGGCAAGGTCTTGAAACTTCTGCTGCTCCACGGCATAGTGCGGAGCGATCATGAGGACATCGATCTTCGAAAGGAAATCCCTGACCTGCGACTCGCTCTTGGCATCAACGGTAACGTCCATACCGCTCTTCTTTGCTGCCTTGCGCGCCCTTTGAGCGAGCATCCCACTGGAGATGCCACCACCACAGCACAGCAGTATCCGTAGCGTCGACATGACGACCATCCTCTCTCCTCTCGTCCTTATGCTGAGGGCGACCAACATGACATCCTCCTTATAGGGGATGGAGAAGCGGCCTGTCGCCTCTGGAATTTCGTCCCTGGGTGAAAAGCGCTGAGTGATGTTTCGTATCCGTTGTGGTGAAATTCTGTCAAGGCGAAGAGGGGGACGCCAGATGGACGAGAGGCACAGGAAGCTCATCTCGCTGCTCAGGCAGAGCGTACGACCTGTCTCGGGAAAGAGACTCGCGGCTGAACTTGGCGTTACTACCAGGAGCATCATCAACTACGTGCATGCAATCAACGCCTCTGCCGGCCAGAACCTGATATCTTCGAGCAGCCAAGGCTACAGCCTTTGCCAAGACGTGAGCGTTGCCAACGAGAGGCCGTCCACTCCACAAAGCCATGCGGACCGACAGGCATATCTTGCCAAGGCCCTGCTCATCGACCACCCGGGGGGGCATCAACGCCTTTGACCTGAGCGATGAGCTCATAGTTAGCTATTCCCTGCTCAAACGTGAGGTATTGGACTTTAACGGGCTGTGCTCCGGACTGGGCGTCTCCATTGTGAGCCGTGGCAACATGCTGTCGGTGGTGGGCAGCGAGCATGACAAGAGACGACTCATAACGACGGTCATCCGCAAGCAGCAGGGAGATGCGATGTTGAGCATCGATGACCTCCGTGGCTACTTCGGGGATGACATGGTGAGGCCAATCCTCTCGGTCATCAATCGCAACACGATCGAAGTCGGCATCTACATTAACGACTTTGCTCGTCTCAATCTTGCGCTGCACATAGCCATAGCAGTCTCGAGGGTACGCAACGGAAATGCGTTGCCAGACGAGTCTGGGGGGCTTGGGGCCATATCGGCCTCCATACAGGCTGGACCAGTAGCAAAGGCAATAGCGGACGAGATTGAGGGGACGTTCAAAGTCATTCTCAATGCCAGCGATTACAACCAGATTCTCATGCTTGCGGAGTCGCATGTCCATGCCTCGAGCGCAGAGCCAAGACATGCGGGGAGTGATGCGACGCAACGGCAGATGGATGACCTTGAGGACATCATGCGCCAGGTCAAAGAATGCTACTACCTTGACTTTACCTCACGCGAGTTCCTTGTGCCTGTGTCCTTGCATGTCACCAACCTGTTGATGCGCCTCGAGCATGGTATCCATGTCGACAACCCCATCAAGGAGACCTTCCGCGACAGCTCCCCCTTCCTGTACGACATCGCCTCATATGTCATTGGGGAGGTCTTAGCACGCAATGGCATGTCGGATGTGACTGCAGACGACAACGAGCTGACGTTTCTTGTCATGTACTTGGCTCTGGAGCTGCAGCGTCAGCAGCAGGACGACGGAATGACAAGGGTGCTCTTCTACTTTCCGAGCTACTCGGGAATCGAGACGGGTCTTGCGGAAAAGATTCGAGTTCGCTTTTCCGATCAGGCGAAGGTCGTCGGTCGGGTTTCAAGCGAGGGTGATATTGAGGCTGGCACCTATGACGTTCTCATCACCTTCGTAGGCTTGGAGAGACCCGTATCTGGCCGAGTCGTTCGCATCTCACCGGTTCCCACGCAGCGCGACTGGGGACGCATGGGCGTCGCAATCACGCAGGTATAGCAGGAAAGGCTCGTCACCAATTTCAGAAGTGACTTCCGGCTCTTCTTTGACGAGCGGAACTTCCTATATGTGGCAGACGAAAAAGTCACAAGAGACGCGGCTATCCATATGCTCTGCCAGCGGCTTGAGCAAACGGGGTGCGTCACCTCCGGTTTCGAGAATGGTGTCGCCGAGCGCGAGCGAGCCATCTCGACAGGATACCAGGGCTTTGCCGTACCCCATGCTGTCGGCACCTATGTAATGCAGGATGCAGTCGCGGTACTCATCAACCCAAGGGGAATCAAATGGGGAGACATGACCGCTTATGTTGTCATGCTCATGGCCATCAGGCCGGACGGCCTGGTGAGCTTCCAGCACATGTATAACGGTCTGCTGCTTCTGCTCCTTGAGACCAACGTTGCCGTGCGCCTGAGGAAGGTCGAGACCTTTGTGCAGCTTCGCGATATCTTGCTTGGGCAACCCGCGCCAGAGGGGTGATTTTCTCTCATCGGTGAAATTGCTTGGTTGAGGCGTGAGTCGGACGACTGTATAAGTTGCTATTGAAGTAGCTAGAGAGAAAGGCGGAGTGAGATGGACGAGGAAAACCCGTTGATTGAGGTCTCCATGCAAATCATCTTGCATGCAGGCGACGCCAGAAATAACGCTCATGCAGCCTGTGAGGCCGCGCGAGTTGGTGACTACGACGAGGCAACCAAGCAGATGGATGAGGCGCGAGAGAACATCCGCCTTGCTCACCAGGCACAGACGGACACCCTTCAGCAGGAGATGGCAGGGCAACACTATGACCTGTGCATCCTCTTCATTCACGCTCAGGACACGCTGATGACGATAAAGTCGGAAGTTCTGATGGCGGAGAGGATCATCGCGAACGGGATGAACGGCAGGCCGCCGACGATCTCCGCGATACGCATGATGAGGATATCAATCCGGCCGCCGAAGTAACCGGCGACGCCGCCGAAGATGATGCCCAGAATCGTCGCGATGACGACGGAAATCGCGCCGACGGTCATCGTCACCTGACCGCCGTTGACGATGCGGGTCAGCATGTCGCGGCCGAGGCTGTCCGTGCCGAGCACAAAGCCCTTGAGCCCCCACGTGTACATCGTGCCGTCGCTGGCCAGCGCATAGTTCTGGTAGCTGGAAACGAAGATTTTTTCGATGTTGTCCGCGCTCTGCGCCTTGGCAGGCACGTCAATCTGGCCGTATTTGTTGTTGCCCCAGGAAACCAGATCGCCGTTTTCCAGCAGCGCGGTGTAGTGATAGCGGCCGCCGTAGAGGTGAACGATCTTGGATTCAAGCGCCGGCACATTGGCCTCGCCCTTCACGGCGTTGCCCCAGACGTAGACCTCGCCGTCCTCGGTCACGGCCGCGACGGATTTGCTCGTGGAAGCGATATCCACGACGGTCTTGCCCTTCAGCCCCGCCGGAATCTTGGCGAACGGGGAGGTTTTATCCTTGTTGCCGGTGTAGGCCACCGTGCCGTCGGTCATCAGGGCGATATACTCGTTATCCGTCAGCGCAACCTTGGCGATCTTGCCCTGATACTTGCTGCGGATCTTGATATCGGCCATGTTGCCGTTGCCCCAGAGGTAGAGATTGCCGTCCGAGCAGACGATGGCGGAGAACTGGTTGCCCGCTTCGAGCTGCACCACGTCCCAATCCGCGCCGCCGGCCTTCATGGCCTTCTTCATATCGTTGGAGAATTTATCCTGCTGAAGGCGCGTGTTGCCCCAGACATAGACCTCGCCGTCCGTGTCCACCGCGACGACGTGATCCGTACCGGCGGCAATCTGCACCAGATCGGCGCTCTTGATCTCGTCCGGGATGTTCGCCACGTCGATTTTATCGGTGATGCGGGTGTGTCCCCACGTATACAGCTCGCCCTTGTTGTCAATGCCGACGCCGTAGGTGTTGCCGGAGGAGATGTCCTTCACGCCGTTATCCAGCAGCGCCTTCGGCACCTGCATCATGTTGCTTGAGGGCGGCAGGTTGGTCAGCGTGCTGTCCTGCTCGGAGAGATCGAGCACCCAGATGTGCGGGCCGACCATCACGAATACGAAAATCGCGAGGAACACGATCAGGCCGAACATGGCCAGCGGGCGATGGGTGAAGTTGCTCACCATCGCGCGCATCGGGGTCTGAATCTTCTCCTCTTCCTCGGTGGAGAGCTCGGGACGCTCGTGCAGGAAGCAGCGCTTGAACCAGCGCACGAGGAAGAATTCTTTTTTCTTGTTGCTCATCGTTCTTCCTCCTTACTTGTCCACACGCACGCGCGGATCGACCAGACCGTAGCTGATATCCATCAGCAGCGAGCCGATCAGGGCGACGATGGTATAGAACATCTGAATCGCGAGCACCAGCTCAAAGTCGAGGTTGCTCAGGCCCGCCCAATAGAGCTTGCCCATGCCGTTCAGCGAGAACGTGTTCTCGATGATGACCGAGCCGGAGAAAATGCTGATGAACCAGCCGATGATCGAGGTGATGATCGGCAGCAGCGCGTTGCGCCACGCATGGGAATAGATGACGACCTTTTCCTTGAGACCCTTTGCGCGCGCGGTGCGGATGTAGTCCATGCTCAGCGCGTCGATCATCGCGCTGCGGACGTAGCGGGTCATGCCGCCCAGCGACGCGAAGGTCATAACGATGACCGGCAGGGTGATGTGGTAGAGCATGTCGATGAACTCGTCCCACTTGGTCGCGTAAATCGCGCCCGCGGTCTTCGTGCCGGAAATCGGGAAGATGCGCCAGAGCACGCAGAAGAAGAACATGAAAATCAGGGCGATGATGTAAATCGGCAGGCTGTAGCCGAGCATCGTCACCACCTGAACGGTGTTATCCACCTTTTTGCCCTTGTGAACCGCGCAGAAAATGCCCAGCGGAATCGTGATCGCCAGCGCCAGAATCGTTGAGAAGATGTTGATGAAGATCGTGTTCTTCATCGGGTCAACGATCACCTCGGTCACGTCCTTCTTGTAGAACTGGGAATAGCCGAAGTTGCCCTGAAGCAAGCCGTTGAAGCCGTTGTTGTCGCCAACATCCGGCCAAAGCCCCATCCAGCGCATGTAGCGAATGACCAGCGGATCGTCAAGACCCATCTTCGCGCGCAGCTCCTGATACAACTGCTCATACTCCGCCGGTTTGAGGCTCTGCTTCTGGGCTTCCAGCTCAGCGCGCGCCGGGTCCGTCGGGATCAGGTTGTACAGCGAATACATTAAAAACGAAACGATGAGAAACACAAGCGCCATGTATCCGATACGCTTGGCAACATATTTGCCCATCTCATCCATCCTCTCTATGGTGTTCTTTCTTTTTCTTTCTCTCTCTCTTGTGGTGCGGCTCATACCGCCATGCACGGGCACGACCGCTCGGCCTGCCCGCGACATCTATATTTTCATCCGCAGGACAAGTGCTTTGCCCTTGAATCATCCCGCCTTTGTGTGTTCAAGGGCAGGGCGCTTGTCCTTCAAAAGGACGTTTCATTCAAAATCAAAAAAGTAGGGAAAAAAGGGGCGGGCAGAACGCCCGCCCCCAATTCTGTGATCGGAACTGAGCAAAAATTACTCGGCAACGGTCGCGTAGAGAATCGCCTGCTGGAAATCCCAGAAGGAATCCTGCGTGTAGTTCTCAAGCCAATCCGGATAGACGGTGATGTAGATGTTGGAGTAGAGCGGGATCTGCGGGAGCAGCTCGTTCCACAGCATCTGGAAGCCCTTCCAGTAGGTCATGTACAGCTGCGTGTTGCTGGAATCCACGCCGTAAACCATGTTCATGGTGAGCGCGTCCATCGCCTCGTTGTACAGACGGTTGAGGTTGTAGCCCTGCGCGACCATGTCCGGGTCGAGCGTCCACTCGTAGGACTGGTCGTAGGCCGGGATGAAGTTGCTGGCCAGATTGAACATGCCGTAGGTCGGAACGGCGTACTTGTCGCCCTGGGAAGCGTCGCGATAGTAGTAGTTGAGCAGCTCGGTGAAGGTCATCACGTTCTGGTTGATCTTCATGCCGGCCTCAGCGGTCTGCGTGCCCTGCGCAAGCATGACGTTGAGCAGCTCGGAAACCGGGTTGTTCTCGGAAGAGGACCACTCGATGATCAGCGGCATCAGGATGGTGCCGTCGGCGAGGGTGACGTTGTGCGCGTAGGTGCCCGCCTCGACCTCGGTGACCTTCTTGTAGCGGATTTCGCCGGAGCCATCGACATAGTCGCTGCCGTCGGCGTTGTAGACCCAGCCGTCAGCCTTCAGCTCTTCCAGAGCGGTGTTGATGGCATCCTTCAGTTCGGTGTTGCCCTTACCAACGCCGATTGCGTAGCTTTCTTCCACGTAAGCGGTGTCCAGCAGCTTCAGGCCGGGGTTGGCAGCAATAAATTCCTTAGCGGGAGCGTTATCAATAACAACGCAGTCAACCTGGCCGTTGTTCAGCATCTGCACGGCAGTCAGGCCGTTGTCGTAAGCAACAACGTTCTCATCGCCAAAGTCGTCAGAGCAGTACAGGTAGCCGGTGGTACCGCGCTGGGTGCCGATTTTCTTGCCAGCCAGGTCATCCACGCTGGCAATATCGGAATCTTCCTTAACGATGATGGACTGGATGCCGGTTGCGTAAGAATCGGTGAAGTCCATCACGTTCTGGCGCTCGTCGGTAACGGTAACGCCAGCCATAACCATATCGGCCTTGCCCTGCTGTACAGCCAGCAGTGCAGCGTCAAAGTCCATATCATCGATCTGCAGCTCCAGGCCCAGCTTCTTGGCGATGGTTTCCCAGAGTTCGATATCAAAACCGGTAAACTTGCCATCCGGCCCCTTGAATTCGAAGGGCATGAAGTTGGTGTCGTGAGCGACGACAAGTTCCTTGGCAGAGGCGGGGGCGACCAGCACGGTCATGAGAACAAAACCCATGATCAGGGCAGCGATACGTTTCATTATCAACCTCTTTGGGTTAGGGGAGAAAGGAAGGGCCGCATCCGGAACCTTCGGAAAAACGGCGTGGCCTTTTCCACTGCGGAGGGACGGACCCGTCCCGGCGACAGAAACCGAGAGGCATCCACGCGACTCCTCCTGCGCGGACCCCCTGTTCCGAGGAAGAGCCTTTCCCATGCCGCCGAAATCCCCCGACTCCTGCGGCACACACCCTTCCCCAGCATACCAACCCCTAGAATCACGCATCCATCAACAAAAATCAAGTGCAGATGCCGTATTTCCGTAAAGCCGCGCTCCACGCCAGCTCACGGATACCGCGTTCCGCCCTTTGCGCTCATCTCCCCGCGACCGCTTTTCTTTTCTGTTGACGCGCCCCGTGCTCACGTCTAATACTCCTTCCTTATTTTTAGGAGGAGAAACCATGTTTCGTACCGTGTTGACCAGCCTTCTCGCCGTATTGGTGCTTTGCGGCTCCGCGTTCGCCGCCGAGAAAA
>ENA-ORNY01001134-ORNY01001134.1-human-gut-metagenome-genome-assembly--contig:-NODE-1134-length-16001-cov-17.885426_pt1 | contig 16001 bp, 15 predicted proteins | sample MGYA00242122_ERZ509036 | MGnify/ENA primary metagenome ERZ509036 (study PRJEB26280, sample SAMEA2338696) | human gut metagenome | biome: human gut; feature: human-associated habitat; material: faeces... | reverse complement strand
TGCTTTCGGCCACAGTCGTCACCTGCGGAGAGGGCGGCACCCTTGGGCGACGTTTATGCCCCTTTCTGTCGCCTGTGAGTGCTGGGCGACACCCTTGGGCGACGTTTTCGCCCCTTTCTGTTGCCTGTGAGTGCCGGGCGACACCCTTGGGCAGCGTTTATGCCCCTTTCTGTTGCCTGTGAGTGCCGGGCGACACCCTTGGGCGACGTTTATGCCCCTTTCTGTCGCCAGTGAGTGCCGGGCGGCACCCTTGGGCGGCAATTCCGGTCGCATTCGTGGCCCAAAGGGGCGGCGTTTTGTTTCGATGAGAACATTTCTTGTCTGTCCGGTGTTAAAAACCGAGGAATTTTTGTAAGTTTGTGCGGAAACGTGACCAATTAAGGATGAACTTGTTTCGAATATTCAATAAAGTGATTCTCGTTGCGGCTGTTCTTTTGGCCGGCTGCGAGGAGAGAAGTGTGCCGGCAGGATTGAGGGCACCTGTCCTGCCATCGGCAACCGCGCAGGTGCAGGATCTCCAGGTCACACTCACGGCGAAGTTCAAGACCGAGGAAGACATGGCCGCCGCCATTGAATATGGATTTTATTTCGGGACTGATGAGTCTATGATGGAAAGGCACAAAGTGAGCCGGCCAGACGGGTTGGGATATTCATTGACAATAGAGAATCTTGAATATTCCACCTCCTATTTTTATAAGGTTTGGGTAGGTAACGGACGCGACGAGCAGGTCTCCTCTTTGTTGACGGTTCAGACGGGAGACAAGCTAATTGAACCTGATCCGCCTGTTGATCCTGACCCTCCGGCAGAAGGGATCATTCAGTTCAAGGATCCTGCCGTGAAGGCTCTTTGTGTCGCCAATTGGGATCGGAATGGTGATGGCGAGTTGTCTGTGGCTGAGGCGGCTGATGTGATGGATTTAGGTCGCGTTTTTGAAAGCTCAGACATTGTGTCGTTCAACGAGTTGGCATATTTCACCAACCTGCGTGTCTGTTCTTTTGCCTTGTGCCATAAGTTGTCCGAAGTCAAATTGCCGGACAGTATCATTCAGATTACAGCCAGCGGTTTCAGTGAATGCTGGGAGTTGAAACTGACCAGTCTCCCTAAGAATCTTACCCAAATAGGAGAATATGCTTTCCATCAGTGTAAAAATGTGAGATTCACTTCTTTGCCTGATGGCCTTGAGACTATTGGGTGGTGTGCCTTTGCCGGAGCGGACAACATTGCATTGACTGAGTTGCCGTCCAACCTTATTTCAATAGGCTCGGTCGTCTTTGAGGGCAAGCAGAGTGTCCTTCCCGAGGACCTTCCCGCTTCGTTAAAGATGATAGGTGCAAGGGCATTTGGTAAGATAAGGAATTTCAATCCAAAGAGCATTCCGTCAGGAGTGTCAGAGATAGGAGACGGCGCTTTCGATGGCTGCGAGGCTTTGTCTTGGACAAAACTGCCTGATTATCTGGTTAGAATCGGGGAGAACACATTCCGTAACTGCTGGCATTTGGCTGTGACTGAATTGCCTTCCGGACTTAGGGAAATAGGCAATAATGCCTTCGAGAATTGCTATCTTCTGAATATTACAGAGTTGCCGGACGGCCTTTTTACAATCAGTGATGGTGCGTTCAAAAACTGCGGAATAAAGAACCTTTCAATCCCGGCAAGTGTCGATCATATTGGAACCGGGGCTTTTTATGGCTGTTATCCTTCCATCGTCAAGATTTACGCTTCGGAGCCGCCGAAAATGTTGGATACCTATCTTGGTAATAGAGCAGAGACTATTTATGTGCCAAAACAATCTATTCAGAAATACGAAACCGCAGCAAACTGGAGCAAATGGAAAGGTAAATACAAGGCTTTGTCTGATGACGACACACCTGAACCGCCGACTCCTGACGAAAAGAATATTCAGTTTGAGGATTCCGCTGTCAAGGCGATTTGCGTTTCTAATTGGGACAAGGATGGCGATGGCGAATTGTCATATGAGGAGGCTGCGGATGTCAGGACAATCGGAAGTGCATTCTCTCGCAGTACAGACATCCGTTCATTCAAAGAGTTTGAGTATTTCACAGGACTCACAGCTGTCCCGGACGATGGATTCTCTGGCTGTAAGTACCTGATTGATTTTAAATTGCCTGCCAAGGTGATCCGAATAGGGAACAGTGCGTTCTCAGGCTGTCCCAACTTGTGTCTGACACAGCTGCCTGATGGTCTCGAAGACATAGGGCATAGTGCGTTTGCCGGTTGTGGAAACATAAGATTGAATTCGCTTCCAGAGACGTTGAGGTCGATAGGCGCTTATGCTTTTTCTTCTTGTGATAACGTGAACTTGACCAAACTTCCTCCTCTTTTGACTTCTATTGAGATAGGGACCTTTGAGGAAAGCAATGGGGTGCTTCCTGAAGAGTTGCCGTCCGGTTTGGTCTCTATAGGCCCGAGCGCGTTCAGATGTATAACTAAATTGAATCTCAAGAAGCTTCCTGACGGTTTGACGTTTATTGGCCTCCAGGCTTTTGAGGAGTGTGAGACACTTGCCTTGACTGAACTTCCGTCAGGGTTGACCACTATTGAGCTCAGAGCGTTCAAACGCTGCGGGAATCTGAAGCTGAAGAGCCTTCCGGCGGGGATTACAAAAATTGACAAAGAGGCGTTTGCGGGCTGTGTCTCTTTGGAGTTCACCTCGCTTCCAGAAGCTTTGACGGAGATTGGTAAAATGGCCTTTATGAACTGTGCGTTCAGGCAGTTGACCCTCCCTGCGGGAGTTGTCCGGATAGAGGAGGATGCTTTCAAGGGTTGTGAGTCGATGAAAGCAGTCAATATCTTGGCGGAGGATCCCCCTGTTATGGATGATATTTATCTGGGTGAATATGCTGATGTGATCCGAGTTCCGGCAGCTTCATTGGAAAAATACCGCACAGCTTCCGGCTGGAGCCAATGGAAAACCAAATTCCGCCCGATCGCCGCTGAGTAGGTCACGCACCCCCTTGCCCCAAGACAGAATTGCGACTGGGACCCGCTCCGGAAGGCTCCGTGCGGCGTATCTGATGCAATTCTGTTTTCGGCCATTTCCCCCGATCCCTTCTGCGGCACCGCCAGCACGGTTTCCCAGCCCTTGCCCCACACGTGTGCAGACCTTGCCGTTTCCCTCATGAAACAACCTAGGCAGCCCTCCCGTGCGTAACCAAGTCTTCCACCTTCATTTGGACCAAATATGGACCAAAAATCAACCAACTATTCACAAAATAAATGAATATATTTACAGCGTTATAAGAAACGACTCTTTCAAGATGCCTGATTATGGCACTGAAAAGAGCTTATTTTGTAGAGTAAAAATAATTGTCGGATTTTCTAACAAGTTGATAAAGAGAATCTAACTAAAAAAAAGCAAAGCAACCATGTTGAGAGGAACCACATTATTCCGTTGCCCCAACTGCGGTCACGTCTTCAAGGCCCTCGACATCGAAGACAACGCCACCGCCCGCTCCACACCCATGCCCTGCCCCCGCTGCGGCGCTAAGAGTTCTCCGGTCGGTCTCTTCGGGACATATATGGATCCAGCACCTAGCATCATTGATTTGATTCGGTTCATTATAGGTGGAAAGAGTAAGTAGTATTTTTTTTAAACAGCATTATGGAAGAAATGATTGAACAGATTCGGCAAATCATAGACTATTTATGTGATAGAAGAATATCTGAAAGAGAATTCTATTCGTATATCGAAAATGAATTAGGGATTCATGCTCAGGATTTTAGGTTATTGCTTCCAGAGTTGCGAAAATGCGGTATAAAAATGCTTGGTGGTGACGTTTTCCTTGTCGAGAATACTCCGTTATCATTACCACCGAACCAAAGAATGTGAGCGAGATTTCTCCTATCTCTTGAAATGGGCGGCTTCAAATTCTAATTATTCCAACGATTTAGAATTGATGCAAATGGGCTATGATTTACTGAGAATAATATCATATTTGTTATGTCATTAAAGGATGTATCATCTTTAGCGGTATTTAAGAACGATTGCTTGCGGGCTTCTGGTTTACTTAATAGATTCGAGGAAGCGAGATATAGTGACAGGGAGTCGTGCAAGAAAGCATTAATGGATCTTCCGACTCCTGAGGGACTGGAAGAGGAGTGGAGGTATGTTAAAAAGATTTGGTTGACGTATTACGAATCTGGTTTTGTCAATTTAGAGACGATAGAAACACCCGGCACAGTTAAACTCGTATTTAATGAATCCAGGATGTGGCGCTCGGCAGATGTTCAGACAGTATTGTTGGAAATATCAGAGAGATTGGGCACAAACGTGATACATTGCGGAACAACTTGCAAAGCTGAAAATGACGTGAAAGATACTAAGGATAGGAAAAGTAAGATGTGTATTAATTCCGTGTCTATGAATATCAAGGGAATTAATCAGGAAACTGAGAATGTGAAGAAAAGCACGGACTCTTGCAAAAGTTCGGAATTGCATTCGCAGGATGACATCAAGAAAGCATATAAGAAGTTGAAGGACATCCTGAAATCTTCGTTGAGTGAAATTAATGAATTACATGGTGTAAATTCGCAGTTCAATATTGTTAAAGGAAAAATAGCCGATGCTTTTGAAGAGCAAATCAGGGACTCTCAGAAAAAATTGGATGCCGCATTGAAAGATACTGTATGGGATAATTTGGTTATCGCTTTCTTTGGAGAAACGAATGCAGGAAAAAGTACGATAATAGAGACTTTCCGAATCCTTTTTGATGATAAGCGCAAAAAGGAAGATGGATTGATTGTAGGAGATGGTAGACATGATTTTACTAAAACTTACGATGAATACCATTTGTCGATTTCGGGGCATCCTTTTACGTTGATAGATGTCCCTGGTATAGAAGGCGATGAAGCGGGATTCAAGGATGTTATAAAAACGGCTTTGCATAAGGCTCACTGTGTCTTTTATGTTCAGGGACACAACAAGAAACCAGATAGAGCAACGGCTGAAAAGATAAAGAAATATTTAGGTGATTGGGTAAAGGTTTATTCTATCTATAATGTTCGTGGTAGTGTAGGAAACTATGATGAAGAGGAAGAGCGAGAAACACTACTTACAGCAGGTGTCCGTAAAACAGAAAGTCTGATACAGTCAGAGTTCAAGTCTATACTTGGAGATGTTTATGCTGGTCATGTCACTCTTCAAGGTTTATTGGCAATGTCTGCTAAGGCAGCATTTTCTCCAAAGCGCGAGGATTTGGTTAGGGGACAGCAGAAACTCTTGAAATATTTTGATGGATCTGCTGATAAGGTTTTGGAATTTAGTCAATTTAAGACTTTGGTAAATTTGGTTGAACAAAAAGCTACTGATTTTAAAGCGGAAATCATAGAAGCAAATAAGCAAAAGTTAATATCTTTAGCATGTCAGTTTGCCAAGGATATGGGAAATGTTTTAAATGCGCAAAAGGATTATTTGAGAGATTTGGAGTCTAATTTGCGAGTGCTTGAGCGCGAAATCTGTAATAACTCTATGGAGACTGCATCAAGAAACATTACGAGTAAAACCCAAAATGCAATTGATTCTGCTTATGGGAATTTGAAATCCAATATTTTTGGGCTGATTGACAAAGAACCAAGTGATATAAAACAAAAGGCAGATGACTATCAGCGACTAATGCTTCAAGAATTAGAAGAAAATATAAGAACTATATTAAATTCTGAACTTAAAAAGGTTCGTGAAACAGCAAATCGAAAGATTAAGAATTTGGATGGGGTAAACATTCAGCCAATAAGTTTTCGTAGTTCGGTGAATTTACAAATCGAAATAGACTTTACTGGAGCATTGGAAGAACTTGATATTGACATTAGTGATGTTTTAGGCTGGGCCGCAAAAACGGCAGGCACTGCTATGGTAGGTGCGGCGTTAGGTGCGGCGTTAGGGTCTTTTATACCTGTTGCGGGAAATGTCTTAGGGGCTGTTGCGGGTGGTGTGGTTGGTGGAGTAGCTCATGCTTTTTCTGGAGATGGAGGAAAAGCAGATGCAAGAAAAAGTGTTTCGGATGCTATTGCAACGGCAAAACAACGAGTTAAAAAGAATATAACTTCAATTTTGGCACCTGTAATTAGAAATATCAGCGAGCAGCAACAACAACTTCGCGGCGCTGTAAAAGCTGAGTTGGCAAATATTGAAGATTTGCAAGATTCTCTTGATGGCTTCGATGATGAGATAAATGATTTTGTAAATGGAATAAAACATAAACGATATGGAAGAATTTAATATAAAGAGCAACAAATTGCAGAAACTAATATCGTTGAAGCAACTTCTGCAAAAAGGTGTGGAGTATATACCTGAATTGCAATCTTATCTTGGTAAGATAGACCGTATTGTGAATACTCTTAAAGATGGAGAAATAAGCGTTGTCTTGTTGGGTAGTTTCTCAGATGGGAAGACTAGTGCTATTGCTGGTCTATTGGGGCGTTTGGAAGACAATATGAAGATTGATAATGATGAATCTTCAGATGAGCTTACCGTTTATCGACCAATGGATTTGAAAAAGGGATTCAAGATAATTGACACTCCGGGATTGTTTGGAACAAAGGAACGAGAAATAGATGGGAAGAATGTTAGATTCTCGCAGATAACAGAACGCTATATATCAGAGGCACACATTATAATATATGTATGTGATGCGGTTGTGCCATTGAAAGACAGTCATGTAGAGATAATCCGACGCATTATGAGAGACTATCATAAGTTGGATAATACTATATTTGTTATCAACAAAATGGATGAAGCCGGATTTGACTTGAGAGACGAGGACGATTTCGCCAATGGCTGTAAAATTAAGAAAGAGAATCTTATATCTCGTTTACGTAGTACAATCAACCTATCTCCAGATGAAGAGAAAAGACTGCATATTGTTTGTATTTCTGCAGATCCAAAGGGTAAAGGTTTACATTATTGGTTCTCGAAGATTGACAGCTACTATGAACGCTCACATATTAAGGATTTAAGAAATTGTGTAAATGCTATAGTGAATAATGTTGAGGTGGATAAGTTGTCATCCTCGACTTATGAAACTTCAGTGACTGATGTTGTTGATGGACTTCATAAAGCAATCTCTTGTACGGAAAAGCCAGTCTCTAAAGCTATTGTAAAGATGGAGAGAGATTGTGAGGAAATAGAGGAAGATGGTAAGCATTTGAAGTCAGAATTGACGTTGTCACGTAATGAACTTCGCAATGCTATCAATGAAGTTAAAAATGATGCTCTTAGAGAAATAAACGGTGCTTCTTTAGAAACAATTGATGATGTGATTTCCTGTCAGCTTGGTGTGCAGGATGGTAAGGCTACTTTTTATGTTTTCCAAGACAAACTTAGTGCTTTGATAGAGCAGTGTTGTGAAACTAACGCCAATAATGTAAATTTGGCAGCAGTCAAGGTACAAAATAGTTATTCTATGCAGGATGCTATGTTGAATGATGCTGTAAAGTTTGGCATTAAACAATTGAATAACTTAAATGTCTCTGGTGAACAAATTAAGGCCATAAGAGATGTTATAGCCAAAGGTTATAAATTTAAGCCTTGGGGAGCTGTCAATCTTGGAAAGAACATAACGAAATGGGCAGGCTGGATAGGTTCTGCACTGAGTGTTGGCTTAGAATTATATGGTTGGTACAAGCGGCATAGGGACGAACAGAAGTTGTCGAAACTCAAAGAGTCTTTGACTAATGCTGTTAACAATTGCATCGCAACTGTCTTTAAGACATTTGAATCTGACGATGAGTATTACAAGAATTATGCTCCTTCTTATGTTTTGCTTTGTCAAAAAATTAAAGAACGAAATGATGAAATTCTGGCTCTTAAGCAGAAGGTTTCAGATTTGGAGAAATACAAAAACGAGATAGATGAATGGCGAAACTCTGCTGAGTATGTTGATTTCGAGAAAGTATAACGATTAAAATATTTGAAATTATGAGTGACGAAAAGATTAAAACAAAGAAAAAGGATAAGAGCTTTTGGAAGGAGTTAGGCGAAGCCGCTCTGGCTGTGACATCCTTAGTGTTTGTGTTAAAAGGAAATAACAAAACTCCCAATTCTAAAAGTTGAGAGTCTGTTGAATGTTTGGTGAATTATCAATTTTTTTGAGAGTGATAAATAGTGTAGTTAAAATCGATTGACTATGAATGATATTCAGAAAAATGGCAGCGGCGGTTTGCTGGAGAAAGGAATTGATATAATGAAAGATCCTGCATCTAGCACGGCTGCAAAAGCAGGTGCTGTAGGAATAGTGGCCATAGGTGCGATTGCATTAGTGGCAAAAACCACATTGGATGTTATTGGAAAACACTGATTTGGTCGTCTCATAAATATACCGTTATGCCACAACTGGTAACCTGCGGAAGCGAGTTTCTGCGGATCAATGCGCAGAAGAATAGTATTGAATATTCATCTAACGGGGGGAGGACTTGGCACAACAGGTTCTGCATGAGCTCGGTGGGGACGTTCCGGGATCTGCTGGTGATGGGGGCGGACTTGTTCGCGGCGACTTCCAAGGGACTGTATTGGTCGCGGAACGGCGGGGCGACTTGGGTGACGCGGTACAGTAATTCGGCGGTGGGGGAGTTCCAGACCCTGGCGACGGACGGTGCGGTGCTGCTGGCTGGTACGTCCAAGGGGCTTTTCGCCTCGCGGAACCAGGGGATGACCTGGGAGCGGCGGAGGTAGGAATATTCACGATTCACTGGAGACGGTTTGGAATATGTTGTCTTTTTCGGAGAAGTTGGCCATTCGGCTGAGGACCGGGTGGTCGGATAGGGTTTTGTCCAGCATTGGCTCTCGGGAGGAGGCTGGGATCTACATCCGGGCGGGGCTTAGGGAGGCGGTGGTCGGAGGTCGGCCTGCGCTCATCCGGCCGGACATCGACTGGTCGGCGTTCAATTGTAGGAAGGATTGGCTGAAAAGCAGATTGGCGGATTGGGACAGGTGGAAGGACTACAATAATGCCGATCTGATCGGAGAGGGTTATCCTCCGCGTGATTCGAATGGTGATCCGTACGAGCTGCATCACATCGGGCAGCGGCAGGATTCGCCGTTCGCGGAACTCACTTGGGCTGAGCACATGGGGGACGGCAACAACACCATCCTGCACCGGGCCGGCAAGGAGTCGGAGATCGACCGCGGTGAGTTCGATGATGAGAAATCCGCCTACTGGCAGGCGAGGTTTAGGCGCTTTTCGCAATCGGAGCTTGACAGAATATATTCAAAGAAATAAGTGCCGAGTGGCTCGCTCTGCACCCACTGGTGACGAATTCGTTCATATTCGTTGCCTCAGAGTGCCGCCCTGCGCCCTTTGGCGACATTCTCGCCCCTGTTCGTCGCCTAAGAGTGGAGTCCTGCGTCCTTGGACGACGTTCTCGCCCCTATTTGTCGCCTAAGAGTTCAGCCCTGCGCCCTTTGGCGACGTTTTCGCTCCTTTTCGTTGCCTGTGAGTGCCGGGCGACACCCTTGGGCGACGTTTATGCCCCTTTCTGTTGCCTGTGAGTGCCGGGCGACACCCTTGGGCAGCGTTTCAGGCTCTTTCTGTCGCCTGTGAGTGCCGGGCGGCACCCTTGGGCGACGTTTCAGGCCCTTTCCGTTGCCTGTGAGTGCTGGGCGACACCCTTGGGCGACGTTTATGCCCCTTTTCGTTGCCTAAGAGTGAAGCCCTACTCCCTTGGGCAACGTTCTCGCCCCTGTTCGTTGCTTAAGAGTGTGATAGCAGCGGAATGGATGTACCACCCGTATCACTTTGAAATGTACCAGTCATAGCGGAATGAAATGTACCGTCTGTGACAGTTTGAAATGTACCGGGCGTATCACTTTGATATGTACCATCTGTATCACTTTCAAATGTACCACATGCCGCAGTTGAACCAGTGCCAGTTGAAGGCGGCGTCAGGAGGGTTGCTTTGAGTTAACCAAAGTACCTTTGTGGAGAAGAAAAATAAATCCACAAAGATATGGCTAACAGAAAAGTAACAATGACTCATTTAAGAGCAATCATCAGGGAGTTCAAGTTAGGAACACCCATGAGAGAGATTGAGCGTAAGCTCAAAATCAGTCGCACATCATTGCGCCCCTACAAAGAGCGTGCAGAGGCCTCCGGTAAAACCATGGACGAACTTCTCAAAATGGAGGACGCCGATCTGCATGCAATCCTCAGCAAGGAGGATGTACATCGCAATCGTGACACGAATCGCTATGAGTTCCTACAGGCAAACATAGAGGACTATGCACAGGCCATGACCCGCAAATACATGACCTATGAGGTTCTGTATGAGGACACTTATTGCAAAGCGACGGACAATCCGTATGGTTACACGCAGTTCAAATCCATACTTCAGGAGTATGAGAAGAAGAACGACCTGAAACTTCACAATGTCTATGCTCCTGCCCACGAGATGCAGTTTGACTTCGCTGGAGATCCGTTGTGGGTGGTTGACACAGAGACCGGTGAATGCCAGAAAGCAATCGTTCTGGTGTGCGTTCTCCCATACTCCATGATGAGCTTTGCGATTGCAATGCTGTCTACGAAGATGGAGTTCTTCTTTCCGGCACTATCAAGAGCACTGGAGTACTTTGGGGGCGTTCCGGAGATATCTAAGACCGACAATATGTTGCAATGGGTCAAACGCTATGACCGTTATGAACCAGCTCTGAATGAAGCCGCTGAAAAATGGGCGATGCACTATGGGACCGATATCGAGGGATGCCGCTCACGCAAACCACGAGACAAGGGCCCTGCAGAGGGCCTTGTCGCCAAGGTGTATCAGTTCTATTACTCACGCATATATAACGAAACCTGGACATCCTTAGAAGAACTGAACAATAGAATCTTCGAGCTTAATGACCTATATAATAACCGAATCAAAAGTGGACTGACATACAGCCGCTATGATAAGTTCGTTAAGGAAGAACAGCCATATCTTCTTCCACTTCCTGACGAGCGCTTCATATTCAAGTATGAAAAGGCCGTAACTATAAACAGCACATATCACGTCCAGTTAGAGCGTGGCTGCTTCTATAGCGTTCCTTATCAACTTGTCGGACAATCCGGTAAGGTTGTGTATGATGCTGACACTGTCGAAATCTGGATCAATCTCAAGCGTGTTGCCGTCCATAAACGTCTATATCATGATGGATACAGCACGTTGCCGGAGCATATGCCGGAAAGACATCGCGCCTATGTTGAAAGCAAGGAGTACAACGCAGCTTACTTCCAGAAGAAGGCTTCTCAAATAGGTCCTGAAACCAGGGCCGTTGTAGATGCGATATTGAATCGTCCTTACTTTGTGCAACAGTCTTACAGGGCCTGTCAGGGAATCCTGCGTCTAGCTGGACGATATACATCTTCCCGCTTGGAAGAAGCCTGCCGGCATATAAACCCTAAGAGTGCAGCAAGTTATAAGATGGTTGAGTCCATCCTGAAGAATAACCTGGACAAGGTGCAAGAATCATATCCAAATGATACGACATACATGCCCACGCATAATAATGTTCGTGGTGCAGACGCTTACAAATAAAAAAAACAACTGGCACGCATCCATATGAAAACATGAACACTCAAGAAACCATCCTCCAGTTGGAGGAACTCAAACTCAAGGGCATGGCCGAGTTCTACAAATCCATGCAGTCTCTACCTGTGAATGAATGGCCATCCATCGATCTCTTTGCAGCTCGCATGGCTGAAGCGGAAAGGCAGTACAGAAGCACCAAGAAAACGGAGATGTATCTGAAGACAAGCAAGCTTAGGTATAACTCTATGCTTGAAGATGTATACTGCTCCAATGAGCGTAATCTCACAAAGGATACTCTTATGCAACTCATGGACTGCAGCTTTATAGGAAGAGCGGAGAACATACTCATTGATGGTAAAACGGGCTGTGGAAAATCCTTCCTTGCCTGTGCTCTCGGCCGTCAGGCCTGCTTCATGGGATATAGAGTTGAATACTTCTCTATGAACAAGTTCATAGAGCGCATCGCGCTCGCCAAACTTGATGGAACGATGATGAAAGTAGTCAATCATATCCAACGCAATGACCTTGTCATCTTCGATGACTTCGGCTTACAGCCGCTCGATAATAACTCGCGGCTGGCCCTGCTGCAGATCCTGGAAGACTGTTATATGAGAAAGTCAGTAATCGTGACTTCCCAGCTTCCGGTTGCCAAGTGGTATGACTACATCAATGAACCGACAATCGCAGATGCAATCATGGACAGACTCACAGCCGGCGATACTCACAGAATCGAGTTGAAAGGTGACTCGTTAAGACGTAAAAAACAGAAATAATACTAACTTTGCAGAACCTCATTGCAACCACTTTTGAGGTGGTACATTACATCGCGCTACAGGCGGTACATTACAAACCGCTACAAGAGGTACATTTATCCCGCTATAATCAAATAACGGCTTGAATCATGCTACTATCTTAACAACTAATGCCAAGTTTATTATGAAGCGGAATTCGGGTTCCGCATATGGATTGAAAGTTAGTACGGGTAATCATGCTAGGATTATTGGACATTTTTATAGATCAATAACAGAAGACCTTAAGCCCAAAGGGCTCGATCATGATGTTATTGTTGAAGAGGACGTTTGGATAGGAATGAATGTCACTTTATTATCAGGCGTTACTATCGGCAGAGGAACAACTGTAGCGGCAGGAGCTGTAGTGTCGAAGTCGATGCCTCCTTATTGCGTCTGTGGTGGAGTGCCTGCCAAGGTCATCAAGTTCTATTGGACTATCGACCAGATTCTGGAGCACGAGGCGAAGTTATATCCTGAAGATGAGAGATACACAAGAATACAGTTAGAGGAAATTTATTCGAAATGGCAGAAGTGTTAAAAGGGAATAAATAAATTGAAGCAGTCGTTAAAAAAAAAAGAAAATGAATGCAATTACTAGTTTGCCAAATGTATGCAAATGCATACCTGCGGTTGATCGGTACATTTGCGTTTTTGAATGTTTGTATTATTGATAAGTCAGCTGTAGAAGCATGCCCCCCAGTATTATCCCCTTAATTCAATACACCCTTCACCCGGAGATGACAGTCCCTCTGTCGCCTTCGGCACAGGATTGGTATGCGATATACGAAGAAGCAAAAAGGCAAGCTTTGTTAGGCATAACCTTCTATGGTGTACAGCAACTGAGAAAATTGCATACGGAATGCTCAATGCCGGATAATCTCAAACTCCAATGGCTCTCCCAGGTCATACAGATTCAAAAACGCAACGAGTCCCTGGACGAGCATTGCCGGCAACTACAGAAAGAACTATCGCAGTCAGGCATACGCTCATCCATTCTCAAAGGACAGGCAATGGCACAACTCTACGGAGATGCACTTTCATCCCTGCGCCAACCTGGAGACATAGACATCTTGGTCGACTGCGGAAGGGAAAGAGCCATTGAATACGCGCACTCCTTGGGAGATGCGAATCCGCAATGGGACTACAAACACCTGCATCTCAAACGGTTCAAAGGGATTGAAGTGGAAATGCACTATATCCCGGAAATCCTGATGAATCTGAGCAAAAACAAACGCCTGCAAAAATGGTTTGAGGCCCATAAGGAGGAACTGTTTGCCGAAAGCAATGGCCTTGTAACACCAACCATTCGATTTAACCTTTTCTACATTCTCCTGCATATCTACCGGCATTTCCTCTATGAAGGGGTCGGCCTGCGGCAACTCTTGGACTACTACTTTGTCCTTAAGGCAGCGCAGGGAAGATATTTCGAAGAAACCATCTCAACCCTTAAGGAATTCGGAATGATACGCTTTGCAAAAGGCGTGATGTGGATAATGAAAACCATTTTTCTTCTTGAACCGGAGTATCTTCTATGCGACCCCGATGAAAAAGAAGGAAGATACATCCTTGAGCAGGTAATGTGCGGCGGCAACTTCGGGCATCATGACAAAAGGCTCTCCGAAGCTCCTTCAGGGAAAATCGGCTCAGTATACAGAATTGTTAAACATAACCTTCATCTCCTCTCTCACTATCCCACTGATGTCCTCTGGGCTCCTGTATGGATAGTATGGCATTGGGGATGGAAAAAAACAAAACAGGTTTAGTGTATGTCAAAGAAAAGAATACTATTCATTTGTCAGTATTTTTATCCTGAAGTGTTTAGGGGAAATGATATCGCATTCCACTGGGCACAACAAGGCCACGATGTCCATGTAATTGCTGGAATACCGAATTATCCTGAAGGCAAATTCTTTAAAGGGTATGGCATTCTAAAAAAAAGAAAAGAGGTTTTGAATGGCGTGCGTGTAACTCATCTTCCCATTGTACCTCGTGGAAAAGGAAAAATAACCTTGATGCTCAACTACTTTAGTTATTTTATTGTAGCTTGGGTATATGTGCTATTTCACTCTATATTTCACAAGTATGACTTTGTATTTTGCCAGCAACTATCACCTGTAATGATGTCTGTTCCGGCAATACTATATAAGAAGATACGAAGAGTTCCATTATACACATGGGTTTTGGATTTGTGGCCAGAAAGCCTTAGTGCTGCAGGAGGGATTAACAATAAACACATCCTTTCTTTTTTCAAAAACTTCGTGGGAAAAGAATACAGGTACAGTGACAAGATTCTGACTAGTTCAAAAAGTTTTGATGCTAGTATATTAGAGTACGGAGATTATTCCAAAAAGATTGTTTACTTTCCACAATGGTCTGATGGAGAGACACAACAAATGACTGATACGACTTTCCAACTACCTAATATCCCATCAGGTTTTGTAGTAATGTTTGCTGGAGCCGTTGGAGAGGCGCACGGAATGGAGTGCAATATGCAGGCAGCTCTAATCACAAGGGAGCACAAAGACATCAAATGGGTAATTGTTGGAGATGGAAGAAAACTAGATTGGGTTAGACAATTTGTCAAGGAGCATTCATTGGAGGAAACGGTTTTCACTATGGGAAGATATCCATCCGAAACTATGCCTATGTTCTTTAATAAAGCGGATGTTTTGCTAGTATCATTGACTGATTCTCCACTCTTTAACATGTATGCTCCGGCAAAAATCAGTTCATACATGGCGGCAGCGCGCCCAATTGTTGCTTGTCTTAACGGAGAAGGTGCTGAAGTGGTCAACACTGCCGGCTGCGGCTGGACGGTTCCCGCTGGAGATGCTAACGGGTTAGCTAATTTAATTATTGAACTTTCGCAGATGGAGAAATCCGAGCTTGTTAAAATTGGTCAAACGGGAAAGGTATTCTATGATGAACATTTTGACAAACCGAAATGTTTACATAGACTGGATGAAATAGTTGGAGTCACCCCGCAAGTAGGAGCGTGAACGAGCCGGAATTTACCATATGGGAGACGACGAAGCCCTTTCTACCAATGAACTGATTGCAGTCATCTGCGAAGCAATGGGAAAGAAAGCGCATATCTGGCGCCTGCCAAAAGGACTGATGAACGGCATCGCCAAACTTGGCGGTTGGCTCCACCTCCCCCTCAACCCACTCCGCATGCAGAAACTCACTGAAAACTATGTCGTCAGCAACGCCAAAATAAAAGTCGCCCTCGGCATTGTGCAGATGCCGGTACGGGCAAAGGACGGACTGATGGAAACGATAAAGAGTTTTGGGGAATAACTTCCCCATTCCGGACGATACACGGTCAACTTCCAATGACACACATTCACTGGCAATGCACACTCTTGATTCCAACTCTCTCTGAACCTGGTCCCAGGGAGGAAAAAGAGGCCGCATGTTCATATATTTCGTCGGACTCATCCTTGCTTCATACGTACGATCCGTATAGCAGAAGGACGATGTGTTGCGCAAGAAGTTCTCTTCAACCGAAGCTGTGCTCGCAGAAATGCGCACCATACGCTGCATCGAGCACACCGGAAAGATGAAGGTCATCACCCCAGTCGTCGGCTCTCAGGTAGCCTGAAACGAAAACATGCACATAGAGAAGTGCTTTCTCACGTGACTTTTGATTCATTTTGTACAATTAATGCTCTAGCTCCGAAGTTTTCGGC
>ENA-ORNY01001132-ORNY01001132.1-human-gut-metagenome-genome-assembly--contig:-NODE-1132-length-16009-cov-2.848565_pt1 | contig 16009 bp, 16 predicted proteins | sample MGYA00242122_ERZ509036 | MGnify/ENA primary metagenome ERZ509036 (study PRJEB26280, sample SAMEA2338696) | human gut metagenome | biome: human gut; feature: human-associated habitat; material: faeces... | reverse complement strand
TACATTCTGATCTGCATTTTGGTATCCTTTAGTCAACCATAAATAACATCCATCATCAAATCCGTCTAAATTGCCATAAAAGTCGCAATTCCTTATTGCAATTTTCGCACCATTGTTTACATTAACAAAGAAACCCCTTGACATAGTATTTTGCAATGTAGAAGGGGCAGTGCAAATTGTATTTTCTATATAAAATATTATTTTGTTATTATTAAATTCGTATTCCGAAAGCGCATTTAATTTAGAATTATAGTTACCATATAATTTTAAAAACGGTGAAGTCTTTGTATCATAATTCATTTCAAAACGACAATTATCAAATACCATTTTTAATTTATATGCTACTGTTGCAACACTGGCTCCTGCTTCATTTATAATATAAAATGTATTACCATTGTCATCTCTATTTTGGTAACCTAACACATCAGACTTATTTTCTGTATTACATGTGGAGCTGAAACAACAATTTCTAAATCTGACAGAAGGGGTAACGAGACGATACTCTTCATTATCGGTTGATGTTTTTATTTCAAACCAATTTGAATGATGCTCAAGCACTTTTATAACTCTGTATACTGTAATTACTCCGTCTTCATTTTTATCATCGGAATAAGCACAACATTCAACAAACGGAGATGAAAACTTAAAGTTACAATCTTCAATATCCGCATCTACCATACCTTTTATACTGAGCAAAAACCAATTTGAACTGGAAGTCGTCGGGTTTTCCCATTCGTGAGTCTCACTATTTAACTTTTTGTCATAAAATACACCTACCGCTTTAACATTTCTTATTTTGGTTTCTATACATGATTCCAGCATGATGATTCGCCAAGAATCAAAAACAACAACATTTTCAACTACCGTATCTCTTGATGCCGATCCGATATGAATAGCAGTAAAGCATGAGCTTATTGTGAGATTTTTATATGTGTTATGTTCATTAAACGTACTATCATAAAACGGATTGGGGAACACCTGATGAATCGCTCCGCCTGCCGAATTTTCAAGCAAGCAACGGTCAACTGTTATGTATGAGCATTTTTCAGTAACATATATACAGTGATTGAACTTGTCGGTAGATAAGCAGTTATCAATGTGAGAGTTGAGAAGCTTCAGACTTTTGACGCCAGTCAAGTTAAAGCCCATTCCCGTTTTAAAGTCACAGTTATCAAATGTCCAATAAAGCGGCACATCATAATATGCGCTGTTGTTTATGTGAATACCGAATGCAAAATCTTTTGCAGTGACATTAACAAATGTGACATTTTTAGGGATGGTTTTAGAACTATCTCCGTTACATTTTATTGCCTGATCTGCTCTTGATACCGATGTTCCATAACGCCCCTCAATTATAAGGTCATAAAATCCGACATTGCCGTAGTCATTATCAATATTTACAATTTTTTTGTTTGAAAATGCAACTATTACATCAGCAACATTATTAGTGTTTTTGAAAAGCTTGATAACTGCATTGTTGCCCAAAAAATTAGTATCAGAACTAAAATAAACTACGCTGCCCAGCAAATAGATGCGATTCGGCTTGAATGAAAGATTCATTATCCTCAAAAACTTTTTTGCCATTTTTGCGCAAAAGTCCGAGGCTTTATTTAATGCAGCAGCATTAAATTTTGCAATGTTATCTTTTTCTGCCTCTGTCATGCTGTCAAGCTCCTCTTGAGTATAGCCAACAACTCCGAACTGCTCAACTCTTAATATTTTAAACTTAAAATAATCTTTATGATGTTCGGCGTTAATGTCGGAGGATTCGGTGTAATAATTATCGCCGTCGTTTATTATTGTATCTCCGCTTGATGTAGGCTCTCTCGGTGTGAGAGAATAACACTCAATTTCTTCATCAGACTGATAATCCAATGTAATAAGATATGATTTATCTGAAAAATCAAATCCCAATCTTTCCTGAGCAAAAAAATCGGCTAAGGAATATGTTATTACTGTATTTGTCTGATTAAACACTCTCAAAGGAGTTGATATAAGCATAAGCTCCGTCCAATTGGTTATCATGCTTTCAAGATAATCTTTTGACATAGCTTCATTGCTCATATAAAACTCAATATAATTTTTTTGATTGAGTTTGTATAATTTTATGGTTTGATTGCCGGAAATGTTGTTTTCATCATCCGCGACAATGTTTGCCGACATTGGCAATGATGCGTACCCGGTATTATCTTCTACAACACTCCAAAGCAAAACAGAGCAATAATCCTCAAGTGTTTTGCCCTGCGGCAAAGAAATCTCTGCCGTGTATTTCGTGTGGTTTTCGTTTGCTGTGAAAGAGGCGTTTGCAATAGAAATTGTTTCTACTTCAAAGCCGGCTCTTTCAAGGTTTGTTTTTGCATTATAAAAAATCTGTTCATTGTTATTGTTTGTGTTCATTTTTATTATCCTTTCTTTATTTAAATATCAACCTCCTATGCAGCCTTAAATTTCTCTTCTTTAGAATAGCGCATTTTAACTATAGCAACTATTTTTACAAATTGCAAGAGGGTGAACAAATTTTCGTCACTTTGCACAAACGAAAATATTTTATTCGACAAAATGCTACAAAACAAGAAATATTATTTACATTAAAACATAAAAAGCGGAGCAAAAAGTAAATGCTTTTTGCTCCGCCGGGTAGATTTAATTTTAATTGCCGAAGAACTGGTTCCAGTCAAACGCGGACGTTGTTGTGGTTGTGCCTTCGCTTGAGCCTGTATCTTCTACCAAAGTTACAGTCACATCAAACTCCGATATTTCATAGTTTTGATTTATTCTGCAAAGCGTAAGGGTGAGCTTATCGCCGACCTTGCCTTTTTCTATTTTTTCAAGCAATACGTCGGAGGAGTCCATATCTTTTCCGTCAACTTTTGTGATAAGGTCGCCGACCTGAGCTTTTGAGCCTTTAAGCGAGCTGTCGTCACTTATTTTGGCAATGACAAGCGAGCCGCTGGGTAATCCCTTTATCTGAACTACCATTGCATACTGCTGATAGTTTGAAGCAGGGGCATAGCTGATGCCGAGCTTGGGTCTGTTTGTAACATAACCGTTTGAAATAAGGTCGTCAATTATTGCTTTTGCGGAAGTAATCGGAATCGCAAAGCCCATGCCCTCATACTCGGTAGAGGCAATTTTTGACGAGTTGATGCCGATAACCTGACCGCTTGAATTTATGAGCGCACCGCCGGAGTTGCCGGGGTTAATTGCCGCGTCGTGCTGTATGCACTTCATATCATAACCGATTTCGTTGCTTACGGGTCTGTCAATTGCGGAAATCATGCCTTTTGTATATGAACCAAAGAACTCTGTGCCGCCGGGGTTACCGATTGCATATACGGTTTCGCCGATTGCAAGCTTTGAAGAATCACCGAATTCAGCCGCCGTGAGACCTGTTTTTTCTATTGAGAGAACGCCTATATCTGTTTTTGAATCATATCCTACTATTTTAGCGTCATACTGGTTGCCGTCTTTATCCTGAACAACTACTTTGTAGCCGGAGGAGCTTGCACCCGAAATAACGTGAGCGCAGGTTATAATGTAGGTTCTTGTGGAGTCTGAATTTTCACCCATAATAACACCCGAGCCCTCGCCTGCAATGTTTGACTTGCTTGAGGACGATGAATTTGAGTTTGATGAAAAAATCGAACTGCCTGTGGAATAAAGAATAATTCCGACGCATGAGGGTGAAACTTTATTATAAATCGCCGTGGGGGTAAGTGCTCCGTCGGACGAAGTGTTTGTTGCGGCAACCGTGGAGTCCGAAATTTTAAGCTCCGCATCGCCCTGACCTTTGGAGGTTTGCGTGTCGCTCTTCTTTGAGTCTTTTATAAGGAATGCTCCGAAAACTCCGCAGAAGACTACAACGACCGCGAGCACCGCCGCCAAAATTTTGCGGCCTTTTTTCTTGCTCTTTTGTTTATCGTTACCGCTTGAAGCAGTCGGCTGAGAATAATTTGTGTTTTGCTGTGCCGAATAAGCATAGCCTGCACCCGAAGAATAGGGGCTGTAATTTGACTCCTGCTCGGGAGCATTTTGTGAAGAATATCCGTTTGAATTTGCGGCGGAAGATTGATACCAAGGCGCATCGTTTTCTGCCTTCTGCTGTGCTTCTTCCGCTTTTTTCTGAGGTTCGGAATCTACATTGACCGCTTCGGTATTTATATAACCGTTATCATTTTCGGTGCCGTCCTGATTATAATTTCTGTTTTGTTCATCCATATTTATGACCTCCTTAACCTGTAGGTTAGGTTTGATTGATTTTGTGATTTAATTATAACCGCCTGTTTTTAATAAATATTCGTTTTTTTGTAAACAAACGATAAACAAATCAATTTTTATTATTGACTGAGCGGAATCCAAAACGAAAAATCAGTGTAGCTTTCATGGTCGCTCGTCGCTTTTATTTCGCCCGAGTGAAGATTGATTATACTTTTTACTATATAAAGCCCGAGCCCTGCGCCTTTGGCGTCATAGCTGCGTGACTTGTCAATTTTATAAAATCTTTCAAATATCTTATCAAGCTCTTCGGCAGAAATTCCGTTGCCGCTGTTTCTGACAGAGACATACGCTTTTTCACCGTCGCTGAAAGACTTAAAAGAAATATATCCGCCGTTTGGGGTGAACTTTGTGGCGTTGTCGATTAGATTATAGATTACCTGCATGAGCATATCTTCGTCAGCCTTGACCATAACGCTCTGCATGGTGTCAAGCCCCAATATTTCGATTGATTTTGAATTTATCTTTTTTTCAAAATTCAAAAGAGTTCTGAAAATGCTCTGCGATATGTCAAACTCTTTGGCATTTATTTTCATTTCTCCTGCTTCAAGTTTTGACATATTGAGCATACCCGTCACAAGGCGCGAAAGCCGCTTGACCTCGTCGGAGACTATTTGCAGGTAATGTTTCTCCTGCGATTTGTCAATGGTTCCGTCCAAAATTCCGTCAATAAATCCGCCGATGGTTGTCATTGGCGTTTTAAGCTCGTGCGAAACGTTTGCCACAAAACTTCGTCTTGAACTTTCAAGCACTGCGAGCGAAGAAGCCATTTTGTTAAATGCCATGGCAAGCTCCGCCATTTCATCGTCGCCTTTTACACTGACTTTGTAGCTGAAATCGCCGTCTGCATAACGCTTTGAAGCATAAGACATTTCTTTCAGCGGCTTTGTGATGCGATAAGCCATGCCGTATATTATTATTGCCGAAACCGCGAGAGCTATTGCCGCCGAGAAAAGCATTATCTTTACAATTCTCGAAACATATGTTGACCACGTTGAAACAACGGGTTTTGTTGCAAAAACTATGCCCACAACATTGTCGCCGGATGTTATCGGCGTGGCAACAACAAGCTGGCTCACGGTGAATGTTGTGCCGAGATTTGTTATCTCGCTGTATTCACCTTTTGCCGCTTTTTTCATAATGTCCTGCGGTATCAGGTAGCTGGAATGCTGCTCGCATTCGGTGCTGTTATGCGTCAGGCGGTTGTTCATCATTTCACGGCAAAGGATAACCTTGCCGTCCATTCCGCAAATAAAAATATCGCAGCTGTTTGCCGAACAAAGAGTATCAAGAGTGTTGCTCAAAATATATACCGGAGCAAACTGTGTAAGCGCGTTGCTTCTGTAACTGTGCATAAGATTTTGAACATTTTCCGCAACGACCTGCGTGTTGGTTGAAAGAGTGCCTGTTTGGTCGTCTCTCCATCTGCTCGTCTCAATCGTCAAAAACAATATGCTCATTATTGTAAGAGCTATAAGTATCATGGCAAACATATTGAGCATATATTTTCTGAACAGCTTGCTGCCCCTTTTTTTATTTTTCATGTTTAACCCTTCGTTTCAAACTTATAGCCTACGCTCCAAACCGTTGCAAGCTCCCATTTATCCGAAACGCCCGCAAGCTTTTCGCGTATTCTTTTTATATGAACGTCAACGGTTCTTGAATCTCCGTAATAATCAAATCCCCAAACCTCGTCAAGAAGCTGGTCGCGTGTAAATACTCGGTCGGGGTTGCTTGCAAGGTGATACAAAAGCTCCATTTCTTTCGGCGGAGCGTCAACTTTTTTGCCGTCTACAATAAGCTCATAGTTTGTAAGATTTATAGAGAGCTTATCATACTTGACTATTTTTACGTTATCCTCTGCCGCAGCCGAAGATGAGCGACGAAGCACCGCCTTTATACGTGCAACAACCTCTTTGGTGTCAAAGGGTTTTGTAACATAATCATCCGCACCGAGTTCAAGACCGAGCACCTTGTCAAAGGTCTCGCCCTTTGCGGTGAGCATTATTATGGGTTTGTTTGAGTATTTTCTTATTTCTCTGCAAACCTGCCAGCCGTCAAGCTGAGGGAGCATTATGTCAAGTAGCGTAAGATCGGGCTGAAGCTGAGGGAAAGTTTTTACAGCTGTCATTCCGTCGTTTGCTATTGTGACGGAGTAGCCCTCTTTTTCAAGATAAAGTCTTAAAAGTTCGCAAATGTTGGTATCATCATCAACAACAAGGATTTTTTCGTTACTCATAATTGTCCTCTTCCCAATAATGTAATCTTAGGGTGCAAATGCCATACCCTATAAACTTATTATAAAAAGTAATTTGTATATTTTATGAACATAAAAATAACTTTTTGTAAGCTTTAGAATTTGAAAGCATATTTTGTGGTTGAGCGGAAGACTTCGCCTGCCTTGACCGTGCACTGGGGGAAGTCGGGGTGATTGGGTGTGTCGGGATAGAACTGCGTCTCAAGGCAAAAACCGGCATGCTTAATAAGCGGCAGAGAATTTTTACCGATTATCGTGCCGTCAAGGAAGTTACCGGTATAAAGCTGAACGCCGGGCATATCGGTATGAACCTGCATTGTTATGCCGCTTGTCTCTTCGCTCACTGTTATAACCGCCCCTGCATTGTCGTTAAGGCAGAAGTTGTGGTCATATCCTCTGCACATAATAAGCTGCTCGTCGTTTGCCTTTATATCTTTGCCGATTTTTTTGCTCTCGGTAAAATCAAACGCGGTGCCGCGGACATTTCTTATTTCACCGGTGGGTATGCTGTCGCAATCGGTGGGGGTAAATGAATCCGCGTCTATTTTAAGAGTGTGCTCCAAAACATTATTCTCTGTGCTGCCTGTGAGGTTAAAATATGTGTGGTTGGTGAGGTTTATCGGTGAATCCGCACTGCAAATAGCGGTGTAGGTTATAACGACCTCGTTATCGTCGGTCAAGGTGAAGCGGACTTTTGTTTTCATCTCACCGGGGAACCCTTCTGCGCCTGCCTTGCTTGTGTAAGACATGACTATGCTGTTGTCGGTGTCCGCAATCGCGCTCCATACGGCTTTTGAGAACTCACCGCCGCCGTGGAGGCAGGTTTTGCCATTTTCGTTTGCAGTGACATTATAGGTCTTTCCGTCAAGCGTGAATTTTGCTCCGCAAAGTCTGTTTGCATAACGGCCGACGGTGTTGCCCTCATAATCTGAAAAATTAACGTGACCGTCAAGCGTGTCAAAGCCTACAACAACGTCGCGGCGTTTACCGTCGCGGCAAGGGATTGAAATTGACTGTATCGTTGCGCCGTAAGTAATAAGAGAGAGCTGCACACCGCAGGAATTTTCAATGGTATAAAGCTCTGTTTCACGTCCGTCGGGTGTTGTTCCGAATAAAGATTTTGTAATTGACATAATAATTCTCCCATCATATAAAAATAGGTTGTTTACAAAATAAAATATATCATTTTTTATGCGGCAAGTCAATTTATACTTTGCTTTTAAGCAATTTTTCCGCATCGTCTATTACGCTGCCGTACCATTCCGGTAAAATCTTCTTTGCTTCTTCTGAACCGAGCCAATATTCGCGGCTTATTTCGTCATAATTTATATTAGGCTCGCCGACACATTCGGTGAGAAACAGAACGACTTTTTTTCTTCTGCCCCTTGATATGTCATACTCGGCCGATTTTTTAAAATTCGGGTGAAATTTTGCTCTTATGCCGATTTCTTCGCTCAATTCGCGCTCGGCAGTCTGTTCTTCGGTTTCAAAAGCTTCCATATGACCTTTAGGCGCGCTGTAAGTTCGCGAATGTCTTTGCAAAAGGCAGAGGTATTCTCTTTGGCTGTTTCTCTTTCTGTAAACCAAAGCTCCGCAGGAAACATGAAGGAGCGAATCAATTTCGGTCTTATAATATTGCTCTCTGAAATAAACCTGCTCGGCTATCTCTTTTTGAGAGAGGCGAGTCCCTCGCGGCGCCATAACGAGCTTGTCTTCGTTGTCGTTTTTTCGATAAACTATGCCGATTATTTCTCCGGTGTATTCCACCAAAGGCTCATCGACTAAAAGCAAATAGACATCAAGTTCTTCGCCATCGCCGCCGATGACACCGGGTATATAGCCGTAATTTATCGGATAAGTGAACTCAACATTATTTTTGGTGTGCACAAAGCCTTTCGGACGGTCTATTTTTATTGTAACAACCTTGCCGAGATATGAAGAAGCAAGATTTTTCCTCTCTTCTGCCGTCACGCAAAACACTCCCTTAAATAAACATCTTACAAAATCATATCATAAAGCAGTGATTAAGTAAAGAAAAACGAAGCCGAAAAGGCTTCGTATAGCGACATAATCGGTTGCTTGTGCTGACAATAAAGAAGGCAACCAACGATTTAAAAAGTCATAAGAAATTACACTACTCTCAAACTCACTGCCCGAGTTGTGGAACAATTTGCAGTTTTACTACCATATGAAATTACACTACTCTCAAACCGTTTTCGGATTGCTTTCAATCGCCGCAAGTTTTACTACCATATGAAATTACACTACTCTCAAACACACAGGCGTACATATGCAAATACCCGAGGGCTTTACTGCCATATGAAATTACACTACTCTCAAACCAGAAGTCCAACAGATAGTAGCTCGCACAATGTTTTACTACCATATGAAATTACACTACTCTCAAACAAAATAACAAGCGCATATGCAGGCGTGGCAGTTTTACTACCATACGAAATTACACTACTCTCAAACTTTTTCTTTCGTTTTGATTTTGTATTTTTAGTTTTACTACCATATGGAATTACACTACTCTCAAACATCCGCTCTTGCTTTTGAGAAATCCGGCAAGTTTTACTACCATATGAAATTACACTACTCTCAAACGGGAGGTGAGTATATGCGTGTTTGTGATATGTTTTACTACCATATGAAATTACACTACTCTCAAACGTGCAAAATATCCGCATAGGCATACAACATGTTTTACTACCATATGAAATTACACTACTCTCAAACCTCAAATTCATGTGGCAGAGAGTACCTTGTTCACTACTTAACAGGACAATTTCATACGCAGTATTTTAAATTATAGAGCAAAGGTCACTGTCAACGATATAATATTTTTCGCAATCAAGTTTATCGCCGACTGTGTGCTCTATTGATAATATATCATATTTTTTCAAAAATGCAAACCTATAAAATTCTTTCAGCTCATCTTTTGTAAAAAGAGAGTGAAGAGAATAGATTATAAAATAATTAACGGAGAAAACCCGGTTCATAAGAGAGAGATAATCTATGAGCTTTTCCGGCAAAGATTCTCCCTCGGCTCTTGCCTTGATATTAAACACTTTCAGTATTCCCTCAAGCGAGGGGACACTGTAATCAAGCGGAATATCGGATTTTAAAATAAATTCGGATATATACCGCTCTGCATTTGACAAAAAAGTTACGGTCTCGGTATAATTTTCATCATCATAGGCACACAGTGACAAATCAGTTATTATTTTTGACGTGAACTTCTTTTGCTCAAGGTCAAGGTTAAAAAGATCTGTGATAATCACGGCTTTTTTCTCAAAAGGCAAAATCTCATCATCGGACAAAACAAACGAGCCGACTTTGGCTTTTATTTGACTGTCGATTTCAGACACAACGTGCCTTAGAAAGGTCGGCGATTCGATAACGAGCACATTTGCCTTGTTCTCTTCGGATTCAATGCAAAAATCAAATTGAGGATAAGCGAGCTTCATAATATCACAAGCCTTTCATCCGTATCTAAAATGTCATTTCTTTTTTGCCCGACTATAAACTCAATAGAGTTATATTGCTTTTCGGTTATTGTGAGCATCTGCACCAAGCCCTCGGCAGGCTTGTTGCGTCTTACACGCTCGGCAACGGCTGAGGCAATGCTCGTGTTAAGCGCAAGCTTGCTGTAAACAGACTCCTGCATCATAATAAAGCCCTCTTTTATCAAAAAGCTTCTGAATCGCCGATAATCGCGTGACTGCGTGAGTGTTTCGGTCGGGAGGTCAAAAAAGACTATTACTCTCATAAATCTGTAATTACTCATTTCTGTAAAATCTAAGCTTGCCGAGGTCGTTTTCGCACAATGCGTCGGTCACGCACTTGCAATAAAGGCGTATCGCATTGGCAACGGTTTGGCTTTTGCCGCAAAACTGCACGTTTTGATTCAGCACGCCTAAAAGCTGCGCCTTTTCTTCTTTGCCGAAAGCGTCGCCGAACATAGTGCAAACCTCTCTGTCAACAAGCGGTCTGAAAGGCTCCATTAAATCTGATGATAAGTTGAAGCAGTTGAACATATTATCATGAAACAGGCCGAGCTTTGTGGTGTAACCCAGCGCAACAATTTCACGGTTAAAACACGATAAAATCAAGCTGTATCCGTAATTCAGTGCCGCATTTGTCGGGCTGTCGTTTTGTCTTGTAAAATCTTTGCCGAAAAGAGAATTAAAATATACCTTTGCGGCGTGACCCTCTCGGTTGGTAGAGTCGCCAAGGCAAATTTCATCAATATAGCGATAGAGCATATCGCACTCTTCTTTTTTCATTTCATAAAGCAGGTTTGCCTGCATAAGGATTTTTTCTCTTACAATCTCGGTCCAAACCGCTTTTTTTAAATCTTCCGTCCATGCAATTTGCTTTTTTAATTTGAGGCTTGTGTCGCAGCCGTCGTTGTATGAAACAAGCTCCGACTGAGGGCTTCTTTTTTCATCGCAAAAAATCACCTTTATTTTTCTTTTACTCAGCTCGCACAAAAGGCTTGCCGTGAGAGACACGGCGGTGCTTTCTATCATCAAAACCGATATTTCGGAGATGAATTTTTGTTGTGCTCTCCGCGTCTCTCACATAAAGATAATTTAATTTTTCCTCAAGCTTTGCCTGCCGAGTTATTACAACCGTGCGCCAGCTCATACGGTTTTAAGGTCTGCTGTCTGCTCAAACAGACCTGTGACAGATTGGTTGATGAGCAAAGCTTTGTCCCAGTTGGAAATTGTTTTTGTTATTCTTATATTTCCGGCAACTGAGGTTGCATCTAAAGCACTTAAGTCCGTTAATATTCTGTTACACTGGAAAAAGTGCATGATCTGGTAAAGAAGCTCGGCTTGCTGTTCCGGCGGTAAACCTGCAAATTTATCGGCTTGTTCAGACAAAACAGGAATGTATGTTTTAAAAGCACTTATATTTGAATAGGGCTTGTTTTGCAGTTTATTTAAAAACAGGTTATACAAAGTGATATTTTCTTCTGCCGTAATTTTGTCAAAAGGCGTCACTTTAAGCTTTTGCTTCATCTCAATCTGTTTGTTTATGAATTTGACTATTTTTTTAGCATAAGCATACTGTTCCTTAGGAATACGAAGCTGCATTGCATTTTTAAAAATACAGCTGTCACCTGTTCTGCCCCTAATATGCATTAACGCGCCGTTACAGTTAAAGAGGGAATCTATTTTGATCTTTCTGATTTTTATATCGGGAGATTGCAGTTTCAAAACTTCGCTCACATAACGTTCAAGCTCCGACGGGTCTTTTTCTATCATCTTTGCGCAATACATCGGCATAGTTTCAAGAGTTCTTATCCTTTTGCCTTTAACCTCATGCTCAACAAGAAAGAAGTATGCGATTTTGATGTCGTTGTATCCGCCGTATTTAGCTATCCATTCCTCATTTGTATAGCCTTGCATGTGTTTATCGGAAAGTTTTGCCGGGAGCTTACCATTGCCCTTTTTGACAAGCTGAACATCAAACAACTTGCCGGTCGCCTCATGCGGATAGCGGGTGAACTGCATATTCTCTTTGCCGCAAACCTTTTTGACAGTTGCAAGCGTTCCGTTTTCGCCTGCAACCCATGCCGTCTCTTTTCCGCGGCGAATGTCATATTTATACATGACCTCGTTAAGCGAATATTTTTCGCCGCCCTTTATAAAGTTACTCGGATTTTTGGTGAATTTAACATCAAAAGCATTGCCGACAACTATATTGAGATAGGCGTCTCTTGCATGATGATAATCGTTTATCTCTCTGACTTTATAAAATTCGAGATTGCCTTTTTCTACGCCGAAACTGATGCCCTTGAGCACCTCGATCTGATTATCGCCTGCTCCGAACGATTTGCGGAGCTCTTGAATTTGTAGATACATCATATCGCCTTTCTTTCCTGTATGCAGATTTTGTATTGGATACCCTGCGCATAAAGACAACGCATGGCTTTTGACTATGCTCCCATGCTTTTCATTTATAGTTAGCACATGCTAACTATTTGATGAAAAAAAAGGCTAACCGAAACACATCGGCATGTGTTTCCAGTTAGCCAAAACTAACTTCTTGTCTATCATACCACTTTTTGCAGTCTTGTCAAGAGCCCGGCAGCAAAATAATTCAAAATACCAGGCGCGAAACATGCAGTAATGCTATTTTCGCAGCATCGCGAAGTCGATCTGCCGCTCCGCGGGCCTTGCGTCGAGTACGCGGATCCGCACCTGCTCGCCGAGCTGGTACGGGCGGCGGAGATCACGCGCAAACACCATGCCTTCTACCGTATTCGGCAGCTCGACATAAACGCCGAATTCCGTTACGCCGCTGACGATACCGTCATATTCCTCACCGATATGATCCAGCATGTACTCACATTTTTTAAGCTTTTCGACTTCCCGCTCCAGCTCCTGCGCCTTCAGCTGCTCGCCGTGCTGGGGATGGACCTCCCAGGTACCGGTAACGGTCAGATGCTCTCCCGGCGCTACACAGGGGATACAGCCCACCACAGTAACGACCTCCCCCTCCTCTGTGAGGAGGCGGAGGACCGTATATCCATTTTCCGCGTTCTGAAAAATGACGCTATGTACCGTGCCCTCCCGGCAGATCAGTTCTTCCATGACTTCCTCTCTTTAACGTGCCGATGCAGCCCTTCTTACGAACGGCCCTTGACCGGCATTTTTTATCTCTCGTTCCCGGCGTCCAGCCGGAAGTCCGCCCCGTCCACCACGGCGGCGTTGTCCTCCCGCTCCGCCAGATAGTCGGCAAGTCCCCTGGCCTCCGCCGTCAGGCCGCAGTCGACAATGACGATCCGTGCCCCCGGTAAACTGCTCCGCACCCGGCGCAGCTCCCGGACATCGTGCTCCAGGGCCAACGCCTCGCCCCGCACAGGCAGTACCAGTAAAAGCCCCGGGATCGTGGGCCGCCCCGCGTGGAGCACCGCTCCCGCCAGCAGCCACACCACCGTGGTCATCCCCACGGCGGAGAAAAAGGCGATCACGCCGTCCCGAAATACGTTCATCCCATCACCTCAGTCCAGAATATGAGGGGATGCTTTCTTTGGTGACAATGTTGGATACCCACAACTTTTCAAAAGCCGAAAGCTCGTTACTCCTGCTTATTCTCTTCTTTGGGTTCGATTTCTTTTAGCTTTTTCAAGATTTCCGCCTGATTCTCCTGAATTTCTCCCTGTTTTATGTAGATCTTCACCAGCAAAGCAAACATCAGCGCCACAAATAGAAAGCAAGCCACATACAGTCCACCGTCACCCATCAGCATACTGCAAATCCACATCAGGATAAACGTTCCTATAACGCAAAGGATCATACTTCCAATAACAATAGACATATTTGCTTCTCCTTTTTTGAAAATCATTTGTGTCTGCGTTTTTTCAATCCTCCCTGCTGATCCCCAGCTCCGCCAGGATGGCTTCCTCTCTCCCCCGCATCTGCTTTTTCTGGGGGCCCTCGTCCAGATGGTCATAGCCCAGCAGGTGCAGCATGGAGTGGACCACCAGATATGCCAGCTCCCGGCGGTTGGAATGGCCGTACTCCTTGGCCTGAGCCGCCACGTGCTCCATGGAGATCACCATGTCCCCCAGGGGCACCAGTCCGGTGCCGGGGTCGGCGTCCTCTTCTCCGGGCAGCTCGCCGGGCTGTAGGTCGAACTCCGGGAAGCTGAGCACATCCGTGGCCCGGTCTACTTCCCGCATATCCAGATTGATTTGATGGATGGCCTCGTCATTGGTCAGCAGCACGTCCACCTCACAGGGAAAATCCACCCCCTCTGCCGCCAGAGCGGTGCGGATGACCTTACGGATAAAGGCCCGCTGGCCCTCATTCACCCCCGGCACATCGGCGGTGATGGGAATATAGTGCCGTTTTGCCATTATTTCTTCCCCTTTCCGCCGTTTTTGGCAGTTTCGTATTCTTCATAGGCCTTCACGATCCGCTGGACCATCACATGACGCACCACGTCGGCGTTGGTCAGCTCGCAGATACCGATGCCCTCCACCTTTTTCAGCACCCGCATGGCTTCCCGCAGACCGGAGGGCTTGCCATCGGGCAGGTCGATCTGGGTCACATCGCCGGTAATGACGATCTTGGAGCCGAAGCCCAGACGGGTCAGGAACATTTTCATCTGCTCCCGGCTGGTGTTCTGAGCCTCGTCCAGAATGATGAAGCTGTCATCCAGCGTCCGGCCGCGCATATAGGCAAGGGGCGCTACCTCAATGTTGCCCCGCTCCAGATACTTCTGGTAGGTCTCCGCCCCCAGCATATCAAACAGGGCATCGTACAGCGGCCGCAGGTACGGGTCCACCTTGCTTTGCAGGTCGCCGGGCAGAAAGCCCAGCCGCTCCCCGGCCTCCACCGCAGGACGGGTGAGGATGATGCGGTTCACCTGCTTTTCCCGGAAGGCCTGCACTGCCGCCGCCACCGCCAGATACGTTTTGCCGGTACCGGCGGGGCCTACGCCGATGGTAACGGTATTTTTCAGCACCGACGCGATATATTCCTTCTGGCCCAGCGTTTTCGGCTTCACCGGGCGGCCCTTGGCGGAAATGCACAGCACATCCCCCGCCAGTTCGCTGATCTGCTCTTCTTTTCCGGTGCGGACCATGTCGATGATATAGCGGACGTTCTGCTCCCCCAGTGCCTCCCCCCGGGAGGACAGGGTCAGCATGGCCTGCACCGCTTTGGCGGCGTGCATCACGTCCTCCGCCTCGCCACTGATCCGCAGCTCGCCGTCCCGGTTGGTCACCGTCACATTAAATTCCTTTTCCAGCAGGCGGATGTTCTCGTCAAAGGAGCCGAAAATATTGACTGCCTGCTCCATCCGCTCAATGCTGATCCTCTGTTCCATGCCATCACTCCTAAAGTTATCCGGACGCGCCGTCCGGTTCATTTGCTGTATAAATAGGGGCCTGCGTCCCGAGTTCCTCCCGGCACTCCGCCGTCAGTGTCACCGTCAGGACATCCCCCCGGAGCCGGGAGGTCACCTGACTGGCCGTTACCTCGCCGTAGGGGTCTACAAGGCTGTGGAGATACGCTTCCAGCGCCGCCCCCGTCTCCTTCTGCCGCCGGGCCTGCGTGACCGTCACCGGCTCCGTTTCGTAAAACCGGAGAGTCTCCGTCTCCCATATGACCGGCAGCGGGAGACCGCACACCCGAACCGGCGTTCTCTCGGTTATTTTATCACAATGGCCGCCGTCAATGCTACTGTTTGCGAAGAATTTTATCCGGCGGCTGCCGAAAATCACGGAATGGAGCCGCTTTTCCCGTCCGGTATACCGTTTTTCCGCTCCGGTGAGGGGCACATTGGCTGTCAGGGTGTACCACGTCCGCCCTTCCACGGACCCAAGTCCCGCTGTGAACCGGGTACCGAAGGTCCCTGTGTCCTCCACGCCGGAGATCAAGAGCTGCCCCTCCGTCACCGACATTCCCTTCATCACCTGAGGGACGCCCCCCAGTGCCTGCACCCGCAGCACCA
>ENA-ORNY01001127-ORNY01001127.1-human-gut-metagenome-genome-assembly--contig:-NODE-1127-length-16030-cov-19.791737_pt1 | contig 16030 bp, 19 predicted proteins | sample MGYA00242122_ERZ509036 | MGnify/ENA primary metagenome ERZ509036 (study PRJEB26280, sample SAMEA2338696) | human gut metagenome | biome: human gut; feature: human-associated habitat; material: faeces... | reverse complement strand
CAAGAAATCCGGAAAAAAGAAAGACTGACGGTGATTTCTTTACTGAAAAAGAATGCCCGAGCTGCGGAGCAAACTTCATGCCCGATGAAAACGGATGCTGCTCTTATTGCGGTTATACCCTTCACGAAGATAGCATAAAGTGGAAAATAAAAAGCTGAGTCTTGTTAAAACCCTTCAATGCCGATTAAGGTAATGAAGTAAAACAGATTGGAGAATAAAATGGGAATTTTTGATAAGTTAAAAAACACAGCACAAAAGGCAGTTGTTTCTGCAGTACAGTCTGCGGGCAACAAAAGAGAAACATTTACATTCCGAGCATTGCCCGAAAGCCTTGCCGAAATGCAAGCGCTTCCCGAGGCAAGCCTTGACACACCGTTCAAAACCGCTGCACTCACCGTGCTTGCACTGTGCGCATACGCCGCCGACAAAAACATCGGAACAGAGATGCTTAATTGGCTCAGAGGCCCCCGTCCGCTGAACGGAATGGAGATTTCATTTTTGAACGATCGTTTTCGTGACGGAAAGACCTATCTTCCGTTTACCTATTTTGTCGGTTCGACACCCGATAATAATTATACTCCAACCGAGCCCTACACCATAGTTGTCGAAAGCAACCATGTTTCGGCGGAAGAGCAGGGCTATATGAAGCTCTTTATACCGTGCGGCGGTGCAGATGACCCCCGTCCCGTAAAGCTTCGTCAACGCGGAAGCGACGGAAAATGGTTCTTATGGGAGCAGTACCTGCTTACAGGTGTGCGTACCCCAAAAGCGGCAGATCCTTGGGCATAAAATATAAAATTGGCTTCGCGGCTTTAAAGACTCTGTTTTTGCAGCAGAGCAAGTGCTTTTACTCGCCCACGGGAACCGAAGGGGCACCAAAAAAGCCTGACAGAGCTTTTTGAAAACCTTGTGCAAATTGAATATTGAGCAGCAAGAATGGCTTGAGATCTGTGTTGGGCAGGTATCAGGCCATTCAATTTATGCCTGATCCCGCGGTTATTATAATAATCCGGATAATATCCGATTCCGAATCGGACGAGCACTTTACGGCTCATGCTCCGCCGGCTGCCTTTGTCCTTTGGCAGCTTCCGTTACCATGCTGAGAGGCGGTTCGCCGTAAATCATATGACGCAGTATCTCCGCCGTGCAAATCCGAAATCGGACAGGACTGCCGCTGCACGACCGGATTTACTCCGGTTGAATCTGTCACCCGTTTCCGGTCGGGCCTTGCTTTGGCGTCTGAACCGGATCCGAAAGAGGAAAAATACAGCCCTCCGCGGAAAAATCCGCAGAGGGCATATATAAGCGGGTATTCAGCCGACTTACCCCTTGCTGTTTGCAATAGCTTGGTCGATAAGCTCGTTCAGCTTCTCCGACTGCTTTTTCCCCGTGATGGCGCCCGTGATCGGATCGCCTACGATGTTACCGTTCTTATCAACCACATATGTGGTGGGATACGAATACAGCCCCGAAGTGAATTTTCCGGCCTCGCTGTTGGATTCAAACCAGATATTTTTGTATGATGCACCTTTCTTTGTCAGAACATCCTTTGCTTCCGAAATAGCCGTTTTATCGCCGTCCAGCGTGAAGGAGTTGATACCGACTACCTCTCCGCCTTTTTCGGAGAGGCTTTTGTTAAGCGCCTCAAGATCGCTGAGCTCGCCCACGCATGGGCTGCAGGTCGTAAACCAGAAGTTAACCACGGTGACGGTATTGCCGGCAAACAGTGTGCTGCTCTTTACTTCGTTTCCGTCAAGGTCCTTGCCCTCAAATGAGGGGAACTTCATCAGGTCGCTGTTTTCTTTGGGCTTTCCGTTTTCTGCCGGAACGCTCATATCGCCCTCGGACGGCTTTTTTCCGCAATCAGGGAACTTCAGCTCAAGAACGGTCAGCTTACCCTCGATTTCGCGTATCTGTTCCGCTCCGTCTTTGAGCAGCTTAAGCTCATCGTCGGTAAACTGATCCTTTGAGTTTTCAATTGTTTTAAGTAAAAAATCGCCGTAATTGCCGCCGTCCTCGATCATTGCCATACCTTTGTCGGCGGACATGAACACCTTTTCCCAGAGGGAGTTGTTTTCGGACAGGATCGCTGTTTCCTGCTGCATCAGCTTTTGATGCAGTTCGGACGCCTCGTCCGTTGTTTTCGGATCTGCTGCCAGCAGCGAGGCAATCCCGGTTTCCTTGCTGCCTTCATTTTCTTTGCCGTCTTTCGACATACCGCAGGCGGCAAGGCCGAGGATCAGCAGCAGCGCAGCAAGCACGGACAGTATTTTTGTTCTTTTCATAAATGATTACTCCTTATCTTTATTGGATATTTTTTGCTGCTCCGCATTTTTTGCAGAACAGATGTCATCTTTTCCTTTACAAAATCCATAACGAAATTTTACTGCCTCCGTGGGGCAGGCGCGTACGCACATTCCGCAGCGGATGCATTCGGTATGGTCAGGGTTTTTGGTAACGTCTACATCCATTTTGCACGCCTTTGCACATTTTCCGCAGGAGACGCACTTATGCTTATCAACCTTCATTCCGAGGAGGGATACCTTATTAAGCAATGCATAAAAAGCACCGAGCGGACAAAGCCATTTGCAGAACGGGCGGTAGAACAGCACACTCAACACAATCGTAACTATCAGAATGCCGAACTTCCATGAGAACAAGGCTCCGAGTGCATCGCGGAGACCGGAATCTACGGCTGCGAGAGGAATAGCTCCCTCAAGCACTCCCTGCGGACAAAGATATTTGCAGAAGAACGGATCCCCCATACCGACATCATTGACTGCAAGGGCGGGCAGTAAAACTACCATTATGAGCAGAACGGCGTATTTTATGTAGGTCAGACCCTTCAGCTTTTTTGTGGAAATCTTTTTGGTCGGAATTTTGTGCAGCAGCTCCTGAAACCAACCGAACGGACACAAAAAGCCGCAGATGAAGCGCCCCAGCAGCACGCCCAACAGAATAAGAAAGCCCGTAATATAATAGGAGAAGGCGAATTTTGACGACCCCACCACCGCCTGAAACGCTCCTATAGGGCAGGCTCCCGATGCCGCCGGGCAGGAATAGCAGTTCAGTCCGGGGACGCAAACGGCTTTCCCTTTGCCCTGATAAATTCCGCCCTTAAAAAAATTCGGCAGATGGATGTTGGTGAGAAGCGTCGCTGCCGCTTGTATCAAACTCCGAAAGCGTGACAAAATCCTTGATATGCTCTTTTTCTTATTATCAGTTTTTTTTCTATCCAATTCCGATACACTCCAGACACAGCTTGATCGCCTTGCTGAGCACGGTGTCCGCCTCTCCGCGCAAGGCTCCGAAACAGATCATTGCTGCAGCGCCGACGATCAATGCGAACTGAAGCAAAGCTATTTTCGATCGAACCAATGAGGTCACCCCTTTCCTTTGTGCCCTCATTGTAGCACGGAGAACATAAAATTTGTGTTAAGAATAAAAACTTAACAGAAATCTTATGTTTGTATGATATAATAGAACCGTCAAATAAACCGAGAAGTGAAGCGAGGAGGCTTTTCATGCATATTTTAGTTGTTGAAGACGAGAAGGCGCTTTGCGAGACGATCGTCCGCAGTCTGCGCCGTCTTGATTACAGTGTGGATTATTGCTATGACGGAAACAAAGCGATCGAGCTGCTCGGCATTGAGAGCTATGACCTTGTACTGCTTGACTTGAATCTGCCGGGCGCGGACGGCATGACAGTATTGCGGAAGCTCCGCCAAACGGACAGAGACACCAAGGTTCTGATCCTTTCCGCGCGCAGCGAGGTCGCCGATAAGGTGGACGGACTTGATGCCGGAGCAAATGACTATTTATCCAAGCCCTTTCATTTGGAAGAGCTGGAGGCAAGAATACGCAGCCTGACCAGACGACAGTTCACGCAAAACGACGTGGTTCTGAGCTGTGGCGGCGTTTCCTTCGACACCAAAGCACGTATAGCCTCCGCCAACGGACTGAAGCTGACGCTCACCCGAAAAGAGGCGGCGATTCTTGAATATCTGCTGCTGCATCAGGGGCGTCCCGTAAGTCAGGAAGAGCTTATTGACCATGTTTGGGATAACAGCGTGGACAATTTCAGCAATTCGATTCGGGTACACATTTCCGCTTTGCGCAAAAAACTGCGCACCGCTCTCGGATACGATCCTATCCGCAACCGCATCGGCGAAGGATATGTTTTGGAGGAAAACATCTTATGAAAAAGCTTTCTTTGCAATGGCGCATCACCTTAATGACCGCCGTTTTGATCGGTTTGACCTGCGTTGCAATGAACTGTCTTTTGAGCTACTCCGGCAGATATTATATGGATTCCATAGGTTCATATGTTTCCGCATTCAGCGACACAGAGGAGGGAGAGCCCGGCTTTTTCGATCCGGAGCAAAAAAAGGCCGATAAGGAGCTGACTATTATCATACACGGCGCGCAGGATTCCTTTATCGCCACTAACTGGTATATTACGGCGGCGGTGACGCTTATCGGCGGCGTGCTGGCATATTTCGTCAGCGGCCGTGCGCTGAAGCCTCTGCGAAACTTTGCAGCTCAAGTAGAAAAAGTGCAGCCTAATAACCTGACGGATATGAAGATTACCGAGGAAGTTCTGCCGGAGTTTCGACAGTTCAGCATATCGTTCAACAGTATGCTCGACCGTCTTGACGAGGGCTTTACCGCCCAGCGGCAATTCACCGGAAATGCCGCCCACGAGCTTCGCACTCCGCTTGCGCTTATGCAGGCTCAGCTTGAGCTGTTTTCCGCCGAGCACCCCGACGTGCTTCCGGAAACGGCGGACTTCCTTCGCCTGCTGCGTGAGCAGACGGAGCGGATGTCTCAAATGACGAAAACCCTCCTTGAAATGAGTGAGCTTCGCATGGTTCCGTGTAACGACCGGATCGAGATAGCTCCGATGGTTGAAGAGATTTTTGCCGACCTTTCCCCGCTTGCGGACAGAAACGGTATTGCTCTTGAGTGCGACGGCAACGGTGTTATGACAGGCAGCGATACGCTGATATATCGGCTGCTTTTTAACCTGACCGAGAATGCAATACGCTACAACCGTCAAAACGGAACGGTGTGGGTCAAGACGGCAGAGGAGGGAAAGACTCTTGTTATCCGCGTATCCGACACCGGATACGGCATACCCGAGCAGTACAGGGAAAGCATTTTTCAGCCCTTCTTCCGTGTGGATAAATCCCGCAGTCGGGAATATGGCGGCGTAGGATTGGGGCTGTCGCTTGTTTGGGAAATTGCCGCACTGCACAGCGGCGAGGTTCGGGTGGAGGAAAGCTCTGAGGTCGGAACAACAATCGTTGCGACTTTTCCTGTATAAAAGCCGAAAGAATCAGACGGGGGCAATAAAAAATGAGCGAAAACAGATTCATATTTTTTCACGGATATGACGAGCTCCTCTGGCACGGATATGAAAAGAACGGCTTGATAGACGAATTCGCGGGGGTTCGTTTTTGCCAGTCCCTGCTGCTGCCCGAAAGAAAAAAATTTAATGAGCTTGCAAAAAAGACGGGAAGCTGTTTAAGCTCATATCCGACAATAATTATCCGTGGTATATCGATCGGCTTCAGGGCGGCGGATATATAGACGAGTATCAGTATAATACCGAGCTTATAGATTCACTCGGCAATTTTTACGGTTTTCAAATGCACGAATGGATATCAAATATGCGTTCCGATTATTTCAAATTAAAAAACCTTGATGCTGCCGCTTGGAGTGAGGAGCTGATTGTAAAAGAAATATTGCGTCTTTTTCCCTTTAAGAATATTTTTCTTGAAGCGGCTACCGCAAAAGAATATGCAGAGCTTTTTCCTGTGCCCTTATACTTTGAACAGCTGACGGATAATGCAAGAAAGCTGCTTGAAATGCGTCAGGAAATCACATCCGGACAGCTTTTGCCCTGTGACAGAGTTATGATGGCGCCGAAGCTTGAATTTAAGCTCGGAGTTAAACGCATAATGCCGGAAATAGGAGCACAGACACCGAGGGCAGCTATCCGGCTTTCCTACGCAAGAGGTATGTCACGGGCTTATAAAAAAAGCTTCGGAGCCTATTATGAGCCGTGGGGAGGACAGCCCTTTACTGTGTGCAATTATAATGCTGACGGTGAAAATGAGTGGAATATTCACGGCGGAGAGTTCCCGTTTGAATCGGCGGGCAGTAACGGAGGAAGCTCTCGCTCACTGCAAAAACGGCGTTTAATATATGCTTATCTGGCGGGCGCCGAGTTTGTCGGCGAGGAATGGGGTGGCTATAATACATTTTATGACCTGAAAGACTTCACTCTTTCTCCGTACGGGAAAACAAAGCGGCTCTTTCTGCGGTTTGCAGAGAAATATCCTGCAGGAGAGTTTTACTCTCCCATGCCTCTTGAAGCAGGAAACTACCGTTTGACTGTCAGCTATAAAACAAAGGGATACCGAACCGTAAAAGAAGGTAAAAAGACCGTAGAATTTACGGTGATGCCCGCATAGCACGCACTGTCTTTGTCGGAAACCGTTTATATAGATTTATGCAGTGCTCTTTTAACTCTTACAATTTTGTGACAACTTTCAAGCGCTTTTTCGGTGAATAAGGCTCTCTTTTTTGCTATGCTTGTGTTGCGGAAAGGAAATCCGCAAATAAATTCAAAGGAGCACTTGTTATGAAAAACAAAAAAAACATTCTTGCAACAGTATTCGCACTTATCCTTGCTTTGAGCGTTGTTACCGCCTCGGCGACAGCCGCTGCGGCAAACGGCAGGAGAAGCGACAAGATCGAGACGCTGCCGGAAATCATCTCCGTCGAGTCGCCCGACGACTGCGGTGTGCCGTCCGTTGAGAGCTTTGTCAGAAATCTCGACACTCTGACCGAAAAGGAAAGAACGGCTCTTATTGCCGACCTTGACGAGCTTGCAAGGCTTGAGAAGCAGATCGATGAGATCTACGCCCGCATGACCGACAGGAACGCCGACAAGCTCTATGACGAGATCGACGCCGTAAACGACAAAATCACGGCAGTCCTTGAAAGGAACGCAGAGCTTTGGGAGCGCGTCAGTGATGAGTACGATGTTAAAGTTGCTGCAAACGACCCGGATATGACCTTTTAAGCTCGGCGGCTACGGCCCTTTGCTCTGCGAAAAAGGTACGGACAAGTCATAACCACAGAGCCGTGTCCCGGCGGCACGGCTCTGGATTCCAACGGAGGCGCTATGAAACAGCTTATATACATCGCAGAGGATGAGAAAAACATAAGGGAGACACTTCAGCGATTTCTCGAAAATGACGGATACGAGGTGTGCGCGTTTGAAACCGGAGACGCGCTTTTAGGTGCGCTTTTTAAAAGACGCGCCGATCTTGTTATTCTTGACATAATGATGCCCGGCACGGACGGACTGACCTGCTGCCGCCTCATTCGTGAGAAGGACAAGGTCCCGATCATTCTGCTCACGGCAAAAGACAACGAATACGACTACGTCAGCGGAATTCTGCAGGGCGGGGACGACTATCTGACCAAGCCGTTTCGTCCGACGGTGCTTTTGATGCGGGTAAAGGCGCTTCTTCGCCGTGTGGAAATGGAGCGCGGCACGGATCCCCTGGACAGGGATATTACAGTCGGCGATCTGCACTTTTCGGGCAAGGAGAAGAAGCTCTTTTGTAAGGGAAAGCCTCTCGCCCTCTCGCCGAACGAGATGAAAATGCTGTTGTTTTTGATGCATGGCAAGGGCAAGGCTTTTTCACGCGACGAGCTGCTTGACCACATCTGGGGTTATAACGATGATGTGGAAACCAGAGTGACCGACGAGACTCTTCGACGGATACGCAGCAAGCTTTCCTCGGCGGACAGCAGCGTGCTGATTGAAACGGTTTGGGGCTATGGCTACCGTCTGCACTCGGGGGAGGGCGGAGAATGAAGCACATAAAAAGAAAAATAACGCTTTCCGTTCTCGGCACCATGCTGTTTGTTTTCGCTTCACTTCTCGCTGCCGTCAACATCTTTATTCCGAAATATCTGACGGCGGAGGCGCAGAAGGCGATCCTTTTGGAGGATGAGCAAAAGCCTCCCGTCCCGTTCTCCTATATCTACGGCGGCGAGGCTGATGCTCAGGAGCATTTTCTGACGCCGAGCGTCAGATACCTTGAAATCGAGGGCGAGCTCTTCGAGACGGAATATCTCTCGAGAGCCGAGCAGCGGCTTCGGGAATACTGCCGGAGCGAGAAGCCCTCCGCCGATGAGTTTCACACCCTGAAAATCGGCGGAAGCCGCTTTGTTTTTCGCCTGACTCAGGTTGAAGCCGATGAATATGAGGAGGCTTATTCTTACATTCTTTATGTGGATGTCGGTGCGGTTATGCAGTATGCGTCTTATCTGAACGCCGTGTTTTTTGCGGTGCTGACCGTTTTGACCGTATTGGTCTGCCTCTTCGGTTGGAGGCTCGGCGGCTATGTGGAGAGGGCGCATGAATCGCAAAACTGGTTTTTTCAAAATGTGTCGCATGAGTTAAAAACACCGATGATGGCAGTTCAGGGCTGTGCGGAGGGAATACATACCGGTGTTCTCGAACCTGTTGAAGCGTCCGGTGTGATCCTTGAAGAGAACGAGCGTATGTCCTCTCTGATAGAGGAGCTGCTTGCGCTCTCTAAGCTGGAGGCGGGACAGATCAAGGCGGACTTTCATTCGTCCGACGTGCGAGAGCTTCTGTATGACTGTATGCGCAGCACGGAAACTCTTGCAAAGCAAAAAAACCTTCGCATCATACCTCATTTTGACAACAGACCCGTTCTTGTAAGCTGTGACGAAATTCAGCTTCGCAGGGTTTTTACAAACATCATCACCAACGCTCTGCGCTATGCTGAAGAGGAAATAGAAATCGAATGTACGCAGGAAAGAGGAAAGGCCGTCATCCGTATCCGTGACGACGGCAAGGGCATTTCGCCCGAGCTGCTGCCGCATATCTTCGACCGCTTCTTCAGCACCCGAAAGGACGGAACAGGGATCGGTCTTGCCCTCGCAAGGGAGATAGTTGCCCTGCACAGGGGAACGATAAAAGCCGAAAACGACGGCGGAGCGGTGTTTGAGATCAGCCTGCCGGTCAAAAACAGGTAGTTTTATTTTAATTGTCGCCCGCTTTTGCGGCAATAATATATAAACAGCAAATAATTGACAGAGAAAGGAAAATCCACTTATGAAAAAGATACTTGCATTTGTCCTCGCCGCCGTTATGGTTCTCTCACTTGCCGCCTGCACCGATAAGGGCTCCGAAGGCGGTGCGACGTCGCCCTCCGGCGCTCAAACAAATCAGCCTAAAAGCGCATTGGAAATTCTCGAAAATGTCTGGGACAAATATTCACCCGATGACAAATTCCCCGCGGTGGGCGGTTCCCCTAAGCATGTGAAGGACGACGCGCCCGGAAAATTCGATGTTAAGGACGCAGACGCCCTTGACTACGACCTCGGCTTCCCGAAGGCGAGCGCCTCCGAGATCGACGACGCCGCTTCACTCTCGCATATGATGAATCAGAACACGTTTACCTGCGGAGTGTATCACGTTAAAAACTCCGGCGGTGCCGAAGCCCTTGCAGGAAAGATCAAAGACAATATCCTTGTGAGGCAGTGGCTGTGCGGCTTCCCCGAAAAGCTCGTCATCCTGACCGTCGGCGATTATGTTATCTCCGTGTTCGGCGCCGGCGAGCTGATAGACACCTTCACCTCAAAGCTCACCGCCGCATACGGCTCCGCCAAGCAGCTTGTCGATGTGCCCATCGCATAAAGACGAGCCATGCTGTTTTCAAGTATAACTTTTCTGTACTGCTTTCTGCCGTGCGTTCTGCTTGTATATTTCATTGTTCCCGACCGCATGAAGAACTTTGTTCTTCTGTCGTCGAGCCTGCTTTTCTACGGTTGGGGCGAGCCGAAATATCTTGCATTTATGCTCGCGTCGATCGCGCAGTCGTATATTGCCGCGCACCTCGTCGAGCGCCTGCGCGGGACAGCAGGCGCAAGGCTTGTGACGGCTCTTTCTGCCGCTGCAAGTCTCGGCCTGCTCGCGTACTGTAAGTATGCTGACTTTTTTATCGAAAACTTCAACGCTTTGACGGGGCTTTCCGTCCCGCTCCTGAGGGTCGCGCTGCCCGTCGGCATCAGCTTCTATACCTTTCAGATTCTGAGCTACGTCATCGACGTTTACCGCGGCGACGTGCCCGCACAGCGCAATTTTATCGACCTTGCAATGTATGTGGCGATGTTTCCGCAGCTTATAGCCGGGCCTATTGTTCGCTATTCCGACATCGCGGGAAGCCTGAAAAACCGAAGAACCTCTCTTGCCGACGCCTCGGAGGGGATAACGCGCTTTTCTGTCGGACTTGCAAAGAAGATCCTCCTTGCTAATCAGGCGGCGCTCATTGTGTCCGAATTCAAAGCGTCAGGCGAAAAAACAGTGCTGTTTTATTGGCTGTATACCGTTTCATATATGCTGCACATCTATTTCGACTTTTCGGGATACTCCGACATGGCGATTGGCTTGGGGCGCATCTTCGGGTTCCGCTTCTCCGAGAACTTCAACTACCCTTATATTTCCTCAAGCATCACGGAATTCTGGCGCCGCTGGCATATTTCTCTCGGCGGGTGGTTCCGCGATTACCTGTATATCCCGCTTGGCGGAAACCGAGTAAAGCCGATGCGCCATGTTTTCAATATTCTTGTCGTGTGGGCAGCCACCGGCTTTTGGCACGGGGCGGCGTGGAATTTCATACTGTGGGGGCTGCTCTACGCCGTGCTGCTGCTGTTTGAAAAGTACGTTTTGCGCCCGAATATGCGCCTTAAAGTGCCGATGCATATCTATACGCTGCTGTTTGTCGCCCTCGGCTTTATACTGTTTGACTCGGCAACTGTCGGCGATGCGCTTGTGTCCTTCAAGGCAATGCTCGGCTTCTCCGGGCTCCCTGCCGCAGATGCGCCTTCGCTGTATTATCTCAGAAGCAACGCCGTGCTGCTCGTCGTTTCCGCAGTAGGCGCGACGCCGCTGCCCAAACGGATCTTTGAAAAAATCGGAGAAACGGCGCTCGGCAAAAGAATCTTTTCCGTTGCCGTGCCTGCTTCGGCGGCGGCGTTAATTGCCGTTTGCACCGCGTATCTTATAGACGGCTCTTTTAATCCGTTTGTTTATTTCAGATTCTGATTTGCGGCCGTGCGTAAGCTCGACGGAGGTATTCCATGAAAAAATTCCAACAAATACTGACATTGGTCTTGTCTCTCGGCTTTCTTGCCGCATTTGCCGTCCTGACAATACTCTTGCCCGACGCTCCCGAATCGCAGTCCGAAAGACGCCTGCTGGCAAAGCGTCCGGCGCTGTCGCTTTCGTCCGTTGCGGACGGCAGCTTCATGAGCGGCTTTGAAAAATATATGCTCGATCAGTTTCCGCTGCGCGACAGCTTCCGTACCTTGAAGGCAGTCGCCGCTGCGAAGGTTTTTATGCAAAAAGACAACAACGGGCTGTATTCCGTCGGGGAGCATCTCTCAAAGCTTGATTTCCCGACAAACTACCCGTCCGTTGACCGTGCCGCAAGTCGCTTTCGGCATGTGTTTGACACCTATCTCAAGAATTCCGGAGCAAAAACATATCTGTGTGTGATCCCGGACAAAAACACTTTTATCGCATCGCAGAACGGCTATCCCGACAAGGATTACAACGCGCTCGTCAAGCGTCTGCGAAGCGGATTTCCGCAGGCGGAATATATTGACATTTCAAAGCTTCTTTCACCGGATGATTTCTATTACACCGATTCGCATTGGCGGCAGGAGAAAATTTTAACGGCTGCCGCCGAAATTGCAAAAAAAATGGGTGCGGAGCCGATAGGGGAATGCGAGGTGCACGACACCGGCGTCCCTTTTTACGGCGTCTACTACGGTCAATCGGCGCTTCCGCACGCATCGGAGCCGTTTAGGTATCTTGACAACTTCGTGATACGCAGCCTGAAGGTATATAATGCCGAGACAGCGTCCGAGATACCGGTTTACGACCTCAAGGCGGCAGGCGGACGCGATCCATACGAGATGTTTCTCGGCGGTGCGCGTTCGATCATCACAATCACAAACCCAAACGTCGTGCGTGAACGCAGACTCGTCATTTTTCGTGATTCGTTCGGCAGCAGTATAGCCCCGCTTCTTGCGGCAGGGTATTCCGAGATAACGCTCGTCGATATCCGCTATATCTCGCCCTCGGCCCTTTCGAAGCTCGTTGATTTTTCCGGGGTCTCCGACGTGCTGTTCCTTTATTCCGCCTCGGTCATAAATAACAGCGAGACGATAAAATAGCGGCCTCGAAGGCGGAGAGTTGAGAACGAGACAGCCATTCAGGAGGCGCTGTCCCGCCTAATCAAAAACAAAACCGTCCTCATCATCGCCCACCGGATGCGCACCGTCTCCGGCGCAGACAAGATCGTGGTGCTCAGGGACGGCGCGGTAGCCGAGCAGGGCTCGCCCGCAGAGCTGCTGCAAGCGGGCGGCATCTTTGCCCATATGGTGCAGCTCCGGACCGAAAGCCGGAGCTGGACGCTTGCGAAACAGAAAATCCTTTGACAGAGAAAGGTAACTTTGACTACGAAAACAACACCGCAGTGCAGAAACCCTGCTCTGCGGAATTACATACAATTTGACGGTAAAACACCCTGCAAGATTTTTTGGTCTTGCAGGGTGCAATCATTTGTTGGGTAAAAATATAATTTTTCAATTTCCGGGGGTTGGTGATAACACCATATTATTTTCTCCCAACAAGTATATAACAAACACCTTGTTGATACTTGCTGGATATGTTTCTGCAATTTCTCCATTATATATTACTCGAACCCTATCACCAACATTGAAATTCGGAACAGGTATTTCGGAAATAACATCTAATGAAACTGTTATTCTATCCGCTGATTTGCTTTCGTTTGAATCAGCATCAGGCTTTACAGTAATACTTTTTTCTTTAACTTCAATTACTTCGCCATTGAAATAGGGATTAACATTGACATCGTCTGATTTTGTTTGTCTTGAATATTTTATTTCAAATGCATCTAAATCAGAAATGGTTATATCGCCATTACTTAAAGCATCTTTGACATTGTTTTTAGTGCCATCGGTAAATTCAACTATTATATACTGACTTATAACATTATAGAAATAGTAATCATATTCATCATCAGTATAAAAGAGTTCTAACGCCGTGTCGTAGGAAACACCGTCATCTACAGAATGGTCAACAATTTTGTCAATGGTTTTCGTAGTTGTTATATTTTGTGGTGCATTTGCTTCGCCTACATTTGAAACTGATGAAAAATATTCTTTTGCGGCATTTTCGCAAAAAGCAGTTTGCTCTTCTATATATCTTTGAGAGTCAAGTGCCTTGCCTTGTAAATGCCAAGGAAATTTCTCTTTAATATCCTCCGCATAGTAAGAGTCGTCACGAGGTTCCCAATATTCCACGAGTTCATAATGCCCGTGTGAACCGGTGCGTTTTGCGGTGATAACTGTCGGTGTATGCGCACCGCTTTCTAATTTTATCTCTCCGTTTTCCTCGCTATATTCGTGATACAGCACCCACATATACACGGTTGTTTTATTTATAGATTTATCGACATCAAGCACTTTATGGTGTATTGCAATAAAGTTATCGTCAGTATTTCCTTCGCTGTAATGATGTTCGGCAATTTGCCCATCAAGAAATAGCGATAATTCTTCATTAAGCGTTGTTCTTGGATTAGTCAAAAAACATACTGCAACTATAACGCTTGTAACAACGGCAATAACAATAATCCAAAACGCAGGTTTTTTGTAATTCAATACTGATTTCACTCTATTTTTCACACCTACCTCTCCAAAAGCAAGGGGACAAGCTGCTATCATACGGCGATTTACGCTACAAGTTAAAAGTGCCTGAGAATAATCAGCTTTCTGTTCGGTATCTAACTCTTTGATAACCTTTTCATCACAGGCAAGTTCAATATCTCGGCAGAGTAGGACATACCCAAGCCACATTAAAGGATTAAACCAATGTATTGTTAGAATAAGAAAGCCAAGCGGTTTCCATAGGTGGTCTTTGCGGCGAATATGTGCTTCTTCGTGAGCAATAACGTGTTCCATATCCTGATCATTCATATTGAATGGCAGATAAATCTTCGGCTTAATAATTCCAAGTACAAAAGGAGAAACAACGCTTTCGCTTTGATAAATGTTGTCACGAAGCAAAACGGCAGTACCTATCTTTCTCTTTACACGCAGGTAACTGATTACGGTGTATATGAGCATAATCATAATACCCGATACCCAAACAATAGATAATATCGGTATCAGTATTTGTAGCGGATTTGCACTTGCTACCGGATCGGGTGCAAAAGAGCTGCTGATAATCGGATTTATGGTATTGTTAATAACAGGAATGCCGCTGTCAATGGTCGGTGTTTTGTCCATCATAATATCAGTGCTAATCGTTTCGGTGCTTGGGATTAAACTCATTACGCTTTCAAAATTAAATGGGCAAATAAGGCGAATTGCAACGATACCCCAGAGCATAACGGTTATCCACTTTGGTGCTTTTTTGAGTAATAATCTTAAAATCAATACGGCAAGTGCAATCCAACTTGCAGATATACTCATATTGACAATTTTTAGGAATATATCAGCCATCTCAATTTTCTCCTTTCCTGAAGCGGTCTATCATCTTCTGAACGGCATCAATTTCCTTGTCGGAAATCTTTTGGTGCTTTGTAAATGCCGCAATAAATGCAGGAAGAGAACCTTCAAAGGTCTTTTCAACCATTTCATTCAGTTCAGCAGCTTGCACCTCATCTTTACTGACAAGCGAAGTAACAACGGTGTTTTCGTTTTTCAGAACACCACGCTCGGATAAACGCTTGATTACGGTGTATGTAGTAGTAGGTTTCCAACCAAGCTGTTCCTTGCAGAGTTCAACAAGTTTACTGCTCTTAATAGGCTCATTTTCCCATAAAATCAGGCAAAAGCGATATTCGCTTTCAAATACCTTTGGTGTATCCATAATTAACGCCCCTTTCTCTAATTCATTAGAGTGCATATATACTCTACCACATTAGAGTTGATTTGTCAATAGATGATATAAAATTATGTGAATACGAGTTGCGGTGTTCGATATAAAAAGATACCGGAAGCTCACACGAAGCATTGTGAGACCTTCCGGTATTTTTTGTATTTAGATTTACATATCTCAATTGAAGCCTTCAAAATATGCTCTGAGCCGAGCGATCGTCTCCGCAGTCAGGCCGCCGGAGCAGGTGATTTCACCGTTTTCAAAGAACAGGAAACGGCCGCAGCATTTCTCCACAAGCTCAAGGCTATGGGTGTTTGTCGACTCTGCTTCTATTTTACTGCTCCAATATGTTTTTCTCACGGATCAGCCACTCGATTATTTTTGCCGCTCTGCTTTCGAGCGTCGGTATTTCATCCTTGCCGAAGAATTTCAGAGCGTTGCTTTCCCCGTCGGTGATCCTCATTTCGCCGCTCACATCATCCGCAAGGTAAAGGGCTATGACGGAATAAAGCTCGTCTCCGTTTGGATATTTGAAATAAAAATCATTCCCCGAAAACAAATGCAGCAATGTAAATCTCTCCGCAGTCAGGTCGGTTTCTTCTTTCAGCTCTCTTGCCGCCGTTTCTTCGAGTGTTTCACCCAACTCTGTCGCTCCGCCGGGGATGCCCCATGTTTTTGTATCGGAGCGCAGATTCAGCAATATTTTATTGTCCTTCAACACAACAACGGTCGCGCCGACTGCCAACATCGGCGCATGGCCGATATATTTTCTCATTTCACTTATATAACTCATTGTTATCTCTCCCTGCGCTCGCGTGAAGCGAAGCACCCGTACATATCTGTGCGGCGAAGCCGCGCTTCATAGGGCGAAGCCCTGCTTCATCTTTCATGCACCGTAAGGTGCGCTTAATTTGAAAAACCACTTGCAAGATGCAAGTGGTTTTTCATGGCGGAGAAGGGGAGACTCGAACTCCCGCGCCGGTTACCCGACCTACGCCCTTA
>ENA-ORNY01001124-ORNY01001124.1-human-gut-metagenome-genome-assembly--contig:-NODE-1124-length-16093-cov-3.590660_pt1 | contig 16093 bp, 16 predicted proteins | sample MGYA00242122_ERZ509036 | MGnify/ENA primary metagenome ERZ509036 (study PRJEB26280, sample SAMEA2338696) | human gut metagenome | biome: human gut; feature: human-associated habitat; material: faeces... | reverse complement strand
CAGCCGCTGTTATGGCCGCCAAAAGCTTCTTCTGATTCTGGACGGGATCGATGAAATGGCGCCCGGAGATACGGATCTGCTTCATTTTGTCCCTGATTCGGCGCTTCTGGACACGGGAACCTATGTGCTGGTCACCTATCGCTCCAAACAGGCGGAAGCCACCTTTCAGCGGGATTTTGTAGAAAGCTTCCCCTTCACTGAGCGCAAAGCCTTCCAAGCGGGCGAAGAAAACAGGGCGCTTTTGAAGAAGGCCGTGCAGGAGAGCGTCCTGATCGGCGACAGACCGCCTACAGCGGATGAGACCGATCGGGTGTGCGCGGTGCTGAACGACCGATTTACCGGCCTTCCGGTGATCCGCGCCGTGCTGAAGGATGCGCAGACAGCTGACGCGATGAACAGTGCGTCCTCCCTGCTGTCATTTTATACGGAGTATCTCCGTCAGTTCTACGGCACGGAGCGGTTCGCTCCGGTCAAAACCGTTTTGCTGACGCTTGCGCTGGCCTACGAGCCGCTGAGCGTCAGGATGATCAGCCATCTGGCAGCGGGCGCTCCCCCAACGGTTGAGCTGCTGGCTATTATGCGCGATATAACGCCGCTCCTTCTAACGGTGCGGGATCGGGATGGTACGAAATACATTCTTGGCCATCCTGACTTTGGCGAGCAGATGCGGAAGGAATCCTCAGAAGAATGCCGCGCTCTGGTCGAAGCCTGGCGTGAGGAGATCTCCGGTGAACTCGAGCTGCCGCCCAGCGATTACGGGCTTATGACCTATATCGCCGGGGGAATGTATCTGTGGTCAAAGGATATTTTACAGGAGCAGTTTTTAGAGCCCGCGCTTGTAAATCAAATCGGGATCATCGCCGGCAGGTATTCCAAGACAGCTAATACCGCAGGGCACTTATCCCGCATGGTACGGCTGTTCAGCAGCGAAGAGCAGGGAATGGCCGAGCTCTGGAAGGCTACCGGCGAGGTGCAATATGCGGTCAGGGCCCTGGATGCGACCACAGCGTGTATTCCGAATCTGATCCAGTTGGAGGATCGTGTTGGCTGTGAACGCATCGAGCAGGTCATACAGGACTTGCTCGCACAGATGCCGGCGGAAACGGAGCATCAGGCAGAATTTGCGATGGCATTCTTTCCCAATTATGCAAACCGTGCTACAATGGCTGAAAAATTCGGAGATATGGAGAGAGCCCAGGCTTACCATGAAAAGGCAACCGATATTCTCTTTTCGCACCCCGAGCGTATCCCAAAGGAACTGCAGATGCCCTTCATTCACAATTGCGGCGTCAGCCTTCTGCACACAGAGCCTGAAAAGACGCTCCTGCTTTGCGACTACCAGCTGGCCATCCCGGGATGCAGCCCCTTTGAGCGCGCCAATGCGCTCCTGCTGAAGAGCAATGCGCTGAAAGCGGTTTCTCCGCCCCGGCAGGAGGAAGCGGGTCAGTGCATCCGGGAGGCGGTCGCCATCACGGAGCACGAGCGCCCGAGATCCTCTATGGATGCGGAGATTTATCCGCACGCACTCATACATCTGGGGGAGCATCTGTGTCACGCAGAGCAGGATTTTGAAGGCGCCATTGACGCGCTGACCACAGTGCTCGACATTTATGACACGCGATATAAATTCGGAGAGCTGCCGGACCGCTTTGTAGCCGCACGGATTCTCTCCCAAATAGGCTCTGCGTATTGCGGCATCGACCAAAGAACCGGCGGCGCAGAACAGAAAGCGCAATGCCTGTGGTTCTGCAATCAGAGCATCTCGGTTTACCGCAAGGCGCTGGAGGAGCATATTCGTTTCCGTCCGGCGTCTGCGGAGCCCATCTTCCTTAGCGCGGCCTCTGTGTACCACTATTACAAGGAGTATGATACCGCGTTCGCCCTGATCGACGAGGTGGCGCAGATGCAGCCCGCAGGCGACCCGTTGACTCCGCAGGTGCAGGCACGCTGCGCCTCTATGCGGCAGGAGCTTGCAAATGACCAGCTGCCCACTCAGTAAACTCTCGTTTTTCAGTGTGCGATGAAACCTACACCTGCGTTTGTACGAGTAAATAAAGACCGCCTGAAACGCACTCCTTTTTAACTCGACATTTTCCGAAACACCGTCTATAATCTGGAGTATAATTCTTCACTGCGGAGGAGTATTTGCCGTGAAAATGATCGACTCCACTGCCATGTCCCGGTTCACTGCTCTGCGGGAAGCCGCCCGAAAAATCGCCCGGCTCGTCCCGCCCGCCTGCCTGATGGAGCAGCCGCCCCACGAAAGCCGGGATACCGCCTCCGTGGCGCTGGAATTTCCCACGCCCCTTGTGGTCCTCAACTCCACCATCCGTCAGGCGCTGTCCTTCCTGTTCTCCGCCTGCGACACCGTGCAGACGGATAAAACGGAGCGCGGCATCTGCTTTACCTTCACCGTTTCCAAGATGTGGATCACGGAGGACGCGGAATGAACCGCCCCTCAGACATCGAAAAGCTGTCCTCCGACAAGCGCCTCGCGTGGCGTGCGCTCTCCACTTTAGGTGCGCAGCTCCCCCTCATGGATGCCGCCCTTTCTGTGGAGGAGGTCCCGCCGACAACCGGCATGCCCGCCGTCACGGTCACAGTCTCCATTCCAAACGGCCACACGCTTGCCAAGGGGCCCACGGTTGCGCTAGGAATGCTTTCCAACCATGTAGATCTCCTGCACTCCTATTGCGGCGAGGAAGGCTGCATCTGCATGGAATACATTTTAAATCTCGTATGGACGGAGGATTCTCCTTCGTGAGCACCCCTCCCCTCTCAGTCCTTCACGGTATGCTTATGCCGAATGCCGCATACGCAAGAATCCCATGTACAACAAAAAGCACGGCCCGGGCTTAGCCCGAGCTGTGCTCTATCATTATCGGATCGCGTCCTTGAATGCCTGACCCGCCTTGAATACGGGAGCCTTGGATGCGGGGATCTCCACGGTCTCCTTGGTGCGGGGGTTGCGGCCGGTGCGGGCAGCGCGCTTCTTCACCTCGAAGGAGCCGAAGCCCATGAGCTGCACCTTCTCCTCCTCGTGCAGGGCGGCGGTGATGGTGCCCAGGGTGGCGGCGATGACAGCCTCGGTGTCCTTCTTGGACATGCCGGTCTTTTCCGCCACGGCGGCGATCAGTTCGGTCTTATTCATGATAGTCCTCCTAAAAATTTTCCTTGGTCAAAATCTATCCCAAAGCGATGAATATCGCATCAGAAACCTGGGTCAGATGGGGGGCCGCCTTACTTGGCGGCGTTCCACAGGCCGGTCATTTCCTCCAGGGTCAGGTCCGACACGCTGACGCCCCGGTCCCGGGCCCCCTGCTCCACCGCCCCATAGCGGCGGATGAACTTTTCACAGGCGGCGTTCAGGGCGTCCTCCGGGTCCACTCCGGCAAAGCGGGCGGCCTTCACGGCGGCAAACAGCACGTCCCCCAGCTCCTCGGCCACGTTGGCGCCGTCCTGCACCGCCTGGTGCAGCTCGCCCACCTCCTCGTCCAGCTTGGTCAGTGCTCCCTGAATATCCGGCCAGTCGAAGCCGTCGGCGGCCGCCTTTTTCTGGAGCTTTTCCGCCCGCCACAGGGCAGGCAGGGACCGGGCCACGCTGTCCATGGCCTGGGTGGTGGTGCGCTGGTGCTTCTCCCGGCGCTTGATGGCGTCCCAGCTGACAAGGACCGACTGGGCGTCCTTTTCCGGGGCGGCGCTGCCGAACACATGGGGGTGGCGGAACAGCAGCTTCTTCACCACGCCGTCCACCACGTCCTCCATGGTGAACCGGCCCCGCTGGCGCTCGATGTCCGCGTGGAACACCACCTGCATCAGCACGTCCCCCAGCTCCTCCCGCAGCAGGTCCGCGTCGTCCCGGTCGATGCCCTCGGCGGCCTCATAGGCCTCCTCCAGCAGTCCCCGGCGGATGGATTGGTGGGTCTGCACCTGGTCCCAGGGGCAGCCCTCCGGCGAGCGGAGCACCCGGATGATCTCCAGCAGGTCGTCGTAGTCGTATCGCGCTTTCTCCTTAAAATGTACCATATTCCCGCTCCTATTGCAAGTCCTCTTATCGGCAAAATAGCCTGATGAGGCTGTTTTTCGTGAAAAATGTACGGAATTTTCGTCTATTTCAGCCGCAGCCAGCGGACAAGACGCTCCCCGCCGGGCAGGGCCATGGCCTCCTCCCGGCCCACGGCCCCCAGCAGCAGCGCCGCCCCGGCGTAGATCACCGCCGCCAGGGCCACCGCCAGCAGGGTGGCCAGCCCCCCGGGCAGCAGGTCTGTCAGCAGCCGGTGGAGCCACCATGCCGCCGCGCCCATCCCCAGGGCCGCCAGCCCCGGCCGGGAGAACACCCGGAAATAATCGGGCCTTTCCGGCACATACCGGGCGATGGCCCCCAGGTTCAGCACCGTGATCAGGGCATAGCAGCACAGGGTGCTCACCGGCAGGCCCCGAATGCCGTAATCGGGGTTGGAGATCATCAGATAGTTCAGGGCGATCTTCAGCCCGCCTCCGGCCAGCAGAGTCCAGAGGGGGACTTTTTCCCGGCCATAGGCCTGCAAAATCCCGTTGGACAGGGCCATCAGACACACGAAAATGCTGCCTATGCCCAGAATCTGCAGGTGATATGCCGCCCCGGCCAGAGTCTGGGCCCCCTTGGCGGGGTACAGCAGCTCCAGAATGGGCCGGGCCAGAACACTGAGCCCCACCCCCGCCGGCAGGGCCAGCAGGGCCGTCAGCCGGAAGGCGGCGGCGGTGTGCCGCCCGGCGGCGGACCGGTCCCCCCGGGCCAGAGCTGCCCCGATGGCGGGGATCAGGCTGATGGTCAGAGGATAGATAAACGCCGCCGGAAGGGCAAACAGATTCCCGGCATAGCTGTAGGTCCCGTAGAGGCCGGCGGCCTCCGGCTCCGTCAGCCCCCAGGAGGTCTGCAGGATGCCCATGGTGATGGACTGGTCCAGCAGATTGATCACCGACAGGCTCACGGAGCCCACGGTGATGGGCACCCCGATGGCCAGCAATTGGCGCAGAATATCCCGGCTCTGTCCCGGGTCGTCCCGGCCCTTGTCCCGGGACAAATGGGTCGCTGTCCACACGGTCAGGGCCAGCAGGGACAGAATCACCCCCGCCGTGACCCCGGCGATGGCACCGGCGGCGGCTATGTGGGAGGGGGACCCCTGCCGCAGCAGCCACCAGGCAAGACCCAGGCCCACCACCAGCTTGCTGGCGGATTCGATGACCTCGCTGGCGGCGGTGGGCCGCATATCGCCCATGCCCTGGGTATAGCCCCGGATCACCGACACCAGACACACGCACAGCACCGCCGGAGACAGCACCCGGATGGCGTCCTCCGCCCGGGTGTTGTGCATCCACCCGGCCAGGTCACCGGCCAGGAAGAACATCAGGCCGCTGCTGAGAAGCCCCATCAGCAGAAACAGCCAGAAGGCCACGGAGACGATGCGCCGCCGCCGGTTTACCCGGCCCAGAGCCTCCGCCTGGGACACCAGCCGGGAAAGAGCCAGAGGAAGCCCGGCGGTGGACACCATCAGCAGCAGATTATAGATATTGTACGCGGCATAGAAATAGTTCATGCCCTGCTCGTCCAGCAGGTTTCCCAGGGGGATCTTATACAGGGCCCCGATGGCCTTGGTGATGAGCATGGTGACGGTCAGCAGCGCAGCGCCGCCTAAAAATGACTGCTTGCCCTGGGACATGGAACCTCCTCTCCCTTTACCGCTTCATTTTCTCATGGAATGTCCGGAAGGCCGCCAGATTCTCTGCAATCTTCTCGGGACGCTGGATATACTCCGTGGGGTACTTGGCGTGGAACACCCGCTGGATGCGGCCCCGGACCGGGTCCACCATCTTGGTGGAGCCGCCTGCCCCCAGGGAGAGGATGCTGTGCAGCTCCTCCATGATGTAAATATTATACAGCCCCTGGGCTCCGGATATGCACCAGCCCACGTTTTCAAAGCTGCCGGACATATACTTCTGGCGATACAGGTAGTACGGGGAGAATCCGGCGGCGCGGAGGGTGGGGTCGGCATAGTCCAGCATCCGGGCCACGTCCTCCGCCGTGGGGATGGGCAGACCCTCCAGCAGGATGCGGCTGCCCTTTTTCAGGCTCAGGGTATGGACGGTGATGTTGTCGGCCCCGAAGGTCAGGCACTTGTCCAGGGTCCGGCGGAAGCCCTCCGGCGTGTCGGCAGGCAGCCCGGCGATCAGGTCCATGTTCACATGGGGAAAGCCCATGGACATGGCCAGGGCCATGGTGTCCTCAATGTCCCGGGCGGTGTGGCGGCGGCCGATGGCCTGGAGCACGGTGTCCTCCAGGGACTGGGGGTTGACGCTGATGCGGTCGGCCCCGTGGTCCAGCAGCACCTGGAGCTTGTCCCGGGTGATGGTGTCGGGCCGTCCGGCCTCGATGCAGTATTCCACGCAGCCGGACAGGTCAAAGCTGCGGTTCAGGTGGGTCAGCAGCCGGTCCATCTGCTGGGCCGACAGGGTGGTGGGGGTGCCGCCGCCCATATAGAAGGACTTGATGCGCAGGCCCGTCTCCCGGACCATTTGGGCGGCGTCGGTGATCTCCCGGCACAGCACCTCTAAATACGGATCCATCAGCCCCAGGGACTTTTCCACCGACTGGGACACGAAGCTGCAATAGGCGCAGCGGGTGGGGCAGAAGGGGATGCCGATATACAGGGAGATGTCCTCCGGGCGCAGGTCCGCCTTGGCCCGCAGGCCCTCCTGGGCGGTCTCCACCGCCAGGCGGCGGCGGGAGGGGGAGACATAGTAGGTGTCCCCTAAAATGCGGCTGACCTGGGCGGGAGTCTTTCCCTGCTCCAGCAGCCGGGCCGCCAGCTTGCCGGGGCGGATGCCCGTCAGCGCGCCCCAGGCCGGGGTGACGCCGGTGATGCTTCGGGCGGCCTTGAAGAAGCTGAGCTTCACGGCCTTCTGCCGCAGGCGCTCCCGCTCATACTCGTCCGTCACGTTCCGCAGCAGGGCCCGGGAGGTCCCCCGGCCCAGCCTGCCGCCGTGGGCGATCTCGGTGACGGCGGTGGCGTATACCGGACCCTGGTGCAGGTCCACCCGGGCCCAGTTGTCCTCCCCCGGCTCCGGCTCCTGATACACGGGCCGCTCCTCCGGGAAAAAGGCCAGCAGACTCTGCTCCACCGCGTAGCGGTCGTCATGACCGCGAAAAACCAGTTTCATAGCCCCGCCCCTTACTTCATGCCCTGGCGGACATAGGGATTCACCCGGCGCTCATAGTCCAGGGTGGTGGGCTGGTCGTGGCCGGGGTAGACCCGGTAGGACCCGGGCAGATTCCCCAGGCGGGCCAGGGATTGCAGCATCTCCCGATAGTCGCCGCCGGCGAAGTCCGTCCGGCCGCAGGAGCAGCGGAACAGGGTGTCGCCGGAGAAGATCACATCCTCCACCACCAGGCACACGGAGCCCTTGGAGTGGCCCGGGGTCTCCAGCACGGTGACAGTCAGGCTCCCCAGGGTCAGGGTGTCGCCATCGTGATAATACCGCTGGTTGTGCTCCGGCAGCCGGGAAAACACCAGCTCCATGTCCCCCACCCGGCCGTCCACCACGTCCTTTTCGTTGATATACACCGGCAGGTCCGGGTACTGCTCCAGGATGGGGCGCACGGCGGTGGTGTGGTCAAAGTGGCCGTGGGTCAGCAGGATATACTGCAATTGGCAGCCGGACCTGGCCACCATGTCCAGCACCCGGGAGGCCTCGTCGCCGGGGTCGATCAGGGCGCAGACCCCTGCCGTCTCGTCGCTCAGCAGGTAGCAGTTGGTCATAATGGGGCCCACCATAATGGAATCAATTTTCATGGGTTCAACCTCCTGTTCAGGATAAAAGCGGGCGGACAGCGGCGTCCGCCCGGAAGAATATGGGATAGGTTACGCGTTGAGCTGGTCCGTGTCCACCACCAGGGTCAGAGGTCCGTCGTTGACGGATTCCACCAGCATCTCGGCACCGAACTCGCCGGTTTCGGTGTGGATGCCCTTTTCCCGGCACAGGGACACGAACTTTTCATACAGGGGGATGGCCACCTCCGGCCGGGCGGCGGCCAGAAAGTCCGGGCGGCGGCCCTTGCGGCAGTTGCCGTACAGGGTGAACTGGGATATCACCAGAATTTCACCGTTGACGGTTTCCAGGCCACGGTTCATCTTGCCGTCCTCATCCTCGAAGATCCGCAGTCCCGTCAGTTTGTCCGCCAGCTTCACGGCCTGGGCCTCGGTATCGTCATGGGTGACCCCCAGCAGGATCAGAAAGCCGGGGCCGATCTGGCCGATGACGTTGCCGTCGACGGAAACGGAGGCGCTTTTCACGCGGGTCAGCACTGCTCTCATAGTAATATAGTCTCCTTTTCGGTTAATATATTGTGTTTTTTCTCAGCCCGCCGGGCGGGTGACCCGCATGACGCCGGAAATCTGCTCGATGCGGCGCATGACGGTTTTCAGCTGCTGGCTGCTGGACACGTCGGTGTCCAGGGTGATCAGGGCGAAGCCGTCTGGGGTGGAGCGGGCGTTCATGGAGGCCACATGGGTCTTGGTGGAGGAGAGCACCGTGGAGATATCCACGATGAGGTTGATGCGGTCCTTGGCCACCACCTGGAGGGTGGTGCGGAAGGTACCCTCCACGTCCTCGGCCCAGGACACCTTGATCCAGCGGCCCTCCTCATCGGGACGGCGGCGGGCCGGGTCGGCGTTGGGACAGTCCCTCCGGTGGACGGACACCCCGTAGCCCTTGGTGATGAAGCCCACGATGTCGTCCCCGGGGACGGGGGTGCAGCACTTGGAGAACTTCACCAGGCAGTTGCTGAGGCCCTCCACAATGATGCCCTTTTCGCTGTGGGTGCGCTTGGGCACGGCGGGGCGGGTGGCATCGGGGCGGCCTTCCAGCGGCACCTCCGCCTGGCGCTCCTCCTGGTGCTGGTGGAGAATGCGCTGGGTATCCTCCCGGATGCGGCCGATGACCTTCAGACTGCTGATGCCCCCGTAGCCGATGGCGGCGTACAGGTCGTCCAGGCTCTTATAGGTGAGCTTTTTCAGGATGCCGGGGAGGTTTTCGTCGTTGGTAAGCTCCTTCAAAGACACGCCGCAGCGCTTCAGCTCCGACTCGAAGGAGGCCCGGCCGGTGGCGATGTTCTCCTCCCGGCAGAAGGGAGCCATCTCCCGCTCCTCCTCCCGGAAGATCAGGTTGTAGTGCCCCTGGACAGAGACGAATTTGGCAAAGCCCTCCCGCTCTGCCAGGGCGTTTGCCTTGCAAAGCTGCCAGGCAAAGCAGTTGGAGATGCCGATATAGCGTGCTTTGCCCGCCTTGACGGCATTGTTCAGCCCCTCCATGATTTCGTAAAGCGGCGTTCGGTAGTCCCACATATGATAGATGTACAGGTCCACATGGTCCATGCCCAGGTTTTGCAGGCTTTTGTCCAGCATGCGCCGTACATGCTCCTGTCCGCTGATTCCGGCATCGATCTCCTCCTGGGTGCGCACGGGAAATTTGGTGGCCACCACCACGTCCTCCCGGCGGGCAAAGTCCCTGAGAGCGCGGCCCAGATACTGCTCGCTGGTGCCGTTTTGATACACGATGGCCGTATCAAAGAAGTTGATGCCCAGTTCCAGGGCCCCGCGGATGATGGCCCGTGAGGATTCCTCATCCAGCGTCCAGCTGTGCTGCCCATGGGCGGCATCCCCAAACCCCATGCAGCCCAGGCATACACGGGACACATTCAGGCTGCTCTTTCCCAGTCTGGTATATTGCATCATAATGTCTCCTTTCTTGGGATATCGCTTGCTTATGTACCGGAAGTGCGCATCCTGTAGCGCAGGTAATCCAGCCGCTGCAGCTGCTTTTCCTTCAGGTGGATTTCGTTCAGGGCCGCATCCCGACGCTTTTCCAGCATGCGGATGCGTTCTTGGGTGGTATCGGTGCCCGAAAGCAGCAAGCGCATGTAGCCCTCAACCTCTTGTGCGCTGAAGCCCATATCATGCAGCGCCATGATCGTGCTTAGACGCTCCAGATCCTGATCGTCATACTGCCATTGGCCCATCACCTGCTTAACGGTACTGCAAAGGCCCCAGCTTTCGTACTCATCCAGAATGTCCATGGGAATCAGGTAGTGTTGGCTTGCTTCTTCCTTGGTCATTTGCCTCATGGCTCCTCTCCTTGCGTCCCTTTGGGATCAGGCGTACGCTTTTGCAGCAACTTTGCCGCCTTGCGTATTGCACCTGTTCAGATGCCCGGAAGGTTTCGGCCTTCCAAGCCGCCTAAAAAAGGGATGTCCCTTTGAGGACATCCCCATTGTATCGCAGCTCCCTCTTCCATGTCTAATACCTATTCCATATGTTCCAAAATGCCTGATAGGCATTTCTTTGCATGCGCAATCAGAGCGCTGACCGCGGGGAAGGCAACCTGATGCTTCTTCCAGACCAGCACCGATCCAAAGGCCAGGGGCGGATGCAGCGGCACAAAGCGCAGGCCTGGATACTGGCAGTCCAGACGGATGCACAGCGCGTCGCCAAAGCCGTTTCTGACCAGCATGGCCACGTTGTATAAAAGGTTGTAACGAACGGAAATGTCCAGCTTTTGAAATTCATCGCCAAACCAGTTGGCCAGCTCGTGCTGAACCATCTCCCTGCCGGAGATCATCAGCGGCCGTCCTACCAGATTCTCCGGCCGCACGAACGGCAACCGCCCCAGGGGGGAATCCTCCTGCGTCAGCACGCCCCATTCTTCTCGTACCGGCACGCGGATAAACTCGTATCGGGATATATCCACCGGTTCGGGAAATAATCCGATATCCAGCGTGCCGTTTTCGATGCGCTCCTTGATATGATCGGCATTTCCGCTGTAAAAGCGGTAGCGCACCCTGGGATAGCGCTGGCGAAAGGAAGAAAGGACCTCCGCCAGCACCGACACGCTGCGCGTTTCACCGCTGCCGATGGCAATTTCACCCGTGAGCTCCTCATCTTTGTGAGCAAAATCCTTTTCGGTGCGTTCCGTGAGCTCCACGATTTCCTGCGCCCTGCGCCGGAGAAGCAGGCCATCCTGCGTTAAAATGATGCGGTGGTTGCTTCGTTCAAACAGCTTTGTGCCCAGCTCCTCCTCCAGTTCCTTGATCTGGCGGGACAGGGTGGGCTGCGTTACATGCAGAAGCTGGGCTGCACGGGTAATATTTTCCTCTCTGGCAATCATTAGAAAGTATTTTAATACGCGCAGTTCCATGGTTTCCCTCCTTTTGGGGGCGGATCAGGCATAAGAGAGAAAACAGCCTGCCGGGATTTTGCAGCAGCGATCCTGTCAGACGATCTCAGCATGGCCTCAAGCTGTGGTTAAAAGTCTTTGAGAAACGCGATAAATGTTGTGGCAGCCAGCGAAAAGGGCTGTTGACGCCGTCAGGCCGGGACGCTTGTCGTCCATAATGCCGGAGACAGCGGACGAAATGCCATTTTCGTTTCATCCAACAGAGGCAGCGACCCGTGAATCACAATGGCATACCCCAGCCCCTGCCTGACCATCGGGGAGGAGTTGGTGCTCAGATTGCTGGTGAAACAGATGTTCAGCCGTGAATAGGCGCTGCCAAACCAGTTGGCCAACTCGCTTTGTACGCTGAGGCGCCTGGGCAGAATCAGCGGCAGCGCCGACAGCTCTTCAGCCGTCAGGCATTTGCGGCCTGCCAGCGCATCGTCGGGACGCATGAGCACGCCCCATTCTTCCCGTTCGGGGAGGCGAATGTAATCATATTTATCCATATGGACGGGTTCCAGCAGCAGTCCCACATCGAGGAGGCCCTTGGCCATTTGCTCCTTGACAACGTCGGCATTGGCCGTCAGCAAATCGAACGCAACCAGTGGATATTGCGCATGAAAAGCCTCACAGCACCGGGCCAGTACCGTGCCGGCCGCGAGTTCGCCACTTCCGATGCTGATGCGGCCCTCCAGCCTTTCGTTTTGACTTACGAATTCCTGCTCGGTTTTATCGGCCAGGGCCACCAGTTCTTCCGCGCGGCGGCGCAGCAGCGCGCCTTCGTTGGTCAAGGCAATTTTCCTTGCTCCCCGCTCCATGAGCTTTACGCCCGGTTCCTACTCCAGCATGGACAGCTGGCGGGACAAGGTTGGCTGCGTAATATGCAGCACTTTCGCCGCACGGGTAATGTTCTCCTCCCGAACGACGGTCAGAAAATAACGAAGAACACGAAGCTCCATCCGCTTCCTCCCCCCCTTGTCATCCTATCTGCGATGATAGCAGGAGCCCGTTCGTTCGTCAATATTGATATGAAAAGCGCAGCTTTTGGCGGGGGATGGCGAGGCATATGCTGCACGCCGATAAACCGGCGCGCAGGCCGGGTAACGACCGCAGGCTTATTGCGGCCCTATGGCAAAGCCATGGTTCCCTGCAGGCTGCCATAGAGCTCACGCCCGCTGTCATTGCGGACGGTCAGGGGCGGCATGGCCTTTAACTGCTCCGCCTCCGGGGTATCATACAGCACTGTGTCAATCGTAACTTTGCAAAAAAGTTGCCTCATCATCCCTGGTATTTCGCTAGCCATAAGGAGGCAGCATCAGAATTTTGTTGCAAAATTCCAAGACAGGTAAAACAGAGGAGGCAATGGTCTCTCCCGGAAGGGGGCTGTGCAAACCTGAGGATAAACATACAAACAGGGCCGGACGCGAGAAAGTCAGCGTCCGGCCCCAAGAGGTCCGTTAATACATGGTTTTCATGCTGCCGCGGATTTCGCCAAAGACATCGATGAAATCTTCGCGGAAGCCGGCGGGGAAGAGAATTTCCAGACCGTAGAGCGTGCGATCGATACACACGTACTGGATACGGCCTCCGATTTCCACCCCATCGGTACGGGTGGCGGTGTAGTTGGCATAGACGCCAAGGCTGCCCATCATGTAACGGGTGGCGGTATAGCTGGGCTTAAAGGAAGAGATATCGCTGGCGCCGCCGATGATATCCAGCCGCTCCTTGACCAGCGATTCCAGATCGCTCTGATTGTAGTTGGAGGTCACGGTCTGGGCAGTGATGGTGATCACGCACTGCTGTCCATCCTTGATCTGGGATTCCGGCTCGCGCAGGATGAAGGTCTGCGCCTGGCTTTCATCCACAAGCCAACCCGCGGGAGCCTTGAAGCTCACGCCCACGGAAGCCGCGCTGTAGTCGCCGTAGGTAAAGCTGAGCGAGGGACGCGGGGTGGGGGTGGGCATATCAATGGGGTCCAGCGGGATGGGGGTGCTGCCCGCATAGGGGTAGACCGTGCCCGTCGGCTCCGGAATATAAAGATCACTGCCGTCATCCAACTCCGGGTCAATGTAGTTTTCCTCGTTCAGGGCGTCCTGCTCGGTAAAGCTGTTCTCCAGCGCCACATCATAAGGGTTCGTATCAAAGATGCTCTGAGGGGCAGAGGCATCCGCCGTTCCGGCTCCGCTGGCGGCATCCGCCGTAGACGGATCGGTTTCGGTCTCCAGCACGATGGGCTCCGGGGTCGGGGTGGCAGGACCCAGGGCCTGCGTCACTTCCGGGAACTGCTCGGTGGTGGATGGCTGACCGGAGCAGCCGCTCAGGGTCAGCGCGGCCAGCAACAGGCAGAGCAGGGGCTTCCATAGGCGTTTCATGACTGTTCCCTCCAAATTGACGGCTGCGGCCGTCCATGTCCAAAAAAGAGACGATCAACACTGGGGGAGAATTTCATTTGTCATGGTATTGTAACATTTTTACGGGCGGTCCGTCAACCTTTGTCCTCGCCGGGGGTCAGGGTGTCGTAGTCAGCGTGGTAGAGACGGCGGTCCAGCGACCAGATTTTATCGGAGAATACGCCGGGCTTAACCTTGGCAATGGCAGAGGACATCTCGTTCATGCGGGCGTCAAGCAGGTCCACCCAGTGCAGCACCTCGGCTTCGGGGAACATGGGCTTGCGTGGACTGCCATACTCGGCCTCGCCATGATGGCTGAGCAGCATGTGCTCAAGCAGCAGCACCGGTTCGCCGCTGATGCCCAGGTCGTTTGCAGCTTCCTGAATGCGCGTGACGCCCAGCACCAGGTGTCCCAGCAGCAGGCCTTCGCGGCTGTAATCGCGCACCACGCCGAGGTTGTCAGAGATCATTTCCTCGGTTTTGCACAGGTCGTGCAGGATCACGCCTGCATAGAGCAAATCAGCATTGAGCCAGGGGTATACGCCCACCACAGCACGCGCCGTGCGCAGCATGCCCGTGGTGTGGTGCAGAAGGCCCCCGCGCTCGGCATGATGAATGCGCTGGGCGGCGGGGTAGTAACGCAGCTTTTCATCAAAGCGGCGCAGAAGTTCGCGGGTCAGGTCCCGCAGGGGCTGGCTCTGGAAGGCGTCCACCGCGTCATAGAGCTCTTTCAGCATGGCTTCGGGAGACTCCGGCGCGCAGGGGGTAAGGGCGTTGAGATCCACCTCGTCGGCGGGGGTCATGGCACGGATGCGCTCCACGCGCAGCTGCAGACGGCCGTTGTATTCCAGCGTGCCGCCACGTACCTTGACCACCGGAGCAGGCGGAGGCACGTTTCCATCCCACACCTTGGCATTGACTTCGCCGGTGCGGTCGGCCAGGTTCAGATCCAGGTACTTGGCGCCGTTGCCGCCCGTGCGCTGGTCGGACGAGCGTACCAGCAGAAAACCCTCGAACCGCTGGCCCTTGAGAAGGTCGCAAACATTTGGCTGGGGCATGAAAACGCTCCTTTATGCATCAGTATCCACATACATGGCCACGCGCGTGCCCGGCAGGTTGGTGTAGCGGGCAAATTCCGCCTGCCACTCCACGTTGACCACGCCGACAGGGCCGTTGCGCTGCTTGGCGATGATGATTTCGCCCGCGTTGTCGTCGGGCTTGGGGCCGTCCTCCGCGCCGGCGGAGGCATAGTATCCCTCGCGGTGCAGAAAGAGCACCACGTCGGCGTCCTGCTCGATGCTGCCGGAATCGCGCAGATCGCTGAGCATGGGACGCTTGTCGGTACGCGCGGCGGGCGCACGGCTGAGCTGCGCGCAGGCCAGCACGGGAATTTTCAGCTCCAGGGCGATAGCCTTGAGCTGGCGGCTGATCTCGCTGACCTCCAGCTGGCGGTTCTCCACCCGTTTATCCGTTCCCATCAGACCCAGATAGTCGATTACGATCAAATCCAGGCCCTGCTCCATCATCAGCCGGCGGCACCGGCTGCGCAGCTGTGAGGGGGTCAGGCCGGGCGTATCGTCGATGTAGACGCGGCAGGAGGACAGATCATTGATGGTATCGCCGATCTTGACCCATTCGTCGTCGGAGAGCATGCCGCTACGCACACGCTGCATGTTAATGCTGGCGGCGGAACAAAGCAGGCGCAGACCAATCTGCTCGCTGGGCATTTCCATGCTGAACACAGCCACACAGCGCTTGGCCTTACAGGCGGCAAACTGCGTAACGCCCAGTGCCATGGAGGTCTTGCCCATGGCGGGACGCGCGCCCACCAGCACCAGTTCGCCCCCATGCAGGCCGGTGAGCATGCGGTCCAGGTCGTACAGGCCTGTGGGCACACCGGTCAGACGGCCCTTGAGGCGGCTGAGCTCCTCGATCTGATCAAAGGTGGACATGAGTACCTTGTTGAGCGGCACCAACGTTTCGGCCCCGGCGCGCCGCATCACAATATCAAAGATGAGGCGCTCGGCATTGTGCAGCACGTCGGCGAGCGAATCGGACTGGGCGTAACACTGCCGCTGAATGGTCTGGGCGGCGGAGATGAGCCGACGCAGGGTGGATTTTTCCTGTACAATCTGGATGTACGTGCGGGTGTTGGCAGTGGTGGGCACGAATCGCACAGCCTGCAAAAGATAGGGCGCACCGCCCACGCCGTCCAGCGTGCCGCGCCGGGTAAGCTCGTTGCCCACGGTCATGAGATCGACGGGGTTGCCGGCAATGTGCAGGGCGCGCATGGCTTCGAAAATTTCCTTGTGCTCGGCGGAGTAGAAATCCTCCGGCACGAGGGTCTCAAAGGCGAGGGTGGCCGCGCCGGAATCCTGAAGCATCGCGCCCAGCACCGAGCGTTCGGCGTCGATGCTGCTGGGGGGCAATGCGGATGCGATTTGTTCGGACAC
>ENA-ORNY01001122-ORNY01001122.1-human-gut-metagenome-genome-assembly--contig:-NODE-1122-length-16096-cov-7.874571_pt1 | contig 16096 bp, 14 predicted proteins | sample MGYA00242122_ERZ509036 | MGnify/ENA primary metagenome ERZ509036 (study PRJEB26280, sample SAMEA2338696) | human gut metagenome | biome: human gut; feature: human-associated habitat; material: faeces... | reverse complement strand
CACGCTGCGGGAGAGTGTGCTGAAAAACCGCTTCGCTATGGAGCGTTTCTGCTATGAACACGGCGGGAAAATCAGCGGCGGCTGGACACAAAACTACGGTTACATCGTGGAAACCGAGCATTACCGCTACTGCCTGCGGTGCAATCCGTCCCCCGGAGATTACAACTGCTACTGTACGGCCTATGATCTGGATGTCCAGCGGCAGAACATGGCGCGGGAAGAAGTGCCTCACATGGAGATGGGAGGCATGCAACCCCGGAACACGCGACGCGGCCTGTGGCCTACGCCAGCCGTCAGGAACTGTTCCTAAGTATCAGCAAAAGATATGGCAAGAGCAGCGACCAGCCCGCACAGGCGCAGCAGGCATCGACCACACAGAGAAAAGCGCCTCGCTCGGCCATGGGGCTCTACAGTGAGGACACAAGGCCATGAGCTACTTTGGAAGCATCTATGCAGATCAGGAGCTGTCTCATCGCGCCAGGACAGTCTATATGTACCTCAAGGATCGGTCTGACGCGGGGAATACCTGTTGGCCCAGCGTCCGCAGGATCGCGGAGGACTTGAAGCTGTCACGCCGCACCGTGCAGCGGGCGTTGACAGATTTGGAACGTCACGGTTTCCTGGAGCGCACCCATCGCCGCCGTCCCAACGGCAGTCTGACCAGCAACCTGTACCGCGTCAAGTGAGCAGGAAAAGAGCGCACCTCCCGCCAAGGGGGAGGTGCGCTCTTGAACTGTCATAAGGGTAGCGTCACCATGGCGCACCCGGAAGGACTTACTCTATCGGAGGTACTAAGACAGAGGAAAGAATGAGACAAGACTTCTTGTAGACGCAGAGTGAATGTGCTATACTCTGATCTGTGTGTTTGTCTACAGGGAGGAAAGTCATGTTCTATACCGACGAAGAAGTGTCTGTAATTACTGGTCTGCTCAACGCCTATTTGGTGCGGGAACACGCCAGTGAAAAGGTCAGAGAATCATATACCAGGATCAGCGAGGGACTCCAAAGCCGTGTGCTGACCAGGGACGACTATGCTTGGCTGGAGAACGCCCTGCTATTCCTCCGCCCATATTGGTGGAATGACCGCGAGGACGGGCGGATGCTGATGGATGCCCTCTTACATACGCAGACACTGGCAAGACGGGCACAATGAAATAGATCCTTGACGCGACAAAACACTGCCGTATACTGTCGGCATCGAGCCAAGGAGGTGTCTGAGATGCCGTTCCAATACCATGTCCGCGAAATGACGGCGGAGACAAGTGCAGAGGATTTCGTGGCGCACTTTGTCCATGTGGAGAAATTTCTGCCGTTCTGCCAGCAGTGCGGCAGCTACAATACCCGCTGGACGTGTCCGCCCTTTGACTTTGATCCCATGACCATCTGGCAGAGCTACACGGGGCTGCGGCTGTATGCCCGCATCTTGCAGGCGGATATGCCGGAGCAGCCGCTGGACGAGGCGTTGGCGGCACTGAAGCAGGAAAAGCGTCTGTACCGGCAAGAGCTTCAGCGGTGGGAGCGGGAAACGCCGGGGAGCCAGATGCTGCTGGCGGGCACCTGCGACCAGTGCGAGACGTGCGAAAAGGTACAGGGACATCCCTGCGGCAGACCGGAGCTGCTGCGCTACTCCATCGAGGCGCTGGGCGGCGATGTGGAGGGCTGTTTGCAGCACTACTTCCACCTGCCCATGCTGTGGGGCAGGGATGGCAAAGCGCCGGACTGCTTTGTGTTGGTGGGCGGTCTGCTCACTAAGTGACAACGAAAAATGACGGGTGTATCCGTGGATACACCCGTCATTTTTTCTCATTCTTCTTCGCGGCGTTGGCGGCGGCGCGGGCCTTGTCGCGGTTCTTGCGTTGAGCGACGAGATCGGCCTTGGCCTGCCGTTTCGCCTTTCGTTCCTGCAAGAGCTGCACCTCCTGCCGCTGGTACTCCTGCTCGTAGCGGGGATAGTGATGCTCCCGCGGTGGCTTGTACTGCGAGGGCAGCCCCGCAGCTTTCAGTGCCGCAGACCAGTTGCCGAAGCGCTGGGCGATGTACGCACCACCCACGACCTCGCAGGGTGCGGGCGTATAGGACACATCGACGCACTGACGTACATAGGCGATGAGGTCGGCGTCGCTGACGGTTTCGTATTCTATCGCAAAAGCCTCGTCCTGCGCTTGCAGGGCTTCAATGGTGCGTTTGACGATCTGCTGGTGCAGTAGGTTATCCCCGTTGACCTGTGGCATTTTTATGTCCCTCCTGGGCATAATAGACTCAGCCAGATGGAGCGGCATCCTTCGTAAATCAGCATCATTCAGGAAAGCATTTTTCGCCACCGGCTATGGTAAAACGATAGCATTTGCGGGGCGGGAAGTCAAGTATGGCATCGGTGTCAGGGCGAAAACAGTCGCTGGAGACCGAAACGGGAGGTATATCCGCCGAGCCTTTCCGCGATGATGGATGATAAAAAGGGTGTTCGCCGTCAAAAATCGCGTCAGGAGGAGTACGAAATGGCACGCAGAGGGGAGAACATCTATAAACGCGGAGATGGCCGTTGGGAGGGCCGCTATATCCGCGGTCGGACGCCGGAGGGACGGGCGCAGTACGGCTACGTCTATGCCGCCACTTACAGCGCTTGCCGGGAAAAGCGGCGACAGTGCCTGCGGGAGCTGCCCCGCGAGATCACGCCCAGCAATAACATGACACTGCCGGAAGCCGTGGATCTGTTTTTCGCGGAGCGAGAGCGAAAGCTGAAGGAGTCCACTGTCAGCCGGTATCGGTATGTGGTGCGGCAGTATATCCAGCCGCAGTTGGGAGCAGCGCCGCTATACACACTGACGGAGCAGCGGGTAGCGGATTTTTACCGGAAGCTCCAGGAGCAGGGCCTGTCGGCCAAAAGCACACGGGACGTTGGCGTACTGCTGCGGGCCATTCTGCGGAAGGCGTCCAAGCACGGATGCTTCTGCACGGGGCTGAACGCAGAACTGCCGGTATACAAGAAGCGGCAGGTGGAGATATTCACCGAGCCGGAGATCCTGCGGCTGGCACATCATATCATGGACGAGCCTGACCTGACCGGCCTTGGTGTTCTGTTGACGCTGAACAGCGGCCTTCGGCTGGGAGAGTTGTGTGCGCTGCGATGGTCGGATATCGACCTCCATGCGGGCTTTCTGCGTGTAGAACGCGAGGTGCAGCGACTCTATGAAAAAGGCCATACGAGGCTTGTCGTACAGCCGCCCAAGAGCGAGTCCTCCCGCCGCAGGATACCGCTTCCGGCGGATATCCTGTCCCTGCTGGCGACGTACAAACCTAAGCACACAGGTGATACCTGCTTGCTGACGGGTACTGCCGCACTGCCGGAACCGCGTACCATACAGAACAGATACAAGTCGATTTTGAAGCAGGCAGGCGTGCCGTATCGAAATTTCCATGCCCTGCGGCACACCTACGCCACACGCTGCATCGAGCAGAATGTGGATGTCAAAAGCGTCAGCGAGATGCTGGGCCACAGCGACGTGCGGATCACGCTGCAAACCTATGTCCATGTCTCCCTGCGGCATAAGCAGCAGGCGGTGCAGAGCATCTGCTTCCTGCCCATCTGCGGAAACGCAGACCTTGCGCCGTCAGAAATCCCGTCAGGCAAAGAAAAAGCCGCCGCACGACATGGCGCGGCGGCGCAGGTTTCCTGAATGATGCTGATTTACGAAAAAGTTACGCCGTCCGCGCAACAGAATACCCAAAAAACGGCAGATGTGCAATCCGCGCACCTGCCGCTTTTCGATCGCGTGACAAATTTCATACGATATGCTATACTATCCCCATCACCACCAAGGAGGACGTATCATGCGTATCAACTGGTTCAAGGACGAAAATCACCTGGTCTATATCAACGGCGCGACACAGCTGGCAGAGCTGGAACGGACGCTGCACTTCCCCGGACTGGAGGAAGCGGCCAACGAGCTGCGGCAGCACCCCACAGCGGAGGGCTTTACCATCAAGGGGCCCAAGCGCACCAGCGGACGGCTGTTCGTGCCTGATCTGACCTTCGGCGAGCACATCGAGATGGGCGAAAACATCTTCTTCTACATGGGTGAGATGCAGGAGTGCTACGTCATCTACTGGCCGGACGCACCGGTGGCAAAGTGAGGCGGCATCGCACATGACTTTCCTGCAAAAGCACCACGGGCAGATGTCCGATTCCATGCTGACAGCCTTTTTCATCATCCTATCCGGCGGCCTGCAGGACGCCTATACCTACTGCTGCCGGGGCAAGGTGTTCGCCAACGCCCAGACCGGCAATATCGTGCTGCTGAGTACGCATCTATTCGAGGGAGACTGGGGACAGGCGCTGCGATACTTAGTCCCCGTGCTGGCGTTCCTGCTGGGTATCTACATCGCGGAGTGCGTTCACCGGCACTTCAAGCGGATGGAGAAGGTACACTGGCGGCAGCTTATCATTCTGGCGGAGATCGTGCTGCTGGCGGCGGTGGGCTTCCTGCCGGAAACGCTGAACACCACCGCCAACGCCGTGGTGTCCTTCGTGTGCGCCATGCAGGTGCAGACCTTCCGCAAGGTGCGGGGCCACGCCTACGCCAGCACCATGTGCATTGGCAATATGCGCAGCGGAACGGAGGCGCTGTGCGCCTACTTCCATACGAGGGATAAGGAAATACTCCACAAGGCGCTGACGTATTTCGGCGTGGTGCTGCTGTTCGCGCTGGGCGCGGGTGTCGGCAGCATAGCCACGCTCCATTGGGGCGCGGGGACGATCTGGCTGTCCTGCGGGCTGCTGACCGTCAGTTTTCTCATTATGTTCGTCCACGACGAGGAAGAAAAGCTGAATGAATAAAAACAGCACCGGCGGCGTTACCCACACGCTGCCGGTGCTGCTTTGAGGTGGTGTTCCTCATGGAAAAGAAAAGTAAAAGTATGGTTGGCTGAACCATGTCCTTATCATAGCAGGTCGAATAGTGTTCGTGAAGCGCATCTTTGTTCTTGAAAACATGAGGACTTGTATAGTATAATGCTTCTCGAAATGAGGTGCGCCATGAGTATTTCCAAATATCAGGTCTTTCTGAAAACGGTCTCCTGCGGCAGCTTCTCCAAGGCGGCGGAGGCTATGAACTTCACCCAGTCCGGCATCAGCCACGCCATCAACTCGCTGGAAAACGAGCTGGGCGTGAAGCTGTTGAGCCGCAACCGCGGCGGCGTGGTGCTGACGGCGGACGGACGGGCGGTGCTGCCCAAAATTGAGAAGCTATGCGCCGCCCACCACTCCCTGATGCAGACGGTGGAGGGGCTGAAGGACATGGACAGCGGCCTTGTGAAGATCGCCACCTTCTCCAGCGTATCTGCCCAGTGGCTGCCCCGCATCCTCAAGAGCTTCGGGAAGGTATATCCCAACATCGAGTTTGAAGTAGTTACCGGCGATTTCTATGACCAGATCGAGGGATGGATCGTCAACGGCACGGTGGACTGCGGCTTTCTGCGTCTGCCGTCGGTGAAGCGATTGCAGACCTACGCCCTGCACCGGGACGAATTGCAGGTCATCGTCCCCTGCGACCACCCCTACGCCGATCGCGACCCGTTCCCCGTGTCTGCGCTGGCAGAGGAACCCTTCATCCAGCTGGAGGAGGGAGACGACTACGAGATCATGGCGGCCTTTGACGAGATGGGCATCCGCCCCAACGTGAAGTACATCGCACGGGAGGACAGGACTATCTTGGCCATGGTGTCGGAGGGGTTGGGCATCAGCCTGCTGCCGGAGCTGATGGTGCGCCACAGTCCCACGCCCATCAAGGTCTGCCATGCGCCCCTGCATTTCTACCGTACCATCGGCATCGGTGTCAAGGACAAGAAGGCACTTTCCAACTCCACCCGTCTGTTCGTGGACTATGTGCGGACGTGGGTAGCGGAGAACGGGAATACATAAACGTTCAACTTTCGCTAAAAAAGCATGAGAACACGTCATGTAATACAGATAAAAACGCAGTTCTCGTAAGGCTTCGCAGGAATGAACAAACAACACCGCAAAAATGTATCCTTCCGCGAAACAAAATCCCTCTTGCAAAACGGCACAGTGTCTATGATAATAGCAACCGTAGTCCCCGAAAAGTGAATAGGCTTCCGGTTCAAGGCGCTGCGGCGCTGCGATGAAAGATGGAATGAGGGTCAGAGTCCCCGCGAACAGGTCACTGTGAGGCCTCCCGATGTGGAGGATAAGTCAGGTACACGCCGGAAATGCCACGAATGCAAGCGCCTGAAACCGAGTTGCATGAACGGGGGCTTCGCGCCCGTTTACACGAGAGAAGCGTCGGCATTTGCCGGCGCTTTTTGCATGAAGTCAGGGCACCTATGGGGGACGGAAAGGTGCTTGAAAAAATGGGAGAACGGAGGAAATACGTCCGCAGGGACGCAACGGTGGAACGGCTATCCGCTATCTTTTTAGAGGATATGGTTGGGAGCGTAAAGCCATCCACACTGGCGTGCTACCGCCGCAACATCCAATGCCACATCCTGCCGGCGCTGGGCGAGTGCGTGGCGGCGGAGGTGACGGCGGAGGAGATCAACGACTTCATCCAGCAGTTACAGGAGGACTATTCGCCCAAGCTGGTGCGAGAAATCGGTGGCCTTCTGCTGCGGATCGTGGGCATGGCCGGTGTGGGCTACGGCGAGGATGTGACGCTGCCGAAGGTGCGGCAGAAGGCCGTGGAGGTATTCACCGAACCGGAGCTGAAGCAGATGGGGCAGGTCATTCTGCGCCGTCCGGACAGGACGGGACTTGGCGTACTGCTGACAGCCTACACCGGCCTGCGGCTGGGAGAGCTGTGCGGCCTGCAATGGCAGGACGTGGACGTCGGCGCGGGACTGCTGCACATCCAGCGGACGGTGGAGCGCATCGCGCAGATAGGCGGCGGGACGTGCCTGACGGTGCAGCCACCGAAAACGGAAAATTCCGAACGCTGGATACCTATCCCGAAAGAGATGCTGCGGATGCTGAAGCCAGAGACAAAGCAGCCGGACAGCTATCTGTTGACCGGCGGAGAGCTTGTCCCCGACCCGCGCACCTGCCAGTACCGCTACAAGGCGCTGCTGGAGCGCTGCGGTGTGCGGTATCGGAATTTCCATTGCCTGCGGCACAGCTACGCCACGCGGTGCGTGGAGCGCGGGGTGGACGTGAAAAGCGTCAGTGAGCTTCTGGGCCACGCCGATGTCCGCACCACGCTTCGGCTATACGTCCACTCGTCTATGGACTACAAGCGCAGGGCCGTGGAGGGGATAGGATTTTTGAAAGGAATAACGTAAAAAAGGACGCCGAAAGGCGTCCTTTTTCTATCCGAAAAATGTCAAAAAATTTTCGCAAAGTAACATACTTTGCGAAAACCTCTCAAAAATGACCGTATAACAGTATATTCCAGCTTTTTCGACTTGTCAATATGGACTTGCGAAATGCAACATATTTTGCCCCTGTGTCACGGAAGCCTTGCGCGGCAGCGGCTGGCGGTCTCGTTCGCAAAGTATGTTACTTTGCGAAAACGCAGATGACCAAAAAATGGAAAACTTCATAGCATTGAGTTCTGTGACGTCGTGTGGCTGCGTGTTGCAAAGGCGATTTTTCGCCAGGGCGCAGCCTTAAAGGAACATGGGTAACCAAACCCACCGCGGACGGCACTGTGAGCGCAAGGAAACGACCGAAACGGCTTTGAGCCGCTGGGTAATACCCGCCATTGGGACGCGAGTCCTGAGAAGGTAGGTCGTGTACGGGGAAACCGCTGGAACACAACGGTTTTGTGGCGCGAGGGCAGTAGAATTACACGAAGGAGAACTTGTTTGCAGCGGCGCTTCTTCGTTGTGACGAGGGTAGGAGTGTACGCTGACGAGGTTCGTCAGCGTTTTTTCTTACCGCCACATCACCATAGGGAGGAGTATGTCCATGAGCCATTTCAACCCCAACCAGCATTTTGATGTTGAGAACTGGCGCGAACAGAAGATCGCCCAGCGCACCAAGGACGCGCTGGCGGCGCGGGACGCGGCGTTTGCCGAAAAGCACGCGGGCACGCCCCTGCGAGAGCTGGCGCTGTATCTGGCCCGGTGTGCCCGCACCCTGCGCCACAGCCCAGCACCCTGTGAGGTGGACGGCGGCGCGTTTATCGAACAACGCTTCGGAAGCTGGGACGCAGCTATGCGTGCGGCCTGTCTGCCGCCCGCACGGACGATGAAGCTGAACAGCACGGCCCGCTACCGCAGGGAGCGGGCGATACAGGAGCCGCTGTTTTTGGCGGAGCGTAAGGAGAAGAAGCGGCAGAAGCAGATCGAGAAGAACCTGCGGCAGGGCCAACTGGCCCACGAAAAGGCCGTGAAGCGCCGCGCAGAGCGGGAAGCCGCTGAAGCTAAGAAAGCGGCTGCCGAAAAAGACACCAACCCTTGTCAAGCCGAGACAGTCTGAACGGAGACTGTCAGCTTTCCATAAGGGTGGGAGGGGAAAAGCCGCCCCTCCCACCTCCTCTCTTTGTTGAACGGCAAGACCAAAACCACATACAAAAGCAAATATGTTACCCGCCCCTGCGGGGCAGGTAACGGGAAAAATACGCCCCATCTGCGGGGCGAGAAACAGGAATAGGAGCAAACACACATGATCTCTTTGAGTGAAATACTGCATACCATCGCCCAGGCGCTGATGATCCCCTGCCTCATTATACTGATAATTCTGATGGCCGGGGCGGTCTGGCAGATCGGCGACATCGTGGTTGAGTACATCGCGGAGCGCCGCAAGCATAAGTGTAACGTCCCCCAGCTGCTGCGCGACGTACACGCGGCGGGCGCGGACGGCCTTGCGGAGCTGATTGAAAACAGCGGCCTGCTGCGGCGGCAGAAGAAGGCCCTGCTGGAGCTGGCGGAGAGCCGCGGCCTGCCCAAGGACACCCTGACGGCACTGGCGGAGCGTCTGCTGGCCACGGAGGAAGCGCGGAACGCCCGCACCACCTCCATCACGGACATGATCGCCAAGCTGGGCCCCATGTTCGGCCTGCTGGGTACACTGATCCCCCTGGGCCCCGGCATCGTGGCGCTGGGACAGGGCGACACGGTGACGCTGTCGGAGTCCATGAATGTGGCGTTCGACACCACCATCGCGGGTGTTATCAGCGCGGCGGTGGCCAGCGTCATCTCCCACATCCGCAAGCGGTGGTACAACGACGACATGGTGTCGCTGGAAACGCTGATGGAGGCAGTTTTGGAGGAGGTCACGAGCGATGTTGAAGGGTAAGTTTTCCTCCCGCCGCCGGGTGACGGAGGAGGTGGACGCCATGTCCGGGCTGGCGAACCTGTCGGACGTGATGCTGGTGTTCGCCTGCGGGCTGATGGCGGCGGTGATCCTGAACTGGAACGTGGATCTCAGCAAGACGCGGGTGGAGATCCTCCAGCGGGAGCAGATGCAGGAGCTGGACAACGCGGAGGAGATGGAGCAGGACATCCAGTCCTCCAGCAGCTTCGAGCAGAAGGGCACGGTGTACGAAGACCCGGAGACAGGCAAATTGTATGTGGTGATGCCGAAGAGCAGTAACTAAATAGTTTTTATATAGATACGTTCAACAACGAGAGGAGACAGATCACATGAAGAAACGGACAAGCGGTATGTCCCGGCGCATCGTGAGCCTGCTGATGAGCATGGTGCTCACGCTGACGCTGGTGACCCCCGCGGCCTTTGCCACGGAGGTGGTGGGCGGCAGCGGCACGACCATCGTCGAGGGCGATACGAACCCGGCTGACGCTAACCCCAGCGGGGACAACGAAGGCAAGGACGACGAAAACAAGGACACCGAGCACGGCGGGGATGAACAGCCTACCAACCCCGGTGATGAGGACAAGAACCCCGGCGAGGGTGAGGACGATGTCAACGCGTCTTCCAATGAAGCCGATACTCAGGAGGGCGAAGGCACTGATACCCCCGTGGTTGCCCAGCGCACGGTGACACTGGAGAAGTGGAATAAAAATGCCGCTTATGATGTGAAGATCGTCATTCCCGCTGCGACTTCCGAGCCCGGCGAGGGCGAAACGACTGAAGCACCCGGCGAGGGCGAGAATGCCGGCAGCGGCAATGAAACGCTGAGCACCGAGTATACCGGCACCGATGAGAAAATCACTTTGAAATTGACCACGGAGGATTATACCGATAACCCCATTATTTATATCAAGTCCTCCGCGGATGAAGTTGTGGCCGAAACTACGCCCAAGCTGGGTGACGACGGCACACTGGAATATGTATTTACCGGAGAGGAAACCGACATCACTTTGTACTACGGCACGAAGGATGATTTTGTCTCTGCTTGGTATGGCGATGGCAGTGCTACAAAGTATACCATCCGCAGCGCCGAGGAGCTGGCGAATTTCGCACAGTTGGTGAATAGCGAGAATGATTTTTCCGGCAAGACCATCACGCTGGGTAAGAATATTGTGTTGGACGGCATCGACTGGACGCCCATCGGCACAGCGGAAAGCCCCTTCAAAGGGACGTTCACGATTATGGGGAACTATTCCATTTCCAACCTGCCCAACGACCTGTTCGGCGTGGTGGAGGGCGGCACGGTCAAATCTGTGACCATCAGCGGCGGCAAAGGTCGGTTGGTGGGCGAGCTGAAGTCCGGCAAGGTGGAGAACTGCATGTCCACGGCTAAGGTGGATAGCAGCGATGAAAATGCCGCAGTCGGCGGACTGGTGGGCATGGCCGAAACCAATGCGACGGTGTCCAGCAGCTATTACTACAACGCTGATAGCATCAACGTGCCTGCTGTGGGCGGCAGCGGCACGGTGACCAACTGCTTCTATTTGGCGGAGACTTCTACCTTTGATAAGAAAGGCACTGCCGATGACATCGGCGCACGTACAGCGGAGGAGTTCCAGCTGGGCCGTGTGGCGTATGAACTGGGGGGATCTTCTTACGTTTGGGTGTATGATACGACTAATAAGGCAGAAAAGATGCCGCAGTTGGGACGCAGTTCCGGGACAATGGCGGTGGCAAACGAGTTAAAGCTGACTAAGCCGGATAATCAGCCCGAAGGTGTAGTGGTCACACTCGGCAATGACAGCGACAAAAAGACGCTGACCGATGCCGCCGGAAACCAATACTACTATGCTGCAAGCGGCTACCCCAACGGCGTATCTGATGTGCCGGTCACATTCACCGCGCCGACAGGATATCAAATCGTATTTGCTCCTGCGGCAACACAAGTGGGAGGAACAGACTACTGTCTTCGTATAACCGGCAGTAATGTGGAGTATACCTATTCACTGGTCAAGGCCGACATTCGCTGGTATGAAAGCGCTGGGAAGGAAAAAAACTACGTTCTCAAGAGTGCTGACGAATTGATGGGTTTCTGCCTGCTGGCCAATGGAAGTATTGATGGCGAATCCAAGAATTTTGATGGATGGACTCTGTCGTTGGGTAATAGCATTGATCTGGAAAATAGCGAATGGAAGCCTATCCCAAGTTTCGCGGGTGAATTTAATGGCATGAGCCATGAGATCAAAGGCTTGAATGTAAACTACACAGATGATGACTCAAATTCAAAGACTGCGGGAATGTTTGAAAAACTGGATTCGACTGGCAAAATATTGAGCCTTGCCGTATCGGGATCAGTGAAGGCAGACGGCAAGATAAATAATGTGGGCGGAATTGTCGGTACGACTGCAGCCGGAAGTGAAATCCGTTTTTGCCGCAGTAATATTGATGTTAAAGTCGATGCGGCAAACAGCACCACCAACGGCATGGCATACGGCGGTGTGGCGGGTAAAGTTCAAGGTGCGATTTCCAACTGCTTAAAAGAAGGAACGATAACCGTAGATAACATTAAGAATAAGTGTTACATTGGTGGCGTAGCCGGATATGTCGGCAGTGCAGCAAATCTCTGCTGGAATACCGGCAGTGTAAACGCTTCTGGAACGACCAAGAAAAACATATATACCGGCGGTATTGTCGGATACGGAGCTGCAACAAACTGCTATAACAACGGGAGTGTCACTGGTGCAACCGATAAGAATAAATATGTGACGGGCGGCATTTCGGGCAATGGCAACGTGGCCAACAGCTACAACCTGGGTGACGTGACCGGCGCGGAAGGCAGTGCCTACGGCATCAGTAACCGCAAGGGGGCCAACAGCTACTACCTCTGCAAGCTGAACGGCAAGGAGACGGCTAAGTATGTCAACAGTGGAGCTGAACAGGAAATCACCGCCACCACCGAGGACGGCAAGACCGTGTATAAGGTGGGCGACGATGTGCTGGTGAACGTGCTGAATGAGAACAGAGGCACATATATCGAGTGGATCAACAAGCAGGACGCGCCCAATAACCCCGTGCACATCACGCGCTGGGACGGCAGCTTCGAACCCGGCGTGGAGGGCGTGATCACCCTTGTCTATGATCCTAACGGCGGCGAAGGAGCGGCTGTAACGGAGCAGCAGCGGGTCGAAGGCGATACCGGAAGCTTCACCATTAAGTCCGATACGGAGTTGGGCTTCAAGCACGAGAACGGCACATTCCTCGGCTGGAGCACGAACCCCCATGCGAAAACGGAGGATAACAGCTATGATGCCGGTAAAACGGTTTCGGTGGAGAAGAACAAGAGCCTGACGCTCTATGCCGTGTGGTCGCCGATATGGGCGGGCAGCGGCACGGAAGCTGCTCCCTATGAGATTCCCGATGTCGGTAAGCTGACTGCCCTGCAAACGCAGGTCAATGAAAACGGCTTCAGCTACACCGGCAAGTGGTTCAGGCTGACCAATAACATCGATCTGAACAACGAGCTGTGGACGCCCATCGGCATCGATGCCCTCCATTCCTTCGGCGGCAGTCTGGACGGCGGCGGCAAGACCATCAGCGGGCTGAAGGTGGAAACAGACAGGCAATGGGCAGGACTTTTCGGCAGCGTGCGAGGTACTTACGGTGTGCCCATGACGATGCGGGATCTGACGCTGAAAAACGGCAGCGTGAAGTTTACGAGCAGCGGGACGTCATGCAGCGGTGGCCTTGTGGCGGCTGTAGAGGGCGAAACTGCGCTGGAGCTGCGTAATGTCGTTGCTGAAAACCTGACGGTCAGCGGCGGCAGATCTGGCTCGGGCGGCCTTCTGGGCAGAGGACGCGTCGCAATGACAAACTGCCACAACAGGGGCGGCTCCGTGACCGGCAGTTATGCAGGCGGACTGGCCGGTATGGGATACAGCAACCTTCAGGATCACGTTTTAGCGGGTTGTACCAACAGCGCTAAGGTAGTCGGCAAAAGAACCGCAGGCGGAATGACTGGGAATGAAACACATAGCTACGGCTCCTACACAGACTGCACCAACAACGGAAGCATATCTGCGACACAGGGGTACGCCTCCGGCATTGCGGCGGGCGGAAGCTATGAGCGGTGCAGCAACAGCGGCGCTGTGACCGGCCAGCAGGCTGCGGGCATCTGCGTCAATGGCAGCAAGGCAACGAACTGTAGCAATACAGGCGCGATTACCGGCACGGACTATGCGGCGGGTATCCTTACCAACGGCGGCTACGGCGGCGTGGCGGAATTCTGCTGGAACACCGGAAAGGTCGAGGCGAGCACGTCTGTCAGGGCCTTCGGCATCCTCTACGGCTGGGGTGCGCATAATCAGGTCAGCAATTCCTTCAGCTATGTCCCGGGCGCCAATATCGGCCTTGCGCCCACCGAGCTGAAAGAGAAAAATGTGTCCGACAGCTACTATCTGGCGGACAAGAAGGACTCCGTTTCCAGCGTCGGCGAGTGGGCCAGCGCAGACGACTTTGCCAGCGGCAAGGTGGCGTGGGGCGTGGACGGCGGCGTCAATGCCCACAAGAACTACTGGACGCAGGGCGCGAACAACTATCCTGTTCCCATCGGTGAGGGGACTTCCACCAGCTACTACCGTGCCAAGGCCGAGTGCGGCACCGGCGGCACGGTGACCATCAAGCGCGGCGATGGCCGCACCGGCGACGCGGACAACGCGGTCTATGGACCCAGTGGCACCAAGGTGACCGTCACCGCCACGCCCAAGGACAGCAGCTATGCGCTCAAGAGCCTGACGCTGGATCTGATGAGCACCGGCACGACCGCTGACCTTGCCAATCCCGGCAGCTTTGCGCTGGGCGCGGCCAACGCAAAGGTCGTGGCCACCTTTGCCAGCGCCGGCAGCGGCGGCAGCGGCGGCGGCACTGGCGGCAGCGGCGGTAACGGCGATGGCAGCGGCACAGATACCGGCGACGGCGCAGGCGATGAGGACGATGAGGGCCTGCAAGACGGCCTGAATATGGATGTGGAGTACAACATCAAGGGCCTGGTGCTGGCCGCTTACGCCGAGTGGGGCGCTAACGGCGGCGGTAAGACCTTCGCCCAGTGGCTGAAGGCTTCCCCCAGCGTGCTGCGTGCGTTTATCACCAACAGCCTGGACAACATGGCCGCAGCGGCTAAGTCCAAGGATACCGACGAGGCCAAGGGTCTGGCAGCGCTGCTGCTGGCCAGCTTGAACGAACACAGTGGCCTGAACAGCAAGAACGGCGACATCATCGGCAAGGCGCTCCAGCGCTACATGGATACCGGCAGCGAGGCGACCTTCAGTACGTGGCTGACCACCGGCAGCGGTATGGCCAGCGGCACAGTGGAGGAGATCCTTGCACAGTACACCGACAGCCTGCTGAACTTGACGGAGCGTCTGTATGCCAACTGGGAAAGCAGCGGCACGTCCCTGACCTTCCCCGTGTGGCTGGATTCCCAGCAGGTGACGATGGAGAGCCTGTCCGAGAACGCGGAAGAACCTGAGGCTGAGCCTGATGACACCCAGACCTCCGAAGCCCCGGAGGATGTTCCGGACGGGCAGGAGTCAGAGGGTCAGGTTAGCGGCAATTCCATCTGGGAGATCATCGGCACAGCTGTGCGGGAAAACCCCATTATCGTGTGGTCCATCGTGGCAGTCGTTGCGGCCTTGGTCATCGTGGGCGCGGTGCGCCGCTACCATAAGGTCAAGCGCGATGAGCGCGACGACGCAGCCAGCAAGAAATAAGTGAAATAGACGGCTCTTAGCGGGCGGTCTGCCGATTCGCGTGGGCGGAATTTCCGTCCACGCGAATACGGCTATATAAACGGAAATGGGAGGGATGCCTCTGTGAGAAGAAAAGTGCGGAATTGGGCGGCGTTTCTGCTGGCGCTGGCGCTGGTATTGGGCATGATACCCGCAGCTTACGCGGCGGGATACAGCATCACCGTCAACGCCCCAACAGGGAATAATCTGCCCTATTGGGTGTTTGAGAAAGTGGGCGTAGACAGCGCAGATGTGCTGAACCTGACGGCCAACGAAGGGCATACCCTGCCCACAAATAAGGTCGCCCGTGTGTCGCTGGCTGTGGGCAAAAACAAAGAGGATGAAGCTGCCTGCGGTATCTCCATCAATGGGATGTACTATGTGCAGTCGGTCACGCTGGAGCATCCCGACTTCTTCACCGGTACGGTGGAGATCCAGATCGGCAGGGATGCCCAATGGAGCGAGGAGACGTGGGGCAATATCACGCCGGTGGAGGGCTCCAACATCCTCGGCCGCGTGCAGTTCAAGGACGGCACCTTCACCGGTGACGTGACCATCAGCGTCACGCCCATGACGCAGCAGCAGGCAGACGCGGCGGCAAAGACCAACCAGCGTCAGGTGGTGCCCAAGGGGAAATACAGCGTGTCGGACATCACCGAGGCCATCGACGGCATATTGGCGTGGAAGCGGGCGCAGCAGGGCGTGGCGGAGGGTCAGCCGCTGCTGAGCGGCGAGCTGCTGACCTATGCCGGCAGCACCGCCGCCGACTACGATCACATCATATTTTTCAAACGCTTTATCAAATGCATTCTTAATTAACGCTTTTGTTTTCAATGCTTTCAGATAGTATGCGTCATAATATCCGGAGCTCAGAACGAATGAACCAAGCATGATTCTTCTCTTTACTTCAGGACCAAATCCTTCTGAACGTGTTTTCTTGTACATGTTATGAAGTCCATCGTAATCTTTCGTACGATAACCATATTTCACACCATCAAAACGGGCCAGATTCGAGCTTGCCTCTGCACAGGCAATGACATAGTATGCA
>ENA-ORNY01001121-ORNY01001121.1-human-gut-metagenome-genome-assembly--contig:-NODE-1121-length-16115-cov-2.881320_pt1 | contig 16115 bp, 12 predicted proteins | sample MGYA00242122_ERZ509036 | MGnify/ENA primary metagenome ERZ509036 (study PRJEB26280, sample SAMEA2338696) | human gut metagenome | biome: human gut; feature: human-associated habitat; material: faeces... | reverse complement strand
TTCTTGAAATCTTCGTCGTCCTCCCTATCGCGCTTATAAATCCTGATTTTGACCCGGACGGGCTGATTCGTCGCCGCAAGGTCGGTCGTTTCGTCGGGTTTGACCGTCGCGTCCAGCGCGATTTCTTCAAAAACGTAGCCCTTTGTCGTGCCATGCTCGCGCACGATGTAGCGTCCCTTGCGCAGCGGCTCGGAGATTGCCACGCCGTCCGCGCCGGTCGTCATGCTGCCGACAAGCGCATTTCCGTATTCGTCGTTTTCATAGATATCAAACTTCACGCCCGCAATCGGGTTGCCGTTTGCCCGGTCGGTTTTGGTCAAACGGATAAAGCCTTTGGTCGGCTCATTCTCGACTTCCAGCTCGCAGGTTTTGAAGTTTTCCTCGTCAATGACGATATCCGCTGAAAAGCCCGTGTCCACGAAATGCTCCGGCACTTTGCTTTCCGTCACGCGGTAGGTTCCCCACGTCAGCCAGCCGGTTTCGGCAACGCCGTCCGCATCCGTCGTAATGACCGCGACCACCTCGCCGTCGCCCGCTCCTTGATGAGATGGCAGACCGCTGAGCCGCGTGACGGTAAACTCCGCGCCTGCCAGCAGCTCTTTTGTGAGCTGATCCCGCTTGACGATCCTGATCCTGCCCTGAATCGGCTGATTGCTCGCGCCCAGATATGTCGTTTCGTCCGGATTCACCGCCGCGTCCTGCTGCGCCAGTTCCGCCACATAGCCCGTCGGGTTTTCATGCTCGCGCACGGTATATTGTCCCTTGAACAATGCAGGCGACGTTGCCGCGCCGTTTGCATCCGTGGTCATTGTGCCGACAACGTTGCCGCCCGCGTCCACGATATCGAACTGCACGCCCTCAATCGGTCTGCCGTCCAGTGCGTCGGTCTTGACGATCTGGATGAAGCCCTTCGTCGGCTCGTTTTCGGCCTCGATGAGATAGGTCTTTCCGTTTTCCGTGCAGTCGATTTCGGTTGAAAAGCCGCTGGTTTCATAGTGCGCAGGAACTTTGCTCTCCGTCACGCGATACCGCCCATAATCCAGCCAGTCCGTTTCGGCATTGCCGTTTACGTCGGTGGTCAGCACGATGGGCGTTCCCGTTCCGTCTGTGCGTGTAATGGTAAACTCCGCGCCTGCCAATGGTTCTTTCGTCAGGCTGTCCGTCTTGGCGATACGGATTCTGCCCCGAATCCGTTCATCCGCGAACGCCGCGCCCGTCGTTTCGCCTGCCGTGACGGTCACGCTCTGACTATCCGGCACAGCGACGAGATACCCCGTCGGCGCGTTGATTTCGCGCACGGTATAATTTCCTGCCGAAAGGTTATCAAAGTGCGCCGCACCGTCCGCGTCTGTGGTCTGCGTCGCCGCAACTGTGCCGGAAGCGTTCGTCAGCTCGAACGTCGCGCCCGCCAGCACCGCGCCGCTTGCCGCATCCGTCTTAGTTACGACCAGTGCGCCGTTCGGCATATCAAAGCGGATTTCCATGGACTTGAGCGGATACGGCGCTCCCCGCTGCGGAATGACGACCTTCTGCACATTCGCATCCGGCACAGCGACCAGAAAATTGGATTCCTGATCTTCCGTCGAAACGGATTCCGCAGTAAAAGAAAAACCGCTTCCTGCTTGGGAAACGGTAATGGTATCGCCGCTGTTCAGATAGACGTATGTGCCGTCCTCGCCGCCCGTATAGCCGGTAATCGTTCCGACCGAGCGGCGGATGCGGATGCGCGGTGCGTCCGTGGTCAGCGTCGCCGTGCCGGTGCATACGCCGTTGGCAACGGATACGGACACATTCGACACCGTGATTTCGCCGGTCATTTGCGCATAGGTCAGGGCATTTGCTGCCAGCCAGCGCGCATATTCGAGATATTCCTTCGGCGCTTGTCCCGTCGCGCGGTAGAACTCGTCCATGTGCCAGTAATCGCGGACGTACTGCGAACCTTCCAGCTGCTTGATTACTTCCCGGATTGCAAACTGTCCAGCCGCTCTTGACCATTCCAGACATTCATCCTCGTAACGGTCAAGCCCCATGAAAGGAAACGTGTGCCGCAACACCCAGCCGATGGCGTGCATCGTCTTTTCGCTGTATATGATGCCGGTGTAACCCTGCGTCTGCCCGTACTGCGCCAGATCGACGACCTTATACGGTCCTTCCGGATTGTCTTTGATGCCGGGGCTGTTCATCGTATGTTCAAGGCAATAGACCACATGCTCGTTGATGTAATGCCTTGTCGCGTAAATCGCGCCATAGTTTTTGAGCGACGCAATCTGCACGTCGTCATGCACGGAATAGGCGTATACCGTCTGCCCCGCGTAAAACTCGCCTGTGTTACCGCTAAGCGTCTGCAATCTCGGCGGGTTATTCGCCGCGTACAGCTCGACCGGCATAAACGGGAAGGCGTAAGCCGTCACGTCAAAATCTGCCGCATCGGACGGCTGGATTTCCTCTGCCAGCACCCAGACCGTCGCCGTGTCCGTCCACGCCATCTCCCCATCAGGTCCTTCCTCGCCATACAGATAGCGCACCAGCAGCCATGTTCGCCCCATGCCGTCCTGCCGGACTTCTTCCACCCGGACGTTTGCGGTGCGGACAAAACTGCCGTCGTACAACTCGCCGCCTGCCTCGTCCGCCGTTTCATCCACATCCGAAAACACGCGCGTGTTTTCCGTGACGAGAACGAACACGCCCGCCTGATACGCCGCTTCAGGTTCGGGCGTTGGCAGGGGTTCTTCGGTAACCTGCGGGGTCGGCTCTGCCGTGCCCTCCGGCGTTTCGATTTCCGACGGCAGTTCCGTCGGCTCGCTTGGAAACTCCGGCTCGGCTGTTGCTTCCGGTAATTCAACCGGCAGTTCCGGCTCGGCTGTTGCTTCCGGCTCGTTCGGAAGCTCTGCTTCCGCGCCTGTTGCTTGGGCAAACTCCGTTTCTTCCGCCCATATCGACGTAGGCAGAGCCGCCGTCAGCATCATCAGCGACAGCAGCAAAGACAAAAGACGTTTGATTTTGTGTTTCATTAGTTCCTCCTGCTTTTTTCAAGTACAGCCACGACTGCAAGCCGTCCCGCTTTGCCGCCATAGCTTCGGTCACATGTTATCAGCGTGAGAATGGAATCCTCCGCGCCGACCGTCACGCCCGTGTCGTACAGTGCGTTCCGCCGGGCGTATCGGATAAATTCCAGAAATGCCGCGTCGCTTTCAAAATCCGCCTGTGAAGCGTCCCACTCGCCGCTGCGAAAATTCAGCACGGCGAAAATGCGGTATGATCCGCTTTCATACAGCGTATCGAGCAGCACGGTTTCGTGTCCGGCATAGAAATCCGCGTCCTTGTACCGCATGAGCGACGTGAACATCTTCTCGCCGGTGGATTTGAGATGATGCCCGTAAATGGCGATATTGCGGCTGGGGATGCTGTAATCCGTTTTCATCAGCGAAAACAGCGTTCCCGCCGCGCCCTGCTTCCCCGTGAACGTGTGATGCAGGTAATACTCGGCGTCGTCCGTCCAGACGACGGGATAATCCACGTTCGTGCCGGGAATCCTGATCCACGCGATGAAATCGTCGTTCTGTGCCAGACACGCCGCAAGGTCTGCTCCTGTCCCGATGTCTATTTCAGGCGGGGATTCATCCGTTTTGGGCAGTTCAAGCGGTTCTTGCGTTGCGCTTGGCAAACCCGCCGCATCGAACATCTGGCGCAGAGTGCTTCTGTTTTCCTGCGCGTCCGTTGCCTGCGCCGGTTCCTCGCTTTTGAGCTGAACGCGCAGATCGTCATATTCTGCCGCACTCCGATTCATTTCCGTGTTCTGCCCGATGAGCGGGCAGAGCAGCATTGCCGCGCCCGTCACAGCCATTGCCGCCGCAAGAAAAGCCGAGGGCGAATCCGCATGTTTTTGCTTCATGATGTTCCTCCCTTCTCACAGGCAGTACAGCTTCCTGCCCTGTATGGCGTAGACCAGAATCGGGGTACAGTCCGGCGTAAACAAGTAACACCTGCCGGATTCAATCTGCGTCAACGCGCAGATCTGGCAGGCTTTTCCGTCCACCGGCGGCACGGCGAAGAACAGCACCCGTCTGGGAAACCAGCCTCCGCTGATCTCGCACGTCCGCTGCTCGGCTTCCTGCTCCATCTGCATCACCCGAAGCGCGGTTTCCGTCCGCTTTTCGGGCAAAAGAAAACCTGCTTGCGTATCCTGCCGCAGCAGGTTCTCAAGCAGGTCGTCTTTGCTCATGCAGCCGGGAAATCGGTCAATGGGTTCGAGTTCACAGGCGAATTGAAAATAGTTTTTCATGGACACCACTCCCTTCTAAAGCTCATCGAGCCAGTTTTCATAATCTTCCTCCCGCTTTCGCCGGTCGTATCGCACCTGAGCGTCGTAGTAATTGCCCATCGTCGCGGGTGCGTTGAACAGCGTGGTCAGCAGATATTTCTTGATGTTGCGGACGCGGCTCGCGTTCTGCTCAAGACAGCCGAAGATGTACTCGATGTGCATACTGTTGATCTTGCGCATCCGCTCCCTGACCAGCTCGGCGGGGGACTCCGCCCCGGAAATCGTGATTGTTTCCCTGCCGGTGCAGAGGATTTCCACCATCAGCTCGACGATCTCATCCATCCGATCCCGGTTATACGGCGTGACAAGGCAGTCATACCCGATCTGCGACCTCACGCTGTCCCGAATCGCCGCAACATCTTCCTGCCTTTCCTTGAGATGGATTGATGGATAAGGATTTTCTCCCTGAGTATTTGGTGGATACGTTTTTTCTGAATTCGTGTTTGATCTATTCGTATTTAATTGTGCGGGATTTTCCTGTTCAGGTTTTTCCTGCTTTGGATTCTCCTGCACAGGCTTTTCCTGAACCGGATTCTCCAGTCTTGGATTTTCCCGTTTTGGTTTTTCCGGCTTAGGTGCGTCCTGCGCAGGCTGGCTGTTCATGTGGCAGTCCTCGTAGATCAGGTACTCTGTCCCGCTCAGCCGTCCGCGCTCGTCCCGTTTTCGATTTCGGATCACATAGCCCGAACGCTCCAACTCCTTGACGGCTTCGCTGATCGCGTCCACGCCCTCTTTGCTGATTGCCGACAGCCCCCGCAGCGTATAATCCCAGTTCTCCGGCAGGGACAGCATTACCGACATCAGCCCTTTTGCTTTAAGCGTCAGGCGTTTATCCTTCAAATGCTGATTGGACATCATCGTGTAGTTTTTGGTTTTGACAACTCGAAAGACTACGGTCATTGCGTTTCACCTCCCTTCACATTTTGTATTTTCCATGATTTCAAAATTTTCCCCATGATTTTCTCTTGATTTCTGTCTTTATCTCGGCTAAAATATATTTATATTTGATATTAGCCGACGGAGGTGCTTTGCATGCCTTATATCAAGCGGAACTTAGAGAAAATCGTTCAAGAAGTGACACTGGAATATCCTGTCATGCTTCTCACAGGACCCCGCCAAGTCGGTAAAACCACCATGCTGATGAAGCTGATGGAAGGTTCCGAGCGCAGCTATGTAACCCTTGACGACTTGAGTGAAAGAGCCTTAGCAAAAAGCGATCCCGAACTTTTTTTACAGCTCCACAAACCGCCAGTCTTGATTGATGAAGTTCAATATGCACCCGAATTATTCACATACATTAAAATCTATGTCGATCAGCACCACACGCCGGGTTCTTTCTGGCTGACTGGTTCACAGGCTTTCAAACTCATGCATGGCATTCAGGAATCCCTTGCAGGACGTGTTGCAGTCTTGTCTATGACCAGCTTAACGCAAGCGGAAAGCTGCGGCGAATCCGTCACTCCCTTCACTGTTGATCTTGAAAGTCTGACTGAGCGTGCAAAGCACCGGCAAGCCGCCGATGCGCATGCCCTATTTGAGCGTATCTTCAAAGGTTCCATGCCTGCGTTGCTCAGTGGTTCTGTCAGTAACAGCCAGATTTTTTACAGCAGTTACATCAGCACATACATTGAACGCGGTGTTAAAGATCTTTCTGATTCCATCGATTCTTTGAAATTTCTTCGCTTTATCACCTCTGTTGCGGCTCGTTGCAGTCAGATGTTAAATGTCGCCGATATCGCGCAAGATGCCGACATCAACCAACAGCAAGCCAAAAACTGGCTCGGCATTTTGGAAACGCTCGGCTTGATCTTTTATCTTCATCCTTACTCGAACAATCTGCTCAAGCGTCTTGTAAAAACGCCTAAACTCTATTTTTACGACACCGGGTTGGTTTGCTATCTAACAAAATGGAGTAATGCCGAAACGCTCGAAGCTGGTGCTATGAACGGCGCAATTCTGGAAAATTACGTTGTTTCTGAAATTGCAAAAACCTATTTGAATAGTGGAAAAGAGCCTTTCATGTACTATTACCGGGATAAAGATGCCAAGGAAATTGATATCGTACTGGAGCATGACGGTATCCTAAATCCTCTTGAAATCAAAAAAACTGCCAATCCCGGCAGCGAACTGACAAAAGTGTTTTCTCTGCTCGATAAGGCTTCCACTCCTCGCGGAAAAGGGGCTATCCTTTGCATGAAGCCCGCTCTTGGTGCCATCGATAAAGAAAACTATATTATTCCAATTTGGATGATCTAAGGTTTATTTACCTTCGTAGAAACGTAAAACTGCCCGCTTTTTTCGGCGAGCAGTTTTTCATATTCACTTAATTATCATTACATTTCACGACTTGATCGTTCTGCTCAATTCTTCAACTTCCTGCTTTGTCAGCATTGTTAGATCAACAACCTGCTCTATGGGGTAGTTTTTTTCAAGCATACGACGAGCAATAGCGAGTGTCTTCTGCATTTCGCCGCGCTTCTCGCCACGTTCTTCGCCGCGCTTCTCGCCCAGCATGATTCCTTCATCAACCATTTGTCGAATCGCTTCACACATATTTACAACCTCCTTGTTCGGGTCAATCGCAATTCCCGCATTCGTCATAGCATTGATGACCAGTGCCGCGTTTGTTTCCAGACAGCTGAACTTTGAATCCTCATTCAGCAATTTTTCCATCCGTGCCTTATCCCGCTGGTATTTAATATACGCCAGCACTTCACGCAGACTGCTGTTCAGCTTCTGAAGGTCGTTGTCGCTCATCTCCATCGGGTCAATCATGAAAACCCGATAATCCTGAATAAATGGAAGGACTTTTTCGGGCTGCTCGCCGTACATCTCGCGCAGGCTGAGCGGCGCATCCCATTTCTTTCCGCCAAAGTTAATGACCAGCGTAATCACAGGGGACAGCCGATCTTCTTTCTTCATACCAGAAAGATATTCTTCCGATGTACCATTTTTTCCTTCCTTACGATGCTGGCTTGCCAGATCACGCACCTGCTTTTCGAGCTGCATGGCATCGTACAGCATGTTGCGAACCGGCATGGCATAATGCACATGGCTCTGATTCTCTATTCCCAGCACGAGATAGGTGTACCGATCATCCGTTTTAACCGCCAGCGTTTTAAGCGTATCACGGTATTTCTGCGCCGCTTCCGGCTTGCCTTTCTCATCCTCATGATATGGAATCACGTACTGTGTTGTATCCATATCGGTCAGCTGTTCCGGCTTAATCACCTGTTCGCCATCGTAAATCAGGTAGTTAAAAGCGTCTGCAAACACTTCTGCTTCCGAAACATACTGTTTGGTTGCCGTATCCTGAATGGACATGTTTTTTCTCTCCTTTGAGCCATCATTTCATCCGTCCATGCTCTATTTCAAGTTTATTTTATCACGTCGCTTATGATTTCGCAAGCACTTATGATTCATCACCGTTCCTGCGAAAGCTGCCGCTTTTTATACCAGCCTTCCAGCAGCTTGATAATGGTATCTTCCATTTGCTTTGGCGTGTAGGATTTCGGAAAATACTTGCGCAGCGTTTCGTTTTTCAGCGTCACCCGATCAAGGTCGTTTTTCTTTTCTTCGCTCATGACTGCCCGCATCACGTCAAGGGAAAGCATCTTCTGCTGGCTGAATTTCTTTAACCGCTGTGCTTGAGAAAGCGACGGCGTTGCCTGTTCGCTATCCATCGCCTCAAGCAGAAGGGTTTGTTCTTCTTTCTTTAAATAGGACAGCTCGACCGCAGGGTTAAATGCAATTTTGCGTTCATCCACCATGTCCAGCAGGGTGGGAATCAGCTCGGTCAATCGAATGAAACGCTTGACTTGCGACATGCTGTCATTTCCAGCTTTTCCTATTTCCTGTGTACTCCACTTTGGTCCAAGTTGGTCTAAAGTCTTTTTTCCTTGATGTTTGAGTGCTTCGAGCTTCATTTTATAGGCAAATGCACGTTCACTCGGCAGCAGCTCCTCACGCTGCAAATTGCTATCCACCATGATGATCGTGGCAGCATCGTCGTCGAGGTCACGAATGATGACCGGCATGGTTTCCTTGCCTGCCAGCTCGGAAGCATGATGCCGCCTGTGACCAGCGATCAGCTCATAGCCGCCGTCAGGATCAGGACGCGCAATCGCGGGGACAAGCACGCCATACTCGCGCACACTGTCTACTGTGTCCTGCATCGCCGCGTCGTCCTTGACCTTGAAGGGATGCTTTCTGAACGGATGTAGCTCACCCAACGGGATTTCCTGCACCTTTTCCCGCTGGGCATCCGCTCTGCTTTCTTCCGTCGCAAAAAGGTCATCGACCGATTTCAGCTCGATGTTTCTGGCGCTGCTTTTCATGCTGAATCACCTCTTTCGTCAGCGCGTTGTACGCCTGCGCGACCTTGCTCTTCGGATCATACGCGAAGATGCTTTTTCCTTCGGCGCTGCACTCCGCCGCCCTGATGGAATGCGGAATTACGGTATCAAACACCTTGATCTTTGTTCCATACTGCGTCCGAAGCAATTCGCTGATTTCACGGGCATACGTCGTGCGGCTTGCCATTGTAATGAGAATTCCTTCAACCCGCAGTCCCCTGTTCAATCCCCGGCGCATCCTGACGATGCTTTCCATCAGCTTGCCCAGTCCATCTACCGACAAATAATGCGGTATGGTCGGAATCAGCACGCTGTCTGCCGCCGCCAGTGCGTTGATCGTCATCATGCCCAGCGACGGCATACAATCCAGCAGCACATGGGAGTAGTCTTTTCTGCAATCGTCCAGCACCCGTTTCAGCACATTCTGCCGTGTATCCAACGACGCTTCCACGCCTGATAAGGCAATGCTGCCGGGAATCAAGTCCACCCCTTCCGCATGATGCAGAATCGCTTCTTCGGCATGAACGGGTTGTTCCTGAAGAACTCTGCCCATGAGGGTAGCCAGCGTCACCGGCAGGGTTTCCGGCTTCTTCCATCCCAAACTGAGCGTCAGGCTGGCTTGCGGATCGCAGTCTACCAGCAGCACGCGCTTTCCTTCTCTCGCCAAACCAATACCCAAATTGGCGCAGGTCGTCGTTTTGCCTACGCCGCCCTTCTGGTTCGACAGACTGATAATTTGCGTATTCATGTTTTCTCCTTTCTGACGAATACAAAAAAGGACGCTCGTTGCCGGATCGTCCCCAAGTTGCTGAGATTGAATTTTCTTATCTCGCGATCAGAATTGTCCTTTCAGGTTTATCATAGCTCGATAGTCCATGCTGTCAGCATGGGACGTGTCGAAAAAGTCATTGAAATCAGAAAGTTTTTCTTGAATAACAGCAAAAACTATTGATATTTCCGATGCTTTCTGCACATGTTTTTGCGGAGATATGTGCAGTAACCGAAAAAGAGGCTCATGTTTCTGCATATACCCAGATATAATTATATGCAGAAAGACCACCAACCTGATTCGTTTTGCCTATGCTGCCTTTTTGTCTGATCAGGCTGACGATTTATGCAGCTAATGAAAAAAGGAACTGGCAGAACATCTCTGCAACAGCTCCTCATTCTGTGTTTTCTCATCTCGTAATGTCGTTCCAAGTAATGATATCGGGACATTTTAACAGATTATCTTTCAAATCAGCCGGATTCATGAACTCGCCTGTCTGAGCATTTACAATCATCGTATGATAATCCAGTCCCAGCGTTACTTGCCCATCTTCCATTTCTGCATAATGCTTTTGTTCTTCTTTCGGATTAAAGAAATAGTCGCACTCGATTTGCCATACAGGATATAATACGATTTGTTCGTTTTCGTCAAGATAACAGCAATATCCAAATCTCATCTCGTAAACATTGCGGATATTGCCCTTTTCAATTTGCTTTTCGACGCTTGATATAACATCATCAATCGTACACAATGGCACATCATCGACCACCGAAGTAACTTTTTTCAGCGGTCGAAATTGTATTTGATATCCACCATCAACATACGCAATAAAATCCCATAGCGAACGTATAAAACCTCCCCAATATTCTTCTCCTTTTGTTTTCCAGCTTTTCGGGAATTTGAATCCCATTTCTTTTTCATTTGTCCCTCTTGCTATATCTCCGGCACCCATTAAAATAGGAATTCCATCAATCTTTTGCCTCAATGTGCAGACATAGCATGGACGTGTATTGGGTACAATCGTCACCCACATTATATCTAAATCCAAGTTATAATCTGGGAAAAATTTTCCGAGTTCTTGATTGGCACAATCTATACTATCTTGAACTGTAAAATCATATCCGTCAAAATATGGATACAACCGCTCGACTTCGTTTGAACAATATTGAATTCCGCTGAAGCTTTCCAATTTTGTTGTTGTTTTTTTAATTTTTGTATTCAGATCATCGTATTCGAATAAAACCAGATTTCCATCGTTCTGACAAATATATACAGCGCCTCGTTCATTTTTGTCCTGATTCAGATAATTCATTATAATAACATTATCTTCCTCTCTTTTTTCTTCCTGTACCATTGATTGAGGATAAATGTTCAAGACATTTTCTACAGGTAGAATCTGATTTTCCATAATCTGAATCGGCACTTTATCTACTTGAGGAATGATTGGCGTTACATCTACGCTAACTGTCCTTCCATATCGGTCAACGTATTCTTTTTTCCACTCGATATTTGCTTCTGTTTGGAGTTCATTTATGCCGATGTATTCCGCGCGTACCGGTTTAGTCATGCCTATTATCCACGGTATGGCGCAAAGTAACATTAAGGCAGGAATTTTCTTAAACATGTTCTCTCTCCTTAAATAATGGGTAAGTTGTTCCGCTCCTTTATTCCAACTGTACAAGCCTCGCCTGACTCTATTTCCGTAAACTTTTTTATGCCTTCTTAATCCACTGGAATCACAACCTTTTCATCTAAACTTTCTCACTTATATAGACGTAAAAATTTTCTCATATTTACACCTTTTTTCGTTTTTGTCGGATATAAATCAATAAATCGCAATTCGTAGCTCGTTTTCTTTTCGAAAAAATCGCTCTCAACCATAGCATCATTTTTTCGTTTTCCTTCTCAATATGCAAAAAGCGCAGCCTTTTCAAGCCGCGCTCTCTCGTCTATACTGTTATCGTTTCAAAGCAATTCACATTTCTGTCATCTATTTTCACTGAAACGCAGATTCTACGATTTCCAGCCCCGGTATGTCGCTTCAAGCGTCCGCGTCTTTTCCCAAATCTCCTCGGCAATCATTTTGCAGTTCTTCGCGTTCATTCCCGCCGCTTTTCCAACTGCCAGCAGTTCTTTCATTCCCGGATTCCTGCCGTTTCCATCCACCGTCGTGCTGTGCTCTCCGAAGTAGGTCGTGCTCCACGTCAAATCATACGCCGACGACGGATGCCAGCAATCCATCTGTTCGTCATAGATCCAGCTGAAATTCTTCGCATGGTCATCGCGATTATGCGCAAAGACATTGAAACACATCCGTCTGTACATCTGCTCCAAATCTTCCCGATTATCCAGAGAAAGAATCTTCGTCAGTTTCATCAGCGTATGATAGTCCATTGCGGCGGTGCGCCAATCCACTTCGAGAATCGCCGCCGCAGTCAGCATGTGCCGCCGCTCGATATGCCCATCCGTCTTTCTTCGGTCAAACCGCTTTACAGCAAAGTAACCCGCACACACACTGGACGGCATCAGCTTGGTTTCCGGCACGATGATTCCGCAGTCCGCGGCGCAATCCATGTAGGCTTTTTCCATCGTGCCGCTATCCTTCATCTCATCGGAAGCCGGAAACTTGATGATCCACTCATCCGTCATGATCTTCGGTCTTGCGCCGCCGGAACTGCCGCCCATTTGGAATAGTTCATCCAGATCGCCCGCATCCTCTCGATTCAGTATCGCATGACATTGAGCGGAAAGCTCGTCCAGATCGCCAATCGCCGCATCCTGCTGGATATTCCAAGCCGGACGATACGCCAATGCGCCCATTCCCGAATCGCCGACGATCGCCAAACGCTCCAACTGCGTCATATCCGCAGAAAGAATTCCCCGCGCCTTTAACATCCGATCGACCAGCAGCTGCCCCCATGCATCCGGCAGACTATCGGCAAACACGCCCCACAATCCGGAAAACGCTTGGCTCGTCGGAACAAAGACCTTTTGCTCCACCGGCAGTGAAAACGGACTGATTGCAAAGCCGTTGTCCAGCCATTCTTCCGAATAAGCGAACGCTACCCGCCGATCCGCGGTCTGCGCCATCGTTCCGACAAATCGCTCGCCGAGGTAGACTTCGAGCTTACGTTCTTTCACGGATAACCTCCTCAATGCTGCCGTATTCCACATTCGTGAACAGATTTTTGATTTCATCCGCGCAGTCCAGTGCAACACACAACTTTGTCAGCGAGTTCAACGAAATCTGCCCCGTCGTTTCAAAGCGCTTGATGCTGCCATAGCTTACGTTGCTCTTTTCGCTCAGTGCCTGCTGTGAAAGATTGCGGCGCTTGCGGATGCGGCTCAAACGCTGCGCCAACGCTTTGTCGATTTCTTCCGGCGTTTCCCAAACGAATTTCATGTCATCCTCCGACGGATCATATTTGATACAATTCTCTAAGAGCCACGCTTAATAGACCATATTTTATCCATTTCAGTATATCACAATGCGTTTTTGTTTTCAAGACGATACTTCCTATGCAAAAAGCGCAGCTTCTGCAAGCCGCGCTCGATCATTTGGTTTTCCGCTTTTAGGCATATTTCTCAGTTTCATCGTTCCTCTAAACCGCTGAATGGATCGCTTTTCAAATACCGTTTCATCAGGAACGTGCAAAAATACGGAAAGGTATAAACGTTATCACTGAATCCAATGTTGCCACCCGTCAGCTTGATTCCATGATGGATCTCAGGATATCTGTCATTCTCAATCAACGCCTGCATGGACTTCGCTTTTCCGCTTTTCGCCTTCACTTCAACGGGAATCAGTTCGGAAGCCGTCCTGACAAAGAAATCTTCCTCCAGCGTTGAATCCTCCCGTTTATAGTAATACAATTCATATCCGCTCTTTACGAGCGCTTCTCCAACGACATTTTCATATAGTGCGCCTTTGTATACGCCAAGATTTTTATTCGCTCTCAAATCTTCCTGTGCTTCTTCATCCAAGAGCGCCACCAGCAGCCCACTGTCGGCAAAATACACCTTCATTTTTGTATCGTCATAGTTTCCCCTAAGCGGCAGTTCAGGAAAATGAAGGCAATAACAAATATTGATAATTCCCGCATCATTCAGCCATTCTATACAGCCCCGATAATCCTTGAACCGCGCTCCGGACGCCACTTTAGAAATTTGGAATTTCTTGTTTTCTTTCGCAAGCTGCACCGGAATCTGATTGAAAATATTCAAAATCCGTGTCTGATCTACGCCGTCCGCATATTTGCGAATATCTTCTTTATAATCTAAAATGAGTTGCTTCTGAATCTCCTGCGTTCCTTCAAACGTTCCTTTTTCAATATATTCCTTGACGACGGCAGGCATCCCGCCCAAGATACAATAATCCAAGAACAGATTATGGCACGTTTTCAGCAAGACCTCGTTAAACGGCTTCATCTGAACCATGTGCTGATAAATATCTTCAACGAAATCTGCTTCATAGCCTTTCGCCCAAAGGAACTCCTCAAAATCCAAGGACTTCATTTCATAATCGCTTTTATACCCTACGCTGTTGCTTTCAATCTTTCGATAGTTGATTCCAAGCATCGAGCCGCTGCAAATCACGTCAAATCTTCCGTCTATGTGAAAAAACTTGAGCGCCGTTGCGATGTCCGGAAATTCCTGCAACTCATCGAAAAAAATCAGTGTTTCGCCCGGAATAAAGCGTTTAGCCGGATCCATTCGCGATATGTTCTTAATGATGTCGTCTGTTTTGTAGCCATCTTCGGTAATCAGCTTGTATTTGGGTTCTTCAACAAAATTGATGTATATGACGCTCGTATAATTGGCTTCGGCAAAGTGATGAACCGATTCCGTTTTTCCAATCTGTCTGGGTCCTTTAACGATCAGTGGCTTTCGTTTCGGATCAGCCTTCCACTGCCTGAGCGTTTCATCTATTTTCCGCTTCAAATACGTCATCGCAACCGCTCCCCTCTGCTTTCTTTCTTCAATTATACGCCGTCTTTCCGATTTGCACAACGTAATCTGCGAAAAAATGAGCGAATATTTCTCCAAATCCAGCATTTTATGAGCGAATATTCCGCGAACATCCACATTTCATGGGGGAATCCGCTTCATTTTCTTTATCCTATTGAAAAAGCGCAGCTTCTGCAAGCCGCGCTCGGTCATTCGGTTTTCCGCTTTCACGCATATTTCTTTCTCTGCTCGATCACGCCCGCCAGCAGCGCCAGAAGCATCTGCGCGTCCTCCTGCGCATCGCCTTCCAATGCCGTCTGTTGCGGGTCGCCCTCGCGGATTCTCAGCGTTCTTCGAATCTCCTTGGGAATCACCACGCGCCCCAATTCGTCGATTCTCCGCACAATGCCCGTTGCTCGCACAATTATGCTGCCTCCTTCTTCAACTTTCGCTCTCTTTGGCACCCCTATTATGCGGCAGGCAACGCGATTTATGCGCATGAGCCCATCTGGCAATCCCATCCAGCGAATCGTTCAGGCCGCCCGTCCGCGGAGCATGATTTTGGCGGAGAAGACGTTATCCCGATAGGTGAAGGTGCTTGCGCCGCCGTTTTTTTCCGCAATGTGCCGAACGGACTGAATTCCGACGCCGTTTCCCTTGCGTTTGGAGGAGCGGAATACCCCGTTTGTTTCCTTCACCTCCGTGTCGCATGCGTTTTCAACCAGCATCAACAGCAGCTTTTCCGCGTGCACATAGGCCTTCACCTTGATCTGCCGCCGAGCGGGCGCGGTGCGGAAGCTGGCCTCCAGCGCATTTTCCAGCAGATTGGACAGCACCAAGCCCATGTCAATTTCATCGACCGGGAGCGTCTGCGGCAAATCAATCTGCGCGGAAAACGGAATTCCCTCTCGCTTCGCAAGCGCGCAGTAATAGCCGAGCACGCTGTCCACTGCGCGGTTTTCGCAGAAATGCATATCCAAATCGGGAATCCGGGAAACGGTCTGCGCCAGATACGCCTTGATCGCCTCCATGTCGTCGGCTTCCGCCAGCATGGAAATCTGGTTCAGGTGGTGCCGGATGTCGTGGCGCGCCTGCCGCACTTCCTCGATGGCGACCTTGAGGTTTTCGTAGCGCTGCTGCTGCATGGATAGAAGCTGGTTCTCCTGCCGCAGTCTGGCGTTTCGGTTCAGGCTCGTTGCCATCAGCAGAAAGATCGTGTTGAACATGAACATGAGGATGAGCAGCGCGACGCTCAGAACGATGTAGCCCTGAAGCACACGGCCGGTATAGAGCGTCGTCGGATAGATCGGAACCATAAAGAGGTTGAGCGCGATAAACATGAGCGGCAGAATCCAGAACACATACCACGTCTGCGCAAAATTGTCGTCCTCCACCATGGTTCTCACCGCGTGGGTCGCCGGATAATACGCGGCGGCGGTCACCAACCAGCAGACCGCGTTATAAACGACGCCCGCCCGCAGGCAGAACCACGGCGCCGCCTGCGGCGTTTGGGCGCGCATCAGCATGGCCGCGTTGAGCGCTCGGGACAGGCTGTTTAGGCATGCGAATACCGCGCAGACGGACAGCGCAATCGTTCCGGATTTCCAAAGGGAAATCTGCGTCGTTCGGATGTACAGGAGCATCGCCATCAGCGTCAGCCCCGCCGTCGCGAACGCCGTGGAGGCATGCAGATACCGGCAGAGCGCGCCTCCGGCCACGCACA
>ENA-ORNY01001114-ORNY01001114.1-human-gut-metagenome-genome-assembly--contig:-NODE-1114-length-16167-cov-18.375869_pt1 | contig 16167 bp, 11 predicted proteins | sample MGYA00242122_ERZ509036 | MGnify/ENA primary metagenome ERZ509036 (study PRJEB26280, sample SAMEA2338696) | human gut metagenome | biome: human gut; feature: human-associated habitat; material: faeces... | reverse complement strand
CTTGTCAACGACGGTCGAGACCCATCCTGAGGTGCCGGAGTAGATGTGAGTTTCGCCGAGGCCTACGCTGCCTGCGCCCACGCCTATGAGCGAGGCGTCGCCGCCGCCGCCGAATACGGGGGTGCCTTCTTTAAGGCCCAGCTCCTTAGCCGCCTTTGCGGTCAGACCGCCGACGTTCGCCGTGCAGTCCACTATCTCGGCAAGGTGAGTGGGGTCAACGTCGAGCAGCTTGCAGATCTTCGGGCTCCAGCATTCGTGACCCTTGCGGATATCATAGAGCAGGGTGCCGAATGCGGAATCCCTCGTCATGACGAATTTGCCCGTCATGCGGCTGATTATGTATTCCTTGACATCGAGCCATTTATAGACTCTCTTGAAATTCTCGGGTTCATTGTCCCTGAGCCAGCGATATTTCCAGACGGGGTCCTTGACGCTGGCGGATACTGCGCCGGTGATTATGAGCGAGGGAATGAGCTTTGTAATGTTGGCGCCGGCTATCTGGATCCCGTTCGCCATGCCCTCCTTGAGCTGCTTCCTCGCCCTCTGATCCATGTAGCTGAACGCTCTGTGGACGGGCTTGCCCTCTTTATCGACAAGCACGAGGCCCTGCATCTGTGAGCAGAACGAAATGCCGTCGACCATGTCGGGGGTTATGTCCTTGCAGTTCTCAAATACGGTCGCGGTCGTGGAACAAATGGCGCTCCACCATTCGTCGGGATCCTGCTCTGCGCCGCCGTCGGGCAGAATATAGAGATTGTAGCCCTCCATTGCCGCACTTTTGAGGGTTATCGTATCGTCGATCTCAAAAAGACAGGTTTTGACTCCGGTAGTGCCGATATCGTAAGATATAACGTGTTTTGCGCTCATATAATCCTCCTTGAACCACCATTGAATATTATATAATATAATACGCCGGGTTGCATTAATAAAATATGACCGAAAAGTTACGAATTTGGTTTATGCATCGGGCAATTTGCAGACGTCGACCCATTTCTCCGCCCCGGAGCATTCAAAAAGCTCGTCGCAGCTCAGCTCGACCGCACTGCTCGAGCTGCCCGCTGCGGGGAAAACGGTATCAAACCGCCGGAGCGAAGTGTCGAGATAGACCCTCACGCCGCTCTTGAGCGCAAAAGGGCAAACACCGCCGACGGGGTGCCCGACAAGCTCCAGCTCGTCGCCCGCGGAGAGCATTTTTGCCTTGAAGCCGAAGGTATCCTTGAATTTGCGGTTATCCACCTTGGCGTCGCCTGCGGCGACCACGAGCATTGCGCCGGCACCGTCCTTAAACGAGAGGGTTTTGGCTATCCTTGCGGGGATAACGCCGACCACCGCCGCCGCCAGCTCGACCGTAGCGGAGGACTCGGTGAACTCCTGAATTCTGCCGTCAACGCCGAAGCGGGCGAGGTATTCTCTGACTGCCTGAACGGACATTTTATCATTCCTTTTCATATCGGGTATCGCCTCGGAAAGGTCATAATACCCCACTATCCTATTATGAAAACATTATAGATAATTTTGAACGGAAATACAAGAGTTTGAGAAAATTTTCTTTGCCGTATTCGGCGCATGGACGCAAAAAATGCCGCATCCCTTTCGGAATGCGGCATAAAAAGCATATTTTACTGTGCGTAGCCCGCGACGGTCATCATGTAAGTACCGATCTGCGCGCCGAATTCGGGTGCGCCGTCCATGATGAGCTTGCTGTCCTTGGTGTAGTCAAGCATATCCGCGGTGCCCATGAGGATGCCGAGAGCACTATCGAGCGAGTCGAATCTCATGGTGAAGAAGGGAAGAGCGCGCTTGTAAACACCTCTGCCTGCCTTTGACTTGCCCGCCTTGATACGGATATAAGCCGAGATCTCGGGGTAGCCGTCAACTGCCCATGCATAGACTCTGTCGGGGCTCTTGAGCGCCCAATTGTGGATATCCTCGTGACCCTGCTTGTTGAGCGTGCTTATGCCGCTCGAGAGCAGATAGAAGTAGCACTTAACGAGCAGCTTCTTGGTCTCCTCATCCTGCGGCGGCTCCTTGGCGGTGAGAAGCGAGGACATCTTGAGCAGCGTCATCATGAATGCTGCAAAGACGGCGGGCTTCTTTGCCACGCCCTTCATTGAGGGCAGGGTAGCGGGGCCGATATTTCCTTTGAAGAATGCGTTCATAGCCTCTACGCTCTTGAAGCAAAGCTCTATATGAGCATTGTCGGCGACCTTGTCGGTGTGGCAGAGCCACTCGCCGCTGTTGACGACGAAATGGGTCGCGTACTTGCCTGCGGGAGCGTCGGGATCCTTGGCGCTGACCTGGATGACGGCGTGAGCGTGCTCAAACTTCTTGGCGAGCTTGGGGTCATCCATAGCGATGGTCTTGATGAGGGGCAGAACCGCACAAAGGAAAACTTTATTAGTTAATATATCTTCTCTTGAAGCCATATATATCAATCCTTTCTGCAATTTGTCGAAAGGCGCATCACGCCTCGTCGTCCCAGTCGTCGTCAAGCTCGAAGTCCTTGCCCATGACTTCACGGACGGACTCGACTATGCCGTTCTGGTCAATGCCGAGCATGGACATGATATCCTCGTGCAGACCGATGGGGGCGAACTTGTCGGGGATGCCGAGCTGCTTGAAGGCGCAGCCCTTGCCGGCCTCAACGATGACCTCGGCGACTGCGCTGCCGAGACCGCCGATGACGTTGTGATCCTCAACGGTGATTATGCGGCGGGTATCCATGACCGCCTTGATGATGGCTTCCTTGTCGATGGGCTTAATGGTGTGCATGTTGAGCACTCTGATCTTCAGACCGTCCGCGCTCTCAAGGAACTTGGCAGCCTGGACAGCCTGGAACACGCAGGAGCCGCAAGCGATGATGGTAAGGTCGGAGCCCTCATGAACGGTGACTGCCTTGCCGACCTCGAAGCCGTAATCGGAATCCTCATAGAGAACTCTGTCGAAGCCTCTGTTTATACGGATGTAGTAGGGGCCGAAATGATCATATGCAGCATGGACTGCATTGTAGGTCTCGATGCCGTCTGCGGGGCAGATAACGGTGAGGTTCGGGATCGAGCGGCAAACTGCGAGGTCGCAGATAGCGTGGTGGGTCGAGCCCGCCTGGCCGAACGAAGTGCCCGCATGGGTAGCGATTATCTTAGCGTTGACATTCTGATAGCAGATGTCGGTGTGGAGCTGGTCGGCGCTTCTGAGAGAAGCGAATACCGAGAAGGTGGAAAGGAAGGGCACAAGGCCTGCCTTTGCCATGCCGGCTGCCATGCCGAACATATTCTGCTCAGCGATGCCGACGTTGAAGAATCTGTCGGGGAATTTCTCGCCGAACAGACCGATCTTGGTTGATTTGCCGAGGTCGGCGGTAAGAGCGACTACCTCGGGATGCTTTTCGCCAAGCTCACAAAGAGCCTTGCCGTAAATTTCAGCGGTCGCAAACTGAGTGGACTCAGCGGCGGTATAGGTCATTCCTCCTGCCATGATCAGACGCCCTCCTTTTCTGCACGAGCTACACGCTTAGCGTAATGTTTGTCAAGGCTTTCCTTAGCCTTTGCATATTTTTCATCATCAATAGCACCGTAATGCCAGAGATAGTTATCCTCCATGAAGTCAATGCCTTCGCCCTTGATGGTGTTGGCGATGATCATGACGGGAGCACCCTTATTCTCAAGAGCAAAGTCGATAGCTTCGGAGAGCTCGTTGAAGTTGTGGCCGTCCACTTCCTTAACGATGAAGCCGAATGCGCGCCATTTGTCGGCGAAGGGCTCGAGGGACATAACGTCCTCGGTCCTGCCGTCGATCATGCACTTGTTGCGGTCGACAAAGGAGATGACATTATCTACCTTGAAGTGAGCTGCGGACATGGCTGCCTCCCAGTTGGAGCCTTCGTCGCACTCGCCGTCGCCGAGGATGCAGTAGGTCTTATAGTCCTTGCCGAGCACTCTTGCCGCAAGGCCGGTGCCGACTGCGATGGGCAGGCCGTGGCCGAGTGAGCCGGTGGAGGCGTCAACGCCGATGACCTTGTTGGAGTCAAGATGGATACCCATCTTGGAGTTGGTCAGGTTGAAGGTCTTGAGCTGCTCTTTGTCATTGAAGCCGAGCTCGCAGAGAACGCTTGCGTAAGCAACGCCCGCGTGACCCTTACTGAGGATAAGACGGTCTCTGTCCTCCCAGTTGGGGTTTGAAACGTCGATCTTCATGTACTTGTAGTAAAGAATGGTGAGCATATCCATAACGCTCATGCCGCCGCCGATGTGGGCACTTCCTGCCCAGAAGGTGGTGTCGAGGCAGAGGTTACGAAGCTCATAGGCCTTTTTCTCAAGAGCCAGCCATTCCTGCTTTGATAATGCCATATGATGTTCCTCCTTGCTTATATTTCATTAAGCGGTCGAGCCGCCGTATTCCGTGGTTGATTAACCGAGCTCGGGGTGATTTTTGCGAAGAACGTGGAAGGCTTCCTCCGCAACGTCTATGGTCTGCTTGATATCCTCGTCGGTGAGGGATGCGTTCATGAAGTGGTTGTGATGGTTGGTCATGAATACGCCTCTCTTGACTATCTCGGCTATCCACTCCTGATGGAGCATGAGGGAGTCGTCGTCCTTGAGCATGAGGTAGAAAAGGGCGGGCTCGCCGGATACGGAGAGATGGAAACCGTTATTCTCGGCGGCAGCCTTGAGGCCGTTAGTCAGCTTGAGGCCGTTCTCACGGAACATCTTGGGAGTGTCGAGCTTCTTCATCTTCTCGATACAGGCGAGACCTGCCGCGAAGGGGATCGCGCTCATCCAATAGCTGCCGGTGTAGGAAAGGCCGCTGATAGCGCTCTTGAGCCACTCTTTACCGCAGAGTGCGGAGACGTTCCAGCCGTTTGCAAGAGCCTTGCAGAAGCAGATAAGGTCGGCCTCGAAGCCGTAGAAGTGGTCGGAGCCTGCGATATCAAGACGGAAGCCCGCTCTGACATCGTCGATGATAAGGACGATGCCCTTCTCGGTGCAGAGCTTGCGGACCTTCTGCCAATAGCCCTCTGCGGGGAGGACGTTGTCTATGAAATTGCCGTGAAGGTAGGGAGTGGAGATGAACGCTGCGATCTCGCCCTCGTTCTCCTCAACTACTCTCTTGAGACCTTCAAAATCGTTCCAGTCAACATAGAGGTTGTTGGCGACATCCTCGGGAAGAACGCCGGGGTAGTCGACCTTCTGGCACCAGGGAGCGACGCCGTGATAGAAGCCGTTGACGAAGATTATCTTCTTCCTGTGGGTGGCTGCTCTGGCGGTCATGATAGCTGCGGTGGTGGTGTCGCCGCCGTTCTTTGCGAAGAAAGCCCAGTCAGCCGAAGCGACGGTGTCGACAAGGCACTCCGCAAACTCGATGATCTTGGTCGAGGGCGCGGTGACGCAGTTCTCTATCTTAGCCTGTGCAAGAGCTGCGGCGTCAACATCGGGGTCATTGTAGCCGAGCACGTTGGGGCCGTAAGCGCACATATAGTCGATGAATTTGTTGCCGTCGACATCCCAGAAGTAGGAGCCCTTAGCCTTCTGGCTGAAGAGGGGATATGCCGATACGGGGATGCAGCAGCCCTCAGCGGGGCCCTGATGGCCGTAAAGACCGGAGGGGATTACCTTAGCGGCTCTCTGAAAGAGCTCGGTGCTTTTATCATATTTATTTATTTTGAAACTCATTTCGCAAACCTCCTTATGCTAAATAGACAGCTACTCTGTCAAGGATCCTGTTAAGGTTGTCGAGCATTGAGATCATGCCCTTCATGACGATATCGCCGGTGCCGATGCAGGCGACCGCATTGACCTTGCCGTCAAAGAGGTCTCTCGCAAGCTCGATGGACTCAAACTCCATGATGGCTCTGGGATTCTCGCAGCGTTTTTTGATGCCGAGAAGCCTGTGGTTCTTGACTCTGATGGTGGTTGCGGGGCCGTCCTTGATGGAGAAGGAGATCTCGCCGTCGACCATGTGATCTGCGGAGAACTTGCCTATTTCGTCGTTGTTGCCTATCTGAGCGATGGCGACGGTTATGGTGTCGAGCATAAGAGTGGTGCTGATCCTGAAGAAATCGGGATCCTCAAGATCCGCCGGCTCGGGTCTCATGTACTTATTGAGCAGGTCGGTAAGGGCGGTGAAATCCTTGAGCAGGAAGCCTATGTGAAGGAAGCCCTTTGAGGGTATGGGGGTAACGGTGCCGTCGATGAGGCCGTTGAATTTTTCGCAGGAAGCGAACGGGAGCTTAACGTCGCACTTGGTGCAGCCCTGCTCCATTCTGCATCTGCCGTTTGCGAAGGTGATGGTCGCGCTCGGGCCGCCCTTGACCTCGAAGCCTATCGAAATGGGCTTTTTGTTGGTCAGCAGGCTGCTCGCTTCGGGAGCAAGCTCGCAAAGATTCTCGAGGGTGCCGAGAACGGCGTAAAGATTGATGTACGCCAGGGTTTTCTGATCAATCATTTTGATTTCCTCCTTGTAGTTATGCGAAAGTGTACTCCCGCATTATATATTCACTTCATTTTAACAGAAACATCTGTCAATGTCAACAAATAATCGTGCCCGAATCCAAAAAAATACAGTAAAAAGGCTGAGCGTTCGGTTTTAATAAAATCAATATACCCTTACGAAGCCCTCTATCAGGCGGGCGGCGGTCGCGGCGGCGTTCGGCAGGAATTCCTCATAAGCCATGTGCGAGCTGCCGTCGGCGCAGTCGGAGACGGCGCGAACTATCGCAAACGGCACGGAATTGATATAGCAGACCTGCGCTATCGCGGCGCCCTCCATTTCGCACACCCTTGCGCCGAAGCGGTCGACTATGCGTTTCTTTGCCTCGGCCGAGGCGATGAACTGGTCGCCAGAGGCGATAACTCCCGCGGCGGTGTGAACTCCGTCAAGAGCCTCCGCGGCCTTGAGCAGAGCCGCCGTTACCCTGCCGTCGCAGGGTATGTTTACAATATTGATGCCCGATATCAGACCCACGGGGTCGCCGAGGGGCGAGGTATCCATATCGTGCTGCACAAGGCTCTCGGCAATGACCACGTCGCAGATATGCAGCTCGGGGTCAAGGCTGCCGCCGACGCCTGTGTTTATGATACATTCGGGCGAATATTTGAGTATCATCGTCTGGGCGCACATTGCAGCGGCGACCTTGCCTATGCCGCATACGGCGACGACAATTTTTCTGCCGAACAGAGTGCCGCTGACGAATTCCATGCCGCTGACGGTCTCGGAGACCTTATTCTCCATAAGCGATTTGACCGTCTCGACCTCAATGTGCATTGCGCCGATAATTCCTATCATAATAAAAAACCTCCGTGTGAATTCTCGGAACATTCTAACATAAATATCCGAAAATATCAACACGGAGGGGGAAGGATCATTTCACTACCACATAGTAATCGGGCAGCTCATAGTTAATGTAGCGAACAAGCACTATGACAGGCGAAGCGACGGTGAGACCGACGCCTGCGGCAAAAGCTCCGACCGTAATGGGGATCACGCCGGCATTGAAAATAATCACCAAAAAAGGTCCTACAATAGGAAAGGCAAGGAATAATGGAGTCGACACAAAAATCCCGAGAATACCTTCAAGAGCTATCGAAAACTCCTCGACACCGTACATGAAGCCTATCATGGCGTCATCAATGCGCATCCGCTCGTATTCCGCTCGCGTGATATATTTTATTTTCAGCTCGGGGTTCTCGGTCACGTCCTCTATTTCATCCTCGTCAAGCCCCGCTTCTCTGAGAGCGGATTTTACCTCGTCCGACGCAAGGAAATTTTTGATTTCCTCGGAGCTTATCTCGGGGGCTTCGGGCTGCTCGTCGGGGATTGCTTCTTCCTGCTCGGCAGGCTCGGCGGGCTGCTCAACCGGCGCTTCCTCGACAGGCAAGGTTTCCTCCGCTTTTTCCTCTGCGGGGGCGGGTGTTTCGACCTCTGTTTTCTCCTCTTTTTCTTCGACAGGCTCGACCTGTTGAGCGACGTTTTGCTCCGCAGGCGTGACTTCCTCATTCTCCGCAAAGGCGGGTATGCTTGCCGCCGCAAGGGTTGCCGCAGCGAGCAGAATTGCGATAAATTTCTTCATTATAAAGTCTCCTTTGCCTTATTTCTCAAGCTCATACGGCGGCTCGAGCTTAAAGCTGCTGTAAAGAACAAGTGCGACGACGGGCGACGCGATGAGGGCGCCGAGACCGCCGATCAGTGCGATGGGCGACGCCAGGATAACGCCGCACATGAGCGGGCCGGCAAACGGAATGAAGAATATTATCGGCGTTGCGGGGATCAGCAGGATATATTTTGCGCCGGTAAGGAAAACGTCGGCCGCGCCGGAGAAAGCAGTTTTGGCGTAGTCGCGGCGCATCTGCTCATATTCCTCCTGCGAAATATAGATTATTTCGGATTCGGGGTTCTCGGTCATGTCCTCTATTTCATTCTCGTCAAGCCCCGCTTCTCTGAGAGCGGATTTTACCTCGTCGGAGGCAAGGAAATTTTTGATCTCCTCGGAGTTTATCTCAGGCGTTTCGGTCTGCTCGTCAGGGGTTGCTTTCTGCTCGGCGGGCTGTTCAACGGGCGCTTCCTCGACAGGCAAGGTTTCCTCCGCTTTTTCCTCTGCGGGGGCGGGCGTTTCGACCTCTGTTTTTTCCTCTTTTTCTTCGACAGGCTCGACCTGTTGAACGGCGTTTTGCTCTGCGGGCGTGACTTCCTCATTCTCCGCAAAGGCGGGTACGCTTGCCGCCGCAAGGGTGGCTGCCGCAAGCAGGATCGCGATAAGTTTTTTCATGGTGAATTCCTCTCTTCTTCTTTTTGTTTTTGCTTACAAACTCCTCAAAAAATCGGTTGCCGTTGTCTTCCTTTTCCCTCCGTTTCGTGCCGTTATCGGCTTCGTTGCCCCGATTATAGCCCGCCCGCCGCCTCGGGTCAAGGGGTTTAATCACTTCTTAATCGACCTTTCGCAAGTCTTAGGTTTGTCTTAGGTTTTTCTTAATCATTTCATAATTTCGTAAATATTTCGGTCAAATTCGCTGAAAAAGCTGTTGCTAATTTCATCAGTATGTGGTATTATGAATAAGTCTATATAAACAAAGTAACAGAGGTATGATATGGAGTATATTATTGCGGCCATGCTCGCCATGGCTATCGTGCTGCTGATAGTGTTGCTTATAAAGCAGGGCAAGGCGGGCAGCGGCAAGGCCGAGGAAAAGATAGATAACCTTGCCTCGACTCTCGGTGCGGAGTTCGAGCGTAGCAGGCGCGAGAGCAGCGAAGCTCAGCGCGATATGCGTGCCGAGACGGCGAAATCGCTCGGCGAGATGAGCGAGAAGCTCGAAAAGCTGAGGCTTGAGAATACGGGCTGGCAGGGCAGGATAGAGAAGTCGCTTGCCGAGTCGCTCAGCGCAATGCAGCTCAACAATATCGAGCAGAATGAGAAGCAGAGCAGGGCGCTGACCGAGGCGGTCGACAAGATGCGCGAGAGCAATGAGAAAAAGCTCGAGCAGATGCGCGTCACCGTCGACGAGAAGCTGACCTCGACCCTCTCGCAGAGGCTCGACAGCTCGTTCAAGACCGTGTCCGACAGGCTTGAGAGCGTCTATAAATCGCTCGGCGAGATGAAGGAGCTCTCAAACGGCGTGACTGCGAACGTCACGACCCTCAACCGAGTGCTCACCAACGTCAAGGCGAGGGGCACTTGGGCGGAGATACAGCTCGGCTCGATCCTCGACCAGACCATACCGGGTATGTATGAGACGAATTTCACCTGTGTGCCGAATTCAAAAGAGAAGGTCGAATTCGCCGTGAGGATACCATCGGGCGACGGTGAGCAGACGACCTATCTGCCGATAGATTCAAAATTCCCGATGGAGGATTATGTGCGCCTTTGCACCGCCGCCGATTCCGCGGACGCCGAGGCTCTCGCGGCCGCAAGGAAGGCTCTTGAGAGCAGGGTAGTCAACGAAGCGCGCACGATATCCAAATACATAAACGTCCCGCTGACCACACCGTTCGCGATAATGTATCTCGCCACCGAGGGGCTTTACGCCGAGATAGCGTCGTCCCGCTCGGGTGTGCCGGAGAAGCTGCGCAGCGAGTTCAATGTGATGATAGCGGGCCCGTCCACGATAACGGCGCTGCTCAATTCGCTCTCGCTCGGCTTCAGAGCCGTTGCGATAAACGAGAAGGCAAACGAAGTCCGCCTGCTGCTCGCCGCCGCCAGAGTGCAGTATGACAAATTCGGCGTGGTGTTGCGTAAGGCAAGGCAAAAGATAGATGAGGCGGGCAAGTCGCTCGACGAGGCGGATAAGCGCAACGAGATAATCCGCAAGAAGCTCGGCAAGGCCGGGGAACTGGACGGCTCAAGCGCGGCGGATATATTAGGCTTGGAAGAAGATAATTCAGATACATGAAGGAGGAACTTCAATGAAAAACCCAAAGGAAATTCTCGCTCAAATGACTCTTGAGGATAAGGCAGCTCTCTGCGACGGAGCGGATTTCTGGCATCTCAAGGGAATGGAAAAGTACGGCATTCCGTCAATAATGGTTTGCGACGGCCCTCACGGACTGCGTAAAAAGGACTACAACAAGACCGGCTCGAGCCTCTCATGCAGCGTGCCGTCGATATGCTTCCCCACCGCAGTCACCACCGCCTGCTCATGGGACCCCGACCTGCTTCACGATATGGGAGTTGCTCTGGGCAAAAAGTGCCTTAAAGAGGAGGTCGGCGTGCTTCTCGGCCCCGGCGTCAACATGAAGAGATCTCCGCTCTGCGGCAGGAACTTCGAGTATTTCTCAGAGGATCCCGTCCTCGCGGGCGAGCTTGCCGCGGGCTTTATCGAGGGCGTGCAGTCAATGGGCGTGGGCACCTCTATCAAGCATTTCTGCGCCAACAGCCAGGAGACCCGCAGGATGACCTGCGACTCCGTGGTGGATGAGAGAGCGCTCAGGGAGATATACCTCACCGCGTTCGAGATAGCTATCAAGAAGGCTAAGCCCTGGACGGTAATGAATTCATACAACAAGATAAACGGCGCTCACGGCTCCGAGAATAAGCACACTCAGATAGAGATCCTCCGTGACGAGTGGGGCTTCGACGGCGTGGTGGTCAGCGACTGGGGCGCAGTCAACAACAGAGTGCTCGGCCTCAAGAACGGCAACGATCTCGAGATGCCCTCCTCCGCAGGCTCGGGCGCAAAGAAGATAGTCGAGGCCGTCAAGAGCGGCGAGCTTGATGAAGCCGTGGTCAACGAGAGAGCGCTCAACGTGCTGAATCTTATAAAGAAAGCTGCCGACGGCGCAAAGCCCGGCTACGAATACAACGACGCCGACGATCAGCCACTTGCAAGGAAGATCGCGGGTCAGTCCATGGTGCTGCTCAAGAACGACGGCATCCTGCCGCTCAAGAAAGAGGGCAAGATTGCGGTCATCGGCGACTTTGCGAAGTTCCCGAGGCATCAGGGCGCAGGCTCCTCTCAGATAAACCCCACCAAGATGGATAACGCTTATGACGAGCTGAAAGAGCTCGGCTATGACGTTGAGTTCGTTCAGGGCTACGAGCGTTCGGCAAAGAAAGCCGCCAAGAACGCCGCCCATATCGACGCTGCCGCCGCCCTCGCCGCTAAATGCGACGCCGCGATAGTTTTTGTCGGCCTTACCGACGATTACGAATCCGAGGGCTTCGACAGAACTCATATGACCCTTCCCGAGGCTCACAACAAGCTCGTTGAGGAGATAGTCAGAGTCAACAAGAACGTCATCGTCGTGCTTGCGGGCGGCTCGCCCGTTGAGCTGCCGTGGAACGACAGCGTGAGAGCCGTTCTAAACTCCTATCTCGGCGGTCAGGCGGGCGCAGGCGCGGTCGCCGACATAATCTCCGGCAAGGTCAACCCCAGCGGCAAGCTGGCGGAGACTTACCCCGTCTATTACAGCGACACTCCCGCTGTCAACAACTTCCCCGGCAACCCCGCTACGGTCGAGTACAGAGAGAGCGTCTACATAGGCTACAGATATTACGAAAAGGCAAATAAGGCGGTCCGTTACCCGTTTGGCTTCGGTCTCTCCTACACCACCTTTGAGTATTCCGACATAAAGCTCGACAAATCCGAGATGGCCGATACCGACACTCTCAAGGTCTCGTTCAAGGTCAAGAATACCGGCAGCGTTGCCGGTGCGGAGATCGCTCAGGTCTATGTTTCGGATAAGGTCAGCACCATCTACAGACCTGTCAAGGAGCTTAAAGGCTTCAAGAAGGTCTGGCTCGAGCCGGGTGAGGAGAAGGAAGTCACCGTCGAGCTTTGCAGGCGTGCGTTTGCATTCTATAATGTTAAAATAAATGACTGGTGTGTTGAGAGCGGCGAATTCGATATCCTCGTCGGCTCATCGAGCGCCGATATCAGGCTCAGCGCCTGCGTCAAGGTCAACGCCCCCGAGGTCGAGATGCCCGATTATTCAAAGACCGCTCCCGACTACTACACCGGCGACGTGCAGAATGTGCCCGCGGCGCAGTTTGAAGCCGTGCTCGGCAGGCCTCTGCCCCCGACCGTCAAGAGGAAGGATATCCCCATTGACGTGACCGACAACTTCGAGAATGCCGCCCACACCAAGAACGGCGCAAAGCTCTATAAGACCCTCAAGAAGCTCGTCCCCGAGGGATTTGCTCAGGCGATTGCGCTCCAGACCCCGTTCCGCGACTTCATCAGCATGAGCGGCGGCGTATTCAGCGAGGATATAGCGGCGGGTCTGCTTAAGATCCTCAACGACGAGAAGGGCGGCGTGAGAGCCATCCTCAAGTGCGTTCCCAAGGCGATAAAGGGAATAGGTCCCCTTTTGAAAAATATTTAAAAACGGAGGAAAGAAAGGAAAATGAATTTCAAAAAGTTTTCTCTCAAGGCGATAAGCGTTATATTGGCGCTTGCCATGCTTGTTGCCTGCGTCACGATGCTCGCCAGTGCAGACGAAGCGTCCATCCGCCTCGGAGTATTCTCCGACGTCCACTACTACGCCGATTCACTCAAGGGCGACAGAGGCGAAGCATGGAAGCAGTTCCTTTTTGAGAGACAGAAGGAATATGACGTCAACAATTCGCTGCTCGACAACGCTCTTGACGGCGTGCTCCACAATGCGGTCAAGAACGGGCAGGATTACCTGCTTATCCCCGGCGACCTGACCAAGGACGGCGAGCTTGAGGCGCACAAGGCGCTTGCCGCAAGGCTCGAGAGGTTCCAGGCGGAGACGGGCATACCCGTATTCGTCACCAACGGCAATCACGATGTCAACAACTCCAACGCCTGCACCTTTGAGAACGGTGTTAAGGAGCCTGCCGACAAGACCTCGCCCGAGCAGTTCAGAGAGATCTATAAGAATCTCGGCTTTGACAAGGCGGACAGCTTCTTCACCCCGAAGCCCGGCAACAAGGGCGGCATGCTCTCCTACGCCGCAAATCTCGGCGACGCCTACAGGCTCATAGTCATTGACAGCTGTATCTACAGCAAGGACAACGGCTCGAGCGGCGACGAGCACCTGACCGACGGCAGAATAGGCGATGACCTGCTTGCATGGATAGTCGATGAGGCTGCCAAGGCCAAGGCGGACGGCAGAGAGATAATCGCCATGCAGCACCATAACCTCATTCCTCACATGGACATAGAGGACGCCACCTTCTTTGCTTTTGTCGTTGACGACTGGCAGAGAATAGCCGACACCTACGCCGACGCAGGCATTCATCATGTGTTTACCGGTCATCTCCACTCCACCGACGTGGTTGACCACATCTCCGACAACGGGGAGGTCGTTTACGATATCCTCACTCCGACGCTCACCGGCTACCCCAACACCTTCAGGACGGTCGATTTCTCCACCGACGGCAAAAATACCACGATGAAGATGGCGACCCACGACATCGACGAATATCAGCCCGTCATCTCCGACTACGGCGAGGTGTATGAGAAGCCCTTCAAGTTCACCTATTCGTTTGAGAGAACCTTCGGCGAGGGCGGCGTTGAGGGCCTCATAATGAATATGATAGGCCCGATGATAAAGAATCTCTTTGCCGATATACAGGCCGAGGGCGGACTTATCAAGTATCTTGCATCCAAGAATATCGACATTGAGAAGATAATCGTTGACGCTCTGGGCACCAACGGTCTTGCGATAGGCAAGGCGGATATCCTCACCGTCAGCGGCAACGTGATGTCGTTCATCAACGATCTCGGCGCTCAGGTCGACGAGGTCTATATCAACCAGCCCGACCTTACCCTTGAGAAGGCTCAGGCTCTTATCGAGCAGCTGCTTAACTTCGAGGTCAGCAAATACCCCAACACCTACAACGCCCAGCTCCTCGGCGACAATTACAAATACGAGGGCGGCTGCACTCTCGGTCAGTTTGCGACCACCGTGCTGCTCACCTATTATGCGGGCGACGAGGATATCAGCGGGCTGCCCTTCGTCAAGGATACCCTTGAGGGCTTTGACAGCGGCGTTACCGCAGAGAAATTCTTTAACCTGCTCCGCAAAGTCGTTGTGAACGATCTTGTCGAGGATGAGCTGCTTGCAAACCTCGACTTTAACCCCGGCGCACTTTTCCCGAAGAATACCCTCTTCTATGTATTCGGCAGGCTGCTTCAGAGCATCACCGAGACTCTGCTCGGCGGCGACAACAGCTTTGCAAACCTTATTGACCGCATTCTCTCCCTCCCCGTCGTTCCCGACGGCTACGGCTCGATAGACGAGATAATCGACACCCTTGTGGTCGACGAATATCTGACCTTCAGCCAGTTTGAGTCGTGGGGCGGCACCATCGCATGGATGGTCGGCTCGCTTGTCAGCGACGATAAGCCCGAAGAGAAGAGCGACAACAACGTAGTGTTCACCTACACCGGCCCCGTCAAGGTCGAGGCGACCAAGGAGGACTTCAGGCTGCCCTCAAATGTCGTGATGAATCTCGGCGAGGACTCCGCAACCGAGGTCACCGTGACATGGCTCACCAAATACAGCCTTACAGACTCCGATATCGAGCTGCTGCCCTACAGCAGTTCGCCCAGATTCACGGGCAGACCCACAACCGACAGCCGAGTGAACGCTTCAAGCGAAGCGGTTACCAGGAGCTACCCCGGCGCAGACCTCGGCATCTTCGGTCTGCTTCCGTATGAGACCGATTACGTCCTGCACACCGTCAGACTCAGCGGCCTTGAGCCGGGCACGAAGTACAGCTACCGTGTCGGCGACGCCGAAAAGGGCTGGTGGAGCGAAGCGGGTGTTATCGAGACTGCAAGCGGCGGCAGCGACCCCTTTACCTTCTTCTACCTGAGCGATCCTCAGGCTCAGAGGGCAAGCCACTACGAGACCTATAACGAGGTCGTAAAGGCTGCAAGGGATATGTATCCCGACGGTAAATTTGTGGTCTCCGCCGGCGATCAGGTCGATCTCGGCACCAACTCCAAGCATTGGAATTATTTCTTCAATTCGACGGATGAATTTATGAATATGCCGTTCATGCCCACCGCCGGCAACCATGAAAAGAGCGGCTCCGTCCTCAAGAGCAACTTCACGCTCCCCAACGTGCCCGAGCAGGATGAGGACAGCGGCACCTATTATTCATATGATTATAACGGCGTTCACTTCACCGTGCTCAACACAAACGATATGTATCCCATCAGCGAGGAGCAGATAAACTGGCTTCAGAACGACATGAACTCTTCTGACGCGCAGTGGAAGATAATCCTCATGCACCGCGCCTGCTATTCTGCAGGCAAGAACATCAACAAGCCTGACACCGTCATCATGCGCAAGCGCCTGCTGCCCATAATAGACAGCCTTGACATCGACGTTGTCATCAACGGCCACGACCACATGTATCTTCGTACATATCAGGTCAAGGACGACAAAATTCAGCCGACCGAGTACATCACCGAGAACTACAAGGGCGAGGAGATAACCTACGCGCTCAATCCCGAGGGCACGGTTCATATTCTGCCCAACACCGCCGGCACGAAGCGCTACAGCGTTCACGAGGACGCCATGGAGCCTATCCTCAAGAATTCCGCCGTTGCCGCGCAGCCCTACAAGTCGATGTTCAGCACCTTCACCATCGACGGCGACAGACTTATCTACCGCGCATACACCGTTGATGTTGACGATGAGACCTGCGAGGCAACCGGCTACGAGAAGTTCGACGAATACGCGATAAAGAAGACCACC
>ENA-ORNY01001113-ORNY01001113.1-human-gut-metagenome-genome-assembly--contig:-NODE-1113-length-16169-cov-2.923048_pt1 | contig 16169 bp, 20 predicted proteins | sample MGYA00242122_ERZ509036 | MGnify/ENA primary metagenome ERZ509036 (study PRJEB26280, sample SAMEA2338696) | human gut metagenome | biome: human gut; feature: human-associated habitat; material: faeces... | reverse complement strand
CTCTCGGCGCTGACGAACCGGCCGGTGCACCGCGAGATCGCCATGACCGGTGAGATCACGCTGCGCGGCCGCGTGCTTGCCATCGGGGGACTGCGCGAGAAGACGATGGGCGCGCTGCGTGCGGGCGTACATACTGTCCTCCTGCCGAGGGAGAACGAAAAGGATCTCGATGAGATCGACCCGCTGGTGCGCAAGAAGCTGCGCTTTGTGCCGGTGGAAACGGTGGACGCCGTCTTTGCTGAGGCGCTCGTTCTGCCGGAAAAATGCACCGCTGCCGCACATGAGACTTACCTGCCCATGCAGGAGGCAGCGCCCGGTGCGCTGCGTGCGGGCGAAATGAGCTGAAAGGAAACGAAAACCATGGCGATCAATTTCAACAGGGTGGAATTTGTCCTCTCGGCGGCGTCGGAGAAGCAGTTTGTGCGCGACGGAATGCCACAGCTCGCGTTTGCAGGGCGGTCGAACGTCGGCAAATCCTCGGTCATCAACCGGATCGTGAACCGCAAGAACTTTGCCCGCGTGGGCGCTTCCCCGGGCAAGACCTCGCAGATCAACTACTTCAAGATCGACGGCAAGCTCTACCTCGTCGACTTGCCGGGCTATGGCTACGCCAAGGTCTCCAAAGCCGAGCGCGACCGCTGGGGCAAGCTCATGGAGGACTACTTCCAGAGTGCGGGACTTATTCACCTCGGCGTGCAGATCGTTGACGCGCGGCACAAGCCGACGGCGGACGACGTGACGATGCACGACTACTTTGTGCAGACCGGCTGCCCCGTCGTGATCGTGGCGAATAAGCTCGACAAGCTCAAAGCGCGCGAGGTGGAACCGAATCTTGCCAAGATCCGTGAAACGCTCTCTCTGCGCGATGATGAGATCATCGTCCCGTTCTCTGCGGAAAAGGGGACGGGCAAGGAGCAGCTCATCAATGCGATCCTTGACCATCTGAATGGCTGAAAAGGAATAATACTTCACAGAAAAGCCTCTGTATGGCATGACCATACAGAGGCTTTTTATCGTATTTCCTGGGAAATCACTTGCGCAGTGTCAGGAGTGCGTTGCAGTGGGAGAAAGACTCAAACGTCAGCGCGGGGAATTGTGAGTGGAGCTCGTCGTAGACGAAGTAAATTTCATCCTCGTCCCATTCACTGCCCGCCGCGTTTCGGCACACTTCGAGCTCGTCACGGGTGCGGAAGGCGACGTCGCCGATGAAAATGCAGCCGTCCTGCTTCAAAAGCGGTAGGAGTGCGCGCAGAAAGTCAATTTTCTGCGCGTCCGTCAGATGGTGGAGCGAGTAGGTCGCGATGATGGCATCATACTGTCGCGGGCAGAGCTCGGGCACAAGCCCCTTGGAAAAGTCGCCCTGATAGAGCTTGGCTTCCGGCATTTTTGCCTGCGCCAGCTCGATCATGCGCGCGGAAAAATCCTGTCCATAGATTTGGCAGCCCTGCTCATAGAGCCTTGAGGTCAAAACGCCCGTGCCGAAGCCAATGTCTAACACGTCATGACCGCTTTGTGCAAGCACGCGCTGATAGAGCGCGTTCATCATGGCACGATAGCCTGCGAAGGGGTAGCGGTCATTCTCGTCGGAGAGGCCGACGCACTTGTCGTAGCCGTCGGCCCAGAGGTCGAAGCCGGTGTTGTTCAGCATGTCAGTCCTCCTTTTCGTTCGGCGGAGGAAGCCCCAGCTCGTAGAACGCCACGGCGCTTGCCGCAGCGACATTGAGTGAGTCGACGCCACGGTACATCGGGATCTTGACTGTGTAGTCGCAGCTTGCAATGGTGGTGCTTGCGAGGCCGTCACCCTCCGTGCCCATGACAATGGCAAGCTTTTCCTCCGCGGCGAGGCGGGGGTCATCAAGCCGCACGGAGTCGTCGCGCAGCGCCATGGCGACCGTGCGAAAGCCGAAAGAGCGCAGAAGCTGTGTCCAATCGCCTTCCTCGGGGAGATATGTCCACGGAATGAGGAAGACATTGCCCATGCTCACGCGCGAAGCGCGGCGATAGAGCGGGTCGCTGCCTGCGCAGGTTAACAGCACGGCGTCCATGCCAAGTGCAGCGGCGGAGCGGAAGATCGCGCCGATGTTCGTCGGGTTCATTACGTTTTCGAGCACGGCGATGCGCCGTGCGCTGCGGCAGACTTCTTCCACTGACGGCAGCTTCGGTCGACGCATGGCGCAGAGCATTCCGCGCGTCAGATGGAAGCCGGTGAGCTGTGCAAGCACGGATTCTTCAGCGGTGTAAACCGGAACATCTTGATAGCAGCGCGAGAGGATCTCGCGCCCCTTGCCCCCGATGTGCTGGCGCTCCATCAGAAAGGAAACCGGCTTACAGCCTGCATCGAGCGCGCGGCCGATGACGAGCGGACTTTCTGCGACGAAAAGCGCGTTTTCCGGATCGGCGCGGTTTAAGAGCTGATTTTCCGTCAGCCGCGCATAGAGATCGAGTGCGGGATCGGAAAAATTTTGAATTTCAATGATGGATGCCATAGTCGATTCCTTTCCTGCGCTTTTTGCATTTACTTATTCGGAGAAGATCAAGACACCTTCTTCTTGCCGTCCACGGCGATGAAGAACAGCGAGCTCACCGCCAGCAGGTAGGGGTAGAACAGGTTCGGAATGATGTCGAAGGCGGAGATGTTGTAACCCAGCTCGTGCGCTGCGGAGATGGCGACGAGCATCTGCGCGCCGTAGGGAATGATGCCCTGGAAAATGCAGGAGAACGTGTCGAGCAGGGAGGCGGCCTTGCGCGGCGTGATGCCGTATTCCTCGCTCATTTCCTTGGCGATGGGGTTTGCCATGACGATGGCAACGGTGTTGTTCGCCGTGGCAATGTCCATCGCGCCGACAAGCAGCCCCATGCCGATCTGGCCGCCGCGCTTACCGCGGAACGCCCGGCGGATCCAGCCGAGCAGCGCCTCGAAGCCGCCGAATTCACGGATCAGCGCGCAGATGGCAGAGACCAGGATCGCGACCATCGACGTTTCGAACATACCGGCGGCGCCGCTGCCCATATTCTCAAGCAGCGCCTTGACCGCGAGGATACCGCTCTGGCCGGTCGCGCCGGTTGCCAGCGCGATGACCGAGCCGGAGACGATGCCGATGAGCAGCACGACAAAGACATTGATGCCGATGATGCCGCCGATGAGCACCAGCACATAGGGAATGATCTGAATGAGGTTATAGGGCGGGATCTCTGCGGGTGTGACGTCGGCGCGGAGCGTCAGCACGAGAATGAGCGCAAGAGAGGCGAGCGCAGCGGGAAGCGCGATGTGGAAATTCTCGCGGAATTTATCTTTCATCGCGCAGCCCTGGCCGTTGCAGGCGGCGATGGTGGTGTCGGAAATGAAGCTCAGGTTGTCGCCGAACATGGCGCCGCCCATGACGGACGCGATGCACAGCGGCAGGGAGTAACCGCTGGCTGCGGCGATGGGAATGGCAATGGGCGTGATGAGCGTGATGGTACCGACGCTCGTGCCCATTGCGGTGGAGACAAAGCAGCTGACGACGAAGAGTACCGCCACGGCGAACTTTGCAGGAATGAGAGAGAGCATGAAGTACGCAACGCTCTCCGCGCTCGAACGGCCCACCACGCCGACGAACATGCCGGCAGCGAGGAAGATGAGCAGCATCGTGACGATATTTTTGTCGCCGATGCCCTTGCCCATCAGCACGAGCTTTTCGTCAAAGGACAGGGTGCGGTTCTGGCAGCAGGCCACGAGCAGTGCGATGAGGAAGATGACAACGATGGGAATGGAATAAAAGCCCATCGGGATCTTGAGCACATACTCAAAGACCAGACCGAGACCCAGATACAGAACCAGGAAAACGAAGATCGGCAGCAGCGCTGCGGGGTTGGATTTTTTTTGCATGGCGGCATTCTCTCTTTCTCCGAAACATAAAAAAAGGCTCCTGCGAGGAGCGTTTGTGCGATGCGAATTATTATAAGGAGTCAAAATGGCCTTGTCAAGTAAGACTTGCCGGAAAACGCGGCGTTCTCCGATCGGAGAACGCCGCAGCGCGGATGGTATTTATGAGATGGACACGACGAAGCTCCAGACGGGCTCGGCAAGGTAGTAGCCGAGGACGGCCGAGGCAAGATTTGCCGCAACAGCATAGAGTGCGGCGCGGCCCTTGCTGTGGCCGGTGAGCAGGCCGCGGCCGGCGTAGAGATAGATCTCGATGAGCAGAATGGCTGCCTCCATTGGGAGAAGAAACAGGAAATAGTTCCAGAGGGCTGCGCCGTTTTGCAGGTTCAGAACGCTGCTTGCAGCCGCCAGAACCCCCTGTGTGACAAGGTTGACAAGCAAAAATGCTTTCCAATTCTCTTTCCAGGAATACCGGAACAGAAGCAGCAGAATGCCCTCGATGAGGAGCGTCGGCACGAGCGTTGCAAGAAATTGCAGCAAATAGCCGGTGACGGTCGAGGGAACGGTGACAGTGGTGCTTTCTGCATCATCTGCCCAGTGAACGGTCACACTTGATTGCAGCACCTTGCGCTCAAGCGCTTCGGAGAGCCAGACCTTGCCGGACTGCGTGACAAGGATGATGCGGTAGGTGCTCGGCACACCGTGGTAGCCGAACACGTGCAGGTCATTGCCGAAGGCATCCGTCCCTTCCGCGTACAGCTCGCCCCACATCGGCGCGCCGGTCGTGCCCTGCGCCACGCAGGCGTGCCAGCCTGCGGGAACATTCTCGCGCAGGAGCGCCAGGAGATCGGGGTCGAGCGTATCCTCTTTGCCGTCGTAGTTCCAGTCGATGCCGTCGATACGGTTTCCATCTTCCGCGTCCCAATCACCCTTGGCGAGCAGGTCGAGATAGTAGGGCTCCTGCGGCGCGTTTTCGACGCGCACGGTGAGCTGGGGCTTCGGCCCTGAGTCAGCAAAGGCAAAGGTCGTGAGTGCAAGGGACGCGAGGAGCGCGCAAACAAACGCGCGAAGGGATGCTCTTTTCATCGGAAATCCTCCTTTTTTCTGCGGAATACATCTATCTTCCGCTTCTTTAGACGCGAAAAAGAGAAAAAAAGTTCCCGCATTTCGATTTTAGCACGAAACGAAAAAAGGAAAAGGACGGCTTTGGCGAGCCGTCCTTTTGGATTGGAATGGTTACTTCTTGTCAAAGTAATAGTCGCGGAAGTTGTGGTACTGCGCGCCGTAGTAGCGCAGCAGGCGGTAGAGGCGGGGGAGCGGAAGGTCACCCTTGCAGAAGAGCACGTGCGTGCCCTTGAAGGCCTTGAGCTCTTCGGCAAGCTCGCTGTTTTTTACATAGCGGCGCAAAATGCCGGTCGGCACGTTCTGCCAGAGGGCGACGGTGTGGTTGTAAACGCAGTCCTCGCGCTTGCCGTAGACGATGCCATCGGTCAGAAGTTTCATCATATTGAGCCCTGCGGCGCGGCAGAAGTAGCTGCTGCGGCCGAGGCGCGGGTTGATCTCAAAGAGCACATAGCGCCCCGTGCGGCAGTCGTACTTCATGTCGATGTTCGAAAAGCCGACGTAGCCGAGCTTTTCAAGGAATTCCTGCATCTTGTCATACAGCGCCTGGTCGCCGCGGGAAATGATGGCGGCATAGTTGCCGACGGACTTGGGGTCGTAGTATTCAAGCACCGGCTGGCCGAGACACATCGCGCGCACATGGCCGTCCAGATCGGAATAGCTGTTGAGCACGCGCATGGCGTCGTCGCCGCCGGGAATAAACTCCTGCAAGATGAGCTTGCCGCGATAGTCCGAGCGGTTCATATTGCGAACCATTTCGAGGTATTGCTCCTTCGTGTCAAAGAAGAATACCTTCTTCTGGCCTTCAAAGTGACAGCGGAGATAGTCGAGCGCGTTGGAATTTTCAGGCTTGACGAGGAGGGGGAAGTCAAACGGCAGCCGCTCGGCGACGCTCTCACGCTCCTCGGGAGAGGCGACGACGGTCTTGGGGTAGTCCATGCCGTACTGCTCGCAGAGGGCGTAGAACTTGTCCTTCGTGTCGAAGGTCTCAAGAAGCTCTTCGGAGATGAAGCGGTTCGCGATCAAGCCCTCAAAGTGGTCGTAGTGGCGGCAGAGAAGGCTCGTATAATAGTCCGAGCAGGGGATAACGAGCAGCTTTTCATAGTCCTGCGCGCACTGCTTCAAAACCTCGAGCAGCGCGTCGGGGAAAACTTCCTCGCGCTCAAAATCCGGAATGATGCGGCAGAGAAACAGGTGCGAGTGGCGCGTGGGCACAAGCTGCTGCGTGCACAGCAGCAGCGGTGTGACGCCGTAGGCCTCGCGGAAGAGGCGCGCCGTGCCGTAGGCATTTTCATCGCTGCCGAGGATAATGGGCAGAAAATCCTTTTTTGACTTCTTGCCGCTGCTGCGCTTCGCGGCGGGATGCGCAGCGTCGTACTCAGCAAGGTATTTTTGCGTCAGCTCCACATCGGAGGGGTAGGGAACGTAGGCGCTGCCGCGCTTCATCGTCGTCTCCTCGCCCTTGCCGGTCAGGAGAATGACGCGAGCGTCCTTGCCGTCCAAAATCGCGCGGCGGATGCACTCGCTGCGGTCTTCCAGTACAAGGTGCGGGCAGGCCACGTGCTTTTCAATGTCGGCGGCGATCTGCGCGAACGGCTCCTCACCGGAGTCCTCCTCGGTGATAAAGACGAAGTCGCAGTTCTCTCCGCTCAGTTCGCCTAAGTCTTTCCTGCGCTGGAGTGCGTGGGAGCCGGGGCAGCCGAAGACGGAGATCATCTGGCGGCCGGGGTATTCGATCTTCGTTGAACGGTAGAGCGCGTCAAAGCTCATGCGGTTGTGCGCGTAGTCGACGATCACGGCGACCTTTTTGTCGCGGCTCTCGTAGATCTGCATGCGGCCTGCGGCGCGCGCCTTGCGAAGGCCGGAGCGCACATATTCCTCCGGCACATCAAGCGCCATGCAGATCGCCATGGCGGCAAGGGCATTGGAGATGTTGAAAAGGCCGGGCATCGTGATGGAAAATTCACCGTTGTACTTCGGCGAGCGCACGGTGAAATACAGTCCGTCGGCGCGCTTTTCGACCTGTTCGCAAAAGACCGTGTCGCTTGCGTGGCTGCCGAAGGTGATGAGCTCACAGCCGCCCGACCTCGCGTGGGCGACGGTCTCCGCGGCGTGGTCGGCGTCGGTATTGACGCAGCCGACGCGGCAGCTGTCGAAGAGCTTCAGCTTCGAGGCGTAGTAATCCGCGAAATCCGGGTGCTCGATGGGACTGATGTGGTCGGTGCCGATGTTCAAGAACGCGCCCACGTCAAAGGTCATTCCGCGCACGCGCCCGACCTTGAGCGCCTGCGAGGAGACCTCCATCACCAGATGGGAAATGCCGGAATCGTATGCGTTCTGAAAATGCTGATAGAGCTCCAGCACCTCGGGCGTCGTGATGTGCGACTCCTCGGCGATGACGCCGTCATAATTGTCGATGGAGGAGAGAATGGCGCATGGGGGCTTGCCCTCGCTCGTGAGCCAGTCATTGAGGATGGAGCGGACGTAGTAGGCGGTCGTGCTCTTGCCCTTGGTGCCCGTGATGCCGACGCTCGTGAGCTTGTCGGTCACATGATCGTAGAAGAGTTGGCCGAGTACGACCATCGCATAGCGGATGTCGCTCACAAGCAGCTGCGGCGCGTCCACGGGGTAGGGCTTTTCGGCGACATAGGCGGCCGCGCCCTGCGCGATTGCCGCAGAGAGGTACTCCGCTTTAAAGTGTGCGCCCTTGCAGAGAAACAGCGAGGTGCCGTGCAGGCTGCGCGTGTCGTAGCTCAGACAGTCGATGACGGTATTCTCCGCGGCGGTCGTCAGCGTGGTTGCGGTCAAAAGTCCGGCGCGCGTGAGCGCGTCGGCATATTCCTTTAGGGTGTGTTTGGGATTCATCTCTTCGCTCCTTTGGCAGTCGATGAAATGGCGGGTCTCATAATAAATATATAGTATAGCACGCGTCGCTTTTCCTGACAAGAAAAAACGCTGGAAGACATTGCATTTGCATTCTGCCCGCCTGCGCGGTATCATAGACGGCGTCCTTGATCAAGACGAAACTACCGATAAGGAGGCTCACGCGCTATGAATTGTGCTGCTCTGCTTGCGCTGCTGTGCCAGATGCTCGGCGTCGGCTGCAACGGCTAAAGCCGTCAAATATTCGGAGGGAGGAGGGCTTTGCCCACCTCTCTCCTGTTATTTTTAGCAGTTATGACGGACATAAGAGACTCTGATTGTGCTGTTTGACCGAAAAACGAAAAATACAAAATTAAGACTTGCAAAAGCTCCGGCGGCGTGCTAAGATACGACCTGTTCGCGAAAAGCGGACGGCTTTCCGACAACGGCTTTCCTTCCTCCGTCGCGAGTGAAGAAAAATTGCAAAAGCACGGCAAATGTCAATAGGAAAGTGTAACAAAACGAAAAAATATTTTTAGACGGTCTGCAAATAGCCCTCAAACAGCTGCCCGGCAGAGGCCCAGCCCAGCAGTTGGCGGGGGTATCTGTTCAGCCAGCTTTCCACCGCCTCCACGTCTTTTTGGGTGACCTTATCAAAGTTTGTCCCCTTGGGGAACTTCCGCCGGATCATCTGGTTCTGTTTTTCGTTGCTTCCTCGCTCACTACTGCAGTATGGGTGACAGTAATATGTCCGGGTGCGCTTGCTCTCGCAGCGTTTATATACGGACCGTTCGATCCCGATATAGTCCGCAAACTCGCTTCCGTTGTCCATGGTAATAGATTGGAATACCTGCGGGAAGCGGGCACCCCATTTCCGTTCCATGGTGTCCAGCGCACGGACGACGCTGGCCGCAGATTTATCGCGGATCAGGCGGATCACCTCCATGCGGGTGACGCGCTCGGTCAGCACCAGGAGGCACTTATGCCCGCCCCTGCAGGAAACCACCAGATCCATTTCCCAGTGGCCGAACTCCTGGCGCCCGTCGATCTCCGGCGGGCGCTTTTCTATGCTCTCACCCTTGGGCTGCTGTTTCGCCCGCTGGACGTGCTTGGTTTTCTTCTTCCGCCGGGAACCCTTGAACGGCAGCGCCTTATTGGTCAGGCGGAGAAAAACTCCCTTGTCAATATAGGCATAAAGGGTTTGGCGGCAGATCCGCGTTTCAAAGCTGCCGTACTTTTCCGGGTGGTTCTCAATCTCATGCAGGGCTGCCTCCGGGCTGTAATTGTCGTCAGCAATCAGCGCCTCCAGGGTTTCGGCGTACCGGCGATCACTTCCAATTTTCAGGGGGCCGCCCTTGGCCGCCATGTTGGCCCGGTAGCGGGCTTGTGACCGCTCCGGTATGTACTCGGTCACTTCGATATAATCCGCGTTCATATAGGTGTATGTCCCGCGTTTGATCTCGCGGCAGACGGTGGCGGCGCTGACGTGCAGGGCCGCGCCGATCTCGCGCATGGTGGCGCCCTCTTTTCTCATTCTGGCGATCTTGTTCCGGTCAAACTCCGTCAGGTGCTTATATCCTTTCATGCCCGTGCCCTCACTTTCAAAAAAATATGGACGGCGCGGTGCATACAGCACTCCACGCCGTCCTATTCTTTGCCCAGCAGCCAGTCCACGGAAACCTCCAGAACGTCCGCGATCACCACCACCTCAAAGTCAGCCACAAACCTGCCGCCGTTTTCGATCCTGCTTATCACGTCCCGCTCCACAATGACACCAGCCAGTTGCAGACGCCGGCAGAGATCAGACTGTGACAGCCGCGCCCGCAGGCGGGCCTCCCGGATCCGGTCACCGCATATATTTCTTTTCCCGTGGAAATCATACGCTTTCATGGGCAGCCCTCCAGGCGCGTGGTAATGTTCAGCAGTTTTCTTGATATTAACACATAGGTTTCCACGAACCCGTGTTAATAATCAGCACCGAAAAATATTGAACACTCTGGAGGGCAAACGCCGAAACGCCCCCGGCGCTGTGTGCGTCGGGGGTGTCTTTACTTCGTGATTTTCATTAAATCGTTTGGGGTACAATCCAGCAGCAGGCAAAGCCGTTCTATTGTTTCCGTCGTTACATATTTCCCGTCCCTCATTTTTTGCAGGGTACTTTGTGACAGTATATTTTCCTTTCGGATCCGGTATGTCGTGACGCCCTTTTCCTGCATTTTGTCAAATGCCCCCTGGTAGCTGATTGCCATAATATCCACCCCTTTCTGTGCTTCATTGTATCATTTTATATGCACCCTGTAAAGTGCATATTTTAGACAAATTGCAGCACCTTTTTTCGTGCATATCGCCACTTGATTATGCACCCTAAAAAGACTATAATATAGACAGTTCAAGAGGAAAGGGGTGGTTAAAATGAGCAAGAAAAAACGCCGACGGCATAAGCCGACGGCGCGGGCCAAAAGAATGGAACAGTTCGCGGCTGACATTCTGGCGGCCACAATCTCCGGCCTTATCGTTCTGGCGGTTCAAAAACTGCTGAACTGGTAAAGGCCAGGGGTGCGGAGGCCCGAACCTCCGCACCCCAAATATAAAAGAAATCCATCAAAATGTCAATAGGGAGGGTTTACCATGAAATACTTGATCCTGCTGGCCGTGTTTGTGGCGGTTTTTGTCCCGCTCCGACGGCTGTTCCGTAAACTATTCAACGGGAGGAAATGAGAATGGAAAAGCAAGCGAAAGTTTCCCCGGCGGTTACGCTGGAGGCGGTCACGGTCCCGCTGGCTGACGGGCGGCGCGGTGTGGTGTTAGTCCTCACCGATGAATACAGCAGAAAAACGGTCATGCGGGCCATGCCTGCCAGCAGGTGACCCGCAGAAGAACCCCGACGCCAGGGCGGCGCCGGGGTTCCTTTTTTATTCTGCTGCGGTGGCCTCCGCCGCGTCCGCCGGTTCCTCCCATGCGGGCGGTTCCGCCGGTCTGCTCCGGCGTCCCGCTCGTTTTGCTCAAAACCAGCTTGGACAGCTTGGAAAAAACGTCTTTCGCATACAGCACATAGGCCGTCACCATGGCCAGGTTGGCGGCTGTTGCCACGTTGACCGTTTCGCCGTCAATGTCGATTGCCACAATATCGGGGTTCAGGCGCCCCGCTACATAGAAAGCGACGAAACAGGCGGCAATAATGATCCCCTTAATGACGCCGTTCCGGCATTTGATACGGTCGAAAGTCCCGTCAAAAAGGGCGTTCAGGCTGCCCAGCACGACGTTGACAGCCACCAGAAGAACCAGGCCAATGGCCAGGCGGATAATAGTCTGTTCCATTTTTACCTCTCATTCCTGCCCGGTGCTGTCCTGGCCATTTTCGTGGCACCGCGGAAATGGGCAGCTTTCGCATTGGCTCCGATCACAGGGGATCGAACCGTCCCAGCGTACCAGGGCCACCAGCCAGGTGACCACAGCGGCCAGGGAAAGCGCCCAGGCCAGCGCCTTGATAATAACCATTCCAGCACCTCCGGCAAAATTATTTGTTGATGGTGATAACCTGGCCCACATGGATCAGGTTCGGATTTTTGATCCCGTTGTCTGCTGCCAGCTTGGCCACGGTGGTGCCGTACTTCGCGGCGATACGGGAAAGGGTGTCGCCGCTCTTTACGGTGTATGTACCCGCCGCCTGGGTCGTCGGTTTCGTTGGCTTGTCCGCCGTCCCGCCGGACGTACCGCCCAGTTTCCGGGCGATCATGTCAAAGTCCGGGGTAATGAAACCGCGGATATACCGCCCGTTCACTTTCATGGTGCGCTTGCCCACCTTGCCGCCGTTCATGTTTCCCTCTGTGACCACAAATGTGCCGCCGCCCACCTTGGTAACAATGCCAATGTGATCCGGTGCGCCGGTGTTGTCGGTGGTGGCGTAGTTGGCCCCGTCCTGCCAGTCGTACACGCAGGCGTCGCCCACCTTTGGGGTGTATGCGTCGTTCTCCGTCCAGATCCCTTTTTTCTTGGCGATCTCGACGTACTTTCCCACGCCGCACTCCGTCCCGGTGTACTCCGCGATCCCTGCCTTGATGTACGCCGCGGAGGCCGTGGTGGCACAATGGGCGTCACCCACCTGTACGCGGTAACCTCTTGCCAGCGGCTTGTGGTTGTTGTAGATGTTCAGGATCTCCAGGTGCTTGGCGCTGCCTCTGGTTGCTCCGTCCCATGCGTTGATAATGTCCGCCACCTTTCGGCGCAGTTCGTTTCCAGTCATGTTTGTTTATACCTCCTCACAGGCCCGCGTCCGGTGGTTCGCCGGTGCCCGCGGGCGGTTCCTCCGGGGGCGGCTGGGTGCCGCTCCCGCTCGTTCCGACGGCCTCCGCCGCCTTGTCCTTGTTGGTCTTGATCCAGCCCATGACGCCGTTTTCCAGGCCGCACACGCCGAACACGCAGCCGGTCAGCGTGGCAGGCTCTGATCCGGTGTGCCAGAAAACCACCAGATCGGCCACCGTGTACGCCACCAGAAAAACCGCTTCCAGAACCAGGATCCTGTCCATGGTGCCCATTTTCTTTTTAGGCGGCTTCCGTTCCTGCCGCAGCGTCCGCAGACGCTTCCGCAGGTGCTTATACGCCAGCCGGGCCATGAAATAGCCCAGGAGGGCACCGGCAGCCCACGCCGCCGCGGCCACAATAAAGATTTTCACGGCTTCCTCCCATTACAAAAAATCGTCCGTTTCCACGCACTTGCGGTAAACGTCCAGGATCCGCTCCGTGGTCACTTTGGTTTTGTTGTTCTTGAAATCCTTGTGATCCTTGCAATAGATTTCGTAGTCGTCAATATCGGCCAGGATCTGCTCAAAATGTTCCTGACTGTGCCGGGTGCCGTGTTTTACTTCGTCCCCGAACCGTAGGATCCGGTAACGGCAGTTTATGGCCTCCTGCTCTCCGTCCGCTTTCCTCATGGCCTGCACCTCGGTTTCCAGCCTGTCCACCTTGGCGATCACTTCGCTGTTGATCTTCCGCCCCAGCCAGGCCAGAAACTTGGAAACCGGGTTGATCTTCACCGGCGTAATTTCGATAAACACGGACGCCAGCGCCACCACGGTGACGCCGCCAGTCAGCGCCTGGCCTACGCTCACGGTGGACAGCGTTTCAATTAGTTTTTGCACGGATCCACCTCCCCCATGGCGGTATCGTAGTCCCGCCGAACCGCCGCCATTTCCTCCTCATACCGGAGGGCGTCGCGCTGGCCCAGCTGCACCACCATGGCCTTGGTGATTTCGTTCTGGCGGTCAATGATCTGGCAGAGGTCCGCCACCAGCTTCATATAATCCATGGCAGCGTCACCTCCTCGCACCGATCAGCCCGGCGACGTGTTCCAGGTCTGCCATGTCCGCCTCAAAAAAGGCGTGTCCCCACAGCCAATAATCCGCATGATCCGGGTGGCGTAATTTCTGCGCCTCCGGGTCGCTCCACAGGAGATCCCAGCGCATTTGATGGCCGGCGTCTTTCCGCTCCAGCTTGGCCGTGATGGCACCGATCAGGGCGCCGCGGGCTTTCCCGTTTCCGTCGTCATTTCGTGCAAAATAGCGGTGTGCGCTCTCGCTGGTGACCGCGCACAATGGGCGGCCATTATGTACCAGAAACCCGTCCACAGCGTCCACAGGCGTACCATACCGGAGGTTTACGGGGCCGTTGATACTCACAAACCGCGCTCTTTTTCTTACGATGTAGGCAGCGCCCACGGCTTACACCTCCGTCCACCCGTACACGCCAGGCTCCCACACGTTGCTGTCCACAGTGCTGGTCCAATGCTTGCCATTGTGCGACACCTTGGCGTCCTTGCTGTATGCGTCATGTGCGCCAACCGGCTGGGACCATTCCGGCCATTCCTCCGCCGGATCGGAAACCGGCGTCCAAAGGCTTGCGGTTTTGTCCGGCGTCCAGTCCGCTTGTGACGTATGGGCCTGAACGCATTTATACAGCTTCCCGTCCGTATATCTGCGGATCTGGCCCACGGTATAGGCCACCGGCACCGCCCACGGCGCGAAAAGGTCCGCGTGTTCCGCCGCCGTTGTGGCGTCCACGCTTCCGGCCTCCGCCATTGTGACGAACACGATCCCCGTAGCGTCTGCCGCCTTGGCGGCGCTCAACGAATGCGTTGCAAACGGTGATTTCATCAGGGCGTCCCAGGAGGTGGTAAACGGTGCCGTTGTGCGCGATCCCCGTGGCCTCCGCCTCCGGGCACAGCACGAAACAGCCGTTTTCCGCCTGCTTGATGTAGTTGGGGGCCTCGGTCATGGCCACGGTCGCCCCGTCTTTTGTGATCTTGAACATGGTTTACACCTCCGTTTTGAAAATCGCATAAAATAGCCGCCGCAGTTTCAGCACCCTGCCGTGATCGTTGAAGTTTTCATAATAGGAAATCGGTGTTTGCAGCCATTGGGCCACCTGCTCCACCGTCATTTCACCGCTGGCCACACGCGCCTGGAAAAGCCGCAGTTTCCGCCGCGCCCGCTTCATGCCGTCCCGGCAGCCGTGGATCTTCACGGCGCCGGTGTCCGTCACCTGAAACTTTGCTTTGCAGAACCGGAACGGTCTGGAGAACGGAACCACTTTTGACTTTCCGGCGTTGACCTGCAGGCCCATGGCCTCCGCGTGGCCGATCACGTCCGCCGCGGTCACCTCCGCCGCCTGCTTCGACGGCAGAATGGTGTAATAGTCGTCCATGTAATGGGCAGCGCCATGGATCGAAAGCTGGGCTTTGATCCGGTTGTCCAGGGAGGACGGCAGCGCCACCATTTCCTGCTGGCTTGGCTCCACGCCCAGCGGCATACCCACGCCGCCCGGCACAGCTGCCACCACCAGATCGGCCAACTGCCGCAGGTCCGGGTTTAGGATCATGCCCCGGTGCCGCTCATACAGCAGCGCGTGGGGCGCGTCCGGGAAAAAGTGGTGAAAATCCATCAGGAACAGGGCACCATCCAGGCCATGCTTGCGGTAATGGTCCCGCAGGTGCTTGGCCAGGCGTCTGTAATGGAAATGCAGGCCGCCGCCTTTCTGGCTGGCTTTGTTGTCGTAGATCATACTGGGCACATACAGCGGCACCAGCCCCTTTTTGGTCAGAACCTTATAAACCTGCCGATCCTCAATGTGCGGCGCGTCTATTGGTCGAACCTTGCCCCGTTCTTTCAGGGTGAAATGGGCGGTTTTGCCTGGCTTCCATGTTCCATTCAGGATCTTGCGCCGGCGCTTGGCGGTGCCGGAAAACAGGTGCATTTCAAACCGCTGTGTGCTGGCTTTCCACCTCACGCCGTTGCAGCATTTCCGGCCATAGAAAAACATGGCGCGGTAACTGAAAACTTCCTCAATCGGCCCCAGGGCGTCGCTGTGGGCCTTTCGCTTTGCCTGCCGCCTTGTCTGGCGGCGTCTGTAACGCGCCTCGCGGCGCTGTTCGCTTGTCATAGAAAAGTATTCGCCCTCCGTACAGTTGTGGTGTTGGTGTGCGTCTAAACTGCTTCGATCCAGCGCATGAAACGGGGTTAGCACAATACCCCCGCCATGCAAGCAGCGTCCGCGCGGGATCATCAGCGGGCAGTTTCAGGCTTTCGCCAGGGAAGTATCTTTCCTTTTACATGGGTCCGGTTCACGTTCGTTACTGCATTTGACCCAGTTATGCAAAATCAGGGGGCCAGCGCCCAGGAATTGTTGGCGTTGTTATTGTTGGCGCTGCCGTCGGAGTTGACAAGGCAGAAATTGTTGTTGTTGCTCGAATTGACGGAACGGCACCACACATTGGCCGCCGTCAGAGGGGGAAGCCGCCCTGCCTCCCGGCGCGTTTTCAAAGATACACCCATAAAAATGACTTATTTCCGCTTCCTGTCGCTCTCCAGGATATTCCGCAGTAGGGTGTCCTCCCGGTCTATCAGTTCGCCCAGGCTCTGCGCCATGCGGTCCAGCTTGTCCATGGCCTCCTTGGGTGGGACCGTCTTTCCGCTGGGTGCCGTAAAGCAGCCCTGCGGGTTCTGGTACATAACCAGATAGGCATGGGTCAGGCGCACGTCCAGCGCAGAGAGGGAGGCCAGCGCCTCCAGCAAATGCGCCTTGCGCTGGGCTTTGCGCTGTTCGTCCGACGGGTATATTTTGTTGGCCTTTTCGGTGTGGTCCATGACCTCACCGGCCAGCTGCGCGGTGCCCTCTGCAATCAGCCGGGAATAACGGGCGGAAAGCCGCGTCAAAAAGCCCACCGTTTCCACATAAATCTGGTTTGCGGTGTTCACATACTCCGCTTTGCTCACGGTCCGCTTTTCTTTCAGAACTGACATTCTTTCACCTCACGGGTTTTCTTTCT
>ENA-ORNY01001105-ORNY01001105.1-human-gut-metagenome-genome-assembly--contig:-NODE-1105-length-16233-cov-6.214056_pt1 | contig 16233 bp, 14 predicted proteins | sample MGYA00242122_ERZ509036 | MGnify/ENA primary metagenome ERZ509036 (study PRJEB26280, sample SAMEA2338696) | human gut metagenome | biome: human gut; feature: human-associated habitat; material: faeces... | reverse complement strand
CACCGGCCTCGATGGCGGTTGCCATGGAGTGATCCATGTTGTTGTAACGGTGCTGTCCGTTACGGCCAACGCAGTACAGGTTGCCGAAGGAGTCGAGGTAGTCGACGAGTTCGGGCATGCGGTCGTAGGTGTCGAAGTAGGCCGGGTAAGCCTTCTTGACGCGTTCGCGGTGGGAGTCGAGCACGTCCTGCGGGCCGTTGATGACCTGCATGCGGGTGAGCTCCTGGATGGCGAACTTGGTGGCTTCCTCGTCGGTCATGTTCCAGAAGGAGTCGCCTTCCTCGCAGAAGTATTCGAGGCCGATCCACACGGTGTTGTCGACGTCCTTGACCAGGTACGGGCTCCAGTTGTTGAAGATCTGCAGACGGCCGACCTTGTAGCCCGGATCCTGCACGTAAATCCAGCAATCCGGCACGATCGGCGGGTTGCCGAGGGTCGGAATGTCGGTGGTGTTGGTCAGGCGCAGGTGCTTGACGAGCAGGCCGACGGTGACGAAATCGCGGTACGGCAGGCCGTTGGCGATTTCGGTCATATCCTTCGGAGCCGGCTGGTCGGAGGCGTCCACGGCGTTGACAAGGTCCTTGACCGGCATGGAAGAAATGAAGTCGTCCGCGGCCATTTCGGTGCGGTTGCCTTCGGAATCCTCGTACACGACGGATGCGATCTTGCCGTCCTTCTGGCGAATTTCCACCACATTGGCGTCGGTGATGACCTTCACGCCGGCGGCTTCGCAGTTGGATTCGACGGTTTCCCACAGCTGGCCCGGGCCGAGCTTCGGATACCAGAATTCCTCGATGAGGGAGGTTTCGACTTCGGAGTTGTCGCGCTTCTTCGGCAGGAGCTTCTGGAAGGCGTTCTTCAGCACGCCCATGATGCTCAGGCCCTTGACGCGCTGTGCGCCCCAGTCGGCGGAGATTTCGGACGGGTGACGGCCCCACAGCTTCTCGGTGTAGCCCTCGAAGAACATGGAGTAGAGCTTACGGCCGAAACGGTTGATGTAGAAGTTCTCCAGGTTGGTTTCCGGCAGCTTGTGTACCATGGACTTCAGGTAGCTGAAGCCGGCGACCATGGTGAGCTTGAAGCCCATGGCCTTCAGGGTGTTGGCGCTCAGGGAAATCGGGTAGTCGAGGAAGTGGCGGTTCCAGTAGATGCGGGACACGCGGTGGCGCTTGAGCATCACCTTGTCTTCGATTTCCGGATCCGGGCCGCCCGGCTCCATATCATGCTCGCGGTGGAGCTTCTTGTCATCATAGCTGGGTGCGCCCTGCAGCGGCAGAACGTCCTTCATAATAGCGCACCGGCTTTCCACCGTCCGCAACGCCAACGCCATCATGGTGCTGGAGCAGGGGCGGATCATCGAGCGCGGCGACCACCGGGAGCTGCTGGACCAGAAGGGGAAGTACTATCAGCTCTGCCACAACATGATCGAATTGACCTAACTGTTCACCGAAAACATCTGCGAGATATAATCGTTAACCGTTAATCTGCGGCGAAAGTTAGCGGATAAAAACAGCAGAAAATCCGGCGCAAGAGAATAAAAATACAAAGAAAATGGATAATTGTCATTTTTTTTGGAATATTCACAGAAAGTTTAATCTTAGTGTTGAAAAATCTACTGTTTCATGATACAATTAGGAAAACATTTTAATCCTGGGCGGCGATAAGTAAAATGCACAAAAACCGTCCGCCATCGGCGAACAGACTGGTGCGTAGTGGACAGCGAGCCGTGGACGCACCCAGCCGTCCCCAAAGGAAAGATCATGGCAGAAAAGAATAAAAAGCGCGGCGGACGCCGTGCCCATCTCAACGATTTCCATGTGAATCTTGCCGGTGATTATGTATATACCGGCGCCCACTACTCCTATGTGGACCAGGGCCGCAGCCGCGACCGGGTCCAGCGGGAGCTGCTGGGACTGAGCGTTGCCGTCGTGCTGGCCGTGGTGGCCGGCGGCTGCAGCGATGCCCCCGCCATGCTGAACTGCTGGTACGTCATCCTCCCCTATATCTGCGAGGCCGCGGCGGCGGTCAGCGTGATCTGGGCGGTGCTCCGGCTGCGGAAGGCGGAGGAACCCATCCGGGAGTACATTTATAAAAAGAGCGTGCAGGCGCTGCCCCACCGGGCCATGCTCTGCATGATCTTCGCGGGCCTGGGCTTCGTGACCATGGTGCTGTACCTGGCCATGAACGGCTCCGGCGGCCGCGTGGCCTCCGTGATCGCCTACCTGGCGCTGAAGGCGCTGGTGGCCGGGGGAGCGTGGCTCCTGTGGCGGTATATGCTGACCCTGAAATGGGAAAAGCTCCCCGCCCGCGACTTGGATACGCCTCAGGCGTGATCCACCAATTTCTTTTGTGAACTCCGGGCTTCTGCCCGCGTTCAAAAATATTTAAGGAGGATTCCAATGAAGAAAGCTACCCGTATCTTGGCTCTGGTACTTTGCGCTGTCATGTGCCTGGGCCTGTTCGTTGGCTGCGGCAACAAAGGCAAGCAGAACAGCGACACCCCGTTGGTCGTGGGTTATTCCCCGTTCAACAGCAAATTCTCTCCCTTCTTCTCCGAGACCGCTTATGACCAGGACGTCTGGACGATGACCGCTATCGGCCTGCTGAACAGCGATCGCCAGGGCTCCATCATCATGAAGGGTATCGAAGGCGAAACCAAGGCCTACAATGGCACCGACTACACCTACTATGGTCCCGCTGACTGCGAGATCGTGGAGAACACCGATGGCACTGTGGACTACAACTTCAAGCTGCGCGAGGACCTGAAGTTCTCCGACGGTGAGCCTATCACCATCGATGACGTCATCTTCTCCATGTACGTCCTGTGCGATCCTACCTACGACGGCAACAGCACCCTGTTTGCTCTGCCCATCGAGGGCATGGATGCTTACCGTTCCGGTATGGACACCCTGTACAACCTGATGCTGGCTGCCGGCCGCGACAACACCGACTTCTCCAAGTGGAAAGAGGCGGATCAGACTGCCTTCTGGGCTGACGTGGATCAGGCCGGCGTGAAGTTCGTCCAGGCCATCATGCAGTACTGCATTGCCCAGGGCGCTAACGCCGAGGGCGATTCCGTTTCCGCCTGCATGGCCAACTGGGGCTTCGAGCTGCCCGCCGATGCTACCGAGGCTGATGCCTTCAATGCCATCGTCGCCAAGTATCCCTCCCTGGCCGAGGCTGTCGACGCTGAGAAGCCCGAAGGCACCACCTTCACCAGCCTGCTGAACGACTACGAGACCAAGTACACCAAGGGTATCGAGACCGGCACCTCCGCTGCCAACATCTCCGGTATCAAGAAGACCGGCGACTACAGCATGACCGTCTCCCTGACCCAGGTCGACGCCACTGCCATCTATCAGCTGGGTGTGACCATCGCCCCCATGCACTACTATGGCGAGAAGACCAAGTATGACTACGACAACAACAAGTTCGGCTTTGACAAGGGCGATCTGAGCCACGTTCGCGAGAAGACCACCACCCCCCTGGGTGCTGGCCCCTACAAGTTCATCAAGTTCGAGAATGGTACCGTTAACTTCGAGGCTAACGATTCCTACTATCTGGGCGCCCCCAAGACCAAGTATGTCAACTTCCTGCAGACTCAGGAAGACGATAAGCTCAACGGCGTCGTCACCGGCACCGTGGATATCACCGATCCTTCCTTCAGCTCCACCACCGTGGACGCCATCAAGGCTGCCAACAAGAACGACGATGTCAACGGCCCCGCCATCACCACCGATACCGTGGATAACCTGGGCTATGGTTACATCGGCATGAGCGCCAACACCATGAACGTCAACAAGGAGCCTGGTTCCGATGCCTCCAAGGCTTATCGTAAGGCTTTCGCCACCGTTCTGGCTGCTTACCGCACCGTCGCCATCGAGTCCTACTATGGCGAGCGCGCTTCCGTCATCAACTACCCCATCTCCAACACCTCTTGGGCTGCTCCTCAGGCTGCCGATCCTGGCTACAAGGTCGCCTTCTCTGTGGATGCTCAGGGTAAGGACATCTATACCTCCGACATGACCGACGAGCAGAAGTATGAGGCCGCCCTGCAGGCTGCCCTGACCTTCTTCGAGGCCGCCGGCTGCAAGGTCGAGAACGGCAAGGTCGTCTCCAACCCCGAGGGTGGTATGGATACCGCTAACTACGCCATCGAGCGCGAGGCCCTGATCCCCGCCGACGGCAAGGGCGATCACCCCTCCTTCATGATCCTCACCGAGGCCTCCAAGGCTCTGGAGAAGATCGGCGTGCACCTGATCGTCACCGACCTGTCCGACAGCACGCAGCTGTGGGATACCATCGAGGCCGACCAGGCTGACATGTTTGCTGCCGCTTGGGGCGCCACCGTGGATCCTGATATGTATCAGATCTACTTCTCCGGCATGGACGGCAAGGCTGCCGGCGGCTCCAACTACATGTACGACATCAACGATGCCGAGCTGAACCAGCTGATCCTGGATGCCCGCGCTTCTCTGGACCAGAGCTATCGTAAGACTCTGTACAAGTCCTGCCTGGACATCATCGTTGACTGGGCCGTTGAGGTTCCTGTCTATCAGCGTCAGAACGCCATCATCTTCTCCACCCAGCGTGTCAACATGAACACTGTTACCCCCGACATCACCACCTTCTATGGCTGGCTGAGCGAGGTCGAGAAGATCGAGCTGAACTGACAAAGTTCCGCACCCAAGACCTGTACGACAACATAGGTTAAGTCACAAGGTACGCCCCCGGCGGCTCCGGCCGCCGGGGGGTGCCCCGACTGCATATCAAGGAGCGACCCGGGCGGGGCCGGGGGTGTTGCTTGATGTGCAGTGGGTAGTCTATAGGGAGGGGCGGAACAGACGTGTTCCGCCAATCTGCATCACTGTATCATCAGATCGGAGGGTTATCAGTGCGCAAATACATCATCAAAAGAATTCTAATCTCAATCGTCATCCTGTTCCTTGTCGCATTCGTCATCTACGCATTGATGCGCTGTCTCCCCACGTCCTACGTGGAGGCTATGGCGCGTCAGAAGTCCATGCAGCCCAACTCCAAGTCCTTTGAGGAGTGGATGGAGCAGCTCACCAGAATGTACAATCTGGACGTGGGCATTGTTCCCGGCTTCTTCAAATGGCTGGGTCAGATGCTGACCTTCAACTTCGGCGACAGCTGGCTGTGGACCAAACCCGTCACGGAAGTATTCAACAACTGTGTGTGGATCTCCTTCTTCATGGGCCTGATCGCCTTCGTGCTGGAGATCATCATCGCGATCCCCCTGGGCGTCATTGCCGCCACCAAGCAGTACAGCAAGACAGACTATGTCATTTCGGTGCTGGCTTTGGCCGGTATTTCGCTGCCCACTTTCTTCTTTGCTTCTCTGCTGAAGCTGTTTTTCTCCGTGAAGCTGGGCTGGTTCGACCTGTATGGTCTCACCGGCCGTAATCACGAGCAGCTTTCTGCCTTCGGGAAGCTCCTGGACATGGGACATCATCTGGTTCTGCCCATCGTCACCCTGGTGGTTATCAGTGTCGGTTCCCTCATGCGTTACACCCGCACCAACATGCTGGAGGTGCTCAACGCTGACTTCATCCGCACGGCCCGGGCCAAGGGTCTGTCCGAGCGCAAGGTCATCTATCACCATGCGTTCCGCAACACCCTGATCCCCCTGGTCACCATCATCGGCGGTTCTCTGCCCGGCCTGTTCTCCGGTGCACTGATCACCGAGACGCTGTACTCCATCCCTGGCATCGGCTACATTTCCTACCAGTCCATGGTGGGCGGCGATATTCCGTTCTCCATGTTCTACCTGGTCTTTATGGCCGTGCTGACCCTGTTGGGTAACCTGATTTCTGATATTCTGTACGCCGTGGTGGATCCGCGGGTACGCATCGCTTAAGAAGGGAGGAGGAAGTAAAATGGCAGATCGCAAAGATAAGATCAATGAGCAGCAGGTCGAGCAGGAGATCCGTGAGGAGATCCGCGAGGAAATGAAGCACGCCGACCAGGAGCCTGCTCAGGAGCAGTATTCTCTGAACGATGACCGTCGTGTTAAGGTCCTTTCTCCCGGTATGCTGGTGGCCAAGCGCTTCATCCGCAACCGCATGGCCGTCACCGGTCTGGTCATCCTGGTTTTCATGTTCGTGTTTTCCTTCATCGGCGGCCTGATCTCCCCCTATGGTCAGGACCAGTTCTTCTACACCGATAAGACCATCCGCCGTAACTTCGGCGCAGCCAAGGAAAACACCGAGTTCCAGTACGCCAGCAACAACGACGAGGTGTTCGGCCTCACCGCCCAGGCCAGAGCTATGCTGGCCATCCAGCAGGGGAAGACCACCTTCTCCAACAAGAGCGACAACTTCACCCTGACCAAGGTTTCCGACGACTTCTATTCCGTGGAATACAACGGTCAGGTGGTGGGCTACGCCGGCAAGGAGCTGGTGAACGCCTCCGCCAAGGACAACACCCTGTCCTTCGAGTTCAACTATCAGGCCCTGCTGGCCTCCGCCTCCGGCGCTAAGGAATTCACCGCCGACGGCGTAGCCTACACCCTGGCTGAGGACGGCAGCATCACCTCCCAGGACGGCGCCGATGTGGCCTATGTCAGCAACATCATCGTCAACGCCATTTCCCCCGACGTGTTCCTGAGCCGCGACTTCAAGGAGAAGCTGTATGCCGCCATTGCCACCGCTGAAAACGGCAAGGCTGCCTTCAGCTATACCGACGAGTCCCTGATCGTTGTCGAAGAGCCTGAGGAGGAGCCCGACACCGAGGAGCCGTCCTCCGGCATCAACACCGAGGACCCCAACGCCCCCACTCAGGAGGAGACTCCCACCAGCGCCACCGCTGAGTACGATCTGGAGTATGATCCCGCCACCATGAGCTGGAAGATCCTCCAGGAGAAGCCCAGCCGTCAGTACGATCAGTACTCCTTCCCCAACAAGGACCACTGGCTGGGCACCGATATGTACGGTATGGATATGCTGACCCGCCTGATGTACGGCGGCCGTGTCTCCCTGCTGATCGGCTTCATCGTCATCATCATTGAGACCGTCATCGGCGTGATCTTCGGCGGTATCTCCGGCTACTTCGGCGGCTGGGTGGATAACCTGATCATGCGTATCGTCGATATCTTCTACTGCATCCCCTCCATGCCCATCATCATCATTCTGGGCGCGGCCATGGATGCATCCCGCGTGGACCCCAACATCCGAATGGTCTACTTAATGCTGATCCTGGGCTTCCTGGGCTGGGCCGGTATCGCCCGTCTGGTCCGCGGCCAGATCCTGTCCCTGCGTGAGCAGGAGTACATGACCGCCGCCGAGGCCTGCGGCCTCAGCGTGTCCCGCCGGATCTTCAAGCACCTGATCCCCAATGTCATTCCCCAGCTGATCGTCACCTGCACCATGGGCCTGGGCAGCGTCATCATCACCGAGGCTACCCTGTCCTTCCTGGGCCTGGGCGTCAAGTTCCCCTTCGCTTCCTGGGGCAATATCATCAGCGACGTCAATAACACCCACGTTCTGACCACCTATTGGTTCATCTGGATCCCCGCCGGCGTGCTGCTGTTGCTGACGGTTCTGGCATTCAACCTGGTTGGCGACGGTCTGCGGGATGCCTTTGACCCGAAGATGAAGCGCTGAGGAAGGAGGAGATCATATGGCTAAGAAAAACGAAAGCGGCTATCTGTCCGCCAAGGAGTCTCGCCGGATTTCCCGGGAGAACCGCAAGATCACGGACCAGTTTGAAAAGCTGCACAAGCGCAAGAACGTGCCTGAGGAGGAATTCCTCACCAAGATGCACGACGAGAATAACTCCCTGGAGATCGAGAACCTGCACACCTACTTCTTCTCTGACGTGGGTACCGTCCGCGCGGTAGACGGCGTCTCCTTTGATGTGCCCATCGGCAAGACCGTGGGCGTGGTGGGTGAGTCTGGCTGCGGCAAGTCCGTTACCAGCCTGTCCATCATGCAGCTGCTTCAGCGGCCCCAGGGCCAGATTGTGGAGGGCGAGATTCGCCTGAATCTGGGCAACGGCAAGGCTTATGATATCACCAAGACCCCCATCGAGCAGATGCAGAAGCTCCGCGGCAACTACATGTCCATGATTTTCCAGGAGCCCATGACCAGCCTGAACCCGGTCTTCCGCATCGGCGCCCAGCTGGACGAGGTCATTGCCCTGCACGACGGTGAGGGCAAGACCCCCGAGGACATCAAGGCCCGCTCCATCCATCTGCTGGAGATGGCCGGCATCGCCAACAGCGAGGGCGTCTATAAGATGTACCCCCACGAGCTGTCCGGCGGTATGCGTCAGCGTGTCATGATCGCCATGGCCCTGTCCTGCAATCCCCGCCTGATCATCGCCGACGAGCCCACCACGGCTCTGGACGTGACCATCCAGGCCCAGATTCTGGACCTGCTGCGCAACCTAAAGGATAAGATCAACTCCTCCATCATGCTGATCACCCACGACCTGGGTGTCATCGCCGAGATGGCAGACTATGTGGTGGTCATGTACGCCGGCCGCGTGGTGGAAAAGGGCACCGCCCAGGAGATCTTCGCCAATCCCGCTCACCCCTACACCATCGGCCTGATGGCCTCCAAGCCCATGGTCGGTAAGAAGGTGGATAAGCTGTATTCCATCCCCGGCAAGGTCCCCAACCCCATCAACATGCCCAACTACTGCTATTTCAAGGATCGCTGCGAAATGTGCGTGGAAGGCTGCCAGGGTGAGTATCCTCACATGATCCAGCTGTCCCCCACCCATATGGTCAGCTGCTACCGTTACTACGGAAAGGAGGACGCTCAGAATGGCTGATGTCAAGAAGACCGCTGAGGAGCAGGTCCAGTACGATCCTCAGTATATCTTCCAGGTCAAGGACCTGAAGAAATACTTCCCCATCAAGGGCGGTATGCTCAACAAGACCGTGGGTTACGTGAAGGCCGTGGACGGCGTCACCTTCAACCTCAAGCGCGGCACCACCATGGGTCTGGTGGGCGAGTCCGGCTGCGGCAAGACCACCACCGGCCGCACCATCCTCCGTCTGTCCGGCGAAAAGACCGGCGGCCAGGTGCTGTTCAACGGCCAGGAGGTCTATGACCTCAACGCCAAGGAGATGCGCGACATGCGCACCAAGATGCAGATCATCTTCCAGGACCCCTTCTCCTCTCTGCAGCCCCGTATGCCCGTGGGCGAGATCATCGGCGAGGCCGTCCGTGAGCACGGACTGGTCTCCAAGGAGGAGTTCGACGACTACATCGACAAGGTCATGGACGACTGCGGCCTGCAGTCCTTCCACAAGGACCGCTACCCCCACGAGTTCTCCGGCGGCCAGCGCCAGCGTATCTGCATCGCCCGCGCTCTGGCTCTGAAGCCCGAGTTCATCGTCTGCGATGAGCCCGTTTCCGCTCTGGACGTGTCCATCCAGGCCCAGATCATCAACCTGCTGAAGGAGCTCCAGGAGCAGTACAAGTTCACCTACCTGTTCATCTCCCACGACCTGTCCGTGGTGGAGCACATCTCCGACACCGTGGGCGTCATGTACCTGGGCAACCTGGTGGAATACGGCGCCACCGAGGATATCTTCAAGAATCCTCTGCACCCCTACACCAAGGCCCTGTTCTCTGCCATCCCCGTGCCGGACCCCACGGCCAAGATGAACCGCATTGTGCTGGAGGGTTCCATTCCTTCCCCCGCCAATCCCCCCGCAGGCTGCAAGTTCCACACCCGCTGTGCCCAGTGCATGGAGCAGTGCAAGACCGAGGTGCCCGAGCAGCGTGAGATCGAGCCCGGCCACTTCGTGGTCTGCCACCTGTACGACCAGAAGTAATGGCCAGGAAGGAAAAACACTGGGAGGACGACGACGGCCGCACCATAGCGGACATGTCCCAGGTGAAGCGCCCGTCGCTGTTCGGCAATCTGCCCGGCAGCGCTTACCAGCGGGAGGAGCAGCCGGAGGAGCGGGAGGAAGCCAAGAAATCTCCCCCCTGGGTTGACAATTCCCTGAGCAAGCAGGACCGGCATGCCTTCTTCTTCGGAACCATGAAGGCGTCACTGCTGATCTGTGCGGCTTATCTGGTGGGATTCGGAGTGTTTATCCTGATTCTGACGCTTCTGTTCCGCTGACTGCGGAAAGATCAGACCCCAAAAGGGGCGTCCTCCAGCCGGAGGACGCCCCTTTTTATACGCATTATCGAAAAATGGGAGGATTATCATGATTTCATCCATGCTGCAATACATTCAGAAAAGCCCCGACTGTTTCCACGCGGTGGAGAATCTCCGGCAGCGTCTGCTGTCCGAGGGTTACACCCAGCTGACGGCAGGGGAGTGGACCCTGATCCCCGGCGGGAAGTATTTTGTCACCAAGAACGGATCCTCGCTGATGGCCTTTCGTGTACCCCAGGGCCGCCCCACGGGCTTTGTGCTGACCGCCAGCCACTCCGACTCTCCTTGCTTCCGTCTGCGGGATCACGCGGAGCTTGCCGGCGAGTTTGTCCGCCTGTCCGCCGAGCGCTACGGCGGCATGATCAACGACTGCTGGCTGGACCGCCCCCTGAGCGTGGCCGGCCGGGTGCTGGTCCGCCGGGAAAACGGCCTGGATATGCGCCTGGTGGATATGAAGAAGGACATGGCCCTGATCCCCCGGGTGGCTATTCACCTGAACCGGGACGGCAACAACGGCACCAAGTATAACCCTGCCCAGGACCTGGTGGCCCTGTACGCCGGCGGGGAGCAGAAGGGCAGCTTCGACCGGGAGATTGCCGCCGCCGCCGGGTGCCAGCCGGAGGACATCGTGGCCCGGGACCTGTTCCTGTACAACAACCAGCCCGGCACCGTCTGGGGCCCGGCAGGGGAGTTCCTGTCCGCCCCCCGGCTGGATGACCTGGCCTGTGTGTTCGCCTGCACCCAGGGCTTCCTGACCGCCCATGAAACCACCGCCATCCCGGTGCTGTGCGTGTTCGACAACGAGGAGATCGGCTCTGAGACCAAGCAGGGTGCGGCCTCCGCCTTCCTGCCGGAGACGCTGATGGCCATCACCACCGCCCTGGGCCTCACCTCCGGGGACTATCGCCGCCTGGTGGCCAACAGCTTCCTGCTGTCCTGCGACAACGGCCATGCCCACCACCCCAACCACCCGGAGCTGGCGGACGCCAACGAGGCCCCGGTGCTCAACGGCGGCGTGGTGGTGAAGCACTCCCCCCGCTATGCCACCGACGCCGTCTCCGCCGCCGCCTTCCAGGAGATTTGCCGCCGGGCCCAGGTGCCCACCCAGCACTACGCCAACCGTCCCGACCAGGCCGGCGGCGCCACCCTGGGGAACATCGCCAACACCAAGCTGCCGGTGAACACCGTGGACATCGGCATGGCCCAGCTGGCCATGCACTCCTGCTTCGAGACCATGGGCAGCCGGGACGTGGCCCACTTCGTCCGGGCGGTCACCGCCTGCTACGAGGCCGCTCTGACCTTCACCGACACCCAGGTGACTCTGGGCTGAGCCGCATTTTTCACCCCAAAAGAGGGCTGTCTCGTGACGAGACAGCCCTCAGCTTGTCAAAGAAAGCCTCGCAGGGTTTGCCGCCCGCAGGCGGCAAAGCAAGTTTGGTCCGTTTTTTGCGGCGGCGCCCCCCAAGGGGACTTCCGTTGGGCGTGTACGTCGCAAAAGACACTTCTCAGTCTGCAAGTGTGGAATTTGTTCGCTTTCAGCGAACAAATTATGCGCGCGGCAGACTGCAAGCCTTTTGCCAAAAAAGGGCTTTGCCCTTTTTTGACAGTCATAAAGAGGGCTGTCTCGTCACGAGACAGCCCTCTTTGTATGTATTTTGATGAGATAGCACAGGAGGAAGGAATCAAAGACCTCCGTTTTCCTCCTGCAAATAGCCGAACTCCTCCTGAAACAGGTCGTCGGCATAGGCCCGCAGCTTCCGGCAATAGTCGTCATAGGCCGCCATCATCCGCACGGCCTCCGGCGTCAGCTCCGCGCCGCCGCCGCCCCGTCCGCCGGTGACGGAGTGCAGCAGAGGAAAGCCCAGGGCCTCCTGAGCCTTTTTGGTAATGGTCCACGCCTTGGAATAGGCCATGTTCATGGACATGGCCGCCGCCCGCAGCGAGTGCAGCTCCTGCACCTTCCGCAGCAGCTGCGCCATTCCCGGCCCGAAGCACTTCTCTCCGCAGAACAGCCGGACCGTCAGGTTGTACGTCATTTTCTCATCCATGTCCCTATTGTACCAGCTTCCGGGGTCCCCGTCAACCTTGACGCAGCCGCAAAAACGTGTTATTCTTGGGAAAACGGCAAGAAATCGAGGAGCTTTTATGAAAATTCTCATTCGCGGCGCCGGGGACATCGCCACCGGCATCGCCCTGCGCCTGTACCGGGCCGGGATGCAGGTGGTCATGACCGACCTGCCCGCCCCCACGGCCATCCGCCGGACGGTGTGCTTTTCCCAGGCCATTATCCTGGGGGAGATGACGGTGGAGGACGTCACCGCCCGCCGGGCGGAAACCCCGGACCAGGCGGAGGCCCTGCTGGCCCAGGGGCTGATCCCGGTGCTGGCGGACCCGGACTGCACCTGCCGCACCCGCCTGCGGCCCGACGCCCTGGTGGACGCCATTCTGGCCAAGCGCAACCTGGGCACGAAAATGGACGATGCGCCCATTGTCGTGGGCATCGGCCCGGGCTTCACGGCGGGGGAGGACTGCCATGCCGTGGTGGAGACCATGCGGGGCCACACCCTGGGCCGGGTGATCTATCGGGGCAGCGCCCTGCCCAACACCAACATTCCCGGCCTCATCGGCGGATACGCCGGGGAGCGGGTGCTGCGGGCCCCGGCTGATGGGATTTTCTGCCAGAAGCTGGAAATCGGCGCGGTGGTCCGGGCCGGAGACATCGCCGGAGAGGTGGCGGGCCAGCCCATGAGATGCACCATTGACGGCGTACTGCGGGGCATTCTGGCCGATGGAACGCCGGTTTTCCGGGGTATGAAGGCCGGAGACGTGGACCCCCGGTGCAAGCCGGAGTACTGCACCACCGCCTCGGACAAGGCCCTGGCGGTAGGCGGCGGCGTGCTGGAGGCGGTGCTGCACCTGCATCATCAGCACCCCAAAACAGGAAAATAATGGTTATCCTTCAAAAACTGAGCCGCACCCGAGGGTGCGGCTCTTTCTGTCCCAATGCGCGACATTTTGTCCCGGGACAGGGGTGATTTATCCCGGGACAGGGCCGGGACAAGCCGGGGCGATCCTGTGCCTTGCAAAAGCGCCCCGGATATGGTATAGTCTGGGGTAGATATCTGCAAAGTGAGGAGCTTTTTATGACCTTGATGGACTATTGCATGCAATATATCGGCGAGATCATGGACGGAAAACGCGCCGCCCCGGAAGGGGTGACCCTGACGGAGACGGACCCCATGCGCCGCAGCCTGGAGCTGATGCAGAAGGCCGGCGACATCCCCACCCTGGTGCGGATGTGCGCCGCCCAGGACGGCACGGAGATCCCCCAGGAGGTGTTCGACAGCTTCGACCCGGAGTCCCTGACCCGGCTGGCAGGGGAAGGGGATGCAGCCCCGGAGGAACCGGAACAGCAGCCGGACCCGGACGCCGGAAAGCACGCCTTCCAGGTACTGCTGGACTGCGTGGCCCTGGACGACGGCCTGGTGCAGTATCTGACCCAGGTGCTGCGGGACCGGGACTGGGCGGGGTTTTACAAGCTGTCCCAGATCACCACGAAAATGGACCTGGACCCGGAGGAATTTCTGTTCTGGCTGGACAACAAGGAGCTTTGGGCCGACAACGAGGAGCGGGTCTGCGCCGCGGTGATGGACGCCTGCCTGGAGCGCCTGCGGCAGGAGGGGCGGCTGGAGCTGCTGGCGGCGCTGCTGTCCGGAGACCAACATACCTTTGAGACCTTCCGCTGCGAGGCACCGGAGCTGGTGCACCTGCCCCAGGCCACCTACGAATGGTACTGCCGGAACTATCTGGACCGGGACTACCCCTTCCGGATGCTGCTGCGGTGCAATGGGGTAACATTTCCGGACCGGAAGGAGGCATAAGGGTATGGAATATTGCATCCTTGTGGTCAACCCAGGGTCTACCTCCACCAAAATCGCCGTGTTTCAGGGGGAGAAGGCCCTTTTGCAGAAAACCATCCGCCACAGCGGGGAGGAGCTGGCCCCCTTTGGAGCCATTATGGAGCAGGCCCCCTTCCGCCTCCGGTGCGTGGAGCAGGCCCTGGCGGGCTTCGACCTGACCCGATTGGACGCAGTGTGCGCCCGGGGCGGCATGCTGCCGGCCTGCCCCAGCGGGGCCTTCGCCGTGGACCAGGACATGATCGGCTATCTCTCCGCCATCACCCAGGGGGCACACGCCTCCAACCTGGGCTGCGTCATGGCCCGGGACCTGGCGGAGCCGCTGCACATCCCGGCCTATGTATACGACCCCGTGGCGGTGGACGAGATGCCGCCTATGGCCCGGATCACCGGCATTCCCGAGCTGCCCCGGCGGATGATGGGCCACGCCCTGAACACCCGGGCCATGGCCATCCGCTGCGCGGAGACGGTGCTGCACAAGCCCTTTGACCGGTGCCGCCTGATCGTGCTGCACCTGGGCGGCGGTGCGTCGGTGCGGCTGTTCATCGGCGGGAAAATGGTGGACAACGTCCGGGATGACGAACTGCTGTTCGCCCCGGAGCGCAGCGGCGGCATTGCCGCCGAGCAGCTGGTGAAGCTGTGCTACTCCGGCAAGTATGACCGGGGGCAGATGATGAAGCTGGTGCGGGGCAAAAGCGGCCTGCTGGCCCACCTGGGCACCAGCGACGCCATGGAGGTGGAGCGCCGCATCGCCGCCGGGGACGAGAAGGCCCGGATGGTGTACGACGCCATGCTGTATACCGCGGCCAAGTCCATCGGCGCTATGGCGGCGGCGGCGGATGGCCGCGTGGACCGCATTATCCTCACCGGCGGCATTGCCCACTCCCGGTACGTGACGGATTGCCTGACCCAAAAGGTAGGATTTATCGCGCCGGTGGAGGTCATGGCCGGTGAGTTCGAGATGGAGGCCCTGGCCGCCGGAGCCTCCCGGGTGTTGGCGGGACAGGAGACGCCCCACCGGTTCCGGGACCTGCTGAAGGGGGAATAAGCGGTGCTGAAGTCGTTTTTTGACCCCAACGGGGCCTTTGCCCGGGGCATGGAGCGGGTTTGGAGCCTGATCGTTCTGAATGTGCTGTGGCTGGTGTGCTCGCTGCCGGTGGTGACCATGGGGGCCTCCTGCGCCGCCCTGTACCAGGTGCTGGGAAAGCTCATCGCCGGGGAGGACGGCCACGTTGCCCGGCAATTCTTCCGGGCCTGGGGCGAAAACTGGAAAAAAGCCACGCCGGTGTGGATGATTTTGCTGGCGGTGGCGGCCCTGTGCGGCTTCGACCTGTATATGGCCCGGCTGAACGACTCGTTTTTGTGGGAGCTGCTGGCGGTGTTCGCCTTGCAGCTGGCGGCCATGGTGGTGACCTTCGCCTTCCCGCTGATGGCCCGGTATGAAAACACCTGGCGCAACCACCTGAAAAACGCCATGCTGGTGGCGGTGGGGCACCTGCCCCGGATGCTGCTAATCTGGCTGATATGGGCGGTGCCGGTGGGGGTAAGCGTGTTCATCCCGGAGGTGGGGTTCTACCTGAGCATCGTGTGGGTGCTGATCGGATACAGCAGCCTCAGCTATGTGACGGCCCTGCTGCTGCGGCCGGTATTCCGCAACCTGGACGAAAATGCGTAAAAAAGAGACAGACACGAAAGTGTCTGTCTCTTTTTTCAGCCATTGCAGGGATATCGGACGATCAGTCCACGATATCCACGGATGCCTTGACGCCTGTGCGCTGGGCATAGGAGCGCACGACCGTGCGGATCTCCTTGGCGATGCGGCCCTGGCGGCCGATCACTTTGCCCATATCCGAAGGAGAAAGCGAAATCGTCACTTCGATCGCGCGGTCTTTTTCCGCCACGTCGTACGTTACGTTTTCTTTATCTTCGGCGAATTGATCGACGATATATTTGATCAGTTCCAACATGTCTTTTTCTCCTTAACCGCTTCCGTCCGGAAAAAAGCGACAGCCTTATTTCTTGGACTTCTTGCCTTTGGTTTTTGCGGGGCTGAGCTTTTCCGATTTTTCGATAACGCCCGCCTTCACAAGCAGGTTCTTCACCGTTTCGGTGGGCTGAACGCCTTTCGCGATCCATTCTTTCGCTTTATCCGCGTCGATCGTCAGTTCTA
>ENA-ORNY01001099-ORNY01001099.1-human-gut-metagenome-genome-assembly--contig:-NODE-1099-length-16307-cov-4.335220_pt1 | contig 16307 bp, 20 predicted proteins | sample MGYA00242122_ERZ509036 | MGnify/ENA primary metagenome ERZ509036 (study PRJEB26280, sample SAMEA2338696) | human gut metagenome | biome: human gut; feature: human-associated habitat; material: faeces... | reverse complement strand
CTCCGGCGACGAGCGCCGCCGCTGGGGCGCGCTCATGGAAGATTTCTTTCAGGAGCCGAACCTCTTTACCATGGGTGTCCTGATCGTCGATTCCCGCCATGCGCCAACGGCGGACGATGTGACGATGGCGGAGTATTTTTTCGATGCCGGCCGGCCGTTCGTCGTTGTGGCAAACAAGTGCGACAAGCTGAAAAAAAGTGAGATCGAGCCAAATCTCGAGCGTATACGGGACGTGCTGGGGCTGGACGACGATTTTCCGCTGCTTCTGTATTCCTGCACGGCAAAGGTCGGCCGCCGAGAGCTGCTCGGATTCATCGAAAATAATATTTAGTGTTGTATTTGCTGTTGTAATTCGCCGTAGTTTTTGGTAATATTAACTTATCTATGAGTGACTTTGTAAATATCTGGAAGAATTTGGACTGGACGGTTCCGGTGCAGATCGTGATGAACATTCTCCCGTCGCTTCTGTGCATCACGCTGCACGAGCTGAGCCACGGGTATGTGGCCTACCGGCTCGGCGACACGACGGCAAAGGATGCCGGTCGGTTGACGCTCAACCCCATAAAGCACATCGACGTCATGGGTCTTCTCATGATGGTGGTGTTTCGCTTCGGCTGGGCAAAGCCGGTGCCGGTCAATATGTACCGGTTCAAAAACCCGAAAAAGGGCATGGCGGTGACGGCGCTGGCGGGGCCGGCGTGCAATTTTCTGCTCGCTCTGCTCTTTCTCTTCCTGTACGGCCTGCTGTATTATCCGCTGTATGTTCACGGGGGAGCGGTCGCCGAAACGGTTCTTCAGCTCGTTTATACAACGGCATATCTCAGCCTCGCGCTGGCGGTGTTCAATCTCATCCCGATCCCGCCGCTTGACGGGAGCAAGGTGCTTTTCTCCTTCATTCCGGATGAGAGCTATTTCAAGCTCATGCGCTACGAGCGTTATGGCATGATATTGCTCCTCGTACTGGTCTCCACAAAGATCCTCGGCGGGCCGCTCTCCACGGCAACATCCTGGCTCTTTGATAAACTTCTCGTCTTTGCCGAATTCGGCTTTCGGCTTGTGACGCATTTCGTGTAAAGGCATACGGTATACCCATGATCCAAGAACCGAGCTATCATCTGGAAGGCGTCGTGCATGCGCGCGACGAGCTGGAGGATTTTACCGGCCCGCTCGACCTCATACTGATGCTGCTCGCCAAAGATAAGATCGAAATACGCGATATCCAGATCTCCCAGCTGCTTGACCAGTATCTGGCCTATCTTCAGAAGATGCAGGAGATGGATCTGGAAATCGCGAGCGAGTTTGTCCAGATGGCGTCGCATCTCATGTACATCAAAACCAAAATGCTCCTGACGGAGGAGAAAGAGCCGACGGAACTCGAAGTGCTCGTCTCAGCGCTCGAGCAGCTCAAAAACCGTGATGCGATCGCCGCTGTGCGGGAGATCGCCCCGGAGATCGGACAGCTTGCCGAGGTGGGCATGAAAATGCAGACCCGCGGCCCGCTGCCTTTGCCGGAACGTCCGTATGACTACCGTCATACGCCGGCGGAACTGCTCAGCGCGCTCGCGCAGATCCTGCTCCGCGGCACCGGCGAATCGGCTCCGGAGGAAAATGAAACGCTGCGCCGTGCCGCGCCGAAGCCGATCATATTCAGCGTTCGGGAAAAGAGCGAACAGCTGCTCGGCCTTCTCCGGAAAAACGGGCATATGTCGCTTGGCTCCATGTTCGGCATCTGCAAAAGCCGCAGCGAGCTGGTTGCAACATTTCTGTCCGTGCTGGAGCTCTGCTCCGACGGGCATATCCGCGTCAGCGGAGAAAAAGGTAATTACGATGTGAGCCGTGCGCTCACGGATACGGAAGAATAAATGGTAGGAATCAATGAGATCCGCCCGGCGCTGGAAGCGATCCTCTTCGCCGCCGGGGACAGCGTGGAAGCGGAACGCATTGCCAAGGTCCTCGGCGCGGAGCCGTGGGACGTCCGGCAGGCAGCGGAACAGCTTGCCAGAGAATATGAGGAAAACGGCCGCGGTTTTCGTCTGGCAAGAATGGAAAACCGGCTGCAGCTCGTTACGGCGGGCGAATACAGCGACGTGGTCAGCCGCACGCTCGAAAAGCGCGCGCAGCCGAAGCTCTCGCCGACGGCGCTGGAGGTTTTGGCGATCGTCGCGTACTATCAGCCCGTGACACGCTCTTACATAGAGCAGCTTCGCGGCACGGACAGCTCCTATACCGTAGCACTTCTTTCCGAGCGTGGACTGATCGCTCCCTGCGGACGTCTGGAGGCGCCGGGACGGCCGGTTCTCTTCGGGACGACCGATCAGTTTCTCCGCGTTGTCGGCATTTCCTCTATCGAGGAGCTGCCGCCGCTGCCGAATGTCGCCACGGGCGAGGGAATACAGGAACTCCAGGCCGCCATTGACGCGGCAAGCGATAAAGACGAACAGCTCAAAATCACGGAGATCGAATGACTCCGGACGAGGTGATGTGATTGGTTGGATGGATCATACTGGCGGTACTGGCGATTTTGATCCTGCTTGTGTTTTTCCTGCCGTACGGCGTGGACGTCGGCTATGCGGATGAGGTGCTGCGCGTGGGGATCAAGGCCGGACCGCTGCGCATCTGGCTGCTGCCGAAAAAGCCGCTCACGGAAAAGCAGCGGCTGAAAGCCGAGGCAAAAAAAGCCAAAAAGGAAGCGCGCCGCGCTGCCAAGGCCGCAAAGAAGGCCGCCGCTGCCAAGGAAAAGGAGATCAACGACAGCGTGACCGTCAAGCCGAAGCCCAAGCTCGACTTTGATACCATCGTTGCCCTGCTCCGGATGGGCTCGCATGCGATCCGCCGCTTTTTCCGCAGCTTCACCGTGAACTTCTTCCAGCTGCACTATACCGTCGCCTGCCGGGACCCCTATGATACGGCGATCCAGTACGGCATGGCGTGCGCCGCGGCGGAGACGCTCCCGGCGCTGGCGGGAAAGAAGATCCGTGTTCTCCGGCGTGACATCGAGATCGGCGCGGACTATACATCGGAGGAGCCGACGATCGCCGTGCGCATTGTACTCTCGCTGCAGCTGTTCCGGCTGGTGCATCTGGCCGTGGCGCTCGGCGTGGAGTTCTTGAAATGGAAAATAAACAGCCGTCCGGAGGATAAACCTGCCGCGGCGACGAATGAAAGGAAAGACGACAATGGAAGAGAATAAGATCAACGCTCTCATGGACATGACGGTCAGTAAGATCCGGCAGCTGGTTGACGCAGACACCATTATCGGCAAACCCATCAGCACGCCCGACGGCATTACCGTCATTCCTGTCTCGCGCATGAGCTTCGGCATCGGCACCGGCGGCACGACCGGCAGCAAGGGCATTTCCTTTCCCGGCGGCAACGGCGCGGGCGTCAAGGTCGAGCCGGTCGGCTTCTTTGTCATCAAGGACGGCACCTGCCGCATGATCAGCGTTTCCTCCAATCCGCTTTCGACGATGGACCGCGTTGTGGAGATGATGCCCGATGTGCTCGACCGCATCGACAACATCGTAAATAAGAAGAACAAGGAATAATTTCCCCGGCATACCGGTCATACTAAGCACCGCCCGAATCAATCCATGGGTGGTGCTTATTTATGAAGAAAACGGCAATTCTGGCTCTGGCAGCGGCGATCCTGTTCCCCGCCTCCGCTCCGGCGGTATTCTCGCCGCCCGGCACTTCGGCGGAAGCGATGATCGTGCTCCACGCAGGATCCGGCGCGGTACTTGAAGAGAAAAATGCCGATACGCCGATGCTCATTGCGAGCACAACAAAACTTATGACGGCGCTTACCGCACTCGATCTCGCCTCGCCGGAACGCAGCGTTACGGTGCAGAGCGAGTGGACAACGGTAGAGGGCTCGTCCATGTACCTTCGTGCCGGGGAGAGCTATACGCTCCGCGAGCTTTTAGAGGGGCTGCTGCTCGCTTCCGGCAACGACGCCGCGCTCGCTATCGCCGGTTCGCTCGGCGGCGATGCGTTCATTGAGCAGATGAACCGCAAAGCGGAGGAACTTGGCCTTGCCGGCTCACATTTTGCCAATCCTCACGGGCTTGATGCCGACGGACACCGCGCCTCCGCGCACGATCTCGGCCTCATTATGGCGGCGGCGCTTCAAAACGACGTTCTCGCGGAGATCCTCTCCATGCGCAGCAGCTGTATCCACGGTTTGACGTATGTGAACCACAACAAGCTGCTCTGGAGCTGCCGCGGCGTGAACGGCGGCAAGACCGGGTACACGAAAGCCGCGGGCCGATGCCTCGTCACGAGCTGTGAGCGCGACGGTATGCAGCTCATCTGCGTAACGCTTTCCGACCCGAATGACTGGAAGGATCATGCCGCGCTCTACGACTGGGCGTTTGATGCCTACGCGGAGTTCAAGCTACCGGAAGGGAAGCCGGTGGAGCATGTGCCGGTCATTGGCGGTCCGGAAGCGGAAAGCGCTGCCGTGCTCGACCGTGGCGTCTGCCTGTGCCTTCCAAAGAGCGCGGAACTTCAGCTTACCGTCCGTCTGCCGCATTTTATTTTTGCGCCGGTTCCGGCGGGGGCCGCAGCGGGTGAACTTGTTATTTGGGCGGATGGAGAGGCCGTGTGTACGGCGGCGCTCCGATGGGCCCGGGAGAAAAGCGCGCGTGAATCGTTGTTTTCCGGCATATACCCGGCATAACCGATCAGCAAAGGAAGAAAGAGAATGAGACTTCAAAAATACATTGCCGCGGCGGGCGTTTGCTCCCGCCGCGAGGCGGAGGAATATATCCGGCAGGGGAGAGTTACGGTCAACGGCGTGACCGCCTCTCTCGGATCGGGCGCAGAAGAAGGCGACGTTGTCTTATTGAACGGCAAGCGTCTTTCGCTGCCGGAGGAGCATACATATGTTCTTCTCCACAAGCCCCGCGGATACGTTACAACGCTGCGCGACACGCACGGCCGCCCGACGGTCGCCGAGCTTGTGCAGGACGCCGGCGTGCGCCTTTTCCCGGTCGGTCGGCTCGACTGCATGTCGGAAGGACTGCTGCTCTTCACCGATGACGGCGAGATGGCGAACCGTCTAGCGCATCCGTCGCACGGCGTGAGCAAAACATACCGCGTATGGGTGAGCGGCCCGGACGCGGCGGAAGCCGCCGGAGCGCTGCGCCGCCCGATCGTATATGAGGGGGTGCGGTACCGCGCAGCGGAGGTGCGCGTTCTTCGCTCCACGGAGGATCGGGCGCTTATCGATGTCACGATCCGCGAGGGGAAAAACCGCGAGGTGCGAAACATGTGCGCCGCCGCGGGGCTCAAGGTACAGCGGCTTCTCCGCATCCGACAGGGGGAGATTTCCCTTGGCGATCTGCCCGCCGGACAGTGGCGGTATTTGACGGCAAAAGAGCTGGAATACTTGCAAAGTCTGCGCTGACGGCTTCTTTTTGCAGGATTTGTCAACATGAATTGCAAAATTAGCTTGCATTTGCAGGAAAATAGGTCTAAAATGAAACTCCCGGATATCATCCGGGAGATTTTTTGTAAAGGAATTATGAGGGGCCTGCCATGGAACGCGATATTCTGGCGCTTATCAATAAAGAGAATCATAAATTTTCCAAGGGCCAGCGGATGATCTGCCGGTACATTTCGGAAAACTACGACAAAGCCGCCTTTATGACGGCGGGAAAGCTCGGGCAGACGGTCGGCGTTTCGGAATCGACGGTCGTCCGCTTTGCTACGGAGCTTGGGTATGACGGGTATCCGGGGATGCGGCGCGCCATGCAGGAGATGATCCGCAACCGTCTTACGGCGGTGCAGCGCATTGAGGTCGCTAAGGAACAGATCGACCGCGGCAACATTCTCGACGCCGTGCTCTCCGCGGATATGGACAAGCTCCGCAGCACGATCGACGAGGTGAGCAAAGAAGACTTCAACCGCGCGGTCGATGCGATCCTCAAGGCCGAGACCGTTTACATCGTCGGCATGCGCTCGTCCACATCGCTTGCGAGCTTTCTCGGGTTTTATCTCAATCTTCTGCTCGACAATGTGCGGCTGATCCATGATACGTCCGTGAGCGAGGTCTATGAGCAGGTGTTCCGCATCCATGAAGGGGACGTTTTTCTCGGCATCAGCTTCCCGCGCTATTCCTCGCGCACGATCAAGGCAATGCAGTTTGCCAAATCCACCGGCGCAACGGCGATCGGCATTACGGACGGCCAGTCCTCGCCGTTCGTCGGCGTGGCGGATATCAATCTTTTTGCCAAGAGCGATATGGTTTCGTTCCTGGATTCGCTTGTAGCGCCGATGAGTCTCATCAATGCGCTCATTGTTGCCATCGGCTACCAGCGTCCCGACAACCTATCCGATACGTTCCGGAAGCTCGAAGGAATCTGGAGCGAATATGAGGTATACGAAAATCTCAATGACTGATGTGATAATTGCCGGCGCCGGAGCCGCCGGGCTTATGACGGCGATCACGGCGGCACGGCGCGGACTTTCGGTAACGGTCCTCGAGCCGAACGGAAAAACGGGGAAGAAGCTCCGCATCACCGGAAAGGGCCGGTGCAATGTTACGAATGACAGCGCGCCGCAGGAATTTCTGCAGAAGGTGTGCACCAATGCGCGCTTCCTCAAAAGCTCGCTGTACGCCTTTCCGCCGGAGGCCGTGAAGGAGTTTTTTGAAGAGGCGGGCGTGCCGCTCAAAACCGAGCGCGGCGAGCGCGTGTTTCCCGTTTCCGATAACGCCAACGACATTGCCGATACGCTGGAGCGCATGGCAAAAAGCGCCGGCGTTCGCTTTGTCCGGGAACGTCTTGCTGACATCCGGACAGAGGGCGGACACGTTTCCGCAGCGGTAACAGACCGCGATGAATATCCCTGCCGGGCTGTCGTTTTATGCACCGGCGGCTTATCATATCCCGCGACCGGCTCCACCGGTGACGGTTACCGCATTGCCTCAAAGCTGGGCCACACCATCGTTCCGACGCGCGCGTCGCTCGTGCCGTTGGAGGCGGAGACAGACTGCGCCCGGATGCAGGGGCTTTCTCTGCGGAACGTCGGACTGACGCTTTTCTGCGGCGATAAGGTCCTGTACCGGGAGCAGGGGGAAATGCTGTTCACACATTTCGGCGTATCGGGGCCGCTCGTGCTTTCGGCGAGCGCTCATCTTCCGGAAAAAGTCTCTTCCTGCCGTCTGGAGATCGATCTCAAGCCGGGGCTCACGGCGGAAAAGCTCGATGAGCGGCTGCTGCGGGACTTTTCCGAGAACATCAACCGCGATTTTACGAACGCGCTCGACGCTCTCCTGCCGCAGAAGCTCATCCCGGTCGTGATCGAGCGATCCGGCATCCCGGCACGGCTCAAGGTGAACAGCATCCGCCGTGAGCAGCGTCTCGCGCTGCGCGATACGATCAAGCGCTTTGCGATCCGGCTCATCGCCCGCCGCCCGGTGGAGGAAGCCATCGTGACCGCCGGAGGCGTGGATGTGCGAGAGGTGAATCCCCGCACTATGGAATCGAAGATCGTTTCCGGACTGTATTTTGCCGGGGAGATCCTTGATCTGGACGCCTGCACCGGCGGATACAATCTGCAGATCGCCTGGAGCACCGGCTATGCGGCCGGACGGGCGATACCGGAAAAGGAGATTACAGAATGAAACCCATATCCATTGCCATCGACGGGCCCTCCGGCGCGGGCAAGAGCACGATCGCCCGCAAAACGGCGGAAAAATTCGGTTTTATCTATGTAGATACCGGCGCTATCTACCGCACGGTCGGTCTCGCGGCGTACCGGCGCGGCATCGCCTCCAAGGACAGCGCCGCGGTCATTGCCATGCTGCCGGAGCTGCACATTGAACTGCGCCACGGCCCCGACGGTCTCCAGCGGATGTTTCTTGACGGGGAAGATGTTTCGGATGCCATCCGCATGCCGGAGATATCCATTTATGCTTCCGACGTGTCCGCTGTTCCGGAAGTCCGCGCGTTTCTCATGGAGATGCAGCGTTCGTTTGCACGTACGCAGAACGTCATCATGGACGGACGCGATATCGGCACCGTCGTGCTGCCGGACGCGGGGCTGAAGATCTTTCTTACGGCGTCCGTGGAGGCGCGCGCCAAACGCCGCCAGCTGGAGCTGGAGAAGAAGGGGAAGAGCCTTCCCTTTGAAGAAGTACTGCGCGATATGGAATACCGCGACAAAAACGATTCCTCCCGCGCTGCGGCGCCTCTCCGCCCGGCGGAGGATGCGGTGCGTCTGGATACGACGCAGCTCGATTTTGACGAGAGCTGCGTGGCGGTGGAATCCTTGATTCGGGGGCGTTTTGCACTATGACAAAAGAGAAATGGTACCGTCTTGTTTATGATGTTCTTCGTCCCATCGGGGCGCTGCTGTATCCGCAGAAATTTTATGGGCTGGAAAACATTCCGGAGGGGCCGGCGATCCTTTGTGCACCGCATTCCAATGTCGCCGACCCGATCCTCATTTCCTTCGCTCTGGGACGCAAGACCTATGTGCATCACCTTGCCAAGGCGGAGTCGAAAACGATGTTTATTTTCGGCTGGCTCATGAAAAAAGCCGGGTCGATCTTCGTCAAGCGCGGCGAGCGCGACATTGATTCCTTTAAGCAGTGCATGCGCGTGCTCAAGGCGGGGGAGAAGCTCATCGTGTTCCCGGAGGGGACGCGCGTGCACGGTGATGCCGTCGTAGAACCGAAATCCGGCGTGATCCATATGGCTGTGCGTATGCATGTGCCGATCGTACCGGTATATATCCCGCGCGACAAGAAGATCTTTCACGAGGTGCCGACCGTGATCGGCGAGCCGTATTATCCGGAGCTGGGCGACCACCGTGATTATGACCGGCTGGCGCGTGAGCTTATGGAACGCATCTGGGCACTCAAGCCGGAGGAATGAGCGCGTGGCAGCAAAGTATATTCTGGCCCGCAGCGCGGGATTCTGCTTCGGCGTAGAGCGGTCGATCCGCATGGCGGAGGAAGCGCTTGCTTCCGGCGCGTGCCGGTGTCTCGGTGAGCTGATCCACAACCGCGACGCCGTGACCGCGCTGGAGAAAAAAGGACTTTCGGTCATCGAGAAGGTTTCGGAGCTGCCGGAGGGGGAACGGGTCATTATCCGTGCCCACGGCGTTTCCCGCGCGGTATATGACGAGCTGAAAAACCGCCGCGCCGGAGTGATTGACGCGACCTGTCCGCTGGTCGAGCGCATCCATAAGATCGTTCGTGAGGAATCCGAAAAAGGGCGGCAGATCGTTGTCATCGGCGACGTGGAGCACCCGGAGATTCGGGGCATTTGCGGCTGGTGTACCGGCGCTGACGTGCTGCCGGACGCCGCGGCGCTGGACGAATGGCTCTCGACGTCCGTGGAAATGCCCGAAAAACCCCTCTCCGTTGTATTTCAGACTACACAAATTCAAGCAAATCACATTTTGGCAGAAAAAATATTAAAAAAAAGATGTACAAATTTCAAAATATTTGATACTATATGCGGAGCAACATCCAAGAGGCAGAGAGAAGCAACCTCTCTTGCCGGGATATGCGATGCAATGATCGTCATCGGCGGTGCGCACAGCGCGAACAGCCTGCATCTGGCAGAGCTTTGCCGCGAAAAATGTGCGAGCGTTTTCTTTGTCGCCGACGCGTCGGAGCTGGACACATCCCGGTTGCCGGGCGAGGGCCGTATCGGAATTACGGCGGGAGCCTCGGTGCCGTCCTGGATCATTAAGGAGGTAGTAAAAAAAATGAGCGACGAGATCAAGGTAGAACAGACCACGGCAGAGGAAGTCGCTGCGACCGCGGCCGAAGAGACCGCACACGTTGAAGCCGAGCCCGCTGCGGAGAATGCCGCCGGGAAGCCCGACTCCGAAAAGACGTTTGATGAGCTGCTGGAAGATTCCATCAGAACGATATATAACGGAGACACCGTCTCCGGTTATGTTGTCAGCATCACGCCCACGGAAGTCACCGTCGATCTGGGCACCAAACATTCCGGCTATATCCCCGTGACCGAGTTCACCGAGGATGGCGCTGCCAAGGTGGAAGACGTTATCCACGTTGGCGACAAGATCGAGGCCTGCGTTGTGCGCGTGAACGATGTGGAAGGCACTGTGATGCTCTCCAAGAAGCGCCTGGACACCATCAAGTCCTGGGCCGACATTGAAAACGCTGCCGCCGACGGCACCGTTGTCGAAGGCAAGGTCACCGAAGAGAACAAGGGCGGCGTCGTTGTCTCCGTGCACGGCGTGCGTGTGTTTGTTCCCGCTTCCCAGACCGGTCTGCCGCGCGAAGCCGCCATGTCCGAGCTGGTCGGTCAGACCGTCCGTCTGAAGATCACCGAGGTCAACCGCGGCCGCAAGCGTGTTGTCGGCTCCATCCGCGCCGTGGCCAACCGCGAGCGCAAGGAGCGTGCCGAGAAGATCTGGAACGAGATCGAGGTCGGCAAGCATTACGAGGGCGTGGTCAAGTCCATGACCTCTTACGGCGCGTTCGTTGATATCGGCGGCATCGACGGCATGGTCCACGTGTCTGAGATCAGCTGGAACCGCATCAACAAGCCTTCGGATGTCCTGAACGTCGGCGACAAGATCGACGTTTACGTCATCAACTTCGATAAGGAAAACCACAAGATCTCTCTCGGCCACCGCGACCCGAACCTGAACCCCTGGAAGGTGTTCACGGAGACCTACTCCGTCGGCGATATCGCGAAGGTCAAGATTGTCAAGCTGATGCCCTTCGGCGCTTTTGCGGAAGTGCTGCCCGGCACCGACGGCCTGATCCACATCTCCCAGATCGCCAACCGCCGCATCGGCCAGCCCTCCGAGGTGCTGAGCGTCGGCGATGTGGTCGAAGCGAAGATCACCAACATCGACAACGAGAAGCAGAAGATCTCCCTGTCGATCCGCGCTCTCTCCGAGCCCGCTCCCGCCGCCTCCCGCGAGGAGACCGAGGACGAGCCCCGCGAGGACGCGCTGGTCTACTCCGTTTCTTCCGACGGCACCGCCTCCGGCGAGGCCCCCGAAGTGGAGTAATTCCGAACTAAAAAATCCCTCTGTCGTTGACAGAGGGATTTTTTGCATATATCTGCCGCCGGAAAGCCTTGCAAAATCAGCATTTTTGTGTATAATTACATTTGTAGGATTTTTCACCTTTCGGAAGTGCCGCCGCATAAGGCAGGAGGATCGCGATGAGTTTCCAGATCGGGGATCGCATTGCCCATCCGCTTCACGGAGCAGGGGTGATCGATCGCATTGAAAGCCGGCGTATCGGCAGGGAATCAAGGGAATACTTCGTTCTCAAGTTGCAGGGGAGCGGCATGGTCGTCATGGTGCCGAAAAACGCCTGTGATGAGGTCGGTGTGCGCCCGATCGTCGATGCGGACACGGCATACGACCTGCTCCGGCGTATTCCGGACATGGACGTTTCCATGGCGGACAACTGGAATAAGCGCTACCGCGAAAACATGCAGCGCATTAAAAGCGGCGACCTTACCGAGCTTGCCGCCGTAATCAAGGCGCTTACGCAGCGCGATGAAAAACGCCCTCTATCCACCGGCGAGCGCCGGATGCTCAATCAGGCGCGGCAGATCCTGCTCTCGGAGATATCCCTCTCCGTGAACTGTCCGTATGACTTCGCGGAGGCTCAGCTGGATCTGTGCCTGCGCAAACCGAATAAACGGAGTGTATTAAACCGATGAGTCGCTTTTCTGATTTTCTTCGCCGAGCCAAAAACACCTCCTGCAGCGTTGTTGTCGTTGCAGCCGGAGCTTCTACACGGATGGGTGAGGACAAGCTCTTTATGGATCTCGCCGGAAAGCCGGTGCTTGCAAGAACGCTTACCGCGCTGAACGCCTGCAGCTGTGTGGACGAGATCATTGTGGTAACGCGTCTCGAATCGCTCGAAAAGGTCGCCGCGCTCTGCCGCGAATACCGTGTCGATAAGGTTGGAAAGGTCGTTGTCGGCGGCGCTTCGCGCACCGAATCCGCGCTGGCCGGTCTCGTACAGATCCGGCGCAATGCAAAATATGTACTCATTCACGATGGCGCCCGTCCGCTTGTAACGGAGGAGATCGTGTACGATGCGATGCACAGCGCCGCGCTCTATAAATGCGCCGCTCCGGCTGTGCCTGTTACCGATACGGTCAAGGAGACCGATCACGACACCGTTGTGCGAACGCTAAACCGCAGCGCGCTGGCCGCCATCCAGACGCCGCAGGCGTTTGTTCCGGAGATCATCAAGGCCGCTCTCACGCGCGCTATCGCGGAAAAGAAAGAATATACGGACGACTGCGCCGCAGTGGAGGCGATGGGTGTGAAAGTCCATCTCTCCAAGGGCTCGCCCGAAAACATCAAGATCACCGGACCGGTCGATATCCCGACGGCAGCGGCGATCTTAAAAACGCGCGGGGAGTAAGCGGATGCGGATCGGACAGGGTTACGATGTTCACCGGCTGACCGAGGGGCGAAAGCTCATTCTCGGCGGCGTGGATATTCCATATGACAAAGGGCTGCTTGGTCATTCGGATGCCGATGTGCTTTCCCATGCGATCATGGATGCGCTGCTCGGCGCGGCGGCGCTCGGCGATATCGGGCAGCTATTTCCGGATACGGACGAGCGGTACGCCGGAGCGGATAGTCTGAAGCTCCTATCCGCTGTGTGTGCACATCTGCGCTCTCACGGCTGGGAGATCGTTAACACGGATGCTACGATCGTTGCGCAGCGGCCCAAGCTCATGCCGTACATTCCGGAGATGCGCTCCCGTCTGGCGGCAGCAATGGGTGTTCCGGAAGGCTCTGTGAGCGTGAAGGCTACGACGGAGGAGTACCTCGGCTTCACCGGCCGCGGCGAGGGCATTTCCACCATGGCCGTGGCGTTGATCTCGGAGAAATAAACCATAGTTTTTCCCTCTGCATAGAATGGGGTGCCATCTCGTATGCAGGGGGATTTATTATGTATGCGATCATTTTGTTCCGCTCGCTGACGTATGCGCAGCGGGGGAGCCGGGCGTTAAGTCTGGCCGGAATTCCGTCGTACGTTATGAAAGCGCCGCAGGGACTCACCGAAAAAGGCTGCGGCTACGGTGTGCGGCTGAACGAAGCAAAGCTGCGCCGGGCGGTCGCGCTGCTCGATGAGCGCGGCATCGACCGCGGCAGGGCGTTCTTGCTCTCCCGCCTTACCGGGGAATACCGGGAGGTGCCGCTGTGATCTATCTGGACAGCGCGGCGACATCGCTCCAGAAGCCGCCGGAAGTAGCGCGCGCCGTGGTGCGCGCCATGCAGAGCTGCGCGAGCCCCGGCCGCGGCGACCACGCCGCCGCCATGCACGCCGCGGAAACGGTTTTTGCCTGCCGGGAGGAAGCGGCGGCACTCTTTCACATGACGCAGCCCGAAAACGTGGTCTTTACGATGAACGCCACACACGCACTCAACATTGCCGTCCATTCTCTGGTGCGGGAAGGAATGCGCGTTGCGGTGTCCGGCTTTGAGCACAACGCTGTTATGCGTCCGCTCTACGCTTCCGGCGCGAGCATTCTGACGTCGGATACGCCGCTTTTCGATTCAGCGGCGCTGATCGACTGGTTTGAGCGGCATCTCCCGGAGTGTGACGCTGCCATCTGCACCTGCGTGTCCAATGCGTTCGGCTTCATTCTGCCGGTGCGGGAGATCGCGGCGCTCTGCCGGCGATTCGGTGTGCCGCTGATCGTGGACGCATCGCAGAGCGCCGGTATCCTGGATCTCGATTTTCCGGGGCTCGGCGCGGCGTTTGCCGCCATGCCGGGGCACAAGGGGCTGCTCGGCCCGCACGGCACGGGCGCGCTCTGGGTCGCGGACGGGGTGACGCTCGCGCCGCTTCGGCAGGGCGGGACGGGTTCGGCCTCCGAAAGCATGTTTCAGCCCAGAATAATGCCCGACAGTCTGGAGAGCGGGACGCTCAATCTGCCGGGCATTGCGGGTCTATATGCGGGAATGCGGTTTGCGCTGGCGCATCAGCAGGAGGCGCGCGAAACGACGGCCGCTCTGTGCGGCATGATGCGCGACGCGCTGCGGGAGATGGCCGGGGTTCGGGTGTACACGCGGGCGGATGCGTCGCTGCTCAGCTTCAACGTTGGCTGTCGCAAGAGTTGTTTTGGCTAGCTGCTCAGCTTCAATGTGGCGGGAATCGCCTCGCAGGTCGTCGCCTCGGCGCTGGATGAGCAGGGCATCGCGGTGCGCGGCGGGCTGCATTGCGCGCCGGGGGTGCACCGGTTTCTGGGCACGCTGAACATCGGTGCGGTGCGCGTCAGCCCGGGGCTGATGAACACCGCGGCGGAAACGGGAAAGCTGATCGACGCGGTTTGGAAAATCGCGAAGGCGCGTTAGTTCTCGGCGCTTTCCATGGCGGAAAAGAGGGCGACGATGGCGTCCACCTCGTCGCGAAGCTCGGTCATCGAGCTGGTGAGGACGTTACCGGCCTGCAGGCGCTGCTCGGCGGTATCCAGCGTGGCGATGCAGGCGGTGAGCATGGAGCCATCGACGATGACGGTTCCCGCGCCGTAGATGTTGGCGGCCAGCGTGTTGAGGCATTGCAGCGCGTAAATGTGGCTGCGGACGTTGGAAAGCAGGGTCATGGTGTTGGTGCCGCTGGACTGCGTGAGGCGGTAGACGGCGGTTTGCGCCTCGTTGGCCTCGTTGGTAGCGCGCGCCATCAGCGCGTCGCTGGTTGAGCGGCTGACGCCGGAAGCATGCAGATAGGAAACCGTTACGCCGATGAGCGCAATCGCCAGAACGAAGACGACGACGCTCAGGATGCGGACGGTTTTCTGCGCCTTGCGGCGGCCTGCGCCGGTTTGAAACGAATACATAAGCAACCTCCTTGTTCAAAGAGAAAAGAGCTTTGTCACGCAAAACCATTATAGCACATCATTCGAATGGGGTAAAGGGGCGAAAAAAACGTCGATTTTGAGCAAAAAGTGGAGCATGAAGATTTGAAACTGTCGAAATGTGTATAAAAGTGGAGAATCACGCCCAAATCCGGGCGGGGACTTGAACAGAAGCGGGCTTGTAGCGTATAATAGAAAAAAGACGGCTGAACAAGCAGCCATACGGGAGGAAAAGAGATATGCCGATGAACATTGCCATCGACGGCCCGGTGGGCGCGGGGAAATCCTCGATCGCCGATCAGGTGGCGCAAAGGCTTCATATTCTGCATCTGGACACGGGCGCGATGTATCGCACCGTCGCGCTGTACATGCTCCGAAACGGGATCAACCCGCAGGATGAGCAGACGGTCTCCGCGCACTGCGGCGAGGCGGATGTGCGCGTGGCGTATCGGGACGGCGCGCAGCGGACGATGCTGGGCGGGGAGGACGTGAGCGACCTGATCCGCACGGGCGCGGCCAAGGCCTTCGTCAGCGCGGAATTTGACGGCGTGGACGCCTCGCTTCCTGTGCTCGCCGCGCTCGGCGTCGAGCCGGCGCATGGTGGCCGCGCAGCGCGAAATCGCCGCGACGGCGGACATGCTGATCGACGGCCGGGACATCGGCACGCGGGTGCTGATCGACGCGCCGGTGAAGATCTTTTTGACGGCCACGCCAGAGGAACGCGCCCGCCGCCGCTATCGCCAGCAGATCGAGAAGGGCGACATGACGCCTTACGAGCAGGTGCTCGCCGAGCTGAACGCCCGCGACGCGCAGGACATGAATCGCGAAACCGACCCGCTTCGGCAGGCGGAGGACGCCGTGCTGGTGGATTCCACGAACATGACGCCCGAGCAGGTGGTCGATGCGATTATCGCCGTGGTGGAGGACGTATATGGAAAACGAGCGTAACGCGCAGGCCGCCGCGCAGCCTGCGGAAGAAAAGAAGCCCGTGGAGGAGAAGAAGCCGGGTTACCCGATGCACAAGCGCAAATACACGCCGCTGTACACGATTATCGTGTTCCTGTACGGGCTGCTGGTGAAGCTGCTGTTCTTTATGAAAATCGAGGGCAGGGAGAACGTGCCCAAGGATCGCAACTGCATCCTGATGGGCAACCACCAGTGCCTGCTCGACCCGGTGACGCTGGCGCTGTGCGTGCCGGACAGGGAAATTCACTTCATGGGAAAAAAAGAGCTGTTTGAAAACAAGGCGCTCGGCTGGGTGTTCCGGCAGGTGCACGGTTTCCCGGTGGATCGCGGCAACATGGATATGGGCGCGATCCGCACGGCGATGGGCGTGCTCAAGGCGGGCGAAACGCTGGGCATTTTCCCGGAGGGCACGCGGAGCAAGACCGGGCACATGCTGCCGCTGCTGGGCGGTGCGTCGCTGCTGGCGCTCAAGAGCGGCTGCGACGTGGTGCCGGTGTACATCGA